>Ga0307510_10002519_pt1 | contig 20870 bp, 22 predicted proteins | sample 12_EM_MG_FD_207224 | JGI IMG/M metagenome (GOLD analysis project Ga0307510, IMG submission 207224) | Populus trichocarpa ectomycorrhiza microbial communities from riparian zone in the Pacific Northwest, United States - 12_EM | ecosystem: Host-associated > Plants > Roots > Unclassified | place... | reverse complement strand
GAGGCCCGCCAGGTCGTCGAACATCACCCACTTGGCCCGCGCCATGTAGGGCGCAGGGCGCGCCCGGCCGGTCTCGGTCAGCGCCTCGAAGGCGATCTCGGTGGCCTTCAGCGACAGGTTCGTGGATGCCCCGTCCGTTCCGGCGAAGATCTTGCCGGCCACCTTGTAGATGCGGTCGTCGCCCCACTGGATGGAGAGCGTCGCGCCCGGCAGCGCCATCGCGGCCTTCTCAAGCGCCGCCGGGGTCATGCCTTAGGCCTCGACGCCGACGCCGATGGGGCAGGTCACGCCCGTGCCGCCGATCCCGCAATAGCCCGCGGGGTTCTTCGCCAGGTACTGCTGGTGATAGTCCTCGGCGAAGTAGAACGGGCCGGCCAGCGCGATCTCGGTGGTGATCTTGCCGAAGCCCTTGGCCGAGAGCGCCGCCTGGTAGGCGGTCTTCGAGGCCTCGGCCTGGCTCAGCTGGGCGTCGTTCGAGGCATAGATGCCCGAGCGGTACTGGGTGCCGACGTCATTGCCCTGGCGCATGCCCTGCGTCGGGTCGTGGCCCTCCCAGAATTCCTTCAGCAGCCGGCCGTAGGTGATCGCCTTCGGGTCATAGACCACCAGCACCGCCTCGGTATGGCCCGTGCGGCCGGAGCACACCTCCTCGTAGGTGGGGTTGGGCGTCAGCCCGTTCACATAGCCTACGGCGGTCACGTAGACCCCGGGCAGGCTCCAGAACTTCTTCTCCTCGCCCCAGAAGCAGCCCATGGCGAAGACCGCGGTTTCCAGGCCATCAGGGTACGGCCCCTTCAGCGGGCGGCCGTTGATGAAGTGGGTCTCGGCGGTGGGGATCGGGTGCGCGCGGCCGGGCAGCGCGGTGTCTTCGGTGGGCAGTTCCAGGACCTTGCGTCCGAACATGGCGGTCTCCTAGCCCTTGGGGATCGAGAGGGGGCGGTCGCGCACCAAGATAGGCGTTCGTTCGTGCGATTGCATCGGCAGATGACCGCGGCCGGCGGCTGACGCCTCGGCGATTCCATGCCAGTCTGCGAGGCGACGACGTTAGGGGAGAAGGCAGGATGCAACGGTCCCTGAAAGCAGTGTTCCTGGCGGGCGCGGTGGCGGCGCTGGCCGCGACGGCGGCCCTGGCCTCGGGCGGCGGCGGCGGCGGTGGCGGCGGCGAGATGCCCAGCGACTCCGGCCCGCGGTACGATCCTGCGGCCGAGTACGCCAAGGCCATCGCCGCCCTGCAGGCCAAGGACTACAAGTCCGCCGCCCGCGCCGCCGACCACGTCACCCAGGCCGCGCCCAAGAGCGTCGACGCCTGGCGGCTGCTGGGCGCGGCCAAGGCCGGCTCCACCGACTGGAAGGGCGCGCGCCGCGCCTACGAACGGGCCCTGAAGCTCGCGCCCGACGACACCCTGGCTCACGCCGGCCTCGGCCAGGCGCTGGGCGAGCTGAAGGACCCCAAGGGCCAGGCCGAACTCGACTGGCTGAAGGCCAAGGTCCAGGCCTGCGGCGCGTCCTGCCCGGACGAGCTGAAGGCCCTGACCGGCATGGTGGAAAGCGCCGTCTCCGGAGCCCCGGCCGACGCGCCCAAGCCCAGCGCCGAGCTGGAGACCCGCTCGCTGCTCTTCGCCGGCGCCAAGGCGGGCGACGCGGCCTATGTCCAGGCGGTCAGCCTGATCAACGAGAAGCGCTACGACGAGGCGCTGGCGTCGCTGGCCAAGGCGCAGACCGCGTTCGGCCCGCACCCCGACATCCTCACCTACGAGGGCTATGCGTGGCGCAAGAAGGGCGACTACGTCCGGGCCGAGAGCTACTACCGCCAGGCGCTCGCCATCGCCCCCAACCACGTGGGCGCGACCGAATACTACGGCGAGCTGAAGGTGGCCCGCGGCGACCTCGCCGGCGCCAAGCTGATGCTGGCCAGGCTCGACCGGCTCTGCGCCTTTGGCTGCGCCGACGCCGAGGAGCTGCGCCGCTGGATCGACAAGGGCGGCGACCCGCAGAAGAACTAGGGGCGTGGCGCGGCCGATGCGCGCCGGCCTCGCGGGCCTGGCGCTCGCCGTCGCCACGGCGGCCATGGCGGCGGGCGGCGCGCCGCCGATCCGCGCCATGCTGTGGGTCCCCAGGGACGCCGATCCCGCCCGCGCCTTCGGCACGCTCCCCACCGAATGCCTGAAGCGCCCCGCCGATCCGGCCCAGGCGCTCAGCGTGGAGGTCGGCCGCGCGGCCTTCCGCACGCCGGTGGTGCTGGGCGGCCAGGCGGCGCGCGCCGGGCTCTCCTGCGAGACCTGCCACCGCGCCGGCCGCACCAACCCCGACTTCCAGTTCCCTGGCGTCTCCGGCCCGCCCGGCACGGCCGACGTGACCAGTTCGCTCTTCTCCAGCCAACGCGGCAACGGGACGGACGACCCCCGGCCCATCCCCGACCTCAGCGGGCCCAGGGACCGGCTGAAGGTCGACCAGGCCCCCGGCGCGGCCCGCCTGGAGCCCTTCATCCACGGCCTGATCACCGAGGAGTTCGACGGGCCGGAACCGGGGCCGGCGGTGCTGCAGGGCCTGGCCGCCTATGTCCGCGCGCTCGGCCCCGCCGCCTGCCCCGAACACGCCCGCCAGCCGCTGACCGTGGCGCTGCTGATGGATGACGCCCGCCGCGCGCTGCGCGCCGCCCAGGCGACCGCCCGCGAGGGCGACCGGGCGACGGCGATCGTCATGGTCGCCTCCGCCCGCGCCCGGCTCGGCCTGATCGACGAGCGGTTCTCCGACCCCGCGCTCGCCCCGGCGCGCGCCGCCCTGCGCGCCGCCGACGCCCGGCTGGCCGCGGCCCAAGCCGCCCTGCGCCAGGACCGGCCCGACGCCACAACGGCGCTCGCCGCCTGGCTCGAGGATTCGAGAGGCCTGGAGGCTTCCCTGGCCCGCCGCGAGGCCGTCTCCCTCTTCGACCCTGGCCATCTGGCCCGCGCCGCCGCCAACCGCCGCTTGCCGGGCTAGCCCCCCTTGTATATGACGCGCCTTCCGCCGAAGGCTCCGCCCTTCGTGCCGGTGAGGTGCGGTGGCCGAGTGGTTGAAGGCGCACGCTTGGAAAGCGTGTTTAGGGGAAACTCTAACGTGGGTTCGAATCCCACTCGCACCGCCAGTCCGTCTGAGAACTGGTCTCTAAAATCCCTGATCAATTGGAACACTCGGAATTCCCGGCCGGATTTCGGGCGCAACCGCCGTACCTGCGCGGCGCCTTCGCGACTTTCGCCGGCATATCGCCGTCCATAACCCGCCAGTCTCTGGAGGGTCGCGATCCAGTGCAGTTTCCCTGTTTCGCTCCGAAACCCAGGGGGTCGATGAGCGCCCCTTCGGACGCGGGGCAGTAAAGTGCTGGCTGAATCAAATGCTTAAGACCGGCTGAGGCCGAAAACCCCCGTTTCAGAACAGGGAATTTAATTGGCCGAAACAGAAATCTTTTCTGCGCCGATCAGGGAAAATGCGCGGCGGGATCAGCGATCAATATTCGCCGAAACCGAACAGCCGCCGCTGCGCCGTCCAGCAGGTCGGCAGGGTCACGGAGACCAGCCTTTCGAGGTTCAACGAGGGCGGCTGCTTCCCCTCGAAGATGCGCCGCTGGATATCTGGCGCCAGGAACGCCAGCCGGCAGAGCTTGCGATCGCAATAGCTGATCGGCGCCTGGGCATCGCCGTCCTCAAGGGTGCCATCGCGACCGCGCCAACCCAATTTGCCCGCGATCTGATGGGCTCGCTGCAGGGCCCGGACCATCCGCGGATCCTTTCGCGAAACGCGCGTCGCATCCATTCCGGTCGGCGCCATTGCTAAAGCCCGTCCACCGCGAAGCCGACAGCGGATCGGCAAGACGGCGACGGCCAGCCGGGCGTCGTCATCGTGCGGTTCGCAATCGGCAAGCGTGGCGTGGGCCAGGCCTGCCTTGGCGATCGTGATCTTGATCGCCCGGGCCTCCAGATCGATGCGCCGAACTGCAGCCAGCAGTTCGGGCATCGGCGCGTCCGCCGCCGCCCGGAACCGCCGCCGCAATTCGTCGGTCAGCACGCGTTCAATCTCAGCGGCCGGTACTCGCCGGATCGCATCGACGTCGAATTTAACGGCCCGACCCTGCTGCAACGGGGCCGAGACATAGTACCGGTAGACCCTTCCACTCTCCTTGTGAGTGAAGCTTGGACTCATGGGCGAGCCATCCGTGTCGAAGAGCAGGCCCTTGAGCGCCATGCTGGCCGACCTGAGTGGCCGCGCCTTCCACTCGCGGCGATGCGAAAGTAGCGTGGCTTGCACAGCGTCGAAGGTCGCTGCATCGACGATCGGCGGATGCGAACCTGGGTAGGTTTTCTCGCCGTGCCGGATTTCACCCAGGTAGACCCGGTTCTTCAGCAGGTGAAACAGCGAGCCCCGCGATAGACGCTTGCCACCAACTGCCTTCCCGGACTTCGTGGGCCAAGCTTTTGAGCAGACGCCCTCGGCCGCAAGCTGAGCCTCCAAGGTATGCACTGACCCAAGCTTTAGGTAGCCCGCGAAGACATTGCGCACGGCCTGGGCTTCGACCTCGTTGACGACGAGAGCCCGCGTCACCTGGTCAGTAGGCAAATCATAGCCGAGCGGCAGCAGGCCCCCCATCCACATACCTTTGGCTTTTGACGCTGCGATCTTGTCCCGGATCCGCTCGCCGGTGAAGACTGTGCCGACGGTGCGGCTGTCGCATCTGAGCGAGACGGAGCGGCGCGCCTACATCCTCGCCGACAACAAGCTGGCCCTGAACGCCGGTTGGGACCAGGAGGTCCTGGCGATCAAGCTGCAGGCGCTGATCGACCTCGACTTCGACGTCAGCCTGACGGGCTTCTCAATCCCCGAGATCGACACGACGCTGGCGATGGCGCGCGAGGCGAGCGCCAAACCTGCCAATGATGCGGTCGATCATATCCCTGCGTTAGCAGCTGAAGCGGTGAGCCAGGCCGGCGATGTCTGGGTGCTCGGGCGACACCGGGTGATCTGTGGCGACGCCCGCGACGAAGCCGTCGTGGCGCGCCTGATGGGCGAGGACGTCGCCGATCTGATCTTCACCGACCCTCCGTACAACGTGTCGATCGACGGCAACGTCACGGGGCTTGGCCGGCAACGGCACCGTGAGTTCGCGATGGGCGTGGGCGAGATGTCCCGCGCAGACTTCGTGGCGTTCCTGACCACGACCCTGGGCGGCGCGGCGAGCTGGGCGCGTGATGGCGCCATCGCCTTCGTCTGCATGGACTGGCGCCACCTCGGCGAACTGCTGGAGGCCGGCGAAGAGGTGTTCTCCGAGCTGAAGAACATGTGCGTCTGGAACAAGACCAACGCCGGCATGGGGACCTTCTACCGGTCCAAGCACGAGCTGGTGCTGGCCTATAAGGTCGGCACCGCCGCCCACATCAACACCTTCGGCCTGGGCGCTGGCGGGCGCTATCGCACCAACGTCAGCGACATCGAAAGCACCCGCCGGATATTCTCCAGCTTGGCGCGGGCGCATTTGGCATTTGGCGCCCGCCTTCAGATCATCGTGCTGGATCATGCCGATCATCATGCCTGGGGAGAAATCGATGGTGTGGAGGAGGTCGCAAACTGGCGCGGCGATGCTGACTTCCTGATCCCGGCGGCATGGATTCCCGACGAGAGTCTGAGCGGTGGCGACGCCTAACACGGGCGGATTCGCTTCAGAGGATCCGCAAATCAGACCTTTCGAACGTCCGCCATGAGTCGATTGTGTTGAAGAAGGCGGGTTCGAGCGACGTTGGCGGCGTGGCCGGATGAGGCGCGCGGGGCGCCTCCACCGCTCAGGCGGGCGCCAGGAGCGTTGGCGCCGGGATCAGCTTGGCGAGTTTGCGGAGGTTCTGGGCGGTGGCGGCGAGGAGAAACTCGTCTCGGGCGCCGCAGGGGCCACGTAGCCGCAGTCGGTCGAGCTTCAGGATGCGCTTCAGGTGAGCGAAGAGCATCTCGACCTTCTTCCGCTGGCGCATGGAGGTCCAGTAAGCGTCGGTCTTGGCGATCTCGCGCGCCACGTCGCGGGCGGCCTCGTGGATGGAGCGGATCACCTTGCGCGCCGGCGCCTTCGGGCAGCATTGGCTCTTCAGCGCGCAGGCGTCGCAGTCTGCCTTGCGGGCGCGGTAGCGATGCGTGTCGTCAGGCGGCGGGTCGGTTCGCGGGGTGGAGAAGGCGCGACGGTATCGTTTCAGCTCATGCCCGCTCGGGCAGCGGTAGAGGTCGGCCGAGGAGTCATAATTGAAGTCCTCGCGGGAGAAGGTCCCGTCCTCGCGCTTGGACTTATCGAAGACGCGGATGTGCGGTGCGATCTCCTGATTGTGGACCAGCCATTCGAGCATCTCGGCCGAGCCGCAGGCGGTGTCGGCGGTCAGCCGCTCCGGGTGCAGCCCGAGCCGCTCACCGGTGCGCTCGATCATCGTGCGGCAGGCCGCGAGTTCGCCCTGGCGTACGGCTGTGGACGGCTCGACGTCCACGATCACCGCGTGCTCGAGGTCGATCAGGTAGTTGGTGCAGTAGGCGAAGCTCGCAGGTCCCGCCTGGGCCGCCGTCCAGCGCGAGGCGGGATCGGACAGCGACAGGTACTTGGGCGTCACCGGCGTGGCGGCGCCGAAGGCCTCCTCGTCCAGCACCGCGAGGTATTCCTGCACGGCCCGGCTCGCCGCCTCCGGCGGCAGGCCCGCGGAGCCCTCGACGGCGCTCCTATGCCGGCTGGCGTCCGCGCGGATGATACTGGCGTCGACGGCGAAGCCTTCGCCGCCGACCAAGCCCTCGGCCATGCAGCGCCGCACCACGCTCTCGAAGAGCTCGCGCAGCAGGTCGCTGTCGCGGAAGCGGCCGTGCCGGTTCTTGGAGAAGGTGGAGTGGTCCGGGACATCGCCGTCCAGGCCCAGGCGGCAGAACCAGCGGTAGGCCAGGTTGAGGTGGACCTCCTCGCACAGCCGCCGCTCCGAGCGGATGCCCAGGCAGTAGCCCACCAGCAACATCCGGATCATCAGCTCGGGGTCGATCGAGGGTCGGCCGATCTGGCTGTAGAACGGCGCCAGGTGCGCCCGCACGCCATCCAGGTCCACGAAGCGATCCACGGCGCGGAGCAGGTGGTCCGAGGGGACGTACCTCTCCAGTGAGAACTCGTAGAAGAGCTTGGCCTGATCGACCTGCCGCTCGCCCATCATGCCCACGCCCTCCCGCCTCAGCAGGAGTGAATCAGGCCGGAGTCACCGCTTCAACGGTCCTTTTTCAACAACATCAGTCAGAAGCGGTCGTCGCTCGTTGTCGCCTCAGCGCCAGAACCGGACTCACGCCTGGGGCGCTTGCCGACGATCAGCCACCGAGACTTGGCCCGCGCCGGGTGATCAGGCAACTTGGCGACATGGCCGAAGATCGCAAGACAAACCGCTTCGCCCTGCGCCCGGACCGCAGCGGCTTCACGGTCTATGAGCTGTGGACCGGCGAGCCGGCTGTCATCGCCATGGTCCCGCAGACAGGGCTATCTGAGGAAGATGCTCAGCATCCGGCGGATCTGTTGAATCGGCGCTCCCGCAACGGCGACCGCTCGATGCGCCAGTAGCCCATACCGGGCTCTCGATTTCGCATAACACCCGATAGCGGCCGACCGCATCAGGCCCCCGCCATGTCAGATATGTTCTCTCTTTGTTCTTGACGGCGCCGTGCATTTTTGAGATGATAACGGCAGCGTTCAGTCCTGCGCCTCGGTCCTACGAACCGTTTCAGGCTGCACGCCGGACCCTCAAACCTGCCGCTGCGCCGCCGCTCCCTTCCAGCGTGGCGCGCGATGCCTGACGGAGAGCAGACATGCCCAGTGCCGCCGTTGATCCCTCACGCCTGCAGGGCGATGCCCTGAGGCAATGGTATCTGCGCTCACCCCAGGATATCGAGCGCGAACGACAGGCTGAGGCCGCGCAACGCTACGATGCGTTTTTCGGGCGCCCAGGCGGCGCAGGCATCGACCCGGGCTTCAATACCGCCGTCGAGCGGCCCTTGCGTGACATCGACCCAGGCTTTGCCCTCATCCCTAAAGGTAACTGAAGGGATATCGACCCGGGGTTCAGCGCTATGCCCGCGGGCGTGAACCGGTGGCGCATTGAACGTCCTGCTGCGGACAGGACCGGGGAAGGCCTGCATCGCGTCACCAACTATGCAGCAAAGGTGGGCGCGCCCACAGGAGAGGTGCGACCGGCTAACGGCACCATTTCTGCGACCCCGCGCCCAGGCGTAGCCGCTGCATCATCGGCACCGCCGAACTACCTCGATGATCTGCGTCGTCGACGGCAGGCGGAATTCGATCAGGCTGCTCGGGACGCGGATGTGCAGAACAGCTGGTTTGCCGTGCCGGCGCTTGCGCCTGTTGCGGCAGTTTTCGGACTTGAAGGCGCCGCAGCGCTGGGCGGTGACGCGCTGGCATCTCAGGCTGCACGAGGCCCACTCAGTTTTCTCGAGCGCGAAGCCTGGCAAGGTAAGGCTGCCGTTGACAAAGTAGCCGGCAAGCTGACCGACGCTGCGAAAGCCGTACTACGCCGTGAAGGCCGCGCCCGCCTTGCACAGGCGCATGGAACATCTGCGTCCGAGATGGGCGCTCAGGTCCATCACATTGATCCGCTGGAATGGGCGCATCTCAAACCCAATGCCGATCCAAATCGCTTGGCAAGCCTGTCGGCGCTACCCGAGGAAGCACATCAAATCGTCACCAATGGTTGGGCAGCCTTCAGAGCCGAGCTGAAGGGCAGGATACCTAAGCAGGCCGAATTGATGGCCGCGAGGCTCAGGATTGAGCGCCTTGTCGAGCCCTATATCGTTCGGCCGGGAGTTGCGCGCCCGAGACTGCCGCCAAAATAAGGGTTGCTCTGATGAGGATTTCGGTCGCCGACGCGGCGAAAGAACTTGAAGCCAAAGGCCTGCTGAAGCGAACGCGCGCCGATCATGCGGACCGCATCATCGCGCACGTTCGTGCACAGCTGGATCTCGAGCTCCCAGTCGACCTTGAAGACTTCTACCGGGAAGGCATTTCTCGGATCGGAGAATTCCAGGCAGTTCTTCCACTCTGGAACGATCAGGTCGGCTGGCGGCCGACGGCGATCGAAGCGAGCGATCTGCTGCACGCCCAGGCTGTTCCCATCTTCCTGGACGGCGCGGGCAGTCTCTTCGGCCTGGATCTCTCAGTGGGGAACACTACGCCAGCCGTCTACTTCTTTGACCACGAGGAGAGGTTCAAGGCCCCGCAGTGGGCGGCCGGCTCGTCTCTTGGCACGTTCCTACTGCTGCTTGCCGACGGCGATCGCGCTCATCGGGAGGGGTGGCCGCCGAAGTGGGAACTTGCGATTGATCCCGACATCGAGAAGTGCGCGCGGGCGCCTGCTATCTGGAACGCTGGCTAGCTAACGCGTGGAGCCCGGTGTCCGCCCGACTGCCTCCACCGCCAACGCCGGCCGCCGCGACGCCGTTGGCGGTCGGCAGATGGGTGCCGCGGGCCAAGGCTAGGCCGAGATTAACCAGCCCGGCGACGACGCCCTTGATCGCCGTGATCTGCATTGGGTCCGCCGACGACAGCTTGCGGGTCAGGTTGTTGTCGATCCCCCAGGCTAGGCAGGCGCCGACGATCGCGAGCGCGCCGATCCCAATACCATTCGGGCCTCCCTGCCACGACAGCAGCACCGCGCCTGCCAGGATCGCTCACGCCCCCAGGAGCAGCCGCCGATCGACGTTCTCCTTGAACACCAGCCAGGCGATGGCCATGGTCGCCAGGCCCTCGACATTGAGCAGCAAGGAGGCCGAGGACGCCGATGTCCTGGCGAGCCCGAGCAGCCCCGCCAGGAGCCAGGGATCGACGCCGCTCCCCAGGAGGAGCTTGGCGAGAGGCGTGCTCGCCCCGAATAGCGCGGCGGACACCAGCGCCATCATGGCGCCCGGGGATGCAAAGCCGACTTTCAACGTGATGTCCGATCCAGACCCTGCGGTTGGCCTAGCTTATGGCCTTTGGCGCACCAGTTCATCGGCATGATGTGGCGCATCATCTTCGGCGTGCTGGGCGCGATGATTGGCGCAGGTGCCGTGGCTGCCTGGCCCGAGTGGATTCAGTCTGCATTCGGCTATAGCTTGGCGGTGATGCGTCTCGTTCTCGCCCTCATGGCGGTCTTCGCCCTGCTCGCCGGCCCGGTAGCTGCCGCGGCGTCGCAGGTCGTTTGCGATCAAGCCGGACAGGCCGCGACGGCGACCATGGACATGTCGGCGATGCCGGGGATGGCTCAGGCCGCGCCCGATAAGACATCGACCGATCCTTGCTGCGACCATGGCGCTTCGCACAAGATGGACCCGAAGAGCTGCGCCCAGGCCTGCGCGGACGCTTGCGCAGTGGCGGCGGCGATGCCGGGCTCCCCCGTCGGGTACCTGCTGGTGTTTACAGCCATTGAGCTCAGGCCGGCCGCGTTGACCGTGGCCTACCCTCACGAACCACCCGGCCTCATACGACCTCCCAAAACCATGGCTTGAGGCCGTCGGCGTTCGCGCCGACCGGTCCTCAGCGCGCTCGATCGACACCGCGACGGGCCTTTCGTCCCGCTCCCGGCTGCTCGACAGGTCGCGCCTCCATAGCGGCGCCTGAGCGCCTCTGGACCCCAATCCCCAAAAAGCCTTCGACGGACAGTCGTCCGAGGGGAGTCCCACCATGCGTTCTGCCTGGCTTCCCGCTGCGCTGGCGATGATCGCCGGCGTCGCCGACGCCGCTCCGATGACATTCGAGGCCGCGCTGAAATCCGCTGAACTGTCCGCGCCGATGCTCCAAGCGCGGGCGGCCGACGTGCGCGGCGCACGGTCGTCAGCCATAGCGGCTGGCCGCCTACCCGACCCGAAGCTGGCCTTGGGCGTGGAGGGTTTTCCGGTCTCAGGGCCATACGCCGGCCATCCCGCGCAGGACGACTTCAGCGATGCGCGCGTGGGGCTGATGCAGGACGTGCCCAACGGCGCCAAGCGCAGGTCGGCGCGCGAGCGAGCCGCCGCCGACATCGGCGCGGCCGAGGCGAGCGAGAGATCGCAGGCTCGCGAGGTTCGTTTGAACACTGCGCTGGCCTGGATCGACCTCTTCTACGCCAAGCGTCGGCTTGCCGCCCTCGATGACGTCGACAAGGCTTTGGCGCCCCTGCGCAATACAGCGCCGTCCCAGGTCGCGGCCGGTGCGCTGCGACCAGCCCAATCGCTGGAGCCACAGCAACTGATCGCCGCCCTGGGAGATCGACGCGCCGATCTGGTGGCGGCCACGGCCAAGGCGCGTTCGGAACTGGTGCGCTGGACGGGAGACGACACCGCCGACGTGGTTGGCGATCCACCCGACTACCAGATTTATCCTGCCGTGTTGCGCGCCGGCCTGGACCGGCTTCCGACCTTCGCAGCCTACGACGCGATGGGCCGCCAGGCCGACGCAGATGTCCACGCGGCAAAGGCGGACCGGCGCTCCGACTGGGGCTGGGAATTGGCCTACCAGCATCGTGACCCTCGGTTCGGCGATATGGTCATGGTCCAGGCCACTGTGAGCCTGCCGCTGTTCGCCGCGACGCGGCAGGATCCGATCATCGTCGCGCGCGCCGCGACCGCGAGCCGGGTCCGCATCGAGCGTGAGGCAGCACGGCGCGAACTCGTAGCGGCGCTGGAAACCGGCCTCGCCGACCACGCCATGCATCACGACCGCCTCCACCGGGCGCTTGAGACCCTCGTACCCTTGGCCCAGCGGCGAGCCGACCTGGAGGCCGCCGGCTATGCGGGCGGCACGGCCAGCCTCTCCGATGTTTTGCAAGCCTTCCTTGCCCTGGCCGAAGCCCGCATCGACGCCATCGACCGCGAGGCCGACGTCGTTCGCGACGGCGCCCGCATCGTGCTCACCTATGGAAGCGACGCCCCATGACCTCCTTCTCATCGTCGCGCCGAAGCCTCGCGTTGTCGGCCGCCGCCATCGCCCTGATCGCTGGCGTGGCCGGCTACGGGCTCGCCCATCTGGAGAAGCCCCGACCAGCCGCAGAGGCCCCGGCCACTGATGGCCGCAAGGTCCTCTACTGGTACGACCCGATGGCTCCGGCCCAGCACTTCGACAAGCCGGGCAAGTCGCCGTTCATGGATATGCAGCTCGTGCCCCACTACGAGGGCGAAGGCTCCGGCGCATCGGCCGGCGTGCAGATCGATCCGGCCGCAGTCCAAAGCCTGGGCGTGCGTCTGACGGGCGTCCGGCGCGGGGACTTCGCCGAGAGCCTCGACGCCACGGGCATGCTCGACTTCAACCAGCGCGAGGTGGCCATCGTCCAGGCGCGAGCGGCAGGCTTCGTGCAGCGGGTCTATGCGCGCGCGCCGGGCGATGTGGTGCAGGCCGGCGCGCCGATCGCCGACCTGCTGGTGCCCACCTGGGGCGGCGCGCAGGCCGAATACCTGGCCGTGCGGGGCTCAGGCAATCCCGCGCTGGAGGCCGCGGCGCGCCAGCGGCTGCGCCTGCTCGGCATGCCCGACGGCCTGATCGACGCCGTGGCGCGCGACGGCCGGCCGCGCACGGTCGTCACGATCTCAACACCACAGGGCGGCGCGATCCAGACGCTCGACGTGCGCCAGGGTATGACCGTGAGCATGGGCCAGACCCTCGCCCAGGTCTCCGGTCTGTCGACCGTCTGGCTGAACGCCGCCGTCCCGGAAGCCATGGCCGGCCAGGTGCGCATCGGCCAGCCGGCGCGCGCCGAGCTTGCAGCCTTTCCGGGCGAGACCTTCGCCGGCCGGGTGACGGCTGTCCTGCCCACCACCCAGACCGACAGCCGCACCCTGACGGTGCGCGTCGAGCTGGCGAACCGTGGCGGCCGTCTGCGGCCGGGCATGTTCGCCACCGTCCACCTGGGTGGGGCAGCGCATCCGGCGCTGTTCGTGCCCTCCGAGGCGGTGATCCGCACCGGCAAGCGCGCGATCGTCATGCTCGCCGCGGCCGGCGGTCGGTTCCAGCCGGTCGAAGTCCGACCGGGGCGCGAGGACGGCGACCGTACCGAGATCCTGGCGGGCTTGAGCGAGGGCCAGAAGGTCGTAGCCTCGGGCCAGTTCCTGATCGACTCCGAAGCGAGCCTGGCCGGCATCCAAGCCCAACCGATCGGCGCCGCGGCGGCTTCACCAAAGCCGCAGGTCTCGCTCTATGAGGCCCGCGGGCGGATCGAGGCGCTGACGGCGGACTCCATCACCCTCAGCCATGAGCCGGTCCCGGCCATCGGCTGGCCGGCCATGACCATGACCTTCAAGCTCGACCCGCCGGGCCTGGCGAAGGGAGTGAAGGTCGGCGATCGCGTCGCCTTCGGCTTCGAGCAGAAGCCGGACGGCCCGGTCGTTCGCCGCCTGGCGCAGGTGGCCGCGCAATGATCGCCGCCCTGATCCGCGCCTCGGTCAGGCATCGCATCTTCGTCCTGCTGGGCGCCCTGGCTCTGCTGGCCGCCGGAATCCTGGCCGTGCGCTCGACTCCGGTCGATGCCCTGCCGGACCTCTCCGACGTGCAGGTGATCATCCGCACGCCCTATCCGGGCCAGGCGCCGCAGATCGTTGAAAATCAGGTCACCTATCCGCTGGCCACCACCGTGCTGTCGGTGCCCGGCGCCAAGACCGTCCGCGGCTACTCCTTCTTCGGCGACAGCTTCGTCTATGTGCTGTTCGAGGACGGAACCGACCTCTACTGGGCGCGCTCGCGGGTGCTGGAATATCTGAACCAGGTCCAGAGCCGGATGCCCGAAGGCGCCAAGCCGGCGCTGGGGCCGGATGCTACCGGCGTCGGCTGGGTCTACGAATATGCCCTGGTCGACCGGACCGGCCACAACGACCTGTCACAGCTCCGATCCCTGCAGGACTGGTTCCTGCGCTATGAGCTGAAGACCCTGCCCGGCGTGGCCGAGGTCGCCAGCATCGGCGGCATGATCAAGCAGTACCAGGTGGTGCTCGACCCGGTGAAGCTGGCCGCCTACGGGGTGACGCACCAACAGGTGGTCGCCGCGATCCAGCAGGCCAATTCGGAGACCGGCGGCTCGGTGCTGGAGCTGGCGGAGGCCGAATATATGGTCCGCGCCTCCGGCTATCTGAAGACGTTGGACGACTTCCGCGCCATCCCGCTGAAGACCGCCGCAGGCGGCGTTCCGGTGCGGCTGGGCGATGTCGCCACAATCCAGCTTGGCCCGGAGATGCGCCGGGGTGTCGCCGAGCTGAACGGCCAGGGCGAGGTGGCCGGCGGCGTGGTGATCCTGCGGTCAGGAAAGAATGCGCGCGAGACCATCGCGGCGGTGAAGGACAAGCTCGCCGAACTAAAGAAGAGTCTGCCGCCCGGCGTCGAGATCGTACCCACCTACGACCGCTCCCAGCTGATCGACCGCTCGATCGGCAACCTGCGCGAAAAGCTGATCGAGGAATTCATCGTCGTCGCCCTGGTCTGCGCCTTGTTCCTCGGGCACCTGCGCTCGGCCCTGGTGGCGATCCTGACCCTGCCGCTTGGCGTCGTCTTCGCCTTCCTGGTCATGCGGATCCAGGGGGTCAACGCCAACATCATGTCGCTGAGCGGCATCGCCATCGCCATCGGCGCCATGGTCGACGCCGCCGTGGTGATGATCGAGAACGCCCACAAGAAGATCGAGCGCTGGGAGCATGACCACCCGGGCGAGACGCTGAAGGGCGAGAAGCGCTGGATCGTGGTCACCGAGGCCGCCGCCGAGGTGGGTCCGGCGCTGTTCCTCGCCCTGGTGATCATCACGCTGAGCTTCGTGCCGGTGTTCTCCCTGCAGGGGCAGGAGGGACGGCTGTTCTCGCCGCTGGCCTTCACCAAGAGCTACGCCATGGCCGGCGCGGCCATCCTGTCGGTGACCCTGGTTCCGGTGCTGATGGGCTGGCTGATCCGCGGCCGCATCCCGGCGGAAAGCAGCAATCCGATCAACCGGGTGCTGGCCGCCGCCTACAGGCCGGTGCTCGACTGGGTGATGCTGCGGCCGAGGACGACCCTCGTCATAGCGGTCTTCGCCGTCGCCACCACCGCCTGGCCCCTGGCGCATCTGGGCGGCGAGTTTATGCCGCAGATCAATGAGGGTGATCTGCTCTACATGCCCTCGGCCCTGCCGGGACTCTCGGCCGCCAAGGCCGGCGAGTTGCTCCAGCAGACCGACCGGCTGATCAAGACCGTGCCGGAAGTGCAGAGCGTGTTCGGCAAGGCCGGACGCGCCGAGACCGCAACCGACCCCGCGCCGATGGAGATGTTCGAGACCACGATCCAGTTCAAGCCGCAGAGCCAGTGGCGGCCCGACATGACGCCGGAGAGATTGGTCGAGGAGTTGGACCGGACCGTGAAGGTCCCGGGCCTCGCCAACGTCTGGGTGCCGCCGATCCGCAACCGCATCGACATGCTGGCCACCGGCATCAAGAGCCCCATCGGGGTGAAGGTGTCGGGCGCTGACCTCGCTGAGCTGGACCGCATCGCCCACGACGTGGAGACGGTCGCCAAGACGGTGCCGGGCGTCAGCTCCGCCCTGGCCGAACGGCTGACCGGCGGTCGTTATGTGGACGTCGACATCGACCGTGCTGCGGCCGCTCGCTACGGCCTCAACATCGCCGACGTGCAAGCGATCATCTCCGGCGCCGTCGGCGGCGAGAACGTCGGCCAGACGGTGGAGGGCCTGGCCCGTTATCCGATCAGCGTCCGCTATCCGCGCGAGCTGCGCGATAGTCTGGAAGGCCTCCGGGCCCTGCCGATCCTCACGCCTGGGGGCCAGCAGATCACGCTGGGGACCGTCGCCAAGCTGGAGATCGCCGACGGGCCGCCGATGCTGAAGACCGAGAACGGCCGGCCATCGACCTGGGTCTATGTCGACGTGCGCGGGCGAGACCTGGCCTCGGTGGTCGGCGACCTCCAGAAAACGGTGGCCAGGAGCGTCAAACTCTCGCCCGGCATCTCGATCGCCTATTCCGGTCAGTTCGAATATCTGCAGCGCGCCGTCGCGCGGCTGAAACTGGTGGTGCCGGCGACGCTCCTGATCATCTTTGTCCTGCTCTACGTCACCTTCGGCCGTTTCGACGAGGCGGCTCTGATCATGGGCACGCTGCCCTTCGCGCTCACCGGCGGCATCTGGACGCTCTACCTGCTGGGCTTCCACCAGTCCGTCGCCACCGGTGTCGGCTTCATCGCGCTGGCCGGCGTCTCGGCCGAGTTCGGCGTGGTGATGCTGATCTATCTGAAGGACGCCCTCGCCGACCGTGGTGAGGATCCGTCAGACGCCCAGGTCGAGAGCGCGATGCGCGAAGGCGCCCTGATGCGCGTGCGGCCCAAAGCCATGACCGTGGCGGTGATCCTCGCTGGCCTGCTGCCCATCCTGTTCGGTCATGGCGCGGGGTCCGAAGTCATGAGCCGCATCGCCGCCCCGATGATCGGCGGCATGCTCACCGCACCCCTGCTCTCCATGCTCATCGTGCCAGCGGCCTATCTGCTGCTGCGCCGCAGGCGACCCAAGTCCACCCCAGCCTCTCAGACCAAAAGGAGATCAATATGAGAGCTTCCACCTGCGCCCTGATCGGCGTTCTGACCCTCATGACCGCCGGGGCCGCCGTAGCGGCCGACGATATGGCGAACATGAAGGGCATGGCCGCCGCGCCAGCAGCCAAGCAGGGTAAGGGAACCGGCGTCATCAGGGCCCTCGATGCCAAGGCGGGCACTCTGACCATCCAGCACGGTCCGATCCCGGCCGTCGCCTGGCCGGCGATGACTATGACCTTCAAGGCCAAGCCCGCCACACTCCTCAAGAACCTGAAGGTCGGGCAGACCATAGGCTTCGACACTTCCGTTCGTGGCATGGACGCGGACGTCACGGCCGTGCGGCCTAACTAGTCGGGTCGGGTACCCGCGGTGGCGGAGATCGCTCCGCCACCGCGAACTGCAACCCTCGGGGGCCCGGCAAGATCATCTGACCGCGCATCCCACTCTCAGCTCATTGCGGTGAGAACGATCTTGACCATTCCGGCCCAAAGGCCGGCCGACAGGCCGATCGCCATCAGCAGGCCGTAGCCACGACGGATCGGGCCCGCCGCTGGTCTCAGATGGGCGAGAACGGCGGTCATTTTACGTCGCCGCTCAGGTTCTGCATCGCCTGTTGGCCGACCGTGATCAGACCGCGCCGTGGCCTGTCCAGGTCCTGGATCTGCAGGATGACGGCGGCCAGGAGCAAACTGGTGACGATCGCGGCCGTAGCGGGCCGTCCGCCGCCAAGGCCGGCCTTGTAGCCGTTGAGGCCCAGCGCCACGCCGGCTAGGGCGTATAACAACAGGAAGATCGCTTCCGGCACATGGCTGCGTTCAGCCGTCAGGCGTTTCTCCACCATGTCATCCAGATCGTTTACAGCCTGGATGAAGAGGCCGTTGGGGATCGACCGGGAATCGAGAGCGCCTATGGCGACAGTCTGATCCCAAAGCCGCCGTTGCAGTTCGAGCGACCGGGCCGCTATCTGGCGCTGGGCGCCGGGGCCGATTTCATCGACCGTGAGCCGAACCTTCAGATAGTCGTCGAGAATGCCGCCGATCGTCGATGCATAGGGCTGCGGCAGCATCTCGGCTCGATTCTGCACGGTGCTCAGCGCAAGGGCTTCCTCCAGGACATAGGCCTTGCGGGCGTCGTAGTGGTTCACCGCCACCGAGAAGGTGAAGCTGATCATCAAGGTGACCAGACCCAGGGCGGTCCCCTGCAGGGCGCCGATGGCGCCGGCCTGGTCCTCGCGCCCGTGCGCGGCGGCCCGTCGGCCCCGCCATCGTCCGAACCAGGCGCTGGCGAGCAGCAGCGCGACGCTGACGGGGAATATCAGCCACTGGCTGACGCCGTAGAGCCATTCGGTTGACGAGCTCATGGCTGGCTTCCCGATTGTGTCATGTTGGGGGCGGAGCCGACCCGGCCGACATCGACCATGTCGCCGACGGCGGTGACCGCGGTGGCGGTGGCGCTCAAGGCGCCTGTGTTCTGCTGGTCAGCCTCGACGGCCACGTCCACGACGCTGTTGTCGCCGACCATGACGGTGATCAGGTTCATATTAGCCACGGAGCCAACGCTGGGCAGGCCGGCAAGACCGCCGCCCGACGCCAGGCCCGCGGCTGAAAGGCCGCCGGCGCCGCCGGACTGCTCGGCCTGCCACATGATCGAGGCGCGGGCGGTCGCCGCGGCGCCGCCGCGAACCTTGAAGTCCCAGGGGTGGCTATTGAGCCGGTCGTCAGCGTGAGCAGCCACGGCGCCTAGGACGGCGCAGCCGATGAGGAACGCCAGCGGCGTCCGGTAAATGACAGTCATGATGATTCACTTTCGAAGACGGACCCTGGGGGCGGCGCACACGCCGCCCCTAGGGAGCCGAGGATCTAGAGGCCGAGCGGAAGGGTTCCGACGCGGGCGGTCGCTGACAGAAGGTTGCCGATGGCGGTCGCCGAGGCGCTCGCGATCGGACGGTCAAGCGCACCCATGTTGCTGGCGTTGTTCATGGTCACGCTGGTGGTGGCCCGCGCGTCCGTGCCGCCGATGCTCAGCTGAGTCATATCCGCCGACATCAGCGCGTTGGTGATGAAGCCCGCCGTCGGGTCGGCTCCAACCAGTTCCGCCGGAGGCGCCGCGAGTTCCAGGCTGGCGGTATTGCTGACCGCCCTCGCGCTGGAGGCGGCCGTGGTGTCAGTCACGCCGACGGCGGTGGCGGTGGCGGTGGTCTGATGCGGCGTGAGGAAGCCGGACCCGACGTCGGCGATCAGGCCGTTGGCGTAGGCCTGGTTGGGATTGGTCGCCAGCGGATCGGCGACCGTGGGGACGGCGCCCGCCGCAGGATCGACACGCCCGACGTGGTACTGGCCCACGTCCACGGACAACGGGACCTCCGAGGCCGCGGAATAGACATTGGCGTAGGCTGCGGCGCTGGACTCCACGTGGCCAAGGTCGGTCGGTCCATCCAGCGGGCTGGCTGCTGGCAACACGGTGGCCGTGCTGTCCGATTCCGCATGGACGTCCCCCAGGTAGATCTGGCGGGCCTGGACGGCCACGTCGCCGGTGGGCAGCGCCATGAGGTTCGAGGTCGAGGTGTTGGTGCTGGTGTCGGTTCGGGTGAGCGTCCAGGTCCAGTTGACGGTGTCGAAGGCCATGGCCGGCGAGGCGGCCAGGCCGAGGCCGAGGATGAGGGCCGCCGAAGCGGCGCCTCCGCGGAGGGATCGAAGGGTCATGATGGTATCTTTCAGTTTGAGGAAGTTGACGAGGGTTGAGCCGTTGCGCCGTCCTCGGTGAGGCGGCATTCGGAAGCTGAGGTCAGGCCGAGGTAGTCCGTCATGATCTGGTGGACGGCCATTTCGGCGACTGACCGGACGCCGAGCTGCAACGGCTCATTCCGGATGCGTCCGGCGTCCAATTCGATGAGATTGCTGCCGAAGAAGCGGAAGAGGTTGGCCTCCGCCTCGCGGCCGACGATGCGCTTCTGCAGACTGGAGACGTAGACGACCTCCAGGGTGCGGGCGTCGATCAGGCGAAGGTCCAGGGCGACATTGACGACGACGCGCTTGCCGCCGCCACCGATCCCCCTGATCCACAGCCCAAGCCCGTCGCTGACGATGTTGTAGTTGAGCTCGGTGAGCGCGCCGGTGACGATGAAGTCGGCGGCTCGCACTGCGCCCGGCCTGATTGGATCGGCTGTCAGACCGGCCTTGCGGAAGATCAGTTCCTGGTTGACGACACGCAGGTCGGAACGCTCCACGAGGCGAACCTTGTGGGTCTTGTAGAGGGCGCTGATCACCATGTCGGCGACGCCCTGGCTGAGCGCAGCGCCGTGATCGGCGATGCTCAGCTGGCCGGTCTTGTCGATGACCTCGCCGACCGCCAGGGACGGCAGGTTGTCACCGCCCTGGGTGGCCAGGGCGACCAGGCAGCGGGAATAGGGCGTGTCGTTGCTGCTCACCGGATAGAGCGAAGATGAAGCGTCTCGCGCCGCCGAGGCGGACGAACCTGCGCCAAGGGCGATGAGCGCGCCGATCACGGCGGCGGCGGTGGTCCGGCGTTTGCCCGACCCGGTGTGGAGTGCTGCGTTTTTCATGACGGCTTCCTAGCGCCGCCATTTCGGGCCGGGCGGCCAACTGCCACCGCTTTGCCGCCAACTCGCCCGATCGCGCCGAAACGGCGTCACCGCCGGAAAGATCAAGGTTTCGCGTGATCTAGGAAGTGAGGGCCGAACGCCGGCCAGGAGCCCTGATCATGTCCGCCCAACGCATCCTCATCATCGACGACGATCCAGATTTCATCGCCCTGCTCGCGGAGGGCCTGACCGACCGCGGTCACCGCTGCCGCGCAGAGAACGACGCGCGGCGACTGCGCCCCGACGACTGGGCCTGGGCCGATCTGGCGATCGTCGACCTGCAGCTGGGCCAGGGCGAGGACGGTCCGCGGATCCTGCGCCGCCTGCGCGCCCTCAAGGCCCAGCCTCGGATCGTGCTGGTCAGCGGCTTCGACGTCCTGGTGCTGGCCGCCGCCGCCCGCGCGGCCAGCGACATGGGCTATGCCGTGGCGGGCGCCTTCTCCAAGCCCATCGCCATCAACGCCCTGGTCTCAGCGGTCGCCGCGCCCGCGCCGACCCCCAGGTCGTCAGGCGTCCGTGGACGGGCTCCAGTGACCGCCAGCGATCTCATCCGAGGGCTGGACGGTCATGAGATCACGGTCGTGTTCCAACCCAAGGTGACGCTGAGCAACGGCGCATTCGCGGGGTTCGAGGTGCTGGCCCGCTGGTCGTCGCCCGTGCTGGGTGAGGTGTCGGCCGACCGCTTCGTGGCTGCCGCCGAGGCCTTCGGGTTGGCGGAACGGTTCACCGCGGCGG
>Ga0307510_10002518_pt1 | contig 20872 bp, 15 predicted proteins | sample 12_EM_MG_FD_207224 | JGI IMG/M metagenome (GOLD analysis project Ga0307510, IMG submission 207224) | Populus trichocarpa ectomycorrhiza microbial communities from riparian zone in the Pacific Northwest, United States - 12_EM | ecosystem: Host-associated > Plants > Roots > Unclassified | place... | reverse complement strand
TCTTATATACTAATACAGGGTGGTCTGTGCGCAGTTTAGGGTAGGTAAGTTTACAGGTAACAGGGGACTGCGCAGTCAATGCGCAGCAACTGCGGATTATATAATACATCTCGATTAGGGTCTAGCCTTTAATGAGTCGCGTCTTCGTTGATCGAGTCGCGTCGCGTGTTCGTTGATTGTTTAGTGGACGCGTCTTGTTGATCGTTCCCACGATCTGCCACGTGTTGATCAACGGATTAGACGCGCGTCCAAAGCGCGTCTTGTCATGTGACATTGTTGATGACCAGTTCCTTGATAGGTCATGTGTTATCTTCCCAGGGTCACGGGGTCGTAGGTTCCCAGGGTCACGTGCTGGTAAGTCACGTGATGTATGAGTGGCGAAGGGGTCACGTGATGAGTCACGTGTAGGGTCATGTGATATGTTCCCACGGTCACGTGGTCTTGGAGTTACGGGTTTGTAGCTGGGACTAGGGGGCGCGAGTACCGCTCGCGACAAACGGGGGCAAACGAAGCAGAGACGCGAGGAAGGGTTGGCAAGGTAGGACTGGAAGTGATGTCTGGGGAGTTTCTTCCCACCTGAGAGGTTCTTGGTCGATAGCCAGGATGAAGGGGAGTGGGGTCTTGTAACGACAGCCGACCAGTCTTTATACTCTCTAGCAGAGTTCCTTTGTGATAAGTTCTGACTAAGTCAGGTGTGTGTGTGTCAGCTGCTGGTTCCCATGTATCATCACTATCGGGATATCCTTTCCAATGGATCAGATATTGCAGGGTCCTGTTGCACCCGAAGTATCGGTGATTACGGATCTGCTCCACTTCGTATTGTTCTTCGTTGTTAATCAAGTCAGGTGGTGGCCAGGAGAAGTTTGGACCATACGCGGTTGTTTCGCGATAGGGCGATAAGAGAGAAGCATGGAACGTGTCGTGAATTTTCCATGCCAGGGGTAGAGCGAGTTGATACGCCACAGGGGAAATCTCTTTGATGATCTTGAAGGGTCCATATCTTTTAGGCGCTAGTTTGGTTGCTTGGTAAGGGAGATGGAGATTTTTCCCTTCTAACCAAACCTGGTCTCCGGTGTTATATTGTGCTGATGGGGTTCCTGATTTCTCAGTGATTTGATTCAGGGCTGCAATTGCTTGGGCACGTCTTTCTTCCATCAGATGGATTCTTTCTTCTGTTGTTTCATTGGCAGATGGGGTATTAATTGCTGGGTTTAGTTTGAGATCGTACCCCAGAATTATTTGATTGGGCGATAATCTGGTAGTTGAGTTCTTCTGGTTGTTGTGCACTGCTGTAGCCAAGGCTAGCCATTGGGTCCAGTCTTTTGGGGCTGCTGACGTTACTAGATGGAGGTATTGTTCTACCCATTGGTTTTTTCGCTCTGATAGGCCGTCTGTTTGGGGGTGGAAGGCTGTTGACAAGTTTTGTTGGATGTCTAGTCTCCTTGTTAGGGCTTTCCCAAAGTGTGAGGTGAATCGAGGGTCTCAATCGCTGATGACCTTAGTGGGTAATCCGAACCATCAAAATACATGGTCCATGTATAGCTGGGCGATTCCTGGTCCTGTGATCATGGTGTCACATGCTAAGAATATGGCGGCACGTGAACATCCTTGGTCTACAATGGTGAGGATGGCATCTTTTCCCTTTACAGGGGGTAACCCTGTGATTAAGTCCATAGCTATTCGTTGGAATGGTCAAGCATTGGTTTCTGTGGGGATGCAGTAGGGGGGTGTTTTGGTACGATGAGTGATGATCTTGTTTTGTTGGCAGACAGCACATCCCTTCACGTAGTTTGCGATCCATTCCTTCATTCTTGGCCATTGATATTGTTCTTGAGTCTTGCGGAGTGTTTCGTCTTGTCCTGGGTGACCGGCAGATGGATGGTTGTGCATGAGATTCATGATTCCTTGCTTGACTATGTCAATATGAAACCGGCCTTAGGTGATCGTCATTACTCATACGATACAGCCTTTGTAAGTCGTAAGAACCAGCTCTAGTGATTGGTGATCAGGTGACTGATAGTTCTATTGTGCTTATTGATCGAGTTGGAGTCGCTTATTGATCACCCTAGTACCTTAGTCATAGCATGTATCTGGCTTACTATACGGTGATTAGTCGTACTAGTACCTCTAGTATAAAAGAGGTCCATTGCTGTCTCTAAGACGGCAAGTTGAATCTCCTGTCAATTCAACTCTCTTCCTTATCTCATTCATATCACTATAAGTGGGCACTAGGACGTTACTCTAGTGTGGGAACCACTTCTCATATATCAACTACAACTTGGCACCAAGCAATCCATGCGTCATACCGCCAAGTTAGGACAGACAACTTAGCCCAACACTGAATCAGTGTTGCCTTCACACTGTGGCGGTGACACAATAGGAGGTACGTTGATTTTGGGTTCTGCCATTGTGGTAGCAATCTTGAACTTTTGTTCTGGTAAGACTGTGACTTGTTGGTTATCTTCTTTTCCTTGGTCCACTCCAGGTAGTCATGAAAGGGCATCAGGTGGAATATTGGTTTTTCCCGGAATGTAGAGGATATCAAAGTTGTACTCTTGTAGGTCCGCATGCCAGCGTGCAGTTCTTTGGTTGAGGTTTTTAGGAGATTTCCAGTATTGGAGATTTGCGTGATCTGTCATAATGGTGAACGGTTCTTTGGTCCATCCTAAGTATGGTCGCCAATGTGAGAGTGCTTTCATCACAGCTAGTAGCTCCCTTTCATAGATATCATAATTTCGTTCGGCTGGGATGAACATGGCTGAATAGTAGGCGATGGGATGGAGTATGGGTTTTTGGCATTTTGAGAGAGCAGAAGTTGTAGGGATGTCTCCCTCCTGTGAGAGTACGGCTCCCACGCCGTATGCTGAGGTGTCAGTTTGGAGGAAGAACTTTTTCTTGAAGTTGGGTTGTTTGAGGACTGGTTGTCACAGACTGCCCTGCTTACCTAACCTTCTCTTTCCTATTTTGTCTTTCTCGTTCTGCTTCCGTCTGTGACTCCGGGCCGCTTTGCCCATTGTTTACGTATTTACCTATGGACTGCTCTTGCGTTTTCCAGAGACTTCCATATGCTTCCGTACGCTTCTATCCCGTTCCACAATCTTCTGTGACCTTCTCCCGTCTTCCAGTAGCTTCCCCTTGTACATGTATATAAACTGTACTTCGTAGCATAGAACGGCTTTCCTAAGCTCGTTCTATTTGTGCAATCAGACTTTGATAGTCTTTTCTCACTATTGAACACATGCGGCTTCCATCAAACGATCCCCTCTTGCATTAGTCAGCTCCGCTGCTAATTGCCTTAGACTCTCTACGTCTCGAGATCACGTGCTAGTGTCTCGCTCAATTCCAAGTCACGCCTGACTTGTGTAATCTTCACTTGTCATCCTCCTTGTCACGTGATGTCTCACGTGACTGAAATCCCCTTCGGGAACGACCCCTCTCCAAAATCCATCTTCGTAATCTCGTCCAAGATCCCTGAACCCCAAGATCCCCGACTCAATCTGACACGGTGGTCTGACCGTGACATTAGAACGAGCTTCTCCCAAACAAACCAACAATGACTTTGACTCCCTCTGGATCGAAAGAAAAACAGAAAACTCCCGAAGGACTGGGTATCCCCACAGACTGGCGCATACATGCAATCGACCAACCGACTGAGGAATCACTAGCAGTATTGGACCTCCCATTCGAAACAAAACCAGAAACCAAAGATACGGTCCCATCTGAATTCTCTGAACGCGTCCGCCACTTAGTTGGAGGACAAGACATCGTCGTTAGAATAGATGGAAAAGAGGTGTCTAAGAAAGCCCCTTTTACCGCCTATTATGCCTGTTACAAGGGAGCTCTCCTCGCCCTATCCAACGTCTATGGAGTCTGGTTCGAGATCCACCTCCGAGCAGGGAATACATACGAATGTTTCCGCCTAGCGCGACCTAGTCTCCAATTAAAAGATTCCCCAATGAAAGGAATCAACTATGCGCAACTTAGACTTACTGGCCTCCCAATCACTAGAGCCCCCTCCAGAGCGACATCTCCAATCCAACTGGCTCCGCTGGATATGTTGGCAGTCACCCCACATGAAGGAGATGTCTTCCACAAAACCAACCCCGATGATAGAGAAGTACCGGCCAGCAATACAAGTCGGTCTTCATCACCCGATCCCAAAGACCAACCTGAGCGAAAGTCCTTCGTGGGGTTTGGATCTTGGAGAATGTGTTCTTCACAAACGGCTAGACAACCATCGAAACCTCCGCCGCGCCGCCCCAGAGGAACGGGGGATGACCCATTTGGCCTTGACGATCTCTTAGACGAACCTGAGAGAACGAACGATAAAGGACGCCGTCTAGAAGGCATCCATCCAGACAAATTCGAAGGAGATCGATCCAAGACCAGACGATTCCTAAATCAATTCAATAGATTTATGTTGATGAATCGCAAAGCGGATATAGCCAAAGACCCTATCTCCAAATGCATCTACTTCATGTTACTCCTCGACGGAGAAAAGGTCAATGGATGGGTGGATATGGCCTTCAACTGGCTGGAAGAAATTGAGGCTGATCCGAGCCTCATCGATCAATTCTCCAATCCCTGGAAAATGATGGAGGAGAAATTCAAGGTGTCCTTCACCGACTATGCAGAGAGGGAACATGCCCAAGATCAACTTAGAAAGCTGAGAATGACCGGAGACAATCTTGATGAATACTTGGCAGCCTTCGAAACCCTTGGAAGTCGAGCAGAACTTAATCCGGACGACCCATCGAATCTACGCACCTTTGCTCAAGGACTCCCTCGCCAGCTAGCCGATGCCTGTCTAGCTATGGAAAATCCCGACACCTATGGACAATGGAGAGCAGCAGCCCAACAACAACAGGTGATCTACCTAAAGAAAAAGGCGTTACACTCTGAGTACGGGACTCGTAATCCTACTCGAAACGCTGGTCAGAACTCGCAGCCAAAACAGACTTCCGGTTGGGTCTGGCGTCGTCCCGGGGGAAACACGAACCCCAACAATCAAAATTGGCGCGGACAGGGGAATCGAGCACAACCCCCTTGCCCCCGTCTCCCTCCCTGAAACGACGACGCAATGGACATCTCGGTGGTTCGCAAAGCCACCACCGAAAAAGAAAAAGAAGAATATCGACAAACAGGTTGATGCTTCCACTGCGGAAAGCAAGGATACCTCGCACGCAACTATCCTAGCAAACCAGCACGCGCTCGCACTGTCCAAATCGAAGACAGTCAGTCAATCGCTTCCGGTGACAATTCCTCCTTCGCCCCAACACCATCCCTCGCTGCGTGAGTGGCACGCTTGACTGAAGAAGATCGCGGAGCGTTCATGGATGAAATGCGCTCCCTGGGAGAAGATATGGATTTTCTTGGCACCTGAGTACTACGGCTCTTACTCGGGCAGTTCTGAATAGTTCTGGTTCTATGTATATAGCTCGAAATCACGCAATTCAAGTCCCCTTTCAGCTACGAACCAAAACGAAACGAGTCGATCAAAAAGCACTACTTGACTGTGGTGCTACAGAATGTTTCATTCATCCACGAGCGGTAGAACGTCTTAAACTCCTGACAAGAAAACTAGTTAAACCTAGGAAAGTACAAAATGTTGACGGTACTCCCAATAAATCCAGAGAAATCTTGGCAGCAGTGGACCTACTCGTCGATAACAATGGACAAAAAGCTTCCCATGTGTTCTTTGTCACAAATATTGGACAAGATGATTTCATCCTAGGCTATCCTTTCTTCAAAGCCTCCAACCCTAACGTTGACTGGAGCGGTGGTTGCATCGAAGGCTTCACTACGATTTCTTCCTTAAATGCCAACATTTGGCGACCTCCTTCCAAAGGGACCAAGCGACGAGAAACGACCCCAACTTGGGTGCGATGCATCCCTGGGTGGGAAAAGGGCGATGAAGTTTGGCTTCAAACTCGTGTCACCAAAACGACAGTAGCGCAACAACTAGCAGAAGCAGCTACAGACAAAATGAAACGTACCTGGCAAGAAATAGTGCCAGAACGTTATCATCGACATGGCAAGGTCTTCTTGGAAGAAGCTTCTGAATGCTTCCCTGATCGACGCCCTTGGGATCACGCCATAGAACTGAAGGAAGACGCTCCTACTTCCATTAATTGTCGTGTCTATCCCCTGTCTCCCAAAGAGAAAGAAGAACAATGTGAATTCCTCTCTCAAAATCTACGTCTTCAACGAATTCGTCGCTTGAAATCTCCCTATGCTAGCGGCTTCTTCCTAATTCGAAAGAAAGATGGTAAATTCCGCCCTGTCCAAGATTACAGGAACTTAAACAAGTGGACGATTCCAAATAAATATCCACTCCCCCTAATCTCTGAGTTAATCTACGACCTTGTGGAGAAGAGACTGTTCTCTAAATTCGACATTCGTTGGGGATACAATAACATTCGCATCAAGGAAGGTGACAAGTATAAAGCTGCCTTCAAGACAAGCGAAGGACTCTTTGAACCAACCGTTATGTTCTTTGGCTTAACCAACTCCCCAGCTACCTTTCAAACAATGATGGACGACATTTTTCAGGAAGAGATCGCACAAGGATGGCTCCGCATCTACATGGACGATATGATCATCGCCACCGAAGATGATGAAGTCCTCCATGAACTTAGAGTTAATCACATCCTTGATAAACTCGAGAAGTTCGACCTATTCCTCAAACCTGAGAAATGTCGGTTCCACCAACACGAGGTTGAGTACCTTGGCGTACTCATCGGTAACAGTTCCGTCAAGATGGACCCGGTCAAAGTTCAAGGGATTTCTGAATGGCCTACTCCGCTAACTGTCAAGGATGTCCGTAGCTTCTTAGGTTTCTGCAACTTCTACAGGGCTTTCATTAAGAACTTCTCCGACATCGCCTGGCCACTGAATGACCTCACCTGCAAGAACGAACAGTTCATTTGGTTGAAGGAACACAATGACGCATTCCTTTGTCTGAAGGAAGTTTGCTGCAACTATCCAGTCCTTCGTATGCCCGACTGGTCTCGACAATTCATCATGGAGACAGATGCCTCTGGATATGCTCTTGGTGTTGTCATTGCCCAAGAGTTTGACGACGGCATCCATCCCATCGCCTTTCACTCTAGGAGTCTTCTACCAGCGGAAAAGAACTACGACACCCATGACAAGGAACTCGCTGCAGTGATTTTCGGTTTTAAATGTGGCCGCCCCCTTTTTCTGGGTGCTACGCACGCCGTTCGCGTCCACACTGACCATAAGAACCTTCAATATTTCCGCGATCCGCGAAAGATTACTGGTCGCCAAGCGCGCTGGATCGAATTCCTTCAGGACTTTGACTACACCCTGGAGCATATTCCTGGGTCAACAAACACAGTGGCAGATTTGTTGTCGCAACGAAAGGACCTTAACAAGGGGGTGGATTCCAACGAACCTCGCATCCTACTCCCTGACCATCTCTTCGCCCCGACAAATCCTGTCGAGGTACACAAAGTTTTTCTTGAAGACGACCTGGACCTACAATGTGACATCCTCCAGACCCTCCATTGACTCCCCCGCAGCTGGACATCCAGGCATTTCAAACACTTGGGAACTCGTCCGTGAACAATATGAAGGCCCCAGACTTCGAGAATTCATAGAACAATACGTAAAAGGATGCGCATGCTGTCAAGAATTGAAGACCAACGTGCACCGATTGAAAGCACCTTTGCAACGTTTTGATACACCCGTAGAAGAAGGCCCCTTTCAATACGTATTGATGGATCTAATCACAGACCTCCCTAAATCACAGGGATTCGACTCCATTCTTACGATTGTCGATCAAGGGTGTTCCAAAGCAGCTAAATTCATCCCATGCACTAAAACCATCGATGGAACAGGGGTTGCACTCAAGTATCTGAAACACCTCGTGCCCTGGTTCGGACTTCCTAAACGGATCATCTCGGATCGTGATCCCCGATTCACCTCTGCCTTCGCAAAAGAGATGTGTAAAGCCTTAGGAATTCAACAGAATTTATCGACGGCCTTCCACCCTTGTACCAATGGACAGACAGAACGCATGAACGCTTGGATTGAACAGTACTTGCGACCTTGGACCTCAGGGAAACCCTCAGCGTGGAGTCAACTCCTCCCTATCGCAGAGTTCGCACACAATTCTTGGAAGCATGATGTAGCACGCAAATCCCCTCACGAACTTCTGATTGGAATCAAACCACAGGTGATTCTGAAACACTTAGAAGGACCAGTACCTGCTGCGGAAACACGCCTTCGCCTCCTGGATGAATCTAGACAGTCAGCCCAGAAACTTCTACAAAACGTACAAAGCCGCAAAGATAACAAAAAGCTGACAGAGATTAAAGAAGGTGACCAAGTCTGGCTAGAAGGTTGCAATCTCTCTATCGCTGGCAATCGCAAACTTTCCCCAAAGCGATATGGCCCCTTCAAAGTCTCTCAAAAGATAAGCCCTGTCGCGATGCGGCTCGACCTCCCCACATCGATGAAAATTCACAACGTGTTTCACATGGACCTTCTCCTTCCATATAAGGAGACGGAACAATATGGCACGCCCTATACATGCCCCCCTCCGATCATCAATAGCGAAGAAGAATATGAGATCGAGAACATTCTAGACGCACGGCATTTCGGCAAGAAATGTAAACTCCAGTACCTCGTGCACTGGAAAGGGTACCCCCATTCTGATGACCAGTGGGTTGATCACAAAGACTTGAACGCCCCAGATTCCCTAGCAGATTTTTATCTGACCAACTCCGCTACGGCTGGACAACCAACTGTATAAAGACACCCATCGAAACCCCCAACCTATCCTCATCCTCCATTGCTTCCTCATGCTGGCTTCCCCATTTTCCATCTTCTACGGCTACAACGATCACTTCCAACAACACCTATTCAGCATTCATCAAACCAGTCCCACCTTCGCCAACAACCTCACAACGATCTTCAATCAACAATTCAAAGATATGTCGGACACCAACACCGCCATCTTTGTTCCGTCCCGCTCTCCCTCGCCTAGCCAAGAGACAGCAGGCAGCACTCCCTACGTCATTACCTCTCCCCCTCCGGACAGTCCTACCAATTCCGAGGCAGCTTGGCCCCACCAAATGATGCTAGAGCACATCTCTAACATGTTAGGGGTCGACATCGAAGAAGTTCACTGTGCATTCCCCACCAATTGCTCCCTCTTGCCCATCAACATTCCCCCTCCTCGTGCCTTATCTCCCATTTTCGTTCCACCTGCTCCTTCTCCACCTTTTATTCCCAGATCCCCAGCTGGACCGTACCCGGGATCGGAGTTAGCTGAGTATATTGACCCTCAGTTCCCCTCCGAGCCACTGTCCGCCTCTCCATCTCCACCCACTAACTCGTCCATGATCGTCATCATGTCAGATGGGGAACAGTACAAGGACGAAGAAGATTGGAAACAGAGCGGCCAGCGTCAACCTCAACTCCGCCGCTTGTTGCCTCGAATCCCTCTTGCTGACATAATGCCCATCTGTCAAGTGTCACACCCCACAGAGGACACAACAGACTACAAAGAACTCGCCATGGTCCTTTATCGCCAGGTCTCGGACCAAGATGCAAGGATCAAGGAGCTCACAGAGAACAAGGAGAATCAGGCGCCGTCCCCCACTGACCCTCAGCCCTGTACTCATCCAGGTCCTGGCTGGCAAGATAACTTCGATGCCACGGGGACTCGTCACCTCTTCGTCATCCCATCAGGCGACGAGGATGTTATCGCACCGTTCATCCGCTATGACCTGCGCAATCCCTTCCCTGAGCTCCTGGCTACCATGGGATGACACTGTTCCATTTACTCTCGCCCTCTCCACGCCGCCCCTCAGTCATCTCATGCCTCCCCATTGTCACCACGCAACGAGCTGTTCTTTCACCCAGACCTTGAGCTAACTAGGGGGGTTGACTGGGCAGTCCTCTACAAGGACGACCCCACTTTAGCCGGTGAGATTCAACACTTCTGCTCGCACAAGAAGGCCTGTGACCGACTTGCCAAGCGCATGGGACAACTCCAGGAATCCCTCGAAGTCGAAAGACAAGTGCTCTACCGGAGCTCAGCACGCCTCACCGGAGCCAACGCCTTGGGACATCTACAGCACCACATTGACTCCTCCCTGCACATCGCCCCAGCCTTCTCTACTGCGCGGGTCAGGAAGATCCGCGCCTCCATTCGCAATCGGGTCACCGAAGAACGTGCCAGACATCCGAAGGAGTGTATGTGGTGCGGTAAAGTGGGCCACACCATTGGCGACTGTTTCTGCATCGGCTTATGTCGCCACTGCTCGCGCTGAGGACACACTGGGATCGACTGTAAGGACCCCCACTGCATGTGCCTAGAGTACAGAGACTGCAAGGTCTACCCTACTCATCCTAACTTTGAGCGCGGGTACTGCGCTGCCGTAGATGACTGTGTTGACGTCTAAAGGACGTTAACAAGGGGGTAATGTCACGGACTGCCCTGCTTACCTAACCTTCTCTTTCCTATTTCGTCTTTCTCGTTCTGCTTCCGTCTGTGACTCTGGGCCGCTTTGCCCATCGTTTACGTATTTACCTATGGACTGCTCTTGCGTTTTCCAGAGACTTCCATACGCTTCCGTATGCTTCTATCCCGTTCCACGATCTTCTGTGACCTTCTCCCGTCTTCCAGTAGCTTCCCCTTGTACATGTATATAAACTGTACTTCGTAGCATAGAACGGCTTTCCTAAGCTCGTTCTATTCGTGCAATCAGACTTTGATAGTCTTTTCTCACTATTGAACGCGTGCGGCTTCCATCGAACGATCCCCTCTTGCATTAGTCAGCTCCGCTGCTAATTGCCTTAGACTCTCTACGTCTCGAGATCATGTGCTAGTGTCTCGCTCGATTCCAAGTCACGCCTGACTTGTGTAATCTTCACTTGTCATCCTCCTCGTCATGTGACGTCTCACGTGACTGAAATCCCCTTCGGGAACGACCCCTCTCCGAAATCCATCTTCGTAATCTCGTCCGAGATCCCCGAACCCCAAGATCCCCAACTCGATCTGACACGGTGGTCTGACCGTGACACTGGTGCTGCACATAGCTGAGTTTTGAGAGTTTTGAAGGCTTTAAACTGTGGTTCGTCCCAATGCCAACTTTCTGATTTCTTTGTAAGGTCAAGTAGGGGTCGAGCGATTTTGGAGAATCGTGGGATAAAGTATCGGTAGTAACCACATAGTCCGAGGAATGCGCAGATGTCTGTAGGGTTAAGTGGGATCGGATAATCTGCAACTCCTGTGAGTTTCTTTGGATCCATGCAGAGTTGTCCTTTTCCTATGATGACTCCAAGATACTCGATTTCGTCCTGTTCAAAGGCGCATTTTTCAGGTTTTAGGTAGAGGTCGTTGGCTTCAAGTTTGTCCAATATTTCATGGACTTGTTTTCGATGTCGAGCCAAGTGTTGTTTATGGGTTTCATTCAGGTATTTCTTTGTATGGATAGCAATGTCATCCATGAATACAGACGTATCCCCTTTTGCTACGTCAGGGCAGAATATTGTGTTCATCATCATTTGGAATGTCACAGGGGAGTTGGTAAGGCCAAAGAACATAACTGTGGGTTCGAATAGTCCTTCCAGTGTTAGGAAAGCAGCTTTCCATTTGTCGCCGGGTTTAATCCGAATGTTGTTGTATCCCCATTGGACGTTGAACTTGGTGAATAGTGTGCACCCTGCTAGTCGGTCGATAACGGAAGGAATTAGCGGAGATACATTGCGGTTCCATTTAGTCCATTTGTTAAGGGGTCGGTAATCTTGGACTGGGCGTAGTTTCCCGTCTTTCTTCTTGACAAAGAAGAAGTTGGCAGCGTATGGGCTCCATGATGGTCTGATTGTATTTCTTGCCAGATGTTCCTGAACGAATTTGCTTGCTTCTTCGATTTCCAACTGTGTTAACGGCAGGAGCCTTCCTGGGAGAGTTGTGGGGGCTCCAGGCAGGAGTTCGATGGCATGATCCCAAATTGTATGTTGAGGGAGGCGTTGCGATTTGTGTTCACTAAACACTTTCCTATGTCGCATGTATTCAGCCGGTATTTTGGGATCTTCTTCTTTTACAGTGGAGTTAATTGTTACTCTTCCAATGAAGTATTGATCATGGTGTGGGGGGCATGGTACATTTATTGTTCAAGGCAAGAATCGTGCTTTCTTTGCATCTGGGGCTCTGAGGATAATGGGAAGTTGTGACGAATCAATCCATCCTCGTTTCCAGTCAATTTTGGGTTGTACAGCTGCAAACCATGAGTATCCTAGAATGGCTTTGTGTTCCCCTAGGTCTGATAGGAAAAAGCGTAGCTGATTCCTAGATGTCCCTGTTTGAACTTCAATGTCCGTGTAGTGTTTTAACATTCCAGCTTTGTTCTCGGTTCCATCCACATTGAACAGTTGACACAGTTTGTCCAAATTTTTGATAGGGAGTTTCAACCATTTGGCATAGCTTAAATTCATAAAGTTTTCTGTTGCCCCGGAGTCAACCAGGGCTATTGCTTCGGCTCTTTTTGCAATTGAGTGTGTGTAAATTCAAACAGTCATAGATTTTCGAGCTGATATATACACATTGTCGTTGCTACTTTGCTTGATCAGTGCCGACCTAATCAAGCTATGGGAAAATCCTCCAAGACTCCCATTTCTTCTGCAAGCTTTGCCTTTTCGTTGAGGGACATGGCATTAAGCTGTTGTTTAATGTCATTGACACGGTTCGGGGTCTTGAATCCTTCATAGTTGTCATATTCTTCATTGAAGTCAATGAGATTCACTTTGGTTTGTCCTTGACGGCGATGACGGGGGCAATTTCTAGCATAATGACCTGTCTGTCCACATTTGAAACAGTTGTTGTTGGTATTTCCTGGGGGTGGCCCAGTAGTGTTGTTTCGAGGGGCTGGTCCGAAGCCAGTGGCATTTCCCTGTGTATGGTTTCTATTGTTTGACTGCCAATTTGGAGTCCTAGTGTGTCCTACGTCCGTCAGTACTGGTACATTGTTCATCCAACGGGGCGCGTTAGTCGAGTTGTATTGCGTCTGAGGGGGTCCTTGGCGGAACCCAGGTCTGCGTTGTTGCATGAACCCTCCTTGATTTCCTTGGTACCCTTGATTGAAGAACATTCAAGGTCTTTGGAAGTTACTTGGCTGTGGAAGTACATTGAAGACTCCACAATTGAACCCTCGGTTCCTTTGTTCGGATTGCGGGCTCAAAGTATATTGTTAATCAAGACTTTAGACCTGGTAGACGAAATGGCTTTATCTTTGAGATCAATATATGTAGTCGGGGTTGGTGAGGCCAGTACTTCTTTAAGGATGTCGTTGGGCAATCCTTTGGTGAAGAGTTGGAATACTGCTCTGCTATTGGCATTGTAACCAGCAATATGACTCAGATCTTCGAACCTAGTGATGTAGTTGTCGATTTCTGGGAACTTCATAGTGCAACATTCTATTTCACCTCTGGCTCTATTCTCCCTTTGGCTATCTTGAAATTGTTGCGAGAATTCATAGAGAAATTGGTCCCAAACATCAGGGATGTTGTCTAAGATAGGGTCGAGGGTGTCCAACCAGGTTCCCATGTCTCTAGTCCATCCTGCGACTTGAGGTCCTTTCATAAGAGTAAGAGTTAAGGCGACTTTCTTGATTGGAGAGTTATAGCCTGCTACATCTTGATTGAGTCGAAGGTACCCTTTCACTTCTTCGATGAAGTCATCTGCGATGAGGCGATCTCCAGTGAAGACTTGTGGCAGTCCTCCCATAGATTTGACATCAGCTGCTCGTGCGACGGGTTGTTGACCTCCTTGGGCAGGGGGTACTGGTGCGGGAGGTGCTGGTGCTCCGGGCGGATTGCCACCCGGACCTCCAGATCCTCCTGATGGTGGTCCTCCACTTGGGGGTCCTCCACTGGGTGGTCCCGATCGTCCTCCTCCAGGAGTGGAGTATCAGCCAAGGCTGGCCTTGAGTTTGGAATTAATGCTTGCTGTAGTTCCAGTAGTAGTTGTAGTTGTCGTACTTCCTGTTCCAGTAGTGCCACTTCCAGAGCCTTTTCCTTTAGAGCTTGAGCCATCTCCTCCCCCTTGAGTGAGTGGTTGAGTATCTGCGGGCTGTTGGATTGTGATAGAGGAAGTAGCCATGGTTGATAGTTTTGGTGAAATGGGCGAAAGCTTCATATGCCGCGGAAGGGAGATGGTATTTCTTTGTGGGGTGAGTTCCCTGGGTATTTCTGCATCCCTAATTTGGTTGTTGATGTTGAGTCCTCCAGCTTGTTTAGCTAACTTATCGTCTGAGTCTTCTTCTTCTTCAGCCGGTTCACTGTCCAAGCTGTCATTCTTCTTGGGTTCTGATTTGGTTTCTTTGATATCGAAAAGGTGAATGCTAGTTAGTGGTTGCCGTAATCGAGGTAGTCCTGTGTTAGAGTCGTGCGCAATCTGGTGCCAGATTCCGTTGTATAGGCAAACTGGGATAGCATGTTTGTTTATGACCTTTTTGTCGTTATCGCAGAATAGTTGAATGGGGTAAGTTCTGGTCCCGGTAGCGTTGGGTGCTTTGTATGCGATGCGGGAGTTTAGTTTGGTTTCAAGTATCAGCTCTTTAGTTAAGAGCTTGTTGTATGCGCTACTAGCCGTCTTGAATATAGCAAGTTGAATCTAATGTCACCACCACAAAGTGAGGGCAACACTGATTCAGTGTTGGGCTAGGTAAGCTGTCCTAACTTGGCGGTATGTCGCGTGGATAGCTTATTGCCAAGTTGTAGTCGATATAGGAGAAGTGGTTCCCACACTAGAGTGACGTCCTAGTGCCCACTTATAGAGATATGAATGAGAAGAGAAGGGGAGTTGAATTGACAGGAGATTCAACTTGTTGTCTTAGGGACAACAGTGAGCCTCTTTTATACTAGATATACAAGTACAACTAATCACGACGTAGTAAGCCAGATACATGCTATAACTAAGTACTACTATGATCAATAAGCGACTCCAACTAGATCAGTAAGCATTCGTACAGCATCAGTCATCCAATCACTAATCGCCAGGGCCAGTTCCCACGACTTACAAAGGCTATATCATATGAGTAATGACGATCACCTAAGGCCAGTTTCAGAGCATGCCTGTAAGGCATGCTCACCATGCAGTCCTACCCACTAAAACCTCACTTATAGTTCAGCTGGTTCACTGGGATGTTCCCTCCTCTTCTTTTTTCCTTAGTTCCCTGTTCCATGTCTTGTCATTTCTCTAGGTTTCATTGTGGTGTCCATGTTGCTGGTGAGTCTTTCATTGCTCTTCCTGATCCTCTCATTCTTATTTTCTCTTAGATTGGCCTTCCTTACATGATTCTGTTCTGCCTTGGCACCTATCTGCAGTGTGCTGATTCCAATGGGGGTTTTGGAGCATCTTGTTGGGCCTTGGTGTGTGGTTTTCAACATGTTTTTCATGCATTTTTCTGACTGTTCCCTGTGTTTTACACATGTACTGGGCACACTCATGTGGTTCACACTGTTACTGTACTATATAGGTTCCTATTTGTTTCCTGGGGGCATTGGTACCATGGTTCATCACTCCTTGCCCAGGTTTTCTCCATGGGAAAACCATGCCTGGTGGTGGTCGCAGTTCAAGGGGCCCTGATATACCAATTATTGATCACATCGATCACACTTGATACTGTAGTAGCAGTACTGATTAGGCTCGCTGAGTGACTACACCCAAGCGTTTTGAGTGAAAGCAGAAAGCCCAGGTCGAGAAGTTCAGAAAAAGCAGGCAGACATGTGTGGGTCATTATAGAAGGATAAACAACCCCAGCGCTGATTTGTTCGATTCAGTTCGCAGGGTGCAGGTGCATGCCACAAACATGGCAGTGGAGTAGTAGCGGTGATTAAGAGCAGCGGTTGAACGGGCAACGTGTGATCAGTGTGTTTTTGGTCAGGTGTAAATTCATTGCTCAGTATTTCAATTTTATCGTTTCATTCGGATTGGGGTGTGCCATTGATCGCGGTGAAGCCGGAGGAAGTTTCACCTGGTCGGATGTACTGCAATATGTTATTCCTATAGTGCAATGTATGAAATACACGTAGCAGCCAGGAGATTCATGGCTGCACTACGCAGCAACCGCAGCTAAAGAGTAGTTCTCAGGACTCTAGATGTATGCATATGACAAGAACTGGGAAACCAGGCATGAAAAGTAGACGCAAATCTTGCAGAGCTGAGACTAGGGAAGGTACAAAGAATCCCGTGCATATAGGGGGGTGGGGAGACATTGCCTGGTTTCGATAAAGGGATGAGATCACTATCTGTTAATACCTGGGTCATTGGGGCCACAGTACGTTTCCAGCTCAAATAACGGGACCCAGGGGACAAGAAGGGCTGTTCCAGGAAGAATTGGTCCTGAATCGTGATCTAGGAAAACTGAAAAAGTCCGAGTTGGACGGTGTGGTCTCTAGCATTGCATTGCCAGTGTGGACGGTAACTGAACATGTAATTTGTGGGGGAAAGAATTGTGTTATTTGCGAAAGTAAGCGCGGAAGCCTGTCGGTACACCTGGTAGACAGAATGAAGGCTCAGCGCATCTGAGGAACGCTTTTGATTGCGAGCCGCTGTACTGCCGCTGTTCCGCCATATTTTCTAATCGACTGTTGCAGCAAGGGTCAGAACTGCTCCAATGGCAGCGTTGTAGCCACGCTGGTACAGTCAAAACTTTGATACCGAAGCATATCCCTGGAAAAGCAGGGTTCTTGACTTTGCGACAATACCCAAATCATTCAGAAGCCAAAAGCAGAGATGTCTTTCAAGCAGCTATGGCGCGAACTTGGGGTTGTTCGTAAAAAATGGAGCAAATTTTTAATAATAATAAATAGAGAAGTGTCAGTAATGAACTCTGATTGAATTGATGGCAATTGCCGGTAAGCCACTCATACTGGCGCGCAGATCTCAGCTAAGTTAACACCCACTGGGCCAGTCCTCTTGAGGACTGGTTCGAAGACTCTGACCTCACGCTTGTCAATCCCACAGGATTGGCTACACGTCGAGGCGAGGCCAGACAGCATGACTCCATTATCGACCTCGCTCTCTTAAATGACTCAGCCGTATGTACTGGTAGATTCTCTTCCATCTCTGTCTCCTTCCCTGACTCTCTTGGTTCGGACCACGCCACATTATCTATCAACTGGTCTCCCCCCTTTGAACCCCTCCCATATGTACCTACTTTACTCCCTGGCTTTATTATTGATGATTCCCTGGTTGCCTCATGGACCAAAGACTTTGCCTCACTACCTATGCCAGATATCTCAGACATTGCCTCCCTCTCCCATGCTGCAGATGCCCTCGACACGGACATTTATGCCATCTTGGGGAAGTTGTTCAAATGCCGGCACACACCAGACCTCCGGGGCCTTCGATGGTGGAATATACACTGTGAGGCTGCCCTCACTGCTGTCACCTCCATCCGAAGCGGGTCTCGCAAGGATGCCATTAAGGCGTTGCGACAAACCATCACAGAGGCTAAACGGGGGTGGTCTAATGACAACTTCACCACCGTCACCCACAATACGCTGTGGAAGGCCACGGCTTGGCGACATGGTCGACATGCCAACAAAATTCCTCCCCTCCTGAAGCTTGATGGCACCCTTGCTACCTCCCACACGGACCTCTGACAGGTTTTATCTAACTGATTCTTCCTGACGGTTCTGAAACCAGTCCCTGACTCTGACCCCTCCAATCCCGCACCACTTCCCCCTTGGGGGTTCGCTCCCATCTCAGAGGAAGAAGTTGCCCTCAACCTCTCCCACACGTCTAACAAGTCCGCCCCTGGCCTGTCTGGCATCACTTACAAACTATTAAAGTGGTGCCACTCCGCCGCCCCTGCACGCCTCACCTTCATTTTCAACGCCGCGATACGCCTTGGACACCACCCCTGGCGTTCGGCAACTGTGGTCCCCATTCCCAAACCCAGTAAAATAGATTACTGGGTGGCGAAGGCGTACCGACCCATCTCCCTCCTCAAGTGCTGTGGTAAACTCCTGGAGTGGATCGTCTCCAAACGGGTTCTCCTTGATGCTGCCCGTTTCCATCTTTTTCCCCCCCGACAGTTCAGATCCCATGACTATCACACAGCGCCTGATGCTGTCCTTAGTATGATCCACATGGTCCAGACTAGCGTCAAGAGCAGACAGGTTGCTGCCCTCCTCTTGTTTGACATCCAAGGGTTCTTCGACAACCTACACGTCAACTGCCTTGTCCATGTCTTCCGTCTCCTTGGCTTCGCCCCATCCCTCTGCGACTGGGTCCGCTCCTTCCTCACGGATCGGCGGATCACTCTGTCCTTCAATGGCAAACCCCTCCCCAAAATCGTCCTCAACCATGGCACTCCCCAAGGTTCCCCACTCTCCCCCATCCTGTCAGCAATATACATTCTCCCTCTCCTGCGACTCACAGAAGCATGGCATTTCAAGTCCCTCTCGATGTATGTCAATGACGGTGCCATTGTCGCCACTGGCGTGACGCATTCCTCAGTTATCCAGAAGTGCACGGATGGCTTCTTCACTGTCGCGGACTGGCTGTTACATAACAGCCTCCGCCTCGACCCCAACAAAACGGAATTCATCGCATTCCAACCCCGTCAAGCCAACCCTGACCGAGTTGGTGCCCTACGCCTGTCGATCGACTTGAAGATTCCCGGCGGCAGGACTCTTCAGGTTCGTTGTTCGTCGCTAGTTCGCTACCTTGGCATCTTCATAGATGATAAGTTCAACTGGGAACCCCACATTAAAATCATGGCAGCACGTGCACAGTCATCCTTCCGGGGCCTCCTACTTGGCAACTCAGTCTGTGGAATTGACTTCCACAACTGGTGTCTTGTCTTTCACGCTGTAATCCTCCCCATCCTCCTTTATGGCCTCCCCATGTGGTCCCACCATACCCTGAAGTCCATCACACATATCCTCCAGGTTGCACAGAACGTCGCTGTTCGCAAAATCAGCGGCACATTTCGCACCACCCCGATTGAGCCACTGCACAACATGCTTGCCATCCCACCCATCAGATTCACCATCGCAAAGTACCGCGAGGCTTTCACCATTCGCCTCTCCAAACTTCCTCCCTCCGCCCTACTCTGCACTATCACCTCTCATGACCCCTCCGCATTCTATATTCCCCCCACCCCGATCCCCACCCCCCTTACCTCTCTCCTCCCTACTTCCTTCCTGCCATTTTGCATCCCCACCGGTCTCACCTGGTCCCACCCCCGAGTCCACAGCACCCTACACCTCCCTGCGACTCCGACACGGACCGAGACCATCATTGCGCTTGCAAACAACCCACCCTCTGATCACAACACAATCCACGTCTACCCCATCCCCCACCCTGACCATTTCGTCGCTGCCTTCCTCACCTTCGCGGATGGCACATGTATCGAGAGAGGATTCCGCTCCAGTCATGACCGCACCTCTGTGGCCACCGAAGCTGCCATCGCTGGAGTCCTCTCCCTCGGTCCCCACCCTGGTCACCACGTCATCATCTTCGTTCCGAACCGGAACCTCTATCACCCCCTCCTGTCCCTGTGGAAGCACAAATATCTACCCCAAGCCACCCGTTTCATGGGTGCGCTGGAAATGCAATGCTTCCTCCACCCTGACATCTCCATATCCATCCACCCCCTTGCCGTCAAGCTTAATAGAAAGCCCACATGCGCAGACCCCTGCATCTTCGCCTGCAACTGGCCAGGGCCCCAAGGAAAAGACTTCAACCTTGCGGAACTCTGCGTCGAAGCACAAACCTCTCACCCCCTCGACCTGCCTCCTGCACTCCCTCTGAAGACCCTCCCTTTCCGCCTCTGGAGGGAAGAACAAGAGAACTGTGCGGATCCGCCCCGATGCAAATGGATGGGCGGCGTAATCCCGGTTCCGGAATCTTCCACCCTGGCCGACCTCATCATAGGCTCCCTGTCCCTCGGACAGCAACACACCATGTCGGCTGCCCTCCAGGTCTTCTTCCAGCACTGCTTCTGTGGTGCATACTCTCAACGCATGCGTCCCATGTCTGGGGACACCATCATTTGCCCGTGCACTTACTTGCAAACCCCACTCCTGATGACTGAACTGGACCGTGACGGCAACCCTCAGCCAAAAGCTGAGGTGACCCGAGACTGGCCCGGAGGGCGGCTGTCCGTCGTGCAGCCATATGCCACGCCTCGTTCACTCGTTTCTATCGCTAATCGGGGTGCCGGATTCGAGGCGCTCATGGCAGAGCAGCATGCCAACCCATGTTTGACCCCTTCCTGTTCTCCCTCCCCAGCTTGAGGTAGCGCTCGCCTTCGGGCAGCCCGCTACGGCAGCCGTAGACGCACTCATCAGCACGCAGCTCACCCTCGTCCTGATGGATCTGTTCTCCACTCTGCTCCACATATTCTCTCTGACTGCCCCCTTGTTTCGATTTTTCGTAATCGCTTACTTAAGGACTTCTCATTACATTATCTTTTTTGGACTGTGAAAGGTGCCAAGGCACTTGCCACTTTTCTCGTACATAGCAACTCCCTTCTCCGCCCCCTGCCTGCTCGCCTGGACCCCCTGTGACTCCCTTCTCAGCTGGCCTAGATGGCCCGAAGCACCCTGCGCTTTCTGTTTTATTTACAATCCATTTCGCTCGACAGTCTGTTATATACTCCCTGGGTCACCTATGTAGTGTTCTTGTAGCACCGCGATGTCTTGTTGTGTAAACAGTGGACAATAAACACTGAATTCCAAAAAAAAAAAAAAAAAAAGTTAACACCCACCATACAGTACTGGCCCAGCACGAACAAGGTACCAGTAACTACTTTGCTTCGAAACAGAATGACGGAAACTGCCACGGATGTGCCAATCCTAGCGACTGACGAAGGTTTCACTG
>Ga0307510_10002516_pt1 | contig 20877 bp, 10 predicted proteins | sample 12_EM_MG_FD_207224 | JGI IMG/M metagenome (GOLD analysis project Ga0307510, IMG submission 207224) | Populus trichocarpa ectomycorrhiza microbial communities from riparian zone in the Pacific Northwest, United States - 12_EM | ecosystem: Host-associated > Plants > Roots > Unclassified | place... | reverse complement strand
AGATATTTTTTTTAAAAAAAAATGCTTAAATAACTTTAGGATTTTTAGCCATATGCAAGAAAAAAACTTTTATATATTATTTTATTTTAGTTTTATTTTTTTTACCAGACCCGAATAAGTTAACTCGAAATCTTTGGCTCGACCATTGTCGCACCCTCGCGAGAGCTCAACGTCGCGGCGACCCTTCCCGGAGCGGGGAATTGATTTCAGGGTTTTTGTTTTTGTGAATAAAGGAGTCGCCACCTAATATTATGGTCACTAGGAAACCTAACTGGTCTTTCAGAGATTCTAAGGCAAGGGACTGGTTGCGTAAAGGGAACGTATTAACACCCCTAGTACGCCCTACCTAAGGTAAGCTGCTTGGTGTTTGGTTTGCCTTATAATTGCTATGGTGTTGGTGTTTTCTAATCCCATCAATTTCCATAGGATAAGCTTGCTATAATGAACAAACGTGGACTCGAAGTATAAAAAGAAAGAACCCTTGGTCAATGTGGATTACACTTTTAGATATGTCTACAAAGTACCAAGGAGAACCAATGTAAATCTCTTGAAATCTGTGTTTGATTCAGACAAAATTTATAACCTATGATTTATGAAATATGTAAGATAGAAATCTAAGGAGATTCAATGTGTTTAAGAGCTCATTTTTCCCTTAGTATTTCAAGTGTTTGTGACTCGTAAATCGCAAGGAAGAGAAACAAAAAAACTAAGTTAGAAATCTAAGGAAATTCAAGGTGCTTTAGAAGCCCATTTTTTCCTTAGTATTTCATACTTTCACGGCTCGTAAACTGAGTTAAAAACTAAAATGTCCCTAATTATAATCGAGGCTTCTTTCAAGGATGTGTGATGACTTATTATTCATAGAAAAATATTTTGGACATTAGCCACTTAGGGGTTTCTTTATCCAAACATTAACAGCGAATAATAACAAGTTATTCCCAATAATATTTTGGATATTCATTTTCTTTTAAACTTCGAATATTTGTTTTTTTTTTAAAGGAAATTCAAAATATGTTAGGGTATCGGTCGTATGCATGAAAACATTTTATATATATATATATATATATATATGTGTATATTTGCCGCATTTGCATTGAAAACCGGGTATTCTAAATACGAGATTTCTATTTTTACAATATAAAAAACACAAAAAAGAAAAAAAAACAAAATAAATACAGGTTCAAGTGAATTTGCCTTCCCTGGTTACTGTTCAAGTGAATTAAATTTCACTTGAACAGTAACAAACGCAACTAAGAATGCATGCAAAAGCTAGGAATAAAAAAACAGCTTACCTGGTCTGCCAGCGATCGGGTTTTATTTGCCTTCAGCTGCCTCCGTTCGTTGGTTCTTCTTTTGTATCTTCGTTCCCCTTGTTCTCCTCTTTTCTGTCCCATTTTATGTGTTTTATTTCTTTCCCTCTCTGGTAATTGAGACGAACGAAGACAACGGTGCTGAAGCTTCTGCGCACAGCTGGGCTGTCACTGCTTCTAGGGACAACGAAAACATGGCCACGCTGGTTTTGGTCTTTGTTCTTTTTCTTTCCTTCTGCTGATGCTCTCTGTGGAGATGATGAGGGAGATGTCGATGAAGGCGTGTTATGCTGGTTGAGTTCACGCCCCTGCCTCTGTGTTTTTCTGCTTTCGACAGTGTCGTTGTCGGCTCTCTCTCTCGTTGTTTTTCCTCCCTTTCTCCTCTTTTTTCTGTCTTTTTTTTTTTTTCTGTTTTCTTCTCTCGTTGCTCTCTGTTCTGCTTTCCTTTTCCTTTCTTTCATAGTAACGAAAGGATAAAAAAAAAGATTAACTCCCTCTGTTCTCTACGTTTTCTCTCTACTCCTTCTGTTCTCTTCTTTTCGTTCTTCTGCTCCCTCTTTTCCTTCTCCTATTGCCTGCCTCTCCTTTTGTTTTTTCTTCTTCTCTTTAGGTCAGTAGAGGAGGCTTATATATAGCCTAATATAGCTCTATTTAGGAAATATTCAATGCACTAATTCTAGGGTGTAAATCTCGGCTGATTTACAATCAAATAATGGAAATGACGAAACTAAAATATTCTTCCTCCAACGAAATCAATTCACTTTCCAAATTTTGAAATTTGTCTTTAAATAATCCGATAAATCCTTAAAACATTAAATCGGGTCCCTCGAATCAAGACCTGAAAAACTCAAGCAGGAAACCTTCTCATGATAGAATTCTCTGCTTTCACATTAGATATTCAAAAGAGAATATCTTGACCTTCTGATATCGAAATCAAGAGATTCAAAAGCCCAAATTCATCTACGCGTACACGACTACAACTTTGATGAAGGATTCGAAGTGAGATAAAATCTTTTTAAAGAACAGAATCTAGCAGCAATCTGGTTGGTCAAAAAGGGTCTCCTGATCTGATTCAGACACTGACAATACTGAGCATCCCGATATCACTGAGAGTATGACCTAAGAATAACGACCAACAAAATTGTGATGGAAGCAGAGTCTTTAGTGCAAAACTTAGGTCAGAATCCTTCTTGCGGCAAAATTCTCTACTTTCATGTTTAGATATTCAAATGGGAATATCTTGAGCTTCTGATATCGAAATCAAGTGATTCAAAAGCCCAAATTCATCTACGCATCCAGGACTACAACTTTAATGAGGGATTCAAAGTGAGATAAAATCATTTTAAAGAACTGAATCCGGCAGCAATCTGGTTGGTCAAAAAGGGTCTCCTGATCTGATTCAGAAACTGACAATGTCGAGCATCCCGATATGACTGAGAGTCTGCCATAAGAACTGTGAGCCCTAGGACCCAATAGAGGTGTAGGTAAATTCTTCAACATGTCATGAGTGATAGAATATAGCTGGGATGGTCAAATATTGCACGAAACCAAGTCAAAATCAAAGCCTAAGTTGGAACAAAAAATTGCGACAGCAGCAGAATCAGTTTTTTTTTAGTGAAAATTCTGAGGGATTTATCCAACCTTAAAAACCAGATAAAGAAGGAATAAATTTAACATTATGAAGACTCCTAATCAGTCTAAGAAACCTGACGATTTTGGCAGCAAAGGGGGAGGCTAAAGAGAGTAGAAAACAACTCAAACAGGGTTCGAAAAACATTTCTTTCTTCTCCGCTTTTGTCAATTTTCCAGCAAACATGAGCTGCACTCCTACACTCGGTTTAAAAGAGGTATACACCATTTTCAGCACCTGGCCTCCAAAACTGAGTAACAACAACCATAAACCGAACTAAAAATCCTAATTTGACCCAAAAAAACAACCCAAAAACAAAACCAAATTAAAAAAACAGATTAAACACATGAAAAACACAAAAACTGAAATTCTTGAACAAAACCAGATCAAACACAAAAAAATAAAGAACACTAAGAACATCTGAATGAACCCGGCAACGTGAACTCAAATTCAGACCAGATTTCATGAAATCAATAGTATACAAAGGTTGCAAATCATTCAAGGATCAAGAATTAATGGTTCATTTACTTTGATTTTCTTTAAATCATCATGATTTGACCAAAATGGGTTCCAGTTGAAAACCAAAACTCTAAGATTAAAAATTATTATAAACATGTTATTGATGCAAATAAACACTATATTTTTGGTTATTCATGCATAAGGAAGGATTATGTGCAAAGAAATTGACCAAACATGGTCCAAATCTAGTGGTTAAGACAATAATCTTCCCAACAACATGAAGAACATGCTAGAAAGCCCAGAAATTTTCTAGCAAAGGTTACCTCTGCCAATCCTAGAAAATGGCATCTTTGGCTTCTAAAGCATGACTTTTTATCTCAATAAGTCACAATATCATACACAAACAATAAGGTTGTAAAGGGGATGTTCCTCATCCATTTGCAAAAAAAAACCTTATGCCATTTGAGGGTCACTCTAAAACGAGTTGTTGGAAGGTGCTAACTTGATCATCGTGAACTGCTAAGGTAGAAAATATATTCTTCTGGGTTAAACCCTAGAAATAAGGGTTTCTAATTTGGGATTTGGCAAAGTTTCAATTTATTCCCTGCCAAAACTTCAAATCTATTCTTTCTATTGTGGCACATACACCCTTAATTGACACAAAACTTTTTAATTGCATGCAATTGAACCCCTTCCAAACTCAAATATTAGCCCTTAAGTTGGCCACCTTTTCATTTTGGTTCTTAGTTTTAAATTTGTGTATTTTAACCCTTAATTGACCAACAAACTTCCAATTTCTTCGAGTTGGCCCTTGATTTGGTCAATTTCAGCCACTATATGAACACACCTTTTCCAGTTTGATCCTTGGTTTTGGATTTCTTCAATCAAGTCCCTATTTGCCCATCAAACTTCAATATTTATGCAATTAAGCCCCTGATTTGACCAAATTAACTTCCAAAAATTGCAATTCGACCCCCAGACTTTAATTTCTTCCAATTAAACCCTAACTTAACTTTTAAAAATCATTTTTTTTCAATTAAGCCCTATATAATTCAAATAAACCTTGAAAAATTCTAATAGGGCCTTCATTAGTCAAAAATACATTGTAATTTTTTTTTAATCTTGTATATTTGATCTTTCTTAGTTGGTCTTTGACTATTTTCTAGGTGTTATGGTATAGTCTTCTCACTAATATATATATTTTTATTTTCTTCTAATATTTTTTTTATTTGTTTTTTGTACGTTTTCCTTTTCCCTTTTTTTTTTCTTATTTTCTATTTCTATGGGATCCCAAAAATGGGCAACAATAGATGTCGTTCTTTACAATACTTACACAGCAAAGACTTGTTAAGTGTTTTGCATTGTAAGTTTGTAAAAACAAACAAATTGTTCTTCAAAAACTAATCTTCTCAAAACTTTACATTTAGTTGACCTGAAACTCTACCTTTAAAACAATTCCTTTCAATAGAACTATGATCAAATTGTTTACAGTTTGGTTAACCTCAAATCCTAATTCGTGGATTTCCTTTTAACTAGAATCTTGATCTATAATACCTACCAATTACTAGGTGTGAAAACTTGGTGCTTCTTGATTATATTGTTGAATTTCTTGGTATTTCATGATTGTAGGGTTGAGCCAAAATTCCATATCTCAGTGGTTCTTCTAGAACCAAAATTTCATGTTATAGCTCAGTCAACCTAAAATCTCAATCTAGCGATTTCCTTTAACCATAATCAATATCCCTGTCTACAGTTAGGTTAACCTGAAATCCCAACTTGGTGATTCTTTTTAACTAGAACCAAAATCTCTGAAAATAGTTTGATTAACCTTAAATCTCAATCTGGCGATTCTCTTTAACCAGAACCAAAATCTCAGTCTATAGCTTGGTTAACATGAAATCTCAATATGACGATTTCCTTTAACAAAAACCAAAATCAAAATCTACAGCTTGGTGAACCTGAAATCCCAGTCTAGCGACTCCTTTTAACTAGAACAAAAAATTTTGCCTTCCAACTAGGTCAACCTGAAATCCCAATCTGGCGATTCCCTTTAACCATAACTGAATTTTTTATTGATTGTTCAGTTAACCTGAAATTCCAATCTGGTAATTTCCTTTCACCAGAACCAAAATTTCTTTGTTTTAAACTTAGCTATCCTAAAAACCCTGAATCTCAGCGATCCTTTTTAGCTAGAGCTTTCCAAAGACTCCTTCTTTGTCAATCTTTTGACTTATACGAGTTTGATTTCAAGAATGTTTCTTATAAAAAAACTCAATGCAATGCTTTGGGGTTAATGCATGTATCCTTACCTTATTTGGAAACATAGGTCTCACCCTTTCTTTAGTTTCCTCTGAACTCTTTTTTTTGTCTGACCTTGTTCCTTTTATTTCTTGTGGGGCCCTTTCTTACTCCACCGATTATGTGATTTGACATTGCTTTCTATCATACTCTTGTTATTGCTTTAATTGTCTTTTTTCATTTTAAAGGCTTTTTGATTTTTTCTTCAACACATAAACCTTTTTCAAGAAGAAAATCTTTGAAAGACTTTGTTTCGTTCATGAAAACTAAAAATTTTAATGTATGCATCAAAACAATTCTTTAAGCAAACCCCCTTAGGGTTTTATCGATTTTTAGGTCAGGCTTTTACCAGAGGTAACCTTTTGTTTTAGCTTTCAAAAAGGTTTCAAGTATTTACTTGAAAATCTGTATAGAATCAAAGTTTTGCTTCATGTTAGGATTTGCATTTTTCTTGCATAACTAAAAGCGTGTGGCTGCTCATTTATCACATCGTGTGAATAGTAAGATCGTCATTTATCAACCCATTTTTCTTGATTAGAAAGGACTTCTAAAGGTACGTAATATAGACTATGGCTTTGGGCTATGAAACAAATGGATGCTTTTGAGGCTCAAAAAGTGTTTGAGGGTTTTAAAGACTTAGAATCACTTTTATTTTTCGTATTTTCTCTCATGAAGTTGTTTCATGGACTTTGTTTAGATAGACTCTCTTTCTTAATGAAGAGTCTTGCTTCAGAATCTTTGCCTTAGTCTCAGAGCATCATTAAACCATCATTTTCTTTTTCTCTTTCTTTCTTTTACTTTTTCATTTTCTTCTTTTCTTATATTGTTTTTCTCTTTCTTATCTTTCCATTTTTATGATGATGCCCCCTAGTGATAGGTTCTAACTTTCATAGATCCATGTGTGTATTTTGACAGTTTGCTTACATTTTCTTTTCCCCCCTAGTGTAAAACCCCAAGAATAAACTTATACAAAGAAAAAATTATTAAAAATTTAATTTTAATAATAAACACAGAAATAATACCAATACAAGAAATTAATTATGAAAGACATAAAGTGGTGGCTCAAGTTGTGAAAAAGAATATAAATAGGACCAAAGTGTAATTCAGAAGAAATGGGACTATAAATACCCCTATTTTCTTCTCCCTTGCAAAACCAGGAACACACACATAAAAAATGGGGGAGATTTTCAGATTTTTACATCAAATTTGGGAGAGAAAACACCAAGATTTATCAAATTTTACAAGTCTTAGACAAGTTTGTAGGAGAAAAAAATCATTTAGCAAGAGAAATTACAAGAAACAAGTGTGGAAATTGTGAAGAAAAGAGTGGTGAGTTGCCTGCTACATGCAAGGAAAAGGTAGCCAAGATTTTTCAATCAATTGAGAAGTAAAGCACAAATTTCTTTCATGTAAGGAGTTATAAACTCATTTTTTTTATGAATTAAGCTCCAATTTGGTTGAAATTGCACAATTTTCTTGAATTGGGAATTAGGGTTCTTGAACATAAATTGGCGGAAATGCGAAATTACCTAAAATTAGACCAATAGAGTGCTGCAAATTACTTTGGATGTGAAATTATGTAAGGACAACAAAAAAAATATCCATAGAAAAAGGGCCCAAGGTGGCCGACCATTAGTAGGGTGAATAAGAGGGGTAGAAATTGTGATTTTCTTTGTTAGATTGTTCTTAATATGTTGTTATAATGTAAATGATGATTAGAAAAGAGAATTTTCATTTAAAAAGGAGAAGGAACTCTTAGTCCCTTTGAGACCAAGATGAGAATTAGTAAGGAGAGGGGGAGTTTTGAGATTTCGTATGAAAAATTATGAGTGAATTAGGTATAGTGGAAAGTTTACTAATAATAGAAATAAGATAACTTGATGATATGGGAATTATGTAAATCAATTTCGTAGGTCATGAGGGGTGGAAAGGAGTTTATGGGCCACATGCATGGCCTATGACGTGTTTTGGGGTTGGTTGTGAAAGGTACAAAATCATAGACGTAAAAGACGTGCATATTTCTTGAGGTGGTTCTAGACCATTGTACATAAAAAAGAGAGGCAAAATTAGTGTAAACGGTGTTGGGAGGTCATATTTATGAAGGTTGCCATACATATGGCATGGGATTAGCTATCTCGAGAGAGAGAAGGGAAAAGGGATAGTTGGAGATGCAATTAATCCATTGATGTAAAACTGGGCAGATTTGTCTCCTTGATTCCCGAGAGGATTTGGGCTTAAAGACGTTAAAATTTAGGGAGGGTTCCTTCATAGAATGTAGTCTGAGATGTTAGTTTTTCAACGAGTCTAACCTCGCTTAATTTAGAGCTCTAGAGCTCAAGATATAGATAAATATATGAGAGGTCGAGTTGCCACCCCTACTAGCAGATTTGACAAATTGACAAAATGGAGAAATTTAGCCATGTTAAGGGCAGAATCCAGTTTCCTTCCCTTTGGAAATTTTATAGCGTCATGTCTTGACATTCGAAAGGAAATAAACCATATTTGAAATTGAATTTTGTGATATTTGTTATGATTTGATAATGAACCGTAATCTTAAGAGATGTAATGAGAACGTAAATGTAAGGAAAACAATTGTAAAAAAGGAGTAAACATTGTCATTATTACTATTGTTATTTTGTGAAATGTGATTTGAGTATGGAATAATGTGATATGCTTGTGGATTCAAGAGGAACCACATGAGGGACACAATAGCAGTAAGAGAGCGTGAGCCGAGCTTCTGGAGCAGGTAGGTGATCTATATCTATACTTTTTACATAACGATGATTTTAATAATCTGTTCAATTCTTGGAATGTACATCTATGGGTAAAGCCACAAAGAGAAGAGATAAAACAAAATAAATGAGGAATAAAAATGGATTTGAGTAATTGGTTTGATTAACATGAATTATATTATTTGATTTCATTGGTGATCACTTCTCGAACTTGATTAGTTGGTCTCGAGTACAGAGGCTAATGATGTTAGTGAGGTTTACAAACATCGGCATGACCATCCCTAAAAATGAGGGATATTGGACTTGATTAACTATTCGGGATAAGAATAGTTAATGATATCGACTGATAAAATCGATATTGGCATTCATATAAAACTTGATTAGTTATTCTTGATGTGAAAGCTAATGATGTCAATAATCTTTGACATCAGCATTCCCAAAAATATTCCAATGTATTATAAAAAAATTGATTGACCATTTCAGATTAGAAATGATCAATGACATCAATTGGTTGCGTTGATGTCGGCATTACAACGAACTTGATTAGTCGGTCTTGATATGGGTGAGTAATGACATTAATGGGACTCGTTAGTGTTGGCATTTCCTTCTAGGATTTGGGGAAGAAGTATTATGATGGTATCATTGATGAAGGGATGAAGGAGGATTGAAAGTATTAATGAAATGGAGATTGACATCTTGAAAGAATTATCCCTTCGGCCCCAAAGATGCGAATATTGGTTAAAATTATGGAATGAAAAGGGAGGAGAGAATTATTTAATAATTCCTAGAACAATGAACTTAGAAGCATTAGACGGGAATTGTAAGAAATGATCATAATACATAACATTGAATATATGTATTTATGTATTATTGTTTTCTCTTCTCTAAAACATTATTGCTTTTAATATAATTATTTTCGAATATTATGTTATTGCAGGTCCATCATACTCACGATAGGAGTAATATTCTAGATCCTCTAGTTTTTGTGTTATTTAAAAATTAAATGAATATCAATGTATTTTGCCCTTCAAGGAACTATATGACTTGAATTGTAGTAGCATCCTTTAAAGCAATATCTGAATGTAAATTGTATTATTATGTACTTGAAATCTTAATGTATTTTATTTTCTTTATCTAAGATTTAAATTTATGTTCGACCTTATATGATGAATATTTTGAATATTGTGTTTGTATTCTTGAATAATATGATGTTTGAGACGTGGTATGATTAGAATATGTATAAATAATGAATAATGGATGTGTACATGTGACTTGTTGATAACTTGAGACCTCCCAGTATAGGAGAGAGTACTCTGCTGAAATTTCAGCAGGAATTTCGATAAACTTTGTATGAATTCGGCAAAAAACAAAATTCATCGTATTTCTCCCTTTTTATGATTGATGTGTTAGTCTCGAAAATATGGATGGTACACCTAGAGTGGGGTGTGATCTTAGTCGAGGTTTTTAAAAAGTGAAGGGATAACAAAGATGGATTTTCCTCGTTTCAAACACATATCGTTAGTATTGATAAACTTTGTCATTTTTCTGAAAGAACTGACAGGTGATTACAGAGTGACTACCAACCATTTATCCATGCAATTCAAAATGTTATTCAAAGATAGGTTGTGTCTCAAAGTTAGTTTTGGTTTGATAGGTTTGGTCACTTTTTAATTGAAAATTGCTTAAATCTCATCTTAAGCATATTATGATTCATTCCTTACAATCATGCACAAAAGTAGTTCTTTTTAGGGTTTTTTTTAGGAAAAGGATTTCAAATGCTATGAGATCATGCAATTTATAAAGAAATGTTCTCTACATTAAGAATTCATGGCCAAACTTTACTTTATTGACTTAGGAAGAAAGTTGGATACATCATGCTTAGTATCTTTTTATATAATTAGAATTCACATGTCTAGATCTTTTCCATCCATTCTAGACAATCTTAGAGCTCCTCTTGAGAAAGCCTTCTTCACTATATAAGGACCCTCATAATTTGATGCCCATTTACTCTGGTCTTCTCCTAGCAAGGGCCATACTTTTTTCAGCACTAGATCTCCTTCCTGGAACACTCAAGGTCGAACTTTCTTGTCATATGCTTTAGTCATTCTTTTATAGTGAAGTTGGTGATGACAAATAGCAACTACTCTTTTCTCACTGATTAGGTGCTAAAATGTTTGGTAAATTACATGTTTTGATGAAGAAATAAATGAGAAATCATGGTAAGGGATGTTGTAAATGGAATTATGATATAAGGAATCATTTGGAAAAATTTGGCATGTGTAGTCATTGCTGAAATTTAAAGCTAAATTACATTGTTTGGTGATAGATTAAATGTCTTGGGACAATAGAAAATTGGTGACGAGAATTCATGTCTTTAGACACCAGAAAAAAAAACAGTAACGAAAAGTCATGTCTTTAGGACATTGAAAATCATTGATGAAGAATTGAGTTAATTAGACATTTAATTAGTGTAAATAAATTCTAATGTAAATGAATTTAAATGACAAGCAAGAAAATAAAATACATCCATGGAAATTGTTTACATAAGTATTTGATTTTGTGAATTTTTGAATAAATCGAGAAGATTTGAATATTGATTCAGGATGTTATATTGGAATGTAGGAGAAGCATTCGAAGGGGGACCCAACTTCTTAGGAGCTTGTATAATAAGAGTTTAAGGAAGGATTGCAGGAGGGGCACAACAACAACAAAGGAGCGCGAGCCAAGCTTCTGCAGCAGGTAGGTGTTCTATACCTACACATTTTATGTAACATTGATTTTGCTAACTTGTTAAATTCTTGGTCTTTGCATCTATGGGTGAAACCACAAAGAGAAGGATAAAGTGAAATAAATGAGAAATTAAAAGGGATTTGAGTACTTGATTGATTTAAGAATATGAATACATTAATGGACTTCATTGATGATCGTTCCTCGAACATGATTAGTCGGTCTCGAATGCGGAGGTTAATGATGTTAGTAAGTTTTACTAACATTAGCATGATCATCCCTGAAAATGAGGGATATTGAATAATTATTCGGGTGAGAATAGTTAATGATATCGACTGGTGACATTAATATCGGCAATCACATGAAACTTCATTAGCTATTCCTTAAGTGAAAGCTAATGATGTCAAGAATCTTGACATCAGCATTTTCGGAAATATTCCAAGGTATTATGGAAAGAAAAATCTGATTATCTATTTCAGGTTGGAAATAGTCAATGACATCAATCGGTGGCATTGATGTTGGCATTTACAACAAACTTGATTAGTTGGTCCTGATATGGGCGACTAATGAGGCATTCCCTTTCAAGTTTTGGGGGAGAGGTGTTATAATGGTATTCCTTATAAGGAATGATTAACATTGTAAATGAAATGGGGATTGACATCTTGAAGGGATTATTCCTTCGGTCTCAAAGATGCGGATATTGATTGGAAATTATGGAATAAAATGAGCAGAGAAACTAGTTACCCGGTAATAGGCTAGTGGCATCAATTTTTCTAATGACTGCAATATATAATTTGAGTTAAACTGACTTGTGTGGTGTTAATATTGTTGGGATGACTGATTTTTCAGACTATAAATGGAATGTTAGATGGAACCTAACTGTTATAAAAAAGTGGTAAATTGTGTTTATATTATGGATTATTAAAGAAATAAAAAAAAGTTAAATCGATGAAGATCTAATCCTTGTGAAGGATGGAGACAAAGATCGTATTGCTTGGGACGTAAGGAAAGAAGTTCATTGACCATAGTAGGTGTTGTACAATTGAGGAATTCAATAGTATATATGTGATGTATTGTGAATTATTTGATGAAATGTAATTGATACAATTTGAGAATCGTGTACTGTTCACATGGAGGATGTCAAAGAAATTATGACTAATAATGTAAATATGTTGTATTGAGGTTTTAGATTGTTGCTGGCATGTTAAGAATTTGATGGTAATTATAACAGTGTAATAAAATGTTAATAGTAGTGATGAAACGATGTACAACAATGACTACCAATTGTTCTACCTAATGTATAAGATCATAAAGGGCTTGGTTCAAATATTAAAGATGCACATAAACAATTTGTTATAATATTTAAAATCTAAAGAAAATGAATTACCAGGGTTAAAACTTTTATACGCTAGATACACGGTGTTCAACAACAAGTTGCTTACTATTTAGAATGATGTGAAAAAGTAAATGAAGAATTGTATAATTAGTCAGCCATATGAGTGATGGATAATGAAATTTGGCCTTAATTATGGTGGCCAAATGAGATTAGGTTGTTGAATTAAATGGATTGATTAATTGATGCATGTATGATATTCATATTATTTGAAGATGGATTTGATATGAATATTGTGAAAATAATGGTAGGTTCCATTATAAGGGGGGATTTTATTGAAAATCTAAAATAAACATTGGAATGTGCCAAAATATACACAAGAAATATGTAAGTTGAATATATTTCTAAGCCAAAACTAGACCAAAAACGTGATGAGTTTGACGATTTATATGGATGAGCTATAATGAGTATAATAGATGTTAGGATTAGAATTCATATATATATATATATATATATATATATAGAGAGAGAGAGAGAGAGAGAGATCACATGATAGATATTATAACGAATTAAATGCGCTTGTGAGATGAAACGATATGCAAAATGAATATGAGGTGTAGGGGAACACAATATGAAAATGTTAAAATGAATCCGGTAAATTAATAAGATGAAATAAATACATCGTATTGAGCAGAGTTAAGCTAGATCGTAAATGTATAAGTCACTACAAGGTGACTATGATAGATTGATGTGTATAATGATGAAAAGATAATTCAACTTTAGTTAAGGAGAATATACTATGTTTGGGAACTGATACAAGTTTGAGGAGTTCACAGAAAAAATAAATAAATGGGTTTTGTTTGTATAATTAGTAATAGTTAGCAATCACATTGATGTAAAATGCTTATTATGATTTTTATGATTCTGTGTGCGTTTCAGGTATTTTTTTCTATTGAAGGCCTCAATACCTCTTAAGTGTCATTGGGCTATCTAACCTTCCATTAGGGAGGTATTCTTGTATTTCAAATGTATACTTCTAGCACAACACACACACCCACACACCCACACACACACATATATAAAATCTAGAAAAGTATGAAAACCTTACTAATGTGTAAAGATAAATTGTGTATTATTGTATCCATTGATAGAATTATTGGATGGTGTATAGAGACCACGCTGATGTTATATCCTAAAAAACAAATACCCATTTTCTTGAGTTAAGGCTCAAAGTTCCTTTACCATTCTATTAAATTAAATTATGGGGTGTTACAAGATAACTAACAACATAATTGATGGAGATATAATCTTATCTCTCTAAAATACTAATCCAACCTTTTCATCTAAATCAAACATCATTTTCTTACCCTAACAATTGACAAAGGCCCTATGCTTTGCTAACTAGTTTATTCCTAAAATCATATCAAAATCAACCATATCTAAGACATTTAAGTTTCCCATCAAGATCATATCTCCAATCTCTATTCCATAATCCGGATACACATACAACACTAATATTGATTCATCTAAGGGAGTAGAGACTAAAATAGGAGATCCTAATAGAGTTGGTTGCCTATCTAACCTCATAGAAAAATACAGGGACACAAACAAATGAGTTGAGCTCATATCAAATAAAACTTTTACTTTAAAAGAGTAATATGAAGAATAATTGAAACAACTGTGTTGGATGCCCGGGCATCCTATTGAGTCAAGACAAAGACTCTAGCATTCCTCGGGGTCTACTATATTTGGCCTCTATGACCTGCACCCTAGCTTATTTAATCACGACCACCAAAACCTCTACCACCATAAACCGCAGACTGGCTCATCGATGGTTCCTGGCCAAGAGGCTGAACTAAAATAGATGCCCCTGAAGCTAATAGTTTTCTCCTAGGGCATTCTCTGATCTTATAACCTATTTGGCCATAACCGAAATAAGCCTCAGTCATCCTATAACACTTTGTACTGGTATGGCCTCCTTTATAGTGCTGACATAAAGAACTATCTCCATATGGAACAAACGAGCTATGAAGTGCATTATGAATTGAACCCTGACTATAGCTCTAAGCACCACTACTTCCACTCTGACTACCTGAGCCACTAGCTGGAGATCCTTGTTTAAACCTCTTCGAAACCTATTAGCCCTGACGACCATTTCACCCCCTAGATGAACCTGTACTCGATCCTTACTATCTATAAGATTGACCCTCTTTTCTATGCCTTTTAGACTAGCTTGCAACCATGTCCTCTAATTCTCATGCCTCATTTAACTTGGCACTGTTAATAGCTAAGGAGTAGAAAACACCTGAGATACCATCACCATATACATCGAGGATTTGATTCCTCGAATGAACCTCTTCACTCTTCACTCCTTAAATTCTAGAAGATGTTTTGCATACCTGGACAACTGAGTGAAATTCAGATCATACTTATTCATTGTTATGCTCCTTTAAGATAGCCTCTCAAACTTATAAATTCAAGCATCCCTAACACTCTAGGGGAGAAACCTATCTAAAAACATGATGCTAAACTCCTTACATATCCACTAAGCCTCTGTCGGCCATGCTTTCTTCCTAGACTCAAACCAAGAGATTACCACATCTCCCTCTAACCTGAATGAAGCTAAACTCATAGCCTGGTGGTTTGTATATCCCAAAGCTTCACACAACCTCTAAATATCATTAAGGAACTTCTAAGGATCCTTTGAGTTGTCTATCCTAGTGAAGGTAAGAGGTGTCAACTTCATGAAGTCATTCAATGACACATTGACTCTCTAAATAGTGTGGGATGATGATGGTACATCTTCATCCCTTCTCCTATCTCTCTCCATAGTAAACTCTATCTAGGTTCGCATAATCTGACTAAGCTACTGAAACTCTATAATAGGTTTAGGGTCAGCTACCCCTACACCTTTTTCACCAACTCCATTTTCCTCTTCTATCTCCTATAAGGCTTCTTCTCAACATGTCGAGGTACGGGTGCACCACCCCTACTCCTTTGCCTTGTAGTCCTCAATTGCACAATAGAGACATCATCTTGATCATCACATACTCTACTAGACTAACTATTTGTCTATTCCTTGATATTTCTTATAAAAGGCGAGAACATTTAAGTCATGCTAGAATAATAGCATGATAATTATAGGAAAACATATCTATCACAAAGGAAGAAGACATGTTTGATGAGAATTCAGAATTTCAAAGACAATAGACAAGATAATACAGATTCTAATGCTCCAAATATTATGAAATTAACTATATTACTATTTCTTTAACCTAAAGCTCTGATACCAAGTTTGTCATGACCCGATTTATGGATCTATGACTAGCACATATGCAAGGTCCCTATCCAGGTTTCCAAACCTATGTGAACCCAAACTTACATACAAAATAGATTTCTCCGCAACATGATAACATAACTAACTCCATAGTATAAATTGATTAACTTAATACAAGAGTTAATACAAATATCATAATTGTGGAGCACTCACTAGAAAAAAAAGGAAAAGTACTAATTATAACCAAAAGAGCAGATTCTAAAGGTCCAACAAAAGTAACTTGGTAACAAGCTATAAGCCTGAAAAGGATAAATAACGAGAGGGTAAGTTCAATAACTCATTAAGTAGATAACATTCAATATACGTTCATGAGGTAATACAACAATGAGGAATATATATACAAATATGACTTTAAGTTCTTACAGAAAAGTTTCTCGAATAAACCATAACAAGAATATCATAAGGTAAGGCTCGTTAGAAAATAAAAATATAATGAGCATGACGCTTTGTAATGTGGGATGATTAGTTGCCATAATTGATGACTCTCGCGACCAACTAGGGTTTACATACGATGTGCATAAAAGACAAACACTACCCTATTAGCATAGTATTATGACTGATATACCATAAGTTCATACGTAATCAAACAGACAGATTAATATCTCAAGGCTTAACTCATGACATCAATCAAATGAGGAACTATCAATTCAGAAGTACATAATGGTTCATATCAAAGATTTAGTTTCAATAAGTGATCATACTTAATCATAAACAAGAGGTAGATAACAATATAAGAATTACCAAGAAGCATGATCAATTGTCATATTAACAATTTAAGTATTTATACTATTCCCTCTAGCATATAAAAAATTATCCACTTACCTGACTCAAAAGTAAAATAACACGAAAGTAGACACCGAAGACAATTCTAGTAATGTTCTAAATATAAAATGAGACATAATAATAAAAAAAAAACTTCAAAAGAACATATGGTCTATTTAATACACTTAACTTAGGGTCTAATCCATAACCCTGTATGTATATGAACTATACTGGTCCTTTTTCCCAAAAACCCAAAAATCAAATGGTTTCCCAAAATCTAATAATAATAAAAAATATAAAACTTGATAATAATTCACTAGATAAACCTCAATTATTTATCAAACCAATTTGAAAAACTAAAATTTTAGCTAGGGACTAATATGGATTTTTCTCAGATTTTTAGGGGTTAAATTGTAATTTTATCAAATTGGAGGAACAAGTTGAAAATGTCATAAATTCATCACTATACTGAAATTTTACCCGTAATTTATTCTCAATTTTGTCAAGAATCTTGAATTATGCTCTAGGGACCAAACCATAATTTTTCTAATGTTCAAGGACTAAACTATAATTTCTAAAATTGAGGGACCAAACTAAAGATTTCATAATCTTCGACCTCAAGACCATACCATCCAGATTTCCAGCAAGGCTTTTTCAAATTTTCTCAATATTCTTACACCCAACACATGAATTAAACCAATTAATCTTAAAATCATTTTTCCTAACAAAATCATCTAAAATGCAATCAATTAAACCATTACTCATAACAATTATTCCATAACATTTCAATCAACTCATCAATTAAACTCATAACATAATCTTCAAAACCCTAATCTTCAACAAATTCAAAATCTTAACTAATAACAACCTTTATACATATTAAAGCATAAACCATACCTTAACAACTTATTTCTTCTAATTCTCTTCCCTTTTCTTTTTCCTTTTTCTTCCTTCTTCCTTCTTCTTTCTCTCCTCCAGCTCTCTCTCTCTCTCTCTCTCTAATTCTATCTATATTTACCAAATCTTTGTTCAATCACTAAAATTTCCTTCATCTATTTATACCTAAAACTTATTATTCCAATGTTGAAGGATGAAATAAAAACAATATATAATAAAAAAATTTGTCAAAGTAAATTCAACAAAAAATAACAAATAAAAAGAACCGAGATAACTTAGGTCATTTTCAAATTTAGTGAAAAATTCTATAGAAAGCAATTAAATAAAATAACAAAGCTCATTCTCCAATTGAATAAATACAGAAGGATGAAACTGAAAAAGCACGAGTTTAAAAAAAGAAAAAAAAAAGCAAACCTTGTCGAACCTCCTAATCTGAGTAAATCTCTAAAACTCGCAACCCATGAAATTCTAGACTTGGGCTCAATCAAGAGGCTCAATTTCTAACCAATTTAATGTTGAATGATGAAAAAAAAAACAATTTAAAAAATTTGCCAAACAAAAAAAAAATAATCAAAAGAATGAGGGTCAAATTTGATTGGAAACAAATCTTAAAGGGGATGAAATTATAACTAAAAGAATAAAATAAATAGTAACTTAAAGAATATGGACCAAATCTAAAGGAATAATAAATTAAACGGTTGGGTTGAAATTTTGAAAGGACAAGTGAGAAAATCGAGGAGGAGAGAGAAAATTAAAAAAAAGGTCTTGTGCACCAAATCAGAGGTCCTTTCACCACACGCGTCGCCAAGTCATGGAGGGGATGCCATAAGGATTCATAGGCCATAACAAAAGGTGGTGTTTGGTCACTAGTTGACCTCACATGCGCCTTTCAAATGGTGTGGGGCCTCCCACTTGTTGTTGCGTGCGTTGCGTGCACTAGTAATTTTTTTTAAATAATATTGAATATTTATTTAAAAACAAAAATGCCCCTAAGTCAACTTGATATTAACCAAAATAATCAGAACAAAACGACAAAAAACACTTAGAAGATAGTTTTATAGATTTTTCCTTTAAGGTAATTTTAGTACAGGTACCTGATTGATTTTAAAGAAGTCAAACCTAAAAAACTCGAATTTACTTTGTTCCTGAATGAATTAGCCTTTATAAACTCAAATTGTGATATGATTGTTCTTTTTTTTTTTTTACTCTAAGAAGATAAATTGAACGAAAATAAATGACTTAGCTTTTTTTTATTTATGAAAAGACCTAATAACATAAACTAGACAATAGAAAAAAAAACCCAAACTAATATGAAAGAAGATATAAAGAAAAATAAGAACTAGATATAAGAGAAAACAAATTTAAACAACGAAAACAAAGACAATATAATCTGATTTTTGGAGCCTAACTCAAATACCAACTTATGCGAACCTTATGGATTTAAAGATTCAGAAACCCACAACAGAATAAATGACAAACCCAGAAAGCTAAAAATCAAGTTTGGGATAAATAAACCATGACTCAGAGATAATAACCCTATACTTAAGAACCAATGGTATTGGAAATTGAACTTGGACCCATGGATTATAGATAATTAGATAACCCTATATATACGGGATAAGTCTTTGCATTCTTGAGCAAGATTCCTTCTCCGTTCTCTCTCCTTTGGTGAATACATGACATAAGTAGAAAAATGAGACAAAAGACAAGTAAGATATGATATAAAAACTAATGCGAGCACCTCTCAAGATATGCTAAAATCAGACTTGAATGGTTTGTAACTTGACCCAACAAGAACTTGCCTTGAAAACCAAAGTTATAAGCAATGATCACTCCCACCCTACGCCTATAAAGAGACATGAATAAGTAGTATAAAATCACAACAAAGTTCATCAATCTTTCAAAGAGTTTGCAAGTTCAATCAAGAACTTAGTAAGGAAATCACTCAACTACACAAAAGATAACAAGAATGTTGATTTCTTTATTAAAAAGAGTATTTATACTAGAAAAAAACCTAAGTTTAATAGGATATCCCAAATAAATATGGACAAACCTAATAAATAATAATAATCTAATGAACCTAAATTTAAATAAAGGCCTTAATATCTCTAAAAGGCCTAATAAAATAATATAAAGGGTTGTTTTCATAAATAAAATAATAGCCCAACTAATTTAAATAAGACTAAAGTTGTTTTCATAATTGGCTGGAAGAATTAAAATCCAACTTCAAACACATGGTTCTCTCTCTTCTTAATGAATTAGAAGGGGTTCCATATATTACTGGAAAGCTATAGATGTCTACTTTTCAGTGTAACTAGAATCACATTAAATCCCTTATGTAGATATAGTTACGACCAAAACAGTAGTGAAAGGTCAAAATTGGTAGAATTGAATCTTTTTATTCCAATCTTTTTGTAATGTCTGAATACCTACCTATAAGCCCTTCTTAAACATGAATTAAATTAATCAAGGCTTGTACTTCATTATTTAAAACTTTTTGAAGTCCACCTTAGCCTATTATTCGTGGAAAAGTCCATTAAAAGCCTCTTTGAACCTTTTAGCCTTAAGTCTTGTCACAAGACCAACTTGAACCTCTAACAGATCTCTTGGTATTTCTTGGATCATATCATTGCCTCTCTCCTCTCCTTGAAAGGATTCATGCTCAAATCATCACCTACATCAAATAAAAAGAGATAAGAAATATTGAATGTTGCACTAACACCATACTCACCTGATAGATCCATTTTATTGGCATCATCATTAATCCTTTCTAAAATCTTAAAGGACCATCTTCTCAAGGCATCAATTTTGATCTCCTTTGTTCAAGAAACTTTTTTTTTCCTCATATGCACCCAAACCCAATCTCCTGGTTCAAAACTTACTAATTTGCATCCTCTATTAGCCTTAAATTAAATGTATATTACTTATTCTTTTTATCTATTTGTTGTCTTATCTTTACATATAAGTCTTTCACCACTTGTGCTTTTTTTTTTATTACCATCAAGACTAACATTTTCATCAACATGTAAAGAAATGAAATCTAAAAGTCCCATTTTTGTTCACTGTATGTTAAGAAGCAATCTACTAACACCTTACACATACTGATCAGTAATCAAATAAATATAAGTATGAAAAACTTAAATGAACAAGTTATTTCGTTATGGAGGGAAAACCTTTTGAAGAACTCTTCAAAATATATAAAAAACTCTTTGGGTTAGCCAAACCCAGGATAGACAACTTTCACTAGTTTAGAATATTACAAGCTGGGTATTTTTTACTTCATTTTTGTCTTTTACTGCAATAGCTTGGCAGAACACGTGACAATCTTTAAACTGTTGTCATCCTAATAAGAACATAAAATTTCTAATAGTTAACACATGAACTCCTATTAG
>Ga0307510_10002515_pt1 | contig 20883 bp, 8 predicted proteins | sample 12_EM_MG_FD_207224 | JGI IMG/M metagenome (GOLD analysis project Ga0307510, IMG submission 207224) | Populus trichocarpa ectomycorrhiza microbial communities from riparian zone in the Pacific Northwest, United States - 12_EM | ecosystem: Host-associated > Plants > Roots > Unclassified | place... | reverse complement strand
TTAAATAGATCTTTAACTTAAAGTAATTCAACTTAAACAAAATATCAAAATATTATGAAAGTAAAATATTTTAACACAAATATTTTAAATATAAAGTTAGGTCAATGTTATCAAGGTTAATGAAATCTAAAGCATCTCTTATTTTGCTCAAATTCCTACAAAGTATAAACATGAAAAAAAACAACATGAATATAAACCATATATAGTGATAAATCTAATTTTAAATAATTAATATCATTGTTAATGAAAATAGTAATAATAATTTTTAATATTATTATTAATATCATTGTTATTGAAAATAGTAATGAAAAAAAGCTTTTTATATTTGGGTGGTTTAATTAATTAAATTGAACAAGGTTCAATTTGATTCAATGGCTTTTCAAGAGCGGAACGGAACATGTGGAATGAAATCGAAACATTCCAGCCGAAATTTAGTTGAAAAATCCAGAACGGACCGAAATTATTTTATTTTTTAAATTGATATGAAATGTTTCAATCATTTCGGATAAAACAGAATGGAATTGAGAACCTATTACTAACCCCTCCTCAAATCCATATTTTGAGGACAAAACTGACAGCCTAAAGCGGGTACACCCTCCAATAAACGTCTCCCGCCGACCATGGAGACCGACCTTTCTTGCCCTTCCGCACAACCCAGTTGTTCAGGAAGACGACTTTTTCCTGGTGGTTTTAAATGTTCCATGCCTGAAACAACGGGTCCTTGCACTGTGGCCTGCGGTGCTGGTACAGAGTTCTCATTTATGCTACTGTGTAAATTCGGTGGAAAAGAGTGGGATGCCTGTGGCCATCATTGTGGGAATGCATTTCTTTCATGAGCTAGAGCTGCTAACCTCAATGATGGCATTTCATCACTGGTGGGCCATTTCTACATATCTTCTCGTCAAGGAAACTGTTCTTCCTCACCCAAATTAAACAGTTTGGAGACTTTTCTTCAATACTTCACTGATTTGTCAATTAAAATTAAATACTCTCCTAGAATGATTTTAATAATTTTCTTCAATAGAAACTAAACGTTTCTCCCGTCACATCTTATTTTTTTTATTTTAATTTGTTGAGAATTAAGTTTTTTTTATAAAATTCAAATTTAAAATTTCACAAATTATAAATTTTAATGATTAACTTAATATTAAAATATTAAAATGTTTGTCTTGCTTGGCTTTTTTTGTCTATTTTTTAAACTTGTGTTTTTTTAATTTCATTAATAATTTAATTGAAAATTAGGTTATATTTTTTTATTTGCTTTCTATATGTATTTGTTTATTATAAGTATCAGGTGTTTATTTTATGATTTTTTTTAAAAAAATATTTTTATTGGATAGACATCTCCATGTTAACATGAATAATTGTTCAATTGAAAACAAAATTATTAAAAAAAAACAAAATTACTAAACATAATTTGTTACATGTTCGTGTTGGTTTTACTTATTATTAATAATTTTTTTCTTAAATTTACTTACACAAATAATGTCATTTTTTATTTACCTAAAACAATCTTTTTTAACATGTGATCTAAATATTGGATCAGTTCATATACCCGACCAAGTTTAAATATTGGATCAGTTCATATATATAGTGGGCCATTGAATAAATAGAAGTAGGCCCCGTTATCACCAAAATAGAGCTTTAAACTCATACTTCTCCTTGACACGTGTCGACTCACTTCCCCACGTAGACCCCAAAGTTTCCGCTGCAATGTCTCATCCTAATCGGGATACATGTCAGTGACATGCAAGCGTAATATAATTCGATTTAAAGACAACGCGTATTATAGGAAGAAACCAGTAAAAAAAATAATCCATAGAGTTGTTTTTCAATTTCTTTTTTTAAAAATAAAAAAAAAAAAACTAAACGTGGAAGACTAGTTATAAGAAAAGGGTCAGTCTGCGCAAAGTTAGTAGAATTAGATTAACCTAGAGATACTCCTGACATCCTCTGGGTCGAATTATATTGGGTATTGTATTATACAATATACTAAAATAAAAACGATAAAAACATTGTAAAAATTATAGTTTCAAGTTTTTTTTATACTGTAACTGTAACAAATTTATAACTTTTTATTTTTTTACTGTAGCATGTACTGATAACATATTATTTATTTTTCATTAGAATTTCAATTTTTTTTTTTTTTACACTTGGCATATCTATTCCTCTACACTTGACATTTTTATCTCTTCCTTGTATTTTAAACTTTTTTTAGAATAAACTATTATTTCTTATTCTTGACATATTGAATATTTACCACTCTATATAATATATAGAAGGTTTGAGTACATGAATTTTATTTTTATTTTTTTTATTAATTAGATAAACGAGATGTTGTCCATTTATTTTTAAAATTGTTCAGGTGCGCGCGTCTGACTTGCCATGCCTAGTAGCGCTTAATATTTTTATTTTTGTTTCTGGGTTTTTTCTAATAAATAACTTTATTTTTTAAAATTTATATTTAGATTAATATTCATTCCTTTTGTTTTCTTATATTATTTGTTTGGCCTTTTTAAATATCAATTGTTTTTTTTATTATTTTGTTTGTATTCAATGTCTCAAAGAGATTGATCTAATTTTTCTACAAGTTTTTTCTAATGTTTTATATAAATAAATTATATTCTTGAAAATAAAAAATATATATTCCTAGTGAGAAATAGTGACCTTTAAAATAATTAAAAAATGTGAACATCAAAAAAATATATGAAATTAAATATCATACATATCTATCTTTTACTTTTACAAGAATAATTATCTTTTTCATTCAAAAATTTAACTGTTATTACCAGCTCTTTCACAGTTTATCAATTCACAAATTTTAAGATTTATCTTATTTTGAGTGAACAACATCTTTCCATTTCCTAGTTAATAGAATTAGGACACAGTGAATCGACTGTGAATACGTGTGAAGGTGACTCCGCGTTTAACAAGAAAGGGACGTGGGGTCCCAGTTCAAAGCCTCCTGCATGGTTTTCTCTGATTTGTGGATTGAAAATGTGGACCCCACAAAACTCATATCTCTTTCAATCTCAGCTGTGCGATTGACACCCACTTGTCTTGATATCTCACTGATATATATATATATATATATCATTTAGAGCCGCGCAATTTACTCCGTGATTAGAAGTATCCATCTGCTGTTCTTACATTCCTTCCAAAAGTTTGCCTATTTTTATACGCTACCTGTCCTTGTATTATTACATGGTACAGCAAAAAGTCTTGCGGTTCTTTAATCTTCCTTCACGTGGTGCTCTTTTTATTATAGCCTAGCCTCGTTCGTCTACGTCGAGTTTTTGTGGTTGGTTGTAATATATTTTGTTTTTAAATATATTAATATAATATATATTTTTTTGAAAAAATTATTTTTTACATTAGTACAAAAATACTCATAAAAAATAACGTAAAACAAAAATCAAATTTTAATAAAAATATATTCAACCTCAATACCAAACAAGTATAAAAAATATAAAATTTATTTTCTCATGTTTGACTATAATTTAAAACACGATTACTCACAAATATTTACTAAAAATGTAATAATTTTTTTTAAAAAAATTATTCCAGTTTTTATGCTAGTTCTTAAAGAGTAATATAAATTTAATTTTCAAATCTCACTTAACAACTTAAATTATTGAGTTGAAATTATTATTTTATAAGATATCAAAACCCTAATGACTGTCATGAGTTTAGATCACATCACTCATATTTTAATTAATTAAAAAATTAAGTACGATATGGTATGAACCTATACAAATTTCAAGCTTAAAAAACTTTCATTTGAAATAGTGTTTTAGATAGTAATATAAAATATGTATTTAAGTCTCACATAACAATTTAAATTTTTTGATTAAAATGATTCATTGACATTATATTATAACTTTGTTAATTAAACGGTCACGAGTTCAAATCTTATCACATTTATTTTACTTGATAAAAATCAAGAACATTATCGTGTGAGTTTGTACAGATATTTTTTTAGGTTTAAATGATTATTTGTCACCAATAAACAAGAGGACATGTAATAAACCTTATCACGTGTCTTCTAGCATTAATTAGATTAAGCTTTTATTTGCTGCTTGAATGGCTAGTGCCATTGAACAGGAGAAGCTAGAAGTTATATGAAAAATTAAAATGATTATTTGACCCCAATAACCAAGAGGATTTTTTTTTTTATTCACGTGGGGTGTCTGGGCCAGCTTACGCGCACCACGACTATTCCCCACGGCCCACTGGACATCCTGCAAGCCCAGGAGCAGGTAAGGCACCGCGGGGGTGACAGGCGTGCACATAGAGAGTCGAACCCGGGAAGGGGACGGAACAAGTCCACGATGGACCACAGCAGTTAAACCCTCATGTGCTGGGTACACATGAGGGCTCGAACCAGGGCACTCAGGCAGTGCAAAGCCTGCCAAGCCACTGAGCTACAAGCCCCCTGTGTTAACCAAGAGGACATTTAATAAACCTTATCGTGTGTCTACTAGCATTAATTAGATTAAGCTCGCTCTTATTTGCTGCATGAATGGATAGTGCCATTGAACAGGAGAAGCTAGAAGTTATAAGAACATTTAAATTTAAAGTGATACTTGGAAAATTTTAAATTTTAACCTCACAGACCTTGAAATTAATGATCATGTAATTTTCCAGTAACTATTATATTAGTAACTACAGAGCTCGAATCTGAGACTATAGAGAAGCAAACCTCTTAGTCCCAAGTTTTTATCACTGAGCCACTTACTAGATGGTTAAAAATAAAAATAATAATCTTACTTGAGTTTACTTTACATCGACTACATGATCTTATTTAAATTTATTATTTAACTATACATAACAATGAATTATATTATTTCAATTTCACAAGGTTATAATACAAATAAATCAGATTTATAATATTAAAAACCAGAAGCCACAATTTTTCTAAACAGGCACGAGTTACAGAGCAATAGTGTTGTACATTTGTGTACAAAAATTGGGAAAGTAGAGCACGAAAGCAAAAAAAAAAAATCCAAAATAATAATAAAAATTGAATATGCAAGAATGCCCTCATTTTAAGGAGTGTCCGGAAACAAGAGGACAGCACTAAGGTCCCATCCTTGTCACCATTCTTACAGTACAAAAGGACAAGAAGGTTATTACCGTAAATCAGCTTACGGCGCCATTTGGCCCGCCATCAGTTCCAAAGATCCTCTGTTTCACGGAGCCTCCTAGCTTTTTCTTGATTAGCCATTCTATTCAACTATTTTAATTACTTTTTTATAGCTTGGCTAAGAGTTATTTATTTAAATATTAATTAGTGAATTTATTAAAATTATAATTCTTGCATCATTGATTATTTTTATGAGAAAAAGAAATACACCCCTTCATCTTTTGATCTGTCTCTCTTCTGTTATAATTTAATACATATTCCTTGCTTGGATCAAACTTGGAGGTGAATTTTATTAGAATATATATTATAAAAATTAATTCACGTTATTTTTCCTACTACAAAAGGAGAGAGAAGAGACTGTGGGTTCTTCATCAATGATGTGCAAGTTTTTCCAATTATTTTGACCAACGAGCTTCAAAACCCACATGAAGTAATATAAATGAGATAGGTAGAACATAAATGCCTCCAACAAGTAGATTAATTTTCCAAACATGCCTTCACTCCACACTATTAACTGTCACAGTTAAATATCGGTTCAAAAGAAAAAAAATGTCACATAATTCTTCTAGATGATATAACAACTACTAAGAAACTATACAAGCATTATAGTTTATTTATTTATTGCGCTGTTCAAATTTAAAACCATCATCTTATTCATTTATTGTAAACTAATAAAAAACTAATTCATTAAAAAAAAATCATCGGGTACATAAAAAAACATTATTTTTAGCCAAATGAGGAACAAAAAAATCTATGAAGTAGAAATGTATAACATGAGTGATATCATAAATTTAGTGAGTATAACATGAGAGTAAAGTGTAAATACCTACAGGATGATAAGTATAAATTAGTCGAACATGGAAAATGGTATATGAGGTACTAGAAACCTGTGATGATATATTATCAGAATCCTTAAAAAAAAAGATCTGTACGAATAATATCTGCAGTATTGTGGTGTGGTGGTTTATAACCCTGAGGTGGTTTATGAGCATTAGATTGTGACTGGCTATCATGTTTCCAAGCTTGATTATGTTATCTCAACTTAGTACATTGAGCTTTCCAATGATCTTTCTGCTTACAGAAACTACGCTCATCAAAACCAACTCTCGTGTAAGGCTTATTCTGATGATTAGAGTATGGCTTAGAGGATACTGCTAGTACAGAAGGATTTGAAGCAGAAAAAATTATATTTTCAGAATTAGACTGAAGACGTATTTCTTCAGCCAATAACTCACTAACAACAGAGTCAACAGAAGGCAGTGAAGAATGATGCAGAATTGAAACTTTAAGTCCTTCAAAACCACTGTGAAAGTGTTGTTAAAAACTGTACCAAACGTTGCTGCTCTCTACGCTGAATATAGGTACCACATGCCTTTAATTCTGTTGATTCTGTCAAAGCCAATTGATCCCAAAAATATGTCATAGCAGAATAAAACTCTTGAATACTCATATTCTTTTGAGGAAGAGCTCCTATGTCATTCTCTAATTGATACAGTTTTGCAAAATTGGATTGCGTGAATAACCTTTGCAGATGATCCCAAACCTCCTTTGTTGTCTCATACTTCGCCAACTATGTACCTATGGAATGCTCAACAGAATTGTTGATCCGAGTAATGATCTTTGCATTGTTTGCTTACCCCCACATCTTCTTACACCTGAGGAAATTTATCATTACATAACTCCAGTACGAATAATTCTTTCCATCCAACCTCATACTCACATACTGAAGCAATCATCTCTTTCGGTAGCCATAATTAACAAACAAACAAAAGCAGAATACAAAAGCAACGAAAGACAAAGTACCAGATTGTAGAAACTGAACAGATATCACAGATACTCAACAAATATCCTCTCGAAATTATACGATTACTCCAAAATACAACACAAATTGCAAAAAATAAAATACCAAAACAATTGCAGAGACAGAACAGAAATATCAAATTGCAGAAGCTGAAGGAAAGTCGAAATACTAGATTTTGCAGAAGCTCAACCCTGAACCCCGGCAGGGGCGCATTGTCCCTTGCAAACCCCCAGCCAACTCACCGCAGGGTTGGATCCACGAAAGTTGTGTTTAGGATTAAGCCTCGTTCCATAAAACCAACTCTGATAATATGTCAAAACAATTCAATTAACACAAAAATAAATACGAACATGAAAGGGAATGAGGCTATAATTCTCCTCGGTTGATTTGTATTGTTGTTCTTACTTTAACACAAATACAAAAAGTTTATATATATGTTAAGCTGAAAATATTATTCTACCCTTAATAAATAAAACAAGATAAATATATTATTTAACAAAAATATATTTTTAAAATATTATTGTTTTAAAATATATTAAAATGATTTTTTTATATATATCAACATATCAAAACTTTAAAATAACACTAAAAATATATCATTTTAATGTTTTTATATATGAAATATATTTTTAAAACAAGAATAAAAATAAGAAGTACCAAAATTATTTTATTTTATTTTTAAAAACCGGGAATACAGAAACGCTATCAATCATGCTACAACTCTGCATTTGCGTTGTGGGAAGAAGTATAATTCTTCTTGAAAATACTCTTTCCAGAGATGGAATATAGAATCCTCACCGTCCGCCATGGTCCGTACAAAAATCTGTCAAATCCCAAAAATACCCCTTACCACAATTTTCCCGCGCAATCAGAAACAAAAAGTGTGATGAGATAATATAAGATCAGATGACGATCACCATCATGATCACATGATGTCCCCACCCATCTCTGACCTTCAGGCTCCACTCCCTCCCACTTCACTTTTAAGAACCCACCTGTCTTCCATTACCGCAAATCAATGCAACCCTCTATAATTTTTTATCAATCTTACAGCACAAGCCCTCCCTCCGTTCCCCCCTTCCTCTATATAAGCACAAAAATCACCTCGTGCCCCAATCTGCCTCTCCTCCAACAAACACCATGCCCTTGTAATATAACCCACCCTTCATAGTCCATCCCTTCTTCCTCTACAATGGCACCGAGTACATCTCGTACTTCAGTGTTCATCACCGCCGCAATACTTACCCTACTCTTTGCCATCACCCCCATCACCTGCTGGCGTCCATGGCCGCACCTAAACCCCAACAGCTCAGACCTCCTCTATGATTCCTCCAAAAAATTTGAAGGGTCATCAGAATTTGTCCACCTACGTTACCACATGGGCCCAGTATTAACTGGGAACATAACGGTCCACACAATCTGGTACGGTAGATGGCAAAAATCCCAGAAAAAAATCATTCGAGGGTTCATCAACTCAATCTCAGATGTCCATGCACGGCATCCATCAGTTGCTGGTTGGTGGAGAACTGTGCAACTCTACACAGACCAAACTGGAGCCAACATCTCACATACTGTCCAATTAGGACAGGAAAAAAACGACAGGTTTTATTCTCATGGGAAGTCGTTAACAAGGTTGTCTATACAGTCGGTGATCAGGAGTGCTGTGACAGCCAGAACTAAGCCGCTGCCTATCAATCCAAGAAATGGGTTGTATCTTCTGTTGACTTCTGATGATGTGTACGTCCAGGATTTTTGTGGGCAGGTTTGTGGGTTTCATTATTTTACGTTCCCTTCAATTGTAGGGTACACCTTGCCTTATGCCTGGGTTGGTAACAGTGCAAAGCAGTGCCCTGGTGTGTGTGCTTATCCTTTTGCCGTGCCGGAGTTCAGGCCAGGGTGGAAGGCACTAAAATCACCTAACGGTGACGTGGGCGTTGAAGGAATGATCAGTGTGATTGCTCATGAGATTGCTGAATTGGCAACAAATCCATTGGTGAATGCTTGGTATGCAGGACAGGATCCGAGTGCTCCTGTGGAGATAGCCGATTTGTGTGAGGGTATTTATGGAACTGGGGGTGGTGGGTCCTATACTGGACAAATGCTGACGGACCACGATGGTGCCACGTATAATATGAACGGGATCAGACGGAAGTTTTTGGTTCAGTGGGTTTGGAACCATTTGGTCAGTTATTGTACTGGCCCTAATGCCCTCGATCAGTAGCGGTATTTATTTTCCTATTTTGATTTTGTTTTTTGTAATTTTGGGTTTCAATGCTTCTTCTTCTTTTTTTTTTACCGTTTGTTGGTTTTTGAATCTGGGGTTTGGGAGGTTGGTAATTAATGCATATGTTAATTAAGGTAGTTAAGGTTGTTAAAATTTGTAATAATTCCTATTATACTATTTTTGTATACCAACTTCTTGTCTTCTTCCCACCTTAAAAATAGGTAGCAGCCTGGCTGGAGATATTTTATCATCTTTAATGGTGATTTAACGGTTTAGCGAATGTTTTTAACCGCTTTTTAAATTGTCGCATGAGCCCTTTTTTTTTAATTTTTATGGCCCTATTTAGCACACTTGTCATCCTGTTTGAAAATTTTTAATTTTTCTAGTTTTAAATTGATTTTTTGATTTTTTTTATTTGAATATGCTGATATAAAAAATAAAAAAATAAAAATAAATAAAATATTATTTTAATATTAATTAATAAAACCTAGAATTTAGATTCTGGCAAGTAGTTAAGCTGAATTGATTTGATAGAGAAAATTAATTAGACATAGTTAATTTCTAGTGTCCCAAGTTGTCTAATTAAATGCAATATAAAATAATCTGGAATTAAACTCGATATAAAATTTGATATAAACATGGTCGGACCAATCATCGAATAAGAAAGAAAAAACGAAACGCTGTCGTTCAAGATCTCGTTGTTTTATTCATCCCCATTCCCCGTCCAGAGCCCTAAATTGTAAAATCAAAATCCTTAAACCTCGCAGCTACTTGCTAGGGAAGGAGGTACGCGAACTGTTGCCTAGAAATTGAAGCATTGTAGGATGGTAAACACTAAACAGTAAGCTTCTGTTCTTTCAATTAAAATTGAAAAAAATAAATAAATTTTGAAGGAAAGGGAGAGCTTCGTGAGGTGGGGGCTGACGAACAGAGATTTCAAGACGAAAGGTGACATCATTTTCGCCATTGCTGTTCCATGCACTTCCTTATAGAACTCAAGTCTCCAAACAATTTGTCTTTTTTTTTTATCCCTCTCGTGTTGTTAATTAACATGGCAGTTGTGTTCTAAATCTACAGAAATCAGTTAATTTGATGTATTTAATTTTTTAATAGTATTTTTTATTTAAAAATATATTAAAATTATTTTTATTTTATTTTTTATATCAGCATATTAAAATTATTAAAAAAACATTAAAAAATCTAATTTAATGAATTTTTTAAGATAAACGTACTTAAAAAAAGCACCCAGAACAGAATCCATAGCAATCTAAAAAACAAGAGTAAGTTTTCCTTATAATTCCTCACATGTTATTCTAGGTAATTTAATAGCATCAATAATATTTTTAATATGTTAGTATAGACTAGTTAATGGATGATTGGTCTATGAAGAAAGTAATAATTTAATATTTTTTTCAAGCCAGATATATTTTTATCATACACACATGAAAACACAAAATCAAACTCTATAAATTAAAATCCAAGCTGATGCAAGAGTTAATAATGTGAAGCAGAGACAATAGAGCTGCTGCTGCTGCTGCTGCTTCCATGTTTCCTGTGGGGATTGAATGGAGGAGGGCTGGTTACACGGCCTAGTTACTTGGAAAAACGTGCGCAACCTTTCAAAGAAAAGAAGCTGTCGTTGGAAGTCGGAAAATATGGTACCATGCATCATATCAAAGCCTCGCAGCTCAAGTCCCAACAAAGTTTTCTTGGCTAGGTCTTGAAAAAGATACTCACAGGGGGGTCCTTGAGATATATCTGGCAAATCAACTTGCCATAGGTGCGCAGGTTGTTTTGGGAGTGACGAAGTGTAAACCTAAAAACTTGGCAAATCAACTTGCTGGGAGTTCAAACCGAATCGGTTTTGGAAATTTTTTTTTAAAAAATTATTAATATGAGTTTTATAAATTTTTAAATTATTAAAAATTTATATAATTATTAATTTTAGAAATTAATTAATTAAGGTACAGTTGATCCGGACATCCTATTAATAATAATAAAAAAAAACCCTACTCCCTATAGATTATTGGGTCATCTTGATGGGTTAGCAGTATATTACATTAAAAATAATTTAACATATTGAATTTGGACATTTCTCAATTTCAACACGGCATTTAACCTCAATTTCAACACGGCATTTAATTAATAATAATAATAAAAAAATACAATTTAAAAACTTAAAAGTTTGAATTAACAAACATAATTCAATATATAAAATATAAACCAAACTTAAACTCTCAAAATTGAAAGAAAATCCAAGTGACAACAATTATAAATATAATTTAAATATCCAAGATAACTTCACCATTGTCAAACTTAGCTTTAATCTTATTGACATTTAGCTTATATATTAAAAAATCAATATTAATCAAGTCCATAGTGAAACTACAACAAATAAATATATATTATTTATTAAAAAATAATTTATTTTAAATATCAAATTTATATATTTTTTATGTGTTAATTTTTTTTAAAATAATTATTATTTTGATGGATTTTAAAGTGAAAATCACTCTAGAAAACAATCTCTTGTTATATTTCCATATAGGCCTAAAAATTCAATGAAATGATTTTCAAGGGTACATTTGAAGATATTAGTTGAAATTGTGTTTTGCTCCCTTATAGTTTTGAAAATACTGATTAATCAACACAAATAATAATTTTGTACAAGTTCCACCAGAAACTCTCTCTTAAAACATATATATATATATATATATATATATATATATATATATATATATATATATATAAAAAGAAACAAAAAAAGCTATTATAGTGCCACAGTATTTAGTTAACAAGTCTATAGTCTTTAGCTGGTGCCTAAGATTCCTATATGTTCCATCCACCTTTTTAATCAGATAGGCCAAGCAGCAATCAGATTAAATTTTGGGAACCAGCTGGCTGTGGGTATCAAGTGGGGCATCAAAGAACAAATCTTTTTCTCTTTCAAATGAAATAAAAACTAATACTTTTGACTTAGGTAGGAAGGTTGGAACTCCTTAGAGTAGGTAAGGTTCGATGAAGTCACGCTAAAGAACAAAAGAAGAATGAAATATTTAGCATTGCATTATCTTAATCATGATCACCAGAAGAAAATTATATACTAATCAGATTCTTGAAACCTGATTAGCAAGTGATGGAGATAGTCATGAGTAGCAGCACTCAGACAGCGGTGGAAAAGTGGTAGCCGCGCCTGAACCCTGATCTTTGACCTACAAGAACACAAGTCATGACCTCTGTCTTCCTTTACCATAATCTATTACCAAAAAGCCAGCCCTAAGCAAAGAATCCTGAAACCTATTTATACTTTCTTTTTAGCAAAGTTGTTTAATCCCGCGTGCGGATTAACCCTTGTCGATTAGAATGATGAAAAATCAAACCAGGTTTTAACTATTGTAATCGGGTCATGGGTTGAGCCATCGAGTCTCTACCAAATCAACCGTGAATTGAATTTTTTCTGAAACCCGACCTAGGGACTGTCGAGTCCTGGTTTGACTAGCTAGATAGGGCCGTTGTTGTGCTGTGTTTAATGCACCTATCAACCAAGCTGGTTCTTACCAAAACGAAGAGCTAATTACACTGCGTACGAGTTTATCATCCTGCTGTGGTAACGTTGCTATGGACTTAGCTGTATTCTTAACAGCACCAGAAAGAGGGCAATGATGTTTACAGCAGCTAGCTGCCAGTTCTAAATCTTGAGATTGAGGGCAAAGCTTGTAGTAACCACCTCTCGCTTTCTCTACATGGTGTAAAATTAGCTAAAAGCAAGCATTTCATTATCAATATCACCATAAAGGAATAAATGATGATCAAAAAAGAAGAAAAGGAAAAGAGAAAAAGAAACAAATTCCTTGAAGACTGTCCATAACATAGTCCAGCTCTTTTGATTTCAATGCAATAACTTCTAAACAACCTATTAAAAGAAGGGAAAAGAAATGGAGAAAAGCCATAAAGAACTCGGTGCAGATTGATTAGAGCATTAAAAAGAAAGGGCGTGCAAAGGAAGAGCAAGCAATAATTAGAAGAGCGGGGGACCTCTGAGGATCATGTCATCTAATTTTCACGCAACTTTGTTGAAGAAGTGACACAAAGAGAACTTGCAATGAATGGAATGAAAATCTGAAACCAACTGATATGCGGGGGGGACTAGTGATTCGGTGACGCATTGGCGATGACCCTGAGATCTTCTTGAGGGACACCAAATGCATGATATTCGATTAACAAGTATAGAGCTGTGGGGATACATAATGGTCCAACCATACCAACTACAACAATCCCCGGAGCACGGAGGTAAACAAGATGGGGTCATCATGCAGCATATGCAAATGCACATACTCTTCAATCGAGCACACTGCAAGGATATTATTAGCCCCACATAGTAGACTGTATATGCAAATATAATCATAGCATTGAATTCCCAACTCATAAATCTCACCTTTCTTAAAAGCATCTACAATTGCCTGCAACTTCAATTAATCTTTCCCTTTTATATACTCACTCATTGATCTTTACTGCACATGAACAAACTACTCTATTAGCTAGAATTGAAACCTTACAACCTTGTTTCCTTGATGGCATATCAAGAACAAGAAGGGACATGTACAGATACTCATACACCTAGATAAATATGGAGGACAAAGTATGAAACCCACAATTGACATCTAACAGCGAAAATCACTGTTTTGCAATCAATTACTAATTTTGAGTAGAAAATACTGTACTGCCATTTATGAATTGCATGCATGTACAAGCAAGTGTCTCAATACAAGGTTGAATGACACCAAAAAAGGGGGGGGGGGGGTTCCTTTGGTAACAAAACCATCCATCATGACAGCTAGTATTGCACAATAAACATTTATGAGACTACGTAACTGTCTGGGAAATTCATTCATTGAACGATTACGGTTCTGGAAATTTTTTTCACTCTGCCTTTATAGTACTTAAATATGGAAGAATGATCTCATTACTCGAATTTCCAGTCTAATCAATCATTAGCTTGTTATTATTTAACATAGAGTATATATCATTCAATACTAACCTCACTGCCAAATTGAAGCTCATACCTGGCAGCAAAAGTACAACCCTCCACGAGATCAACATCAATAAGGCGTCAGTAAGATTTTCTACAACTTCTGCAGTCTGCAAACAGATGACGTTTACTAGAAAGACAGACTTCAAGACAGTCGCTTATACTTGATAGTGGCGGATTCAACCAACAAACAAGGCAAAATGCGAGCTGAGGTACTACTGCAACACGACAGTAGGAGTATCAAGAGCATCATGGTTCTCAGAAACTACAAAACTATCTGCTCTAGTATCTTCTACGCCCTTTCCTTAAGGGAAAAGGAGAATGAAGATCATTTAAGTGTTCATATTCAACGAGAAATATTTGCAAGAAACAGACTTAAAAGTAGGCACAGTAACCAAATCGAAAGAAATAGTTTGATAAACGACACCAGTACACCACTGCATCATCCATAAAATTGTTGAGAAATACCACCTTATCAAGTTTGCTTCAATCCCTGCACTAGTAACTAATAATAACACAAGTCGTTCTAATTCCAGAAACAGATGATGTGAAAATCCAAGGAAGTGTGAAGTAGACAAATTAAGACCACAGTTGACCAATTACTGGGGTTCCTGCCATCTTTAGTGTTTGGTGCAAGATTGCTGTCTTCCTTAATCTAATAGGCAAAAATAAGCTAGCCAGTGCTGCAGTACCTTATAACAAGTGATGGTAACAGAAGACAGTAAATCTATTAAGAAATTCAAGAAATTAACCAAATCCGACATCATAACATAAGAAGCAATACTCACACAATCACACAATCAGTAGTGTTTAATTAAGTTTTCATAGAAGAAATTCGGCACTGCAGTTTTCAACAGCCATATCAGTAACAAGTAGCCTATCTATCTTTCATGAAAAATAAACTTCAATATTTTATTCATTAAGAACAAAATTTTTAATCCTCAAAAGAGCAAAATTTTATTGTTCATGAATCACAAGACCATCTCATTAGGTATGCATTATGAATAGGCCATGTGAGTTTTTCTTGTCACAAACCTCATGTCCAAGATTGCAGCAATTGACAATGCCTATTTCTGAAGTTATACCACATTTGGTTTTTCTAATTTGTACGACCACCATCCAGATATCTTGTAATGCTGAGACCCCTCAGTCAGAATGGGTTATAAAGAATCAATATGCTGATAATATTCTTAATATTTACCCTACTTGTTTGGAGAAAACTATCGATCAGAAGCAGGTCCAAATGAAACCAGCACAACAAAGGATGGATTCCAACTCTCAAGCTTTGAACATAGAACTGCAAGCATTGATTCACAATGCTGGCAGCACTACCACGGGAAAGTGACAATTAAATTTCAAATTAGACTATCATGGCTTTAGAAAGTTGAAGCAAAAAATCTGGTCCATGGAAGAGAAAACTTGTCAATCATTCTCAGTCTCAAATTTCAACTTAACTTACACAGAGAGAGCAATAACTGATTACAACTTACCCTATTATCTAGATCACAGAAGCCAAATGCTAGACAATATGATGAGCAGCAGAATATGACATGCAGCGGAACTCAAATAATCTACTGCAGGTGGCTATCATTCCCTTGCAGAAAGATAAAATTTTATCTTATTCGATGTATCTTCATCAACTCATTAAAATACGTCAAAATACAGCCTAAAGAAACAACATATAACAATCACCCATAATAGGTAGATTGCTCCTCATACAATATGGAGATATTAGTTTGTATTCACAAAATCATTTTAGGTCTTTAAGATTCTCATTCTGCAGGTACTTCGAAACTCCATACGCAACAGTTCCAGCGACAAACAAGCCAACTGTAGGGGTGAAGGATGGGTATAGATACTTCACAAAAAATTTATCCCATTCTTCTGGTAGGAAGCCTGTTGAAGGAAAATGCTGAGTTATTAATTTTTTTTTATAGGAGCTAAGAGGTTAGTATTCATATACAATATGAGTAATAACTATAAAAACAAAGTAGAATCATTGCCTCATTTTCTTTATAATAGGAACAAGCTTTAGATAAGCATGTTAATGCTAGGAGGCATTATGCCTTCTTTTTGGTTGTTTTTCAAAATGGCACCAATTTCCTAAAGCATCCAGTCAGGCTAAGGGGAGTCTTAGGACGCATTGCACCGTTTCCTATACGTTGAATAATTTCCAAGTGAAAAAAGGAGAGAATAAAACAGAGGAAATTGCATCAACCTAGTAGCAAAACAAGCTCCTTTGTGAAAGAAATAAATTCCATTAACTGTACAGTCACCCTCTTATGGAGGACTAGCATAATCGTTCGGTTATGAACTAGCTATGCCAAAGTCATATTCATTGCTAAACAAATCAGGCAGCTAAAATTAGGCTATTGGATACTTTGTTTTATTCTTTCAATGAAATATATTGCTAATCAAGCCATGGTTTGACAAAGTTTAAGAATGTAAGAAAAACATCATCATTTTTCTTGTGGTGAAACTAAATTCGTTCATAGTAATCATAGCCATAAGGAGACACGATACCAAGCATAAACATTGAACACCAAAAAAGTACCAATACTAAATACGGATGATTATACACTATCTATAATTAAATAGAATTGCAAACAAATTAGCAAAGCAATTTGATTTTGAGAAAATTGGCCATGCCAGTAGATAATCAGTAATTTCAACAAAACATTTTCTAACACTATTGAATCAAAGAAGGTCAGTATCCAAATTGACTTGAATAATCTAAAAAACACTTTTGCTTTCAGAAAATTTTCAAATCAGAGACTTTAATTAATTAAACCCAATTCACAAAACTCAATCTAATCTCGAAATTCTCCAAGATTTTAACCAGATTTTGACATTTGTAGCTTCTTTCAATTCATCCAAATATAACCAAATTCCATAAAAATAAAATAAAAAAATAAAGCAAAATCCCATAAATTCTGACATACCTGAAGCAGCAAGCAGAATGCCCTCAACAAGAATGATCCCACCAAGTCCTAACCAAGCAAGAAGAAAAGCAGTCTCATTTCTACCCTGTTCTTTAACTTTAACCTCATTTTCTTGGCTTATAAAACCTGGTTTCTCAGCTGGAGCCCTTCTAATTATTGATGCTCTCTCTCTTCTATTACCCTTTGGTTTATTTTTACTCTCGCTTCCACTGGTTGTCTTGCTTGTAGTAGCTGCTGCTGCTGATTGTGAGCCAAACCCTTGACCAGGTGAGACCGTGGAGGGTTTTTTCTCCGGTGGGGTTGGGTTATTTGTGGAGGTTTGGGCTATGACTTTGAGTTTGGTGGGTTTTGTCAATGGTGAGAGAAGGAGAAGATGAGAGGGTTTTTTGAAGAGAGAAGAAGATGAGGGTGAGTGGATTTGTAGCGCCATTTTCAGTTTTGTTGGTTAACTATGATATCTGTTTTGCTGTTTTAACTGCCTTTTAGCTTTTTGGTCATGTAATTTGCCTCCCCTGTAAACTTGAAAATTGTACTGGCCCCCCCTAATTATACTATGGGTTTTATTTTCCTCCCCCTCTTTGTTTTTTGTTTTTCAAAATCAAGCAACGAAAAACACAAGATTTAACATGATAGTCAATAAATATGTGGAAATCACAGTCAGCAAGATACGAGTTATAGCATGATACTCAATATATTAGCATGCAATATCTATAATAGAGCCAATCAGGAACTCAATTATACAATCTTGTCCAATTTTTAAAAGCAGTATCATACTACACCTAGGTCGAGATTTTCACCTGGAAAATAGCTTAGATTATTCTATTACCGGATTAATTCATCAAGTAAATTTGGATTTATCAAGATGACATGTTTTTAGTTTTTTATATAAAATATTCATTGGTTTTGATTTATCAAGTTTAAATCACATTTAATTAAATTGTTAATTAATTTATTAATCTAAAATTTAACGAGGAATCAAAACTCAACTCAAGTTAGATTCCGAGTAATAAATTTAATATGTATTTGATATTATAATAATTTTTATTGTTGTAATTAAAAAAATAAATTTATAAGAAAAATTTTTGATTACATTTTTAAAAATATAGATTTAAAAAATATTTTATTAAAACTATTATGAGATGGATTTTTTATGAGAAATAAATAAAAATTAAATTAAAAATTAAAAATAGATTATTCGAGCAAAAATTATATAAGAGATATAACACAAAAATTAAAAATTATTTAACTAATTAAATATTTTTTTTCCATGATTGAATAAAAAACACAATACCAGCCAAAAACAATTTGAAGTTTTTTTTGATCAATCCGGTTTTAAAAATAAACTGGATATAAATTAATAATAAATTCACCTATCAATTCCCGCCCACAAAACCAGACAAGAAAAAAAAAGAGTAATATTCCCACTCTCGTGGCTCACTCCTCTCCCCAGCCAAAAAAATAAAGAAATCCCCAATTTCTCTACTCCACAACTCCACGGTCTCTCCTCTCCCATGTCGCCTTAAACTTCCACCCCGTCCATTACTTTATGGACCTTTTCCCTCCTCCTCCTCATGTTTCTCCTTTCTCTCCCTCGCTCTTTCTTCTCCCTCTCCCTCTCTTCGCCGTCTCACGCGATCACTTCCCGCAGAAACCGATGCTTCAGCTGCTCTCTCTCTGTTTCTAAAACAAGCAACGCCATCTCGCCTGCGATTCTCTGGTTCAAGCAGGATCTTCGTCTGGATGACCACCCTGGCCTTCTACAAGCTTCCAAGTTTCCTGCTTTACTCCCTCTTTACGTTTTCGATCACCGTATTCTCTCCCGTACGTCGTCGTTTTTTCATCTTTCCGCTCTTTCAAATTGCTGACTCTTTTCTGACTCCTTTCCTTTTAGTTCTTAGCAAATGAAAATTGGAGTTCCAGATAAAAAATTAAAAAAATCATGACTCGTCGTCTTAGGACAGTAAAAACGACTTGTCGGTTAGAATTTTGTGTGCATGTGTGTTGATTTAAATTAAGGGTTATATACTTATATATATATATTTTGGTGGTAATGTTGCGCAGGTTACAATGATGAGAAGCTAGAACTGGTTCTTTTTGCGTTGGAAGATTTAAGAAAGTCACTAAAGAAGCAAGGGTCTAATTTGATTATCAGGTTTGGGAATGCAGAAAATGTGATAAAAGAGCTTGTACTAGAGGTAGGTAGTTTGGTTGCTGTTATAGTTGTTACTACATTTTGTGCTTGCTCTGTAGATGTTATGATTTATAGTTGTAGTTTAGGCACTTTGAGCTGAAACCTCAAGAGCCCATTTGGTTATTTTGTTGATTTATAGAGTAGGATTGTTGGAACAGGCGAAAGCTGCCAATGTGTTTGCGGAAGTGGAGGTGGAGTATCACTTGCGGGAGATAATACATGTTGTGGAAGAGACATTAGTGAGGATGCCTTCGTTTGATAGGAGTCCGGAGATTGTGTTGTGGCAGACTCCGTTTTATGATATTAAGGTAGTCATCTTTGTCATTGATTAAGTGATGTTTTCATTCGAGGTTGTGTTTTATTGTCGGTTTTCTTTGTTGGTTTTGTGGTTTGTTTTGTTTGTAGAATCTGAAGGACTTCCCTGCTTCGTACGATGAGTTTGAGAAGCTTCAATTGGCTGTAACTTCACCTCTTCTGCCATCAAGATTGCCTAGTGCAGAAATGGAACTGGACTGGGGTAAGTTTCTTTGTTCAAAAAATGGAAGAGAATGGTTGTTTTGTAGAAGTATTTGATTTACAATTGTGATTAAAGTAAGGGGAGATGATGACTAGACCGTGGATCAGGTTTGCTACCCACTTTGGATAACTTGAAGAAGTTTGTGAATGAAAGTCCTTCCAAATTGAATGAAAGTTGGGCTTTGCTCAAGGAGATGTCAAGTGAAACCATATTGCAGAAGCAATTATCAAAGTCAGGGAAAGTAAGTTTGAATAATTCAAATTTCAAGCATATCAAGAGGAAGAGACTGGATAAATCTGTTTTTGTTACACAAAAGCAAAATGTTGTGGGTGGTGGGACAAACATTGTGCTTAATGCATTGGCTGCATACTTGAGATATTTGGAGGGAACTGCTCGGGATGACTGGCAAGAGTATGTGCTGATAATGTGCATCATTAATTTGTGAACAATGATTCAGGAAGTTATGCTCCGTATTTGAGTTTATCTATTTGACTTTATGGTTTCTTTATTGTATTAAGAAATTACAAATGCTAACTGGATGGAAAAGTATTATAGTCAAATTGATGCATAGAATGTGGAAAAAAGAATAGCCTTAACGTAGAGCCCTGTTCACCTTTTACTTGTTATGTTCTGTAAAATGTGTTACATTTGTTGTTTCTGATTTGAAACTTCAAAAAACACAATTGTTTGACTTGATTTGATGCCAGGGTACATGAGAAATTGCGAACTGCTGAAATTCGTGATGGAGCTTCATTTTTTGCGCTCTTTGGCCCTGCCCTTTGTCTTGGTATCATATCTAGAAGGAGAGTTTATTATGAATCAATTAAATACGAGAAAGAACGAAATGCTGGCTTTCTATCACCCTTTGGATATTCAACTGCCACAGTTTCTGCTTCAGCTGACACAGTGTGCTCAATGGAGGTAGGCTGCTTTAGATCTACTATGCCCATGTCATTAAATGTTTTCTAGATGTGCATTCTATATTATCTACTTTGATTTTCTTTCTTTCTTTTTTCTTTCTTTTTCCCAGTTT
>Ga0307510_10002514_pt1 | contig 20884 bp, 13 predicted proteins | sample 12_EM_MG_FD_207224 | JGI IMG/M metagenome (GOLD analysis project Ga0307510, IMG submission 207224) | Populus trichocarpa ectomycorrhiza microbial communities from riparian zone in the Pacific Northwest, United States - 12_EM | ecosystem: Host-associated > Plants > Roots > Unclassified | place... | reverse complement strand
TTTGTTGTTTGTCATTTTTCATAACAGATCCAGACGCAGAGGTGATAGCACTATCTCCCAAGACCCTAATGGCAACAAACAGGTTCATATGTGAGGTATGCAACAAAGGGTTCCAAAGGGAGCAAAACCTACAGCTCCACAGAAGAGGACACAACCTACCTTGGAAGCTAAAGCAGAAGACTACAAAAGAAGTGAGGAGGAAGGTTTATCTGTGTCCCGAGCCCACATGCGTCCACCATGACCCTTCTAGAGCTCTTGGTGACCTTACTGGAATAAAAAAACACTACTCCAGGAAACACGGTGAGAAGAAATGGAAGTGTGAGAAGTGCTCAAAAAGATACGCTGTTCAATCTGATTGGAAAGCCCATTCTAAGACTTGTGGCACTAGAGAATACAGATGTGACTGTGGTACTCTCTTCTCAAGGTAACTGCTAATTAATTATATAACCCAATCTTCTCGTTAATTCTGTACGTATATCTTCTTCCTTGTAGACGAGGATGACTGTCCTCCTTCAATTCATTTACGACAACAAACAAAAAGGTTGAAAGAGAAGAAACGGAAGAAGCGTTATGAGTTTAGTACGACTACTTGGCTTGTCTGTTTTAGGGCTAAGATTCTTCGATCGAGCGACAAGAGATGAGAAAAGTTTTGAGACTTTTTCCCCATTTCTTTTACTCTTCCTTCTCTTCAGTTTTTCTTTTGCTGAAGTCTTTTCATCTGGTTACTGTAGTGTAGATGGTGAGAGAGCAGAAAACATGCTTGCACGTGAACAATCAATCTATTGAAACTGCCGTCCATGGTCAAGGTCATATAGGTTTCAGTGAGAAGCAGATTAACAAAGAGAAAAGAAAAAAGAACAAAAAAAAAAAAAGAAAAAAGAAAAGAAGAGAGAGAGAGAGTGCTTTTTTTTTTCCTCTCCTCGAAACCACCGCCCCTTTGGCTGTTTATCCCTTTTTCCAATTCACGTGTTGCTATGCCATGTAGAGCTTGCTTGTGTGTTTTACCATGTTTGTTCTCTTATGGGTTGGCTAGATGTGATCAGGTCTGTGCTCTTGCAGGTACCTCCTTTTCATGATAACGTTCTAGGCCATAACCAACCTTCCCCTCCCTCCATTGCTGTAGTTCTGCTAGAGCTACGTGGTCTAACAACATGGAGAGAGAATTGCAGTGACATATATGGGGGTGTTTAGAGTTGATTGACCAAGGAAAGGCTTTCAACAGCTGTGATGATTTTAGACCAGTTTCTCGTTTTAGAACAGTTAATTCCCAGTGGGAAATCAGCACGCATCATGAGGCTCGCATTAACAATAAGTCCTGGAGTGGAATTTCTTTGATAGATGGCTTTTCATGATGTTAAACACATCCTCTTGATGCATTTATTGAAGAGCCAGTTCTTGAAATGGTATTACATGGTTGATTGGTTAATAATACTCGGTTTCTGCCCAAACCTCTTTCACCCACCCCTCCATAATTACTACCCTATGTTTCTATCTTCTGTGGAAATTATAGTTGAACTTTCTTTCACTTTCTTCTCTGCTCTCTTCCTTTTTTACTCACTTAAGTCATCCATTATTGATGATTCGTCCATCCTAAATCTCTCTCTTTATCTCCTCCCGCATGCTTCATCTTTTTGCCAAAAAAACACAAAAGATTATATACCGATTTTTCCACATATCTCTTTTTTTAACAGGGAAAGTGGAACCCTAATTATTATTTTGAGGTGACAATTATTGTAAGTACAGGAGCTACGCAGCCATTACCATTGTATTGTTGGGAAAAAAAACAATTCGGGCTCCTTTTACTGAAGATGACACGCATCAAGAAAAGGGGGAAGCCAAGAAAAATGGCAGGAACTCGTGAAATCTTCATACGCCATCAGTCAAGGAGATGGGCATCATTTTCTTTAGTGGCTTTATAATCTGGATCAACTATATAAACGTTTTAGAATCGTATATGTTATCATAGTTTCTATAACAGTAGAGGACATGCACATGTTCCTTGACGTAGCTGGCATCATATTTCTCAATCATTCATATCTAAAACTATATATTTTTCAAGATTGTATAATTTGATGTCGTAGAGCTAGCAGACATAAATTCCTGTTATATTTGTTTTCAACTTTCCTTTCGTCAATGTGTACTTTTACCGTCTCTTTGAGGTGATCTAATGGTTTCTATACCTAATAATTGTTGCAGACGTGACAGCTTTATCACTCACAGGGCATTCTGTGACGCATTGGCTCAAGAAAGTGCAAGAAACCCTCCTCCCAACTTGAACACAATTGGGAGTCATTTGTATGGAAGTAGCAACATGACCTTAGGCTTATCTCGAGTAGGTACTCAAATTTCTTCATTACAAGACCACAGTAACCAGTCTACTGACGTCTTACGATTTGGTGGTGGTGTCCGGACTGGACAATTTGATCATCTTCTCCCTCCATCAATTGGATCATCTTCATTTCGACCTCCACAGCAAATGCCTTCATCTGCCTTCTTCATGCAAGAAACAAGCCAGAATTATCATGATGAAAACCAATCTCAGCAAGAGTTGTTGCAAAATAAGCCATTTCATCATGGACTGATGCAATTTGCTGATATTCACAACAACACAAGCAACCCTCCCTCTGCTGGCAATCTATTCAACCTTAGCTTTCTTTCCAATAGTAGCACCACAAACAGTAACAACGCAAACAATTCCAACAGCAACTTACCAACTTCAGGATTGCTAATATCCGATCATTTCAATAACCAAAATGGTGTTGGTGGTGGGAGTGAAGGGACTAATAACTTCTCAAACAATGTAAGGGGTAATCAAATGACCTCTGGTGTTCCTTCTCTCTTTAGTTCTTCGGTTCAGAATGATAACATGGTCTCTCACATGTCTGCTACTGCGCTGCTTCAAAAGGCTGCTCAAATGGGTTCCACTTCAAGCAACAATAGTGCCTCATTGCTAAGAAGTTTTGGTAGCTCTTCTTCAAGTGGAACCAAATCAGATAGGGCGCTAGTTGGTGGGAACTTTGGTGGCATGCTCAGCGACAACGAGAATAATCTTCATGAACTAATGAACTCATTTGCTCCTGGGAATCCCTCCATTTTTGGTTCTGGACATGCACAAGAAAACCCCTACGGTGGATATACTGCAAATAGGACTAGTCTGGAGCAAGAAAAGCAACACCATGGCCCAAATTTTGGCAATATTAATATGGATGAAGCAAAGTTGCACCAAGGTCTCAATGCAAGCAATATCGGTGGATCTGATAGACTGACAAGAGACTTTCTTGGTGTTGGTCCTCAAATAGTGAGAAGCATGAGTGGATCATCAGGGTTTTCACAAAGAGAAAAACAGCAGCAGCAGCAGCTACAACATCAGCATCATGGCATGGATATGGGTGACTCCTCCTTGGATTTAGAGAGGCACAATACTAATATTTCTGCGGCGCCGACAAGCCAATCTTTCGGAGGAAATGGGAGTTTTCAGTGAAGAAAAAAAATGCTAGATGACAAAGTATCGGTACATGAACTAAACCCTCTTCTACACTCCAGTGACATTTTTAATGATTAGAACCCTTATGATTAAAAAGTAAAATTTCCTGATTCCATTGGTAAATGTGTCCTTGATGTTTTTACCTTCCTTTTGGGTTTTGGAAAAAAGAATTCCTACTCTCTATTATATTTATATATATTGGGCGTCTGTCTCTGGCCAGCTAATTTCTTTGCATGAGGGGAGCAGTCATGAGATGGGAGTCCATACATGGGGTTTTGTTTCTTTTCTTGTCCTTTTGTTTTTATTTCCTTTTACCTGTTTTTATTTCCTCTTTGTTTTTTTCCCGACACATATACCTGCCAGAGTCACGGGAGCTGCTTGTCTTAGGATGCTCTAACGAAATGTCTTTTCTGTTTGGCCATGCATGATGCATCCACAAAATAATTCTGGGATCTGAATATCAAGAGATTATGCAGTGCTCTCTCATTTTTTCTTTTTTCTTTTCTTTTTTTTTATTATAAAAATAGGACTCAAGGACAAGCATCATGGTAGGAGCTAGCAATGCATTGACAATACCTCTCCTAGTTCTTTGTGGTTACTAGCTAGGCGCAACATTACAAAATCGAAATTGTCACCTTTGGGGTAAACGTGTTAAGCCAAGCATCGTAGCCCCCTACTTTTCTATTTTCTTCTCTCCTAAATTCACTACAAAATCTGTTATTCTCGCAACTTTTTTTTTAAAAAAATTATTACTGTAACCTCTTCATGCCAACATTAATTAAAAGAGTAAATTAATTATTTTACAAAAATCAAAATTCGGGGGAATAATAAGATTGTTAGTGAATTTAGCATCACTCCTTTTTCTTTTTATACTTGAAAATCATATATATTCTCTTTCGACTTCTTCCAAAAACATTTATTGGCAAGAAGCCCCACCACAAGAGACACTCTCCACCGCTGTATGGTAAACTCATTCTTCATATATATGCCAATAAAAGCTTCAACCCCAATCTAGAATGGGTTTTTTTTTCTTTTTTAAAGTAGTGCTCCGGTTGATGACCAAATTGAAAGGTTAATTCTGATTGCAATTTTTTTAATTAGGAAAAAAATAACAAAAGAAAGAAAGAAAACATATATATGATATTGATAATGGAGATTAACAAAGTTAATTTGGATTGGTTTTTCTGCAGGGCAGGAGGGAATGTAATTTGTTTCATGGAAGAAAGGCCTTTCGGAAACATGGTAGTGCAGTAGTTACTTTGGATTTCTAATAGTTAGCAGTAATGTTATTATAGAACAGTTCACGAACTTTCATTTATAAATGTGTGCTTCGTAGATTACAGTGGGTCATGTTATATACATGCCATACATTTGCTTGGAAGTTGTAGCTTAATTTTCCTAGAGAAAATTTTGCAGGATAACGTAGGTGTGAGTTGAAATTTTAAAATATAATATATATTATTTTTTAATATAGATATGATTCGAATTATAACTATTTAATCAATAAAATTCTGATATTATATCAAATAAACATTTTAATATAATAATTTAAATTATTAAATAAAATTTTAAAATAAAATTTATAATATTTTCCAAAAAAAAGAACCATTCCATTCCATTAGACATGAAATCTAGAGGAGTGCATTTTTTCTGGACCGAAATGTCAACATTTTTATACCCTTTCTAGATTTGCGGTGTCGATTTCAAATATCTCTTCAGAAAGCAAAACACCGTTTTATTGGATTTCTTTGGATCCATTGTCAAAACACATAGGCCCTAAGAGAGCACTTTTTTCTTGACAGAACTCAAGAGGCATCAATAATAATTTGTTCGTACATCTTTTGAGTCATCAGTCCTAAAGCAAGTCTAGATTTCATCAGAAGATGCCAGAAAGAACAGTACAACGGATAAAGTGAAGCTCCACAATAAAATTGAAAAATTACGCCTCGTAGTCATTGAGTTGACCGATCTGTATGTGTGTAGACTAGACTTCTGGGATATATGCCCCTAACAGAACGGCCGAGTGGTTAATAATTTGACGTTTTCATTTTGATTTATCAGATTCAAATTTTGAAAAACACAGGTGAGGAAATTCTATCTCTGTTGTAGAGCTCAAATTGGATTGGATCTTGAGTTTGAAAAAAAAAGAAAAAGGAAAAGGAAACGCTGAAATATAATTCGAAGAGCAATAGCAACCTTAGCATGGTATCGCCTACTTTCCAGTTAGATTGGGTAGCCAATGCAAAGAAAAATTCCTTACTACGTATAACCTTGCTTTTATCATCCATGACTACACGAGAGAGTTAAACCTGTACTACTGAACATAGATAGAACGACACAATCGGCACAATTTCGTTCTGTGTTCCACACTTCTTTTAATGTATCGCATAGAACAAGCAAATATAAGATGCCGATGTTAAGGTAGTTGTTGACGTCTTGTTGAAACATTCTCTTAATCCTTTCTTTAGTCATCTTCATTACTACATGGGAAAGTACAACATATGTTTTTTTATTTATTATAGTAATCGAGGGAGAATATTATATATTAAGATTTTGCCAATATCATTAAAAAAATAATAAACTAACTAAAAAAACTTACAGTATAAAGAAGAAAAAGAAACTAATTCTAAGTATTAATTAGATTATTTCAACGTACAATCTGAATAACTAGTTAGATCAATATTTGTATAATTAAAATTTTGAAATCTAACTCGAGTGTTTCATATTATTTTTATTTTTATTATTCATTTCAATACACTTCACTTATATAAAAATGAAATTCATCTTAATAATTATTTATGAATTTCATTTTTGTATGAGTGAGTGGACAGTACATTAATAGGATATCTACTTAAGAAAACCCCACCATTTTCTTGGAGAAGGGACTTGCATAATTCTGAGTAGGTGCTGGAAAAACAGTTGCTGGATTTGGTATCAAGTGTATATCTCCACTGTGATGAGATAAACAGGTTGGTTTGGACATATGATGCTAGGGGCTGCTATTTGGTTAAGTCATGTAGGATAATGTTGGATGGAGTTCTACTTGCTAATGAATCATTAATCAAGGCTAATGTGTGGAAGCATTTGCTCCTCCAAAATCAGATTCCTTTGCATGGTCAGTTGTTCTTGGAAGATTGTGTACCGAGCATTTTCTAGCACAGAAAGGATTTATTAGAGATGCAGAGAACCTTGATTTTCACATTCTGCGATGAAGATGCAGAAACTGCAAGTCATTTGCTGCTGCATTGCCAAAGTGTTTGGTTAGTGTGGATAAAATTATAGATTGGTGGAGTGTCTATTGGGCTATACCAGGTTCTGTAGACGAGTTATTCCTAAATTGGAGTTATTTCAGCCATGGTGATATGCAGAAAAGGTGTGGTGTTTGGTTTTATATTCAGCATTATATATGGTCTATTGGAAAGTCAGCAATGACAACGTTTTCAATAATGCTGAACCACAATGGGATGGATGTTTTTCTATGATCCTTCACAGAGTTGCTTTATGGGTTCCATACGAATATAGATGATCATTTTGTCTATATGGCTATTGATTTGGAAAGAAACTCATAAGGGATTAAGTGTCAGAGTAATCTAGTCAGAAATAGGAGGGTAATACAATGGGAGAAACCGGCAGCAGGTACCCAAAACTGGAATATTCATGGCTCATCTCTTGGCAAGCCTGGTTTATCTGGTTTTGGAGGATTTCTGAGAGATTCTAATGTAGTGTTTTTAATCTATAACTATGTTACTTAAGTCTTTTGAAATCAGCCAGCTATAATCATGTTTTTAGAGAAGCTAATCAGGTAGCTGATCACTTGGCTAAAAAGAGTATAGTAAGCTGTATTAACATTGTTATATATAAAGTAATAGTCTTGATTCAACAAAAAAATAATATATATATATATATATATATATATATATATATATATGTTACCACGGAATCACATATAGAAACAGTACGTCGGAAAAACTCTGGTTGATAATTTTATGAATTGTCAATGAGTTTGTTGATAATAAAAATATCAATGGATTTACAAATAGACAAAGCATGCCAAAAAAAGTTACCCGCTTTATTTCATCGGTACATCCATTAGTAAAAATACCATATCACCGATAGAATACTATCTATAATTTCATTGGTACATTAACAGTAACAGTAATATTTGCAGTAATTCTTTTTCGACTCTCTGGAATATACCGACGGTCTAATTCTGTTGGTAACCCCATCAGTAATAGTAGCATTGGCAGTAATTTTTTTTCCAACTTTCTAGAATAAATTGGTGGTCTAGTTCCGTCAGTAACCCTGTTAGTAATATTTTTTTAAAAATATATTGAACAGAAGTAGAAAAGTAATTAAAATAAATTTATTTTATAATTTTCAAATAAATTAGTATAAAAATCAAATACTTATTACAAATTTAAACATCTATACGTTCAAATAGAATAAATCTAAAATAGAGACGATGCTGGAGGAGGAGGCTGGTTGTCGTTAAGACTGTGGGGTCAACCTACACACGAACCACCCACCTGTGATCTCATCTTCATTATCAATTGGCAAAGTTGTTTATAATCAGTAGCGAGTCGTTCATATTTATCAACAAGACGGGTCGTTTGATCCTATATCCGTTGGTCTAACATCACCGCAAACCCTAGAATTTGAACGCTTGGAATTGATTGCGAGCATCCAAATATCAAAGCACTAAAGGTCACCCGCAAGTTCTCAACCATAGTATTAGAGAGACTGCACACCCAATTTTCTATTGGGCCCACTAGACGATACTGCATCCAACCACAAATCTAGATCGATATCCGGACGGGTTAAAGGATCCTCCACGTATCTCTCATTCAACTAGTTGATATATGTATCATGGGAAAAAAAAATTCATCAAATTCAAGAAAATAATAACTTAAGAAAAAAATGATTGAAAACCAACATACAATAAAGTGATATCAATGAATTGTTGCACCCCTTTTTTACAGTCATCACTCTGCACATGTATTTCAACAAAAAGTTCCATCAGGCTTGTCTCGTATCCAATAACTATAGCCTGCAATAAAAAAATATTGTCAGTTAAATAAACTAAAAAAATGGATGTAATAAAAAAATTCTACTATTTGTTTTGCATGCAAAACGAATGGAACAGAGTCGTCTGTATGCATTGTAATGAAACTGTTAACACACCAGTTCTGATTATTCATACTGGACTGTGACTATTGAGTGAAATGCGCGGACATCACATGCTGAATGTATTCCGTCCATACAGCCTTTGAGACATACGGTGGTATGAAATGCTTCCAGACTGTCATGTCATTCCAGCCTGAAAGCTCTCTTTCTTTTACATATTGTTATGTTATTTTTTTCCGGCTTGTACCAAAAATCACACAAGCTATATGGTACAAATTAATTATATGTTAGTAAATGAAAAATAAAAGTTTAATAATTAGAATAAAAAAATTATCCTGAATTCAATCTTACCTAATTGCAGCGTGATTCTCTAAAACCTCATCGCAACATTATCATGAATTCGGTTTTCACTACAGATAACCAATCAGCTCTTGAACAATCCTTTTTTAAAGGAAGGATTGTATGTGTAATAAACTTGTTGGCATTGTTTGCTGAAAATAAAGACATCATCGACGTTACAGAGTCTAGCCTTTCAATTAATTTTGACCAAACCATGATGGGAATCTACTCCGATTTCTTTGTCAGTGGTGTCATACCAATAACATTTGAATAAAAATACTATATTCTGCTCGCTATGATATTGTAATTCAATGACCTCTTTCAACTTTTCATAGTAATCAACTTTAAATTCAATAGAAGTCGATCCCTTAACATAAACCCCATTGTTATGTCTTTCCGCCTTGCCCATATTCTTCAGTATGAAACACATGTACATTGATGAAATACACGTAGTAGCACTTCACCTTTCTTTCACCATGAAACACCTAAGTCAGAAATTCAACATAGGTTTCATCAATTTTACAAACAAATATAATTTTATAAAATCTAAAACAAACCCTAACATATACAAGTCTTAAATCCATACAACAAATTTGTATGACAAAAACTATAAAACATACAAGTAAACACCCAAACAAAATACTTATACTGCAAAAAATATGCAAAAAAAATAAAAATCAACATTTTAAAATTGGGTTCAAATAAAAATAAGGTAAATTTGCTTACTTAAAATGGAGAATCATCAACAAAATTTGAATCAGAACACGAATGTTGACAAACTAAGTGTTGTGGTGGTTGAATTTGTTGTGGGAGGTTGAATTGTGTTGAGATTGGAGATGGGTGGTTGTTTGTTGCAGTAGAAAACACATAAAGAAGAAGGAGAAATAGGGGAGGGGGAGGATAAGGTTGATTGTCATGTCATAAATTAAATATTATCAATGACATTACCGACTGAATTATTCTATCAATAACTCTGTTGGTCATTTTGTCAGTAAAAATATCATGTCGCCGTATAATTTATTTGTTTGAATCCCATTGTAATACCCTCCATCATTCCCTAGGTATATACTGAGAGAATTTTTTTTGTCGTTGTTTACCAATGGATACAAGGATGAAGAATTTTATCGGTAAAGATTATCACAATATATTAATAGAATTTGTCTGTCAGTGTTTCTGTTTATATTTACTAATTTTTTGGTAGTGTAAAATAAAAATTTTGCATTTTCCAAGTGCAACATTTTAAAATATTGCTTATTTTAAAAAAAAACATTAATCCTTGCTAGTTTGTCAAAACTCTTTTCAAGAAGTGCCAAAAAGGAAAAAAAAAAAAAAACTCCTTTCTACCTAGGTTACCCACTGCGTTAGTCTATCAATTAACAAATTCGAGACCAGAGAAGAGAATTTCAGAATAAAGCCTTGGGAAGAAGTTTAAAATTTGAAATCAGGTTGGGAATAGTTTTCACAGTCACGGATCAATGATTCCATAAAAAGAAAGGAAAGACAATAATCACGACAAAGCTGGCACACGAGTTTGCACTATAATTGCGATAACGAACAATTGTATTGCCTTTTCCTGTCGTCTCTGCAGAATACATGGCCGAGATCAGTACTCGTGAGACAACATGCCAAGACACAATCCTTCAAGGAATCCAATTAAAATTATTAAATCCTTTAGTTCTTTTTCAATACCACTAATAACAAGAGGAGGATAAAAAAAAGAAGCAGCCTATATTCTCGTTGAAAAACTCTAACGTGGGTCTATTTGTTACGAGACTGCTTGTTATCTCAAGATAAAACTAGTCAACGTCAACAAAATGTCATGTCTCATGTGTAGAGAATGTCTATAGAATGTGACTAAAACAAATATTAAATGTAAACAAAGAACCTGAGATTCAGCGATTTACTCCTTGGTTTCTGCACTGATATATGATTTTAGGGATAAGTATTAGGTGACCGGACAAATTCTTTTAGAAATAATAAAGAGGTCGAAGAGCTTCATTTCGTACGTTTTTCATATTAAATAATTAACACGTATCAAGTTGACAAATAACAAATAGAATTGTTGGCTGTCCAATCTATTGGATGTTATTAGCGGGTGTAGGATCTTCATTAAAAACTTAATAGATGTCCTTGTTCTTGACTTTCCACTCAACATCAACAGAGGATTTTCTCCGCAACAATATTTTATTTCAATATAATTGCACATATATTTCGTATGGCTGGTTTATATACATTTATGTATTCAGAGAAAATCTCTCCTTCTTTTTCAACATTATCTTTGTTATCGGACAGCAATAAATGCATTATGTTTTTGAGGATTAACTAAAATTGATTTGAGGAAATCAGACCAAATTGGTCATCTTTTAAGGTGAGATCTAATTTTATCTATGGAGAGTTAGTTAAATTTTCCAAGAAGAAAAATTCCTTGTAAGGAAAACACGATTAAGATTTTCAACTTTTTAAGGATTAAATCGAGAGTTTTTAAGCAACAGGGACAAAATATAAGACGTTTGTGAAGGGGTATGGGGCACAAATTTTTTAGGCGCCAGGGCCACCCCTTGATTCGTCCCTGTAGACTACTTTCAAAATATAAGCTATGGTATTATTTGTGTAAATCATGGCACAAATTCTTATTTCATAGATATTAGCAAACAAAAACTCGTTCCGAGTTGTAAGAGGGTGCTCATCAGTACCTCCTCTTTATGTGCTGAATAACCTCGGTATATTGATACAAACAAAGCAAGTAAGATAAATATATTATACACATTGAAAAAAAAAATAGTAATTGGTAATTAGAACACAGTAATTTAGCTGAAGGAAGCCTTGAGAAACATTTGCTGATGAAACCCTAGCGAAGCCTGAAGACCTGCAGAATATTCAACCTACTACATGCGTCCCTAATGCTGAATAAAATTTAAAAAAAAAAAAAAAACATCCATACCTAAACTGCCTCTTCCTTGTTTGGTTATTTTCCTTCTTAAATGCCGTTCACTGTAATTTTGCACTTGCATGCAAACGGTTGACAGGCTTGTTCCTGACTTTATTTCAGGGTCAATGGAGCTTATATTATTGCATGCTATGTTGATCCCCTTGAGGAAACCCTCCACCAACGTTTCTTACCCTGCCTCCGACACCAAGAAAATCCAACGTCAGCTTATCTGACCCTGCAAGACTTTGATGTAACTTTTCTTCGCCTACTTTGCTAAAATTTGAGCTATTAAACCCCGTGTAGCTATTATCCTGTTCATTTCCAAAAATTGATGAGCTCCCATTGGCAAGAGAATTCATCAATCCTTGAAATTGGCTTTCACTTTCCATCTGTGTTTCTAAGCTTTCACCTACAGTTGGATTGCCGAAACTGCTGCCAAAGTTGGTGGAAACATGTGGCCTAACAGATTTAGCACCGGTTGTTGAAGAACTCCCCAAGCCTTTCAGTAAACTAGTTGGACTGTTGCTGCTCGTAGTTGAACCCATTTGAGCGGCTTTTTGAAGCAATGCAGTAGCAGACATATATGGGCTGATATTTTGCATTGAAGTGTTGAAAAGGGAGGACATAGTACCCGATCCGACATGATCACCACCCATGTTACTGGAGAATAGTGTTGTCCCTTGGTCAGCACCATTAACATTGCTGAACAGGTTGGCATTTAAGAAGCCGGAATTCACTAAGCTGGTGCTTCCAGTGTTGGCATTTTCATTGCTACTTACACGGCTAGCGTTGCTATTATTTGGAAAGAAGCCAAGGTTAAAGAGATTGGAAGCTGAGGAGTTGTTAGTGTTGCTTTGAAGATCGGGAAGTTGCATTAGCCCTTGTAAGGATTTGTTTGGAAATGGTCCTTGATTTGCATCTCCCATGAAGAAACCAGATGAATGCATCATCGGAATTGAAGAAGGATTAGGTGGAGGAATTAGGTGCTCGAATTTAGCTGCCCCAGCATTGCCCAGCCGTAACATGTTATTAGCAGATGGGTGATGAACTTGTAACTGGGAAATTTGGGAACCCACTTGAGATAGGCCTAAGCTCATGTGGTTATTTCCATATAGATTAGTTCCTATAGTATTTAAGCTGGTAGGATGCCTTGCACTTTCCTGAGCTAGTGCGTCACAAAAAGCTCTGTGGGTGATAAAACTATCACGCCTGCAACAGTAATTATAATGAAAACAAAGTCATTAGACCACCTCTCAGTTATCAATGAAAGAATGCACATCTATAATGATGATTTATTATTTACGAGGCATTTCTAAGAAGCTAAAAAAGAATAGATTCAAGAACTGCTTGAACGAAAAAAGAAAAATATATTACAGTCAATTTCTTATCATCCAATCTTTGAATTAATTAAGGGCCGCATCTGTGCATATTATCAGAAAGTCATTTTCTTCGTTTTTCTTAAATGAATTAATGGCAGTAGATGGAGTAGGCATGTGAAATCATGCATGTAAACTTCAAAAGGAAAATAAGTAAAACCGAAGAGGAGAATATATAGCAATGTCAAGAAAATAGCTAGTGTTTTTCTATGGTCATGCAAATTGAATAAATAAATTCGACTCATCTTGATACCTTAAGAACGAAGAAGACATAACATGGATTTACTTGCATTCTACGTGACCACCAAATCTTATAGTCTGGTCTTCGACAAGGAAATTTTTTATTTTTTGCGCTGTCACCTCCCCCCCTTTACACGAATAAGTCAAGAGTTGAAGCCGTAAAGAACAGGAAGAAAACCTTAATTTCATCCTTTAGACAGAGAGAGAAGAAAATAAAAACTTGTGTTGGATATCACATGAATTTTCTATATTTTTTTATTTTTTAGGATATCACATGAATTTTCGTTTAGGAGAATTAATAAGAACAATAAGCTTTTATTTCTAAAGTTGGGAGAAAATGTGGGGGCAAAGAATTTGAAATATGAATCAGGAAAAAGGATAAATCAATCCAAGTCTGAAATGCTAATTTAGGCAGCGGCTCCTCAATAAATGAACGAAAGAATTACTTGCTACTTCGATGAAAAACCAGAAACTCATAAGCCTATTGCAGAAACTTAGCTTCAATTGATGCAAAATCCATGAAGACTCCCCTTTTCCATTGAAGGGATATTTTCCATTTCCACGAAAGTTGTCAATAAATGACACATTCTCAGGAAATCTGTGATAAAAAAAAAGGACTGCAACTGCAATGCTTTCAAACGACAGTAAAAACCACCCCCTCGATAAAAAAAAAGAAAAGAAAAGAAAAGAAGATTTGAAAGTTTATTTACTTAATTACCGCTATTATTCTGAGAAGAAAGAGGGAAGCATCTCAACCCCACAACCCTAACGTTTTCATGGGAAGAACTACCTGGAAGAACTGAGCCAACCCCAGAAGAGAACAAACTCAATAACATATACATCCATCCGACTCACACGAGAACAAACCCGGCGGCCAGTAACAATATACTACCTGACACTCTCTACAACACACGTGAATCGAGAAATAAGTTAAAGGACTGGCGGTGTTACCAATGAAGAAATATTTGTCACTTTTTATTTTTTTCTTCTGTTTTTTCCCTTAAATTTGTTATCATCATGTGTTTGGAGACCTTCACATAGCATGCCAGTACACAGATTGTTCACATGCAACCAGTCCTTCTGCCGAGTGTGTGTATGAGAGAGAGTTAGGGTGGTCGAAGGATCCAATCTACGAGTAATCCAAAAGAGGATAAGAAGAGTACTATAGCTTTTCATCTTTTTCTTCTTCTTTTTTCACTCACCCATCTTCTTAAACTCTCAGTCTTTCAAACTTTTTTATCATCATACTTTTGTCTATAGCTACAATGAATGAGTATCAATGACGACTATCATTAAGGTTGTATGATTAATAATGGGGAAAAAATTTATTACTTACCTTGAGAAAAGAGTACCACAGTCACATCTGTATTCTCTAGTACCGCATGTCTTAGAATGGGCTTTCCAATCAGATTGAACAGCATATCTTTTTGAGCACTTCTCACACTTCCATTTCTTCTCACCGTGTTTCCTTGAGTAGTGTTTTTTGATTCCAGTAAGGTCACCAAGAGCTCTAGAAGGGTCATGGTGGACGCATGTGGGCTCGGGACACAGATAAACCTTCCTCCTCACTTCTTTTGTAGTCTTCTGCTTTAGCTTCCAAGGTAGGTTGTGTCCTCTTCTGTGGAGCTGTAGGTTTTGCTCCCTTTGGAACCCCTTGTTGCATACCTCACATATGAACCTGTTTGTTGCCATTAGGGTCTTGGGAGATAGTGCTATCACCTCTGCATCTGGATCTGTAATGAGAAATTAATGCCACAAATAATATTTACTATTAGAGAAGGAACTAGCTAGTAATTTATAGTAAGGAATACATCATGTCTGAGAAGAAGAAATTAAAAAAATAAAAGCTTGTCAATGGTTCAAGTGTTGCTCAAAAGTTAGTCATAATTTGCATTAAGTATTCATGAAAGTTAACAAAACCCATGTAAAAAATATTTCTGTTGTCCCTTAAGAAGTAGAGATAGGGTTTGATTGATGATTGATAGGATTAGGGAATAGTAACATAGACTCATTTGATACATGAGTTGACATGTATAAGATACAAAGAGATACTTGCTTGGTGTTCCAGGTTGATTCCTCCTCTTCTTTGGAGGTTCTGTGGTTGGAACAGTAGAGGAAGTGGTTGTTGAAGAACGTTGCTGTATCATCTGGTTTTCATTTTCTTCCCTTGCCCGGCCGAAGAAAGTAGCAGATGATGAAGCGGCGGCCATCTTCAAGATTTCTTTATGCAGTACAGCTTGTTTCTCTCTCTTCAAAGCAAACAAATCTAGGATTGACAAAAAAGGATCAGCACATATTCGAGGGCTATGCTATTTGGATAGCAAATCCACCGAGGGATTGAAAACCTCAAGTTCTTGTAAGAAGTAAGCAAAGAATATTTATTCAAAAGGGAAAAAAAAATCTTGGTCTTGGATATGTTACCTCCTTTGTAGCCCTTTAGATACAACCCAGAAAGAACCAAGAGGAAAGATTAAGTTAAAACCCGCAAAGAACCAAGAGAAAAGTATAAAAGGGGACAGCTACGATCCGGAGATGAAGAGAAGAAAACAAGCAATCTTTATACCTATTTTGCTTCTACTCTTTGTGAATTCTTGTTGTCTATCAATATATATATAAAAACTTGATACTATCACTCAGTCTCAGAAGTGTTCCTCCATCATTTAATGCCATGTATGTGGACAACACATACATGTCTACCTTACACATTCATTCTCTTTGGTGTACGTTATTTTTTTCCTTTTTTTTTTTTTTCAATTTCGAGAGATAAAAAAAGTTTTTTTTTTTTTTTGTGTGCATATTCTTGTGTTTATTTTTGTTTGTGAAACGACCACTCTATTCAAGACTTTATTCTATTATATAAAGGTAAATAAAATTAATTGATGTCTTTTGCATTTTGCAGTACCAGAGATGGATTATTTTTTTACCAGAGCTGGCTATTTTTACTGCATCAAATAATCATTCAACTGAAAATTCTAAGTTATTGAGTAAGGGTTAAGATAGAATTTTACATCTTTTAAAACATGTATGGCTGTATATACAGAAATAGAGAGAGAGGAAAACTTGTGAGTTAATTCAAGAGGAGGAGTAATGGTGTCATGGTTTACACAGTTCTCACACACAGCCTAGGCTAATGTGTCGTATGTGGCGTTGGTTGGGACAACGGGCCCCGTTGGCCATACCATCTCTCCTTCTCTTATTTCGTATCTTGTTTGGTGCATCGAAACAATCCTCCCTTTCGTCACTCGCATTCCTTTTCGTGGCCTCCCTCTTCTGCCTGTTTATTAATATCGCATGGACTGATCACAAGATATGTTGACGTTTTCCTTTGAAAAAAAAAAATATATATGTTATTTTGCCTACGATCAGTTTAATTCTTTCACCTAAAACATCTCATCCAAGCAAACGCATCAGTATATGCGCGGAATATAAATATAATATATTACTCTCATACGTTATTTTAAACGCAACAAAACATAATTTTAAATATAAAAATAAACAACATTTTATATTACTCTCTAACATTATTTATAACTAAAGAATATTCTATTTATTTTTTTAAAAAATATTTCAAACGAATAGATTTATATAATATTTCATCTAAATAAAAATCTTTTAGATTTAAAATTTCTATAAATACATCATTATCTTGTTCATAGTCTTATTAATTTAATTAAAAAAAATTGATGGTGAAGATTCAATCTTTTATTTTTTTCATTAAAGCTCTGAAATCTTTTTAAAATATAAGATATAGAGTCGAGAAGTTTTATATTGTTTTCTAAAAAAGCGAGCTTATATAATCAATTCCATGTTTTTTGAGCTCAGGAATTTAAACCACGTATACTTAACATACTGTGTTCAGATTTTTTTTATACTTTTGGTCTTTTAATTTAATGAATAAGATGGAATTTATTGTTTGGTGGAATAAAAAATAAGTAAATGTACGCTAGAATTCAAGTTTGAAGAGTATTTTATAATTTGGATTATTCTTTTCCCCCACCCTGCATTGCTTCTATGGATGAAACTCACATGGTTTCACGTTCTCAGAAACCGCAGTACATGAGGTAAGTATTTGATATCTTCTTAATTACGCACGACATATACATATACCTTTGTAAGTACTCATTCAAATTCGTGATTAATAATTGCCATAATGCCTATAATAATATATATGGGCGGGAATATATCTTTTTTAATAAGCTTAATTACTTATAGTAACGGATATATAGATATCGTGATTTTGATTTGCAAGGTTGAATATTACATGTTGATATTTTACTTCACGACAAGGTACTCTGCAATCGGTTATTTATTTCCGATAAAAGACCAAACGTGAAAGTTTTCAGTGGGGGGACTTGGGAGGATGGTATCCCTCAACTTCACGTCCTGAAACACGGTAAGAAATAGTCGAGGCACTGTTGTGTAGCCTATATGCTTTTGCTCAAGTAGCTGGAAGCTTATTTATGGCTCCAATTTATATGCGTTACCATTTATATAATCATAGTGAGCTTGCATTAATTTGATAAATAGCTTATTCTAATTACCCTCTCCAAGACTTTATATTTTTTAGGAAAAGATGTATAGAAAGACACAGTACAGGGAGGAGAAAAGGTCGGCAATGTACATTGACTCTGCATGATTTTTAGACATAGTAATTAAGGCTTGGCTGTAAACCGAATAAAAAAGCGAATGAGGACACATAAATGAGTTTGGGATAAGTAACTGGAAAATTAGCTAAGTTGGACGCTGGTTTTTTGAGAAGTATAATATTGCATTATAATACGCCAAGATCTGGCGGAGGAGACATATAAAACATAGAAAATCTGCTTCTGGTTGGGGGGTTTTATTTGTAGAAACTTGGTAAAAACTCTCATTGGATTGGATGTAAATGAGAAACTATATTAATTTATCGTATCTAAATTCACACTGTATCACTATATCAATTTTCTTTCTTAAATAATTCTAGACCTAAAAATTAGATTTGATATTTTAAATAGTACAAATAAATATGAAAAACATCTAATATAATATCTATGATTTATTCAACAATTCATAATGGCTATATAATTAAGATCGATCATGCATCTCTAGGGTTGTTAAGACCTGTCAATATATAGGAAGAGGTTTGGGTAGCTACTATATAGAACTAACAATGGGGCTGGCTAACAACGGTGACAAGACATATTTTTGGATTCGAAAGACCTGGCAAAAGTCTCTTTGTATACTTACCATAAAGGATGGAGCTTAAAGAAATCATTCAAATGTCCGTGATATAGAAAGAATAATATATGTTTCCTGAAAGACCAATGGTTAGTAAAGGGTCAAATGAAAGTCGTTTTTATTTGACTTTAATCAATTCCATGCCTATATCTTTGTTTGAATATTATGAAAACTATAATGTCCATAAAGTATTTTAAGATTTAAAAAAGAAATAATGTCTATGCTTTAAATACATTTGTGAGAACGATATCCAGTTTAATTATTTTCAAAATATAAAAAAAGATCCTGAAATTAAAATCTCTACCATCGTTTGTACTGTGTATATCTGTTTTAACTACTCGCAGCATTTTAATTTTCTGTTCTTGACTCTACAATCATGGTGGCATTAAGACCTTAGAACGCGCGGGTAGAAAACTAGTTATTTTATAAGAAGGAATTGGATGCTTATTGGCCTGTGGATAGCTGTGTTGAAAATAACTTTCGAGTCCTTGGCAATGTGTCTGAGAGGAGGACAGGAAGAGTGGGAGACAGGAGTTTTTTTTGTGAGAATGAAGCGGAGGACAGAAAAACCAATGTACAAGAATGCTTCAAAGAAACACTTTCCTTGAACGTTTGTTTCCTTGCGTTGTGATTTAAAAGCAGCTTTTGTTCACACCCAGCTACAAAGGAACCTTCATGCTGTAATGTTGCTTTTTACCTAGCACCAAAGTTTGAAGTCTCATGTTTATTGTTTTTTGCTATTTCACTAGGAAAGAGACGCCATTGTTGGTTTGTGTAAAGCCAAACTCCTCTGGGCTTTCCTCTGTCAACCTCAGTACCTGAGTCACGTAATTCTCTTTAAGCCCTATTTTACTCAAAATTGTATGTTTTCAACTGTAAATGGGACCATGTGAATTCACATTTGTCTGGATTGAAGAAAAGAGATATCCTCCTTCCAGAGACCATCTTTGAAATACCATTTCTAAAGAGAGGTTCACGGCTAAGTAGGCCCATCTCCAACAAGATTGAGGACCACAAGGAATATTTGATCCAACGATCGAGAAGGGGCCAAGTATTTTACAATTTACAAATTAATTATGATCTACTTGATTAGGACTGCCTAGTCATATCAAGTCAATTTGATTCTTGAGTAGCCACCACATCCAGCTATCTTGCAATGGCCTGTATTAATTAGTGGTTGCTTATTGTTTCCCAATCAAATCATCAAATATTTTTCTATAATGCCTTCGGACAATGTCAAAGGCATTGGTCTTCAATGCCATTCATAAATAATCTCTCTCTCTCTTTCCCGGATAGCTTAATAAGAAGGCCGGAACTAAAGCTATTTTGGACCATATATCTAAATTCTATAAATAGCCAAATATTAAATAATGATCGGAACAGGCAAGCAAGTGGCGTAGAGTAGTCAAGACCTCTGATATATATATATATATATATATATATATACAGTGCTTGGTTATGGTGTGCATTGCAGTTCTTGGGTTCAGAAGAGGCTGCATATTTACCTGGACTGCGATATATGAACCTGAAGATCTGGCCTTAATAAAAACACCTCGTGGATAAGCTAAATTAAGCACGTCATATATATACAGATAAAAAAAGAGAGAAAAGAATCAAGCTTATCATATAAAAGCTACAGTTAGTAATCAATTACATGTGAAAATGGTTTCCTATTTTTAGTAGAAGATTGTCTTATATCCGGAGGGACATCTCATCCTTTATGACTTCAACAGACTCTGTCTCTTCAGCTTTAGCCAATAATTGCAGATTTGTAGTGGGAAATGACTCTCTAACTCGGTTCTGGTCTAATGTTTGGTTTAATAGCTCTCCATTGAAAGTCATTTACCCACGACTCTATATTCTTTCCACTAAACTGAATGCCACAATTGCTGATATGGGAAATTGGGAGCAAGGGGAATGAAAGTGAGAGTTAGCTTGGAGGAGACAATTGTTTCTCTTTGAAACTGAGGAGGTTGTCTACCTTCTCTCATCTCTAGAAAGCTTTCGGCTAAAGGCAACAACTTCAGATAAGAAAGTTTGGTCCTCTTCAACAGATGGAGGTTATACAGTTAAAACTTGTTCTTTACTTATTGACAGAATTGTGAATCCAGGGCTTAGAACTTTTAAGGCTTCGATATGGCAAAAAGGGGTCCCTCCTAAGGTTCAATAATTTCT
>Ga0307510_10002513_pt1 | contig 20888 bp, 14 predicted proteins | sample 12_EM_MG_FD_207224 | JGI IMG/M metagenome (GOLD analysis project Ga0307510, IMG submission 207224) | Populus trichocarpa ectomycorrhiza microbial communities from riparian zone in the Pacific Northwest, United States - 12_EM | ecosystem: Host-associated > Plants > Roots > Unclassified | place... | reverse complement strand
CCCCCACCGAGCCGTATCCCCATTTGCACAACCGGATCAAACAAGAAATTTCTCCTGTGGCTCTCTGAAGCCAACGCAAATGCCACTGGGTGGCCCGTGCTGGTGGAAAACTCCGCAACCTTCGGATCATTTATTGCACCGGAAAAAAACGATGCTTACGCGAGATCCCCTCGTTAAAAATCATATCCCCTATTACGGAACCGTCGCCATCGTATTCAACTCTTCTACAGCACAGACAACACATTTGACGATTCTTGTCTTCGTAGTAGCCGCCCGGGCATGCGAGGCGAACAAGTCTTGAAACGGCTGTTTTTTTTGTTCCAACCTAGCTCTATGTTATTCGTCTTGCTCCCCTCTCCTCGAGTAACCTACAGTCAGTCACTCGCCTCTAACACCTTTTACCATCATCGCCGTTAAAGGCTAGCCCACGGATTTTAAACTCGCCTGCATGATGGCTTCTGAACCTCTTACCGTATGCAGAAGTCAGAATCCTAGCCAAACAAAAACCTTTTTTAGCTCGAGCTACCGAGAACCCCTACAGAACGAAAGGACCAAACTGATACAGCAGTTGAGCCCATGTTGTGGAATCATCATGGGCACCAACGCAAAAAATGACTGATCACGCCTGGCAGCTAAATAATACTTTTGATTTGAGGATAGGTGAGTGTGGACACCGCTACGAGGAAAACATGATAGCCCAAGGGACTCGAGATAATCCCGCACCCTTCCTATTTCGTGGCCATCGAATAATCGGATTCCGGAAGCGATAAAAGATCCTGTCCCCAAAGTTTTTTAAGCCCTTTTTTCCCCTCGATTACGGTAGTAGTAATTTCCAGAGACCACTATGACGGCTTCAATGAACGTTATTACCGTGCGCAGCAAGTGTCCCTCGCCCTAAACAGATGATAACCCGGTTGCGGGATCGAGTTCCATTAATATCCGCCGAACCGGCGGAATGGGCCGCCATCCCAACCATCCCGCTCACTCTCAATGGAAGCTTTTCGACAAGCCGAAGGCGCATAGAACCTACTCTTACCACCTCGGCTTGAACTAATGTACCCCCTTATGTAGGGCTAAGTCTGCAATGGGAAACCCCGAAAACCAAAAACCCGCTCCAGATAGTAAGCATCCCGCTCTCCTTGCGGCCCATCTTTCAACAGTTAGCCATTCAACGCCCCCAATCCGCCATACTAACTGGTGACGCCACAGCTACCCGCAGGAGTGTCCCATCCCTAACAGGTGTCTATAGTCTCCCTCATAATCTTTGGTAGAAGCAGACAGCAGACTACAGTCACTTTCACAACCAACTTAGCCGTGATAGGGGTTTCGATTTTTTAGGCAGTCACCCTTGACAAAAACTAATGTCCTCCGAAATTTCAGTACTAGATGGGCTATAATCTTGGTTTCCTGTCCAGTTGAATCCCCCCACCGGCACCAGCCGCCCAGGGGGAAGTCAGGGCCCTAGCCTGGTAGGAACTCCGGGCCAAGGCGTCCACTTAACAAAACAGAAAGCGCGGATTGCTTCTAAGACCTGAATGCAACCCCAACCTCTTTCAATAATCCTAATAATGCCCATTATGTAGAAAACGACAATGTGAGTCAACCCGTAAGATTATTCTGCAGTAAATTGTGGTGATAGTGAAAAAAATAAAAAAATAAAGCACAGTATCCCACCTCCAGTGGTGATTCGGAGTTCGTTCGTGCTCAAGGACAATTAGCAGCTCTTGATTCGGCCTGTATTTAGAATTTGAAAGTCGTCGCGCTCGGTTTCAGGTTTGTCTCTCACCTATGGATAAAGGCTCGAGCCATCTAAATCTCAACCAGCATTCGCCCCACGAAAGGGATTCTTCTAAGCCTTTAGAACGCAACACCGACCCTCTTTCCCTCAGGCCGATGCGAGTTGAGATGCGAGTTGAGGCGCACATCTCCAGGCCTCGTACTCGTGTCAATCTAGGAAGGATATCCATCTCTGCACTACTCGAATGTAAGGAGTCAACAACGCCTCCTTGCGAATCGTAACACCTACCTATCAGGTCAGACTGGGCCGATCAACCACTCACACACCCCCTGCACCCGGCTAGAAGCACAATCTGCCCCCATTCACTGAATGACCCATGTACCGCTCCAACTTCCCACGGCCCGGCAGAAGAGATAATTGTTGATGACTTAAACCCCCGTACGCTGAAGGGTTGGTGATTGCTCTGTATCACAATATCAGTCCGAATCCCAGGCCTGAATCCTCCTCCTCTTCGGGTTGGGAGGGTGAGGATAGGTTAGCAGCACGTAAAGCAGTGGAACTGTTGCAAAAAGAACTCCAACCCGACGCCGCCCGACATCCGTCGAAAGACGTTTCAACAAACAGGTGTTTGTTTAGTTGGCGCCCTCTTGGCATCCCTTTCCTCCCTTAACCTTATTTAGAGCTGCCTGCAGATTTGATACACTATGGCAGATCGGTATTCAGAAATCTAGCCTTGTTGTTCGTCCCAGGTAGAACGCTACAACTGGAGAGCCAACCTAAGTTTACCTCAATCCAGGGATGCTCCGGGAAGCGCTGGCTTGCCGACAATACAACCTTTATAAATCTTCTGCTCCAAAACTTATGCCCAGACCATAATAAGACCACACTAAAACCGAGAGACGGTACCCTAACCACCATGCAGTGGGTGCTCAGATCCCTAAATTTATCGAGCGTAGCCGTGCCACAGTAAGGCGTCACGAGCCAAATTGGGACCCCCATTCGACATGCGCGTTTAACCCTCCTGAGCACGGCTGTAAGCAGCTGACGACAAGGCATGCGGCGAAGAGCCCAAGGACAGCGATGAACAAATTAGACGCGTTTGCCGCTGGTGAGCCAGGACGCATCTATGTTTGCTCGTGTGTCTATTGGATGAGGAGGAACCAACGGCGTATTAGCCGCGAGATAGCCGAGATCCCATAGGGTTGAGGAATCTGCCCATCGAGGGTTGGATATAGCTCTACAAATGTAAGGGGTGCTGAGCCAAGAAGCGTTAGACAAAACATGCACGCTCGTTAGCACTGCGGGGTCAATCGATCATACACCAGATACCCTAGCCAATCACAACTTGACGATGGCCTTCACCTCCAATGCGTGAAACTCTTTCGCGCATTGCTTATCTTCTTTTTTTTTTTCCCCTTCCTGCTTATATGGCGAAGAAATGGAGTCGTCCAAAGGTGTCATCTAGAACCCATGAACTACGGCCTTGTCAAGAATCCATAAATATCCACTGCAGAACAACCGATGCCCAGGAGAAAGCCACCAATCTCCCCCCCAACATGAACAGAACAGCTGCAGCCACGCCAAAGTAAGGGGCGCTGATATAACCGCTAGCCAGGTTCAGAGCACCGCACAGGAATTCACCCGACAGCCTCCACTTTTCCCCTAATCATATTCTCCATACTCATACACCAACGCACATCCTTCACTTTTCATCCCAAATAAGCACTTTCGCATTCGTTCCTTGGGTGATACAGGCATCACCCCCCATCCCCCATGCAGTGCGCCACCAGTTACACCACCGTAGATGATATGCCGGAGCCCAACGAGAGCTTCTAGAAGCCTCACCTTTTGAAAAGAACCTCAGCATTTACGGATCTCAACGGCCGGTGAGAGTACATCGAGCGAGAGGCCATGACCCCCTCCATCCGACGATCCCATAGGTCCCAAACAATCTCGCATAAAGTTCACCTCCCGACCGGGGGTGTGTGGCGCCCAGCAAAGAGCGACACCACCCATCTTTTTTTTCTTCTTTTTCATTCCGAGAGTTATTTGCTGAACATTCCAGTTATTCCAACCCCCTGTGGAATGCACTAGATTCCAGTGTTGTATACCGGGATAGCATCATCTAGCGAGATAAGTGACAACAGATCAAGCTAAGCGATCCACACAACATCACTCGCGCAACAAAAAACACCAACTTGTAAACAGGCGAGAGACGGTTACCGCTTGCATAGGGCGAGGGTGACGATAAGTAAATTAGCGCACACTAGTCCAACTCTATTCTCTGTGCCAGTTGTCGTCCCAGAATTAAGCCCAAAGTAGGAAAAGTTCAATACCAACTCGTTGGTGATTATCATTTTTGTATTTTCGCGCATGAGGCGGGGGAGGAGGTGCTCTGGTGAATTCGGCAGCCAACCTGGAAGTATCCGCACCAACAATACAACCTTTCGTTTTACTCAACGGCTATTGTCATGTCATGTGATGGGTAGTTCCAATCGACTTTACCAACTCTCCAACCTGAGTTCCCGATGCCCGAATTGGTCCTGGAGCATGCGACTGGCGCGTTCCGGAGGGAACAGGAAGTCTTGGCACGCGTGAAGAGTAGAGGACGCCAATATTTCTGGGTATATACTCGAGTACTATTGAAACATGTGAGAGTAGGGTAACTCTTCTGAAGAATTCTACGATTTGATCCCGGGATTATGAGTTAATATTGTACGAGTATTATAGCTGCGGTTTCGCCCTGTGAGGGAATGTGCGGAGAACGAAATGGAGTGTCAGTACTCGAGTACAGCATGCATGCTTCGCATCACCACAGGAGGGGAACTCGGGCCCCTCTATCCTGACCTGCAGTCCGTTCAATGGGAGACAATTGCGCCGGCGCCATGGAAAACTGATGTGAGATCGACAAAAGCCTGATCTGCAACTCCCCCGCACACGCGCATGCTTATGAGATACAGTAGATATAATATGCTGAATGGACCTAAAGGAGCAGCCTGCAACCGACATGGCGAGAACTGGAGGGGTAACCAACACGGATTGGTAACTGGTGTAACTTTTGTTACCCTACTTTGGAGAATTCATTTTGGAGCCCGGCCGGATACCCTTCTCCGTCATCCACCGCTCTCCGCACACTACGGTATAGTCGCAATCACACGGGACCGCTGCCAAAATTTAGAATCTGCGAGTGAGTGCTATATTCACAGATGTCTCTTAGTATGATAGTAGTATCGTGAATACACGACGGAAAAACTCCGCGCACCATAGGCCGCAATGTGCGAATTTCTCAGTCATCACCATTAACACGTCAGCCGTCATGCCCCCCCAATCGGTGATCGCCCAACACATGCAAAGAGGAAAATATCCGTTCGTGTGATTTTGGGCATTGGTCGCTTCGTGCAGAATGACACTATAACTGCCTGCGACTGTAAAGTCCTCTAGTCTAAGTTAATTGCAATCGTCATCCCAACAGTCTCGCGGAATTTGTTACTGCAGCTGAGGATCACGAAAATTCTTCAGGAGCTTGACTGCCGTGTCACGGGGTGGTTGCAAAGCTTAAACGCAGAAGAAGCGAGCGCAGATGGCATAACAATAACAATAACAGCAACAACAGCACCCGCGACGATGCCGACCGCCACCCATTTCCCTGCTTGCTGGTAAGACACACGTCGCATGACCCCCTCACATCCAGTACTAGTACTTGGAAATGGACAATGGTGTCGGGACAGACAGGGATTAAAAATCTATGTATCCCCATAGGTTTCCCAATCCCTGTCTGTCCGATCACCCACGCCCATACCCGAGTACACCTACTAGACTCGCTTGGAGTCCGTTCCTCCAGCATAAAAAGCACAACCCTCCTTCATCAAACATCACTAGTGTTGTTACTGCCGGCACTTGGGTGCAGATCATGTCACGGTGCAACGGGTCTCAGATCTTGGGATATTTTTTTCGTCGATCGGCACCATAACTTCGTTTGTGTTTACATATCGCACACGGTATGCTCGTGTTCTAGGCTCCGGTAGGAGAAACCCACATCGCTCACAGCAAGTATGATCCCTCGGCAAGCGGGTAAGAAGTAGGATAGCAAGCCTCGATTCCATATTTTACCGTTTTCCCTTTCTTTTTCCTATTGTTTCACCTCCGGGGAGTCTAGACCCCACCCCTCCCCCCACAGCCCTTTCCGATCTGGGCCGGTAACTCGCCAATCTGAAACAGGGCTTCCCGTGTGGATCGCTGGTGATTTAACCCCGGTTGTTGATTCGGGTTCTGCCCTGTACTCGGGGTGAGATTGAGTCGTGAGCCACCCCCCTGCCGCACAACCATGATCCCCCGGCAAAATTCAAACCATCCTGGCGGCCACAATGGGGACTGAGATAGCAACCGCAACTGTAACGAATATTAATACTGAGGCCTGTATATTTGCGTTTCTCTCTCGAGGGATACCGGATATGGTAATAGAGCCTTTTATTCTCACTATGGTATTCACATGAAGTTATTGTGATACCGGAACCACAGTGTATATAGAGACCTTTGCCAAGGGGGAAGTGGATAAAATTAGGACCGAGTTATACTATAGGTGGAAGAAAAAGACGAAAAATCATCACAGCAAACAGGAAATCAAACCTGATTTCTCTTGCTAATCAGCTAGCGAGCCGTGTAGGGCTGTTCAGGTGGTCCAAACCGGCTCCGAAAGCGGTAGATTCTTCAGGGCCACCCCCTTGGCAACGGTCTCTATATACATAGTGTTAAGGTATTCGACTAAGTGTTCAGGGCACATATGGTTGAGTCTGTTGCCTGAGGACTTAATCTTGCCAAGGGCACATAATCCATCCAGTTGGTGCGGCCTCTAATCTCCGTGTCCAGGCCTGTCAGTCACGTGGATGGCCACGGGGAAAAGTAGGCTGGAGCACGGAAAACATCGTGAATGTTTGATACCATTATTTTGTTAGCTTAGCTCCATAGGAAAAGGGGTATTTGAGGAGGAAAAGCGGATGAGAGGACACAACCATCCGCAACCCCCCCACTTTCCATACATTTTCATTACTGTTTTCCTCTGATTTTTATCTCGCTTGACCCTGGCTGTGGGATCGTGAGGAGTAGAGCGAGTTTGCCTTATGTCGGAAGTTCCTATTCCCCACCTAAAAAGAACACCGGGAGTGAGAGAACCTACGATAGCACCGCACGGCAGGCGTAGTGTACACTCGCTTCCGCAAATCTCGTAACAGGGCAGGTATATATGTGGCTATCTCTTGGGACCAACGATGTACCGCATCCCCTGATTTTAGGCACCGGTTATTGTAAAACCCAGTAATGATCACGTCCATGTAAGGGAAAATATTCGAGGAATTACTAGAAGTCATATGGTGTCCGTTACTATCTGCCACATTATATTACTTCTGTTGCTATCCACTATTGCAAGAGTACGCTACGGCATCCCATCAACCAATCTATCAATGGTACTTTGAGGTACTATAGCCTTCAATTCCTCCTTCACCCTATCCCATAATTCATCCTCAGTATGAGGCCTAGCTAGATCATCTTCTGAAAATTGCTTGCTCAGGTGCTGACGTTTTGGATCAGATTAACGTCAGGGTGTTGGCAAGATATACAAAGCTTCCGGACACCATGGTTGGAAGTAATTATCTTAATTCAAGCTACCCTTATGGTATTTAGCATCATCTTTCACTTCCTGGAGCTTGCTGATTAGCTTATCACTTGAGAATAGAAAAGGCACCAGGTACTTGACAAAAGTCTAATTTGCATACTGAGAAGCATCAAGTTCAAGCCAATCCCTTTGTTCTTTCTTTGGGAGGTTTACGCTTGCGGAACCGGATAAGTGGTGTTTTTCTGTTATATGTAACTGCAGTCCAGGAGTTTACAATAATTCACCCTGATCAGAAGGTAAGTGCTAAATCTTTTTCCAATAGTTCTTCTCTGAACTAAATATGCACCTTACGGCCAGATTTGTATGTTGAATACTCAACAGGAGACAGCTCTAGCCATACTGATCTCCTCCAGCACTCACTTGTCCACCTGAGATTCCTGTGACAAGAATTTATATTGAACTTTATGAATAACATTGAGGTAGAGCTTTTTGTGGGGGTGTTCAGAGCTTGAATCCAAGCTGTTGTTACAGTGTTGTATGACATATATTGAGATCAGTTAAGGTATCAGTAATTTGTGGTAATGAAACCTCTGGGTTTGCTTCAACAGTAGTAGTTACCTGCTACTGATCCGCTTTGGTAATCCTGGGAGGCCAGCCGGCATCGGCAAAAAACCCTTTTTCTCCGGACATATAGAGCCAGTGTCTAAATGAAGCGTGTCTGTGCTTTGCATCCAGTCAACCTACATATTCTGAGCCCTTCGTGCCTTTTATCTCTTGCTTCTGATGCACCTGAACCCCCCCCACTTTCCCTCCACAGCGTCCAAATTGATACCGTGAAATGTCCCCTTTTACTATCACAAACAAAGGAAAAAAACAACTAAATAAATTGGGAAAATAGGCAGAAATTCACTTTATTCTCTAATTGCTATTTAGGAAAATGCCCTATATTGCTAAGTATACACTTTTCTTTACTATTTTATTATATTCGGAGAATAAGGGGCTTCAGTGATCCCCGGTTGCAACCGCACATCAAGGTCTTGTTGGTTGTAGACCTCTGATTTTTTTCCACACAAACAGTACATTCGCCCTGCCGTATGCAGATCACATTCCTAAATTCTCAAGCAAGCGAGAGGAAAAGAAAAAGAAGCGCGTTTATGCTAGTGCGCCACGAGATGCTTCACTATTCTCGTCGTCACGTGCACCTCCAGAGCACTGAGCCGATGTCGGGGAATCTCGGAATAGTGCAGCGCTGAGTAATACTCTCCCCGGAGCCGCATCGGTTCATTATTACGATAAAGTACTCGTAGCTGTCTGGAGATATAGAAGTTAAGCTTCGCTTCACTTGGCGCACTTCTCCACCAACTTCAAGAGCTTCATTTTTCCATTTCGCGATATTATCCTCCCACCCTCCTTCATCTCGTTTTGGCCTCCTCCTCCTTTACCGTATCGTACCCGGTGTGGAACCCCCCCCCCCTCCCCCAGCTTACAACGGCTATCCAGAATGCATAATAGCACCGTCCGTTACTGCACCTCATCCCACGAAATGCCCTCGAGATACCGCAAACAAGGAAATGCCCTCCCTGATTTTCCACCATTTTCAAAACTCCGAACCTCAAAGATCTACCAAAAACAGCCACGAACAAAACCCGTCATGCGAAAACCCTTCGTGTGGATGGATGCGAGAGTGCATGCATTGAGGGGGGCGGGGGAAGGGGCAGTTTCTGATTGCGCATCTCCTCCCAATTTTCATCTCCAGTCCGATTGTAAATCCTAATTAAAGATATCAACGGGGCGACCGACTCGCGTGGTTGCTTGCTTGCTTGCTTGCTTGCTTGCTCGCATAAATTAATTAGCAGGCTTGGCGTGGATCCCAACCCCCTTCCGAACCCCATATTTTGTGGTAAGAATAACCTCCTCTAGCCCGCCATTAACCTCCGGATCTTCCCCTCTGTTGAAAATCTCCATCAAGAAAAAAATGGATTCTCCGAATTTTTTTTCCTATTCTTTCGTTGTTCCGTACCGGCAGGTGAGTGTTGAAAGATTGAAGTTTTGTTTCTGGAAACCCCCGGTGGCCCGCTCGGGAAGAACGGGGGGGGAGGTGTGCTGCGGCACGTTTCTTTTGTTGCCAAGCTCGTACAAAGTATGAGATCTCAAATCAAACCATGGATTTAACGAAGAAGAAAAAAAGGAAAGAAAATACCCACCACTCACGCCCCCCCCCCTTTCCCTCCCCTTCCCTTCCCAGTTCCTGAACCACGTTGAGCTCGCGTTTATGAAATGCCACGAGTCATGCACGTCGTGCATGTTCCATCTCGCCTCCCATGCCATCCCATATCATGTCAGATCACACCTCGTTACATAATAAGTCCGCTGTATGGAACTTTACCTGCATCGGCAGTCGTACAAGTGCGGTTTATTTAGAGAAGGCCAAGTCACATTATTTTACCTTACATCTCCTGTATCCTCAACACAACCAAACAGATCCCCGGGGACCGATGCGGTGCGACACTCAACTCTTATGCCATGTTATAAGCTCCGAATAACGTGATTGACTACCAGAATACTCAGTACAGGTGGGAAAATAAATCAAAGGTGTATGGTAGAAAAAGGGGAGGGAAAAGGAGGAAAACGGCGCGAAAAAACAAATGCAGGGAGCCGCCCAAACGCCGGGGGTCGTGAGCTAGAAATACATGTCTATCGTGTAGGTTGATAGGTCGAGGAGGAGGAGGAGGAGGAGGAGGAGGAGGAGGAGGAGAAGAAAATAGTGGAGTGAGAAGGAAAAAAAGGAATAATTCTATAACGCGGTGAGGTGAAGGGAATGTAAGAGATATTTGAGGAGGTGGATGGACAGAAGTGGGACAAAAAGTAAGGTACACAAAACAGAAAATAAAAACAAAAACAGCCCGCCCAACGGATACCACGTAACATGCGTCTAACAAAGCAAGAAAGAAAGAAAAAGAAGGCCAAACCAAAAAGGACCGGAACCGGAACGGAAAATAGAAACAGGAAGGAAAGGGCGTAAAAAAAATACCGGATGGATTTGACAGGTGGTAATAGAAAACTCTAGAATGTGTATAATACACTACCCCGTGCGACTACATAAACTAGCTGCACAAACTTGTAACCGAAATTCTCCTCTTCTTCTCCCTCTCAGCTCCTGGCTCGCCCTCATCCTCGGCATCCCGGGTGCGTTTCCTCCGGGGATGAGGCACGCGGTCGGGAGACATTGGCGTGCCAAGGGGCACTTGAGGATCCGGAGGGCGGGGGTAGGTGCAGCGGGATGGCTGTTGGTGTGGGGACGGGGGCGGGGGGGTTATCCGGGAGGATTCGTGACTACCCGGGCTTCGCTGATCGATGCTTGCGGGGCGGTTCGAATGGCAAAACTTGGTTCGTTTGGCGGAACGGGTAGGGGTGTTGTAGTGGGGGGGATGAACTTCGTCGCATATTGTCTCGTTGCTGCTACTACTTAGTTTCCTCTTGTTCCTGCTCGGGCTCCTCCCACCACCACCGCCGCTGTTGCCATCCACGCCGATGACCCCCGGAACCATCTCCACACCATCGGTATAGCCCTCTCTATCTGCCATCAAACCCCCCATCCAAGGATACCGTCTGATAGTCGAGGGTATAAGTCCCAAATCCGGCCTTGAAGGCTCCTTCCGCTTCCGGATCTTGATTGGGAAGTCTAGGATCCGGTAATACCGTGACTGCAACCCGGACTCGGACCGAATATGCGGCTCGGTCTGGTAGGGGTGCCAATAATCATTATAGAGCTTGACAACCTTCCGCCATGACATTGCCAAGTCATCCCGACAGAACCAGATGAAATCTTCTTGCTCCTTTGTGTATTGTGGGCGCGGTGCTCGCTTCTGCCGTCCTTCTACCGGCACGGGTGTGGGCGTGGAGGCGGAGGCTTTTAGATTTCGCAAGAGGGGTGGGCTGGGGGTGCTCTGTTTTTGGGGAAATCATTAATCATCGCGGGCTGCTGGCTAGATCGATGGGACGAATTGAAGAATGTATTTACCTCTGTGCCATGCTGTGTGAATGTTTGTGAGGAAGCCATCTTCGTTGTCGTCGGCGGTGGTGGTAGGGGCGGTGATTGTGAACCCTTAGGACTGGAGGTACACCCAACGCCTGTGGCCTCGAGCAGAGCTCCAAGGCCCTGTCTATCCCTCGGTGAATCACCTCTCCCTTGCTCCCGTATGGGTTGCGATTCAGGAGAAGACCGTGGCAATGGGGGGATCTGCTGCTGCACTCCGCCTGGAGATTTCTTAGGTTCCACGAGGGTTTCGGGCCCTAACATTCCCGCGATAGATAGCATAAGCTTGGGTTCTTAAGCAACCAAAAACGGCCTTCTTTTTTTTTTTCAAGATCAAAAAAACGAAATCCTAGTTCCTTCTTTCGGTTGTTTTACCGTTAGGAATTAATTGAAACTGCCCTCTCGTTCCCCCCCTCCCCGCGTTGGAAAATAAGTGATCGTTCGAGGTATTTCTGTGGCTATCTCTGGGGAGGAATATATGGTGCTTGCTTTCTCTTCTCTCCCCCCCGGTTTATAGTACTTGCGCGGTAGAGAGTGGCAGAACGAAAGACGAGAAATGTTGGTGATGGTGGCGGCCGTGGATTTTCGGGCTTGCTCTAGCTCTGAAAAGCTTGGTGGAGCTTGCTTGGTTGGTTGGGCGCGACTTTACAAGGATGTAGCTTCTAATGACGAGATTGTTAGATTTGACAATATTTTTAGTGGGGAACGGGATAGGGCAATTTCCAGGTTGTAATGCACTGCGCTCTTCCGCATAGCAAGTAGCAGGAAGTGGAGACGATATGTGGAAACTTACTTTAATTGGATATTGTGGGTATATAGAAAAACTCGTTTTGAGCCAAGTGAATAAAGAGGTACCGTGGTAGGCAACGGAGGAGATATGCAATGAGCGTAGAAGACGTTTAGGCGAGAAAGAGTAATAAGGGAGTGTCGTAGATAATCGTGGTTCAAGTTGCCGTGAGAAATAAAAGATAGAAAAGATTGGAAGTACAAGCTCTGTCTGTACCGAGACGGGAGTCTTTATTCCCCCAGCTTAGCGGACGGTAGTCCCTCTTATTATTATTATTATGGTTTCCTTCCTTTTTCTCGAGACCCTATCCAGGATAACTCTAAGACACGTTGTGTTGACAAAGGAGTATGGTATTGGTGGCGTACTAACCCCGTGCAAGTGAAAACAAGTCTGTGCCCGTGACCCCCCCCTGCTTGTTTTATCGATGCGCGGGTAAGGTAGCCTCTCTATGTCTGCTTGTATGTTCTGTGCTTCCTGCTCGTGCTCTGGAGTGTCTTTCGTCTCTCTTGAGAATTGCCGGGAGTCGCCAACCAACGGACTGATAGGCAGGGCCGGTCTTCAACGGGAGGATGGAAGGGAGAAGAAATAGGCGGGCGGGGAGGTGGGGGAAGAAATTGTGATACCGCTCCTTGTAACACTGTTATACTGGATTCTCAGGAGGATGAGATATCGGGGTAGGTTTATATTCACGGCGACTTTCAGGCAAACATGAAAAGGTCGGTCCCACAATAGAGGGTATGAATTGTCTCTGCTGCGGCCGTCTGAACTACCCAGGCCAATGTTCTTAAAAACCTGTAAGGTAAAAAAAAAGGTAAAAAAAGGAAAAAAGAGAGAAAAGAAAAGCAAATGAAAAAAAAGAAACTATACTACAGCACAGTACGTTAATGTCTTTCAGTTGCCTGTAACACACAGATATAGTTGAATCGGCGCTAGACTCCAGAGCCCAATTCACCATGATTGTATCATGGAGTAATTTTGCGCAGACCCCCCCCCCTCCACTATAATAAGTTATCCGTAACCTAGTTAATGGGACCTACCGATCCCTCCGCGCTTAATCGTGGCGAAACTCGCGTCTAAACCCTCGTCTAGGAAATATGCTACACTGCCACCCCAAATAGAATTTACCCGTACCGTCCCCTCCACCTCCCATCCCCATCATACACCTGCCACCCCTGCGCGGCAAAGGAAACTCGCTCAGAGCCTCACTTGCTTTCTACAGCATCACAATTGTGGACTCCACCGGACAATTGCGAATTTATCGTGCGGCACCGGACGCGCGCCAAGCAACAGCCCAAACACGTCGAAGAAGAATGAGAGGAATTAATCACCGTTGATATAGAAGGTGTTCCCGACCGCCGCAAACAAATCTATCGAGCTGCTTGACAAGAATTATCCCATCCTCCACAACAAAATAAACAAAATGAGCCCATGGGCGAAGGAATGCGTGAATGCTCCATCCATCCCATCCAGCGTGGTAAAACGGGGGAAAAAATAGTGTTTCAAAACGTGCCCCCCCATCATGACTGCCACCACTCCCACCCCCGGCCTCTCGGAGCAGGTTTATTTTCGTGTATTGTTCCGTGAGAGACAGCATTGGGTCATCGGGGCTGGTGGCAGGCTGGAAGCAATCCCCGTCGGTGATGAATGGAAGGGAGCTGGCGATTCTACAGACAAAGGGAAACGAGGCAGACAGCATTGGCGCCCACTTGTTCATTTTGGATGTCATATTCACACGACCCTAACAACGAAGCTGTAATCAGTCGGCCGGCCAGTCAGCCATTCAAAGGAACTGGGACTAGCTCAGCACGAAAGAAAAGGTTAGCAATATCTGCGCCATCCAACAGCGCGCCCCGTGGACTGGAATCCTTCAACGTCCTAACTTTATGCAGCGGCGTCGTAGAGATAGAGAGTGGTTAGCTGGGGAGAATGATGATGGTTTCGCTTTCTTTTTTTATAGCTCTTTCTCTCTCCTTCTCTTGGCCGGTAGTGTGGATGGAATCCGGGATGGAAAGGGGGGATGGTAAGGTATTCTGAAAGGGAATGGACACAGTGCCTATGCTATGTTTTGTGGCAAAGATGTCAGGTTGAATTGCTTTGATGTTGAGCATTCCGAAGACTTCACGCGGAGGTCTTCTCGGGGGATATCACCTCCACTACTTGCAGCCTGCAAACCCTCTGGGCCCTTCACCTTAACCAACTTGCCGCATGCCACGATCACCTTAGCAGACATAAGGCTTCCGTTCCCTTGCCCAATAAGCCGTTAATAAAACACCCTCGAGGTAAAACTCACAAGTTCTAGAGGATCGTACACTCCCCAAAATGCCCATCCCCGTCACCCGGAAACCTTCTCTCAAACTCGCCGCTAGACACCTCAACCAATCTCTTGTCTAATCCTGTGCACTCTCTCAAAGACTGAGTACGGCATTATATGTCGTGGATGAAAAAGGATAAATGGGATAAACATCAGGACTCCAATTCGGTGCAGTATAGGCCGAACGGTGTGCTCCAGTTGTGCGAAGTAGTGGTATCGGTGCTTGTTGTGAAAGCACCACACAAATGATACAGCACAAAAAAAAGCACTTGTGTGCCCTCACGATCAGGCCAGACTTTCTGAAGTAAGCAAGTGCTTCTACGGTCCCGCAAAAATTATTATGCATTCCGGTAGCACAGGAAACTCTATCCCCTCTTCCCTCCCTCTCCATTTTACCCCCTTTGTTCAGTGTTACGATGAGACTCCTCTGGATCCCATCCCCTATTCTCACAGCTTGTCTTTCCCGATGGTTCAGGAGAAGAAAAAATCATGCATGTCTTCTCTGGTTCCTAATGTTTAGAAGTGTGCTGTACAGTAAGATGCGACATGGAGAGCTTACTATTACAACTAGGGACCGCTGAATAGCATGGATAAAGTCTGCAAAGTTGGGTTTTGGTAGGCCGGGAATTCCATTAGTGCTCGCCCGGGAGTGTGGTTAATTTTTGGTGAGGGCAATCCGGAGTGGCCGGATTTTCAAATCACCGTATTTGCCCATACAATCTGGTATCATATGAGCGACTGAGCTCGGCTGAGATAGGCTTAGACGAGCAAATCAACAAAATTACGAGCACTAAAGTTAGTTGATGAGATTAACAGGATCTGGGTCGCTCAAGCTACACCGCGTCAGGCAAACCCCAACCATTCTAGAGGTGTCTGTCTCCCAGCGCGGAGGTTTAGAGGCCTGAGGGACATGGTGGATATACGAGCTCTCACAGCAGAGTACAAGGCAGGGGTTTTTTTACTGGTCAGCTATCCCTGTTTTCTATGAAGAAGTCTCCACCGCTACCGGTACTCGCATATTAGCAGCAAGGCAGCAATCAGCTCGTCATATAGGATAGAGTCATATAGATTTCCCAAAACGCCCGACTAACCGTAGGTTAAGAAGCTTTGCGGCTGATTAATTGGAGTTAATGCGATACCCCTATTCCTCTTTTGTTCAGTATTGTACTACGGTGCGCTGTACGGCGATCTTCAATTTGGGGAGGCAATACGGGATAGTAATTTACTGTATGGTAACATAACATGTCCTCCGCCAGGGAGTGAGACCAGCTCACTGGAGGGTAGTCAGAAATGATTATCAACCCCGGAGCAGAAATACTGGTACCCGCACTCTGCAGGGAACAAAGCGGGAGGCATTCAATCTCAGCCTTCAAATGATCTATTATCATGCTGAATGAATCTCGCTACAAGGGGCTTTTGTTGCATAGGTCTAAAGCAAAGTTTTGATAGCGTATTTTTCATGTTGCTTATTTTAGTTGGTGACCTCTTTTTTCCTCGTGAAGGTAACTTGGCTTTGTCTTCCTTGTCTTGCCTTGTCATGTATTCTTTGTGGCAGATGGATTGGAGTGGATGGGTGGGAGTGAGGGAGGGAGGAATCGTGGATTGTTGTGGTTACTCTTCAGCAGGCTAGAGCTTAGCCCTTGTGGCGGATAAAGAGATGGTTTGACTTGGGCTTGGTTGGCTCTGGGCGGTGGAAGGGTTAGTGCTACCGTTCTGTACTGTACCGCAGAGTACTGTACAACATGTTCTCGGCGTGCCGCATTGTATCGCACCGCATGGCACATCGCGTCGCATCGAGTTGTCATAGAAGACGGGATATGGGCGATCGGCTAGGCTGGTCTGGGGCTGGGGATCTGTAGGGTAGGGTACGGTGTCAACTCGTGGATTGGTCAACGGTTGCCGGATGGATGGATCAATTGATGGAGGGGCATGTGTGGGGGTGATGCGAACAGGTGGAGTGTGGCTTGACACGGCATCACGTGAAGCCTCAGCCCAGTCATTCCTCTTTGGCTGTGGTACTGCATTCTCTGGCGTGCCATTCTATTACTGCAACTGAATTGATCACAATCGCGGGAGTAGAGCCAGAAATGGATCGAAATATCCGGATATGCTTCTCCCTACCCTGCTCTCTTTCCTGTAATCGATACCGGTGGTCTTGTATAATACGGTGCAGTGCTGTCTAGCAATGCCTTACCACACTACCAGTAGCATCAGCTACAGTATTCAATTACTGCCTCACAGCCTGCATCGCGAAAGTTTCTTCACCCGCCGCTGCCCGAGAAAACTACCCTAGTATGCTGGGTCCTATCCAACGGCCACTTGCCGCGCCGTAGCAGATAGAACCACCCCCTTTCAAAACGAGATAAAACAACATTCCTCAATAGAAACAGTGCTCCCAGCCCGGAAACCACCACCGGCCAATCCTGTTCTCCCCCGGATTTTGGAGTCTGACCATTGCTTGCTTCCCGGTGCCGTATATTACCACTGCCTTTGATATGATAAGTTATGCCCACATTCCAGTGTTGTGTGTCTCAAGAATCCTATGGTTGCTACGGAACGCGCGCCGGGCTATCGACACGCATGTCAACAATCGTAGATTCAGATGTGCCTAATCGTGTTCAACTATGCATGCGCTCGTTACCTCGGGAGCAAGTACGCAGGTGGGTGAAATAAGGTGCAAAAAAAGGTGCAGTAGATAGCATTGATAAAAAAGAAAAAGATGAGGAAAGGGAAGGAAACCAGAGCATAGCACTCCTACTTGAGAACGAGCAAGCGAGCAGGTAACTGAACGGATGAGTAAACATGTGAAGTCAAACGATAACAGACCAGGTATGGTTACACAGCCCCCGGGCCCGCAGAGTTCGCGGCTCTCCCGCGACAAAGCACCAACCCATCATGCATATAAATTAAAAACAGGATAAGGTGCTTTTTCTGCAACAGGTTTTCTCCTCAGGTTAAGTATAGTAGCGGGCAAATGAATACTGGGATTATTGGATGGGTAGTGGAAACGTATCATAACCAAAGCTGTGACCAGAGTACATGAAGTAAGGGGTGATGGGAGTGGCGGATGGATGAATCAATACGAGTAAACGGGCGATGATAACTGTGGAATAGAGCGGAACGCGGGTGTTGTGGCGCTAACTCACTCACTCGGGGCTATCAATATTGACCGATTGCCGTGGATAATGTTTTTGATCTCCCCAGCTTAGGACTTGTGGAAGGGAAAAAGGCTTGGTCACCTTATGCGATCTACTATCTGCCCACCACCACCCCATCACTCAATCCCTCCACCGCTCCATCCCCGACACCCCCGCTACCTTACTGTACCAACCTGCTGACAGCCAGACGAACCAAACCAGACCGATTCTGTTCAATGGAAATAGACTTCGGTACTGTGCGATGCGGTGCTCAATTCCTACCCGGTGCTGCGCCCGTCCGCCTGGCTATACCAATACGCGCGAGCAAGCGGAGCTAGCATTTTTTTCGCGAGCGAGCTTGTAAAGCCGGACAGGGCTGGGAGTTGAAATTCATGCGATCGATGCACGACGTTCAACACGACCAATGAAATACCCGCTGAGCCGTGGAAGGGCTGTGAAACTTGCACCACAAGACGCGGGTACCACCCTACTTATCGTACCCACATACCAACAGGCAACGAAAGAAGAAGAAAAAGAAAAGAAAAAAGAGGTATCATACCCCCGCGAATGACGATAAAATTCGTCTTGGATTTTTTCCCTCTCTCGCTGTCTTTCTTTCTTTGGAAAACAAGTGACGATGTTATGTTAGGTAAGTTATGTGATTTAGGTTGCGCCGCCTCGATACCTGGTTTTCAAATTTATGCCTTCACGGTATGTCTTGCATTTTCTTCTTTTTTACTTCTCTTTAACTGGTTCTCTGCTCATCATGGTGTCTGATAAAGTCGTGGGAAATACCCTTCTCTCATGGACTTCCCTTTCAAGGTCTTCTCTGCTTCCACTAACCGGCCAGCCCCACTACCCGAAGATAATAGCTTCCCCAAACAACCACCACCCCACTTCTCCTCCTCCGCCTAGCATTCTTCGGAGCCTCAAGTGGGAGCCTCACGGCGAGGCTGTAGGAGCCATCTTTGTCACATTATATCACGCGCAGATTGTCGATAGGTAGCAGGTATCATGTTACCTCCACCCATCGTCGGGGCTTCCATCAAACTGCTCCTCCGGCTATGCTGTGCCCTCTGTGCTGGCAAATCTCACCATCGTACATACCTGCATACCTACGTACCTACATACATCTGCAGGGAGCATCCGATCTGGTAAACGGCGAATCGTTCAGGTGGCGGTGGTGGATATAATTGCTCAATCCCGTTTTTGTCCACCCTCCCGCCGCGGCGGCGGCGGGTGTTAGACGCGATGGAGCGGTGGGGAGTCATGCCTTCTGACTCGCTCCTGACTACGTCAGTGGTTTGGTGAATCGCAAGGCTTTCTAGCGAGTACTTTTTCCCTATCTAAATAGTAAGGGTGGTAGTTTCATCCCGTACCCGGGAGGGGACAAGGAGCAAAGACGTGGTCTTAGTCACTTAGGCAAATTGTTTCGAAGTCGGCGCACCGACCTTCTCCTGCTCCCTGCACCGGCAATGCCCTCTATCCCCTGTTCTCTGATCTATCTGACTATCAGCTATTCGATTTTCTACCGCCGGGGAGCCCGGGAAGATCTAAGATGTAGGTGCGCGATTTTATTTTATTTTTCTCTATATCTATCTATACGGAATTAGACACAGGAACACCATAAGACAGTACCAGAGCTGGTCTTTCAGCTCATCCCAGGTTCCCGGGAAGCGTCCTTATTTCCAGATAATATACTCACACCGGATTGATTGCCACCCATAAGGAAACTCTAGAGTTATCGCTCAGCGACAAGCTTTCTCCGGCGGCTAACGCCTACTCCTCGTTGAGTCGCGCCTACTCTCAGCGCTAGTGCTCTAGGGCGGTACATATGTGTAAGATGCGATATGACGGAATGACCTAGATCGCGCTTGCAAATGGAAGAAACACAACCCGGGTGCCAGGTGCGTTTTCTACACTCAGCATTGTAGGGTAATCTACCTAGTGTCCGGCTCGGCTTGGCGCAGAATTGGGCGTCTGCCCTCCATATTATTTATTAATTATGCTTTTGGCGAGCTGTAATTATTCTCGTAAACTTTCCCTCAAGCATGATACAGCACAATTTCTGAGCCTGCAGGATACCGCACTCCCGGTAACGCCACGCACGGGGGATCCACGGAAGCCAGTAATTTGCGACAGCTCGTTCCCCGGAAAACAGAATTCCCAAGTCCCCTTGGTTTCCATATTTGCAGTACGCTTTCCCTGTCTCTTTAATTAGCCGGGGCGGGGGGGGGGGGCAACGACCGAGTGAAGTCCAGTGCAACCAAAAAACCTCGGCTAGAGTAATTCAAGCGATAGTAAAGGGACTAAAATGCGCCTCGAGTTTCAATGCCTTTGAGCTCGTGAGGGAATGATTGCCGGGAAGAAGAGGTTATCCCCTCGTCGCAGAAGTGGGTTCGCTTTAGTTTTTGCATGTTATTGTAGATCTTTTTATAATAACCGCCGGAGAATTCCGGGTTTGTTTGTGTCAGGAGTTACAGTACTTGTATAATATCTTTTTTTTTTGCATTGAGGGCGGGAGCGCGGGCCTCTGTTTCGCTGGCGAATGGCGGGTGGTGTGTGGGGGAAGGTCCCGGATCGACTGTCCCACTGCTCACTCGTGCATTCAATGCTTTGGAGAGGAGATTAGGTTCTTACGCTGTTACAGCTGCGCTTTTGCTGTGCACAGTGCAGTAAGGGTACTGTAGAGATGCAGGGTTTGGGGTTGTGTTGAAACAAGCGAGCTGTGGGGATAACTATACCCCTGGGTGTGAAATTCCTACCACTGCTCAAGAGAATATATAATTTTACTATGATACCTTTTATATTATGAGGATAGTGCTAGGACAGCATACTCACGACAAAAATAACCCATCCGTACCTTCTTCACCTTATTTCAACCTCTACCCCCCCGACCAACAACCCCCCTCCCCCCCACCCACTAGCCCAAGAATCGGCAAATCCAAGAGAAAGATAGAAAATAAAGAAAGCCTCCCAAGTCACACTTCATTCACCATTCCCAATGCATTGAGTTGTGGCGCCATATCCCTCCCTCTCTCTTTGCGGAGTTTTAGAAACCAGAGGGGAAAAGAAAAAAGTAAATAGGAAAAAAAAAGAAAGAGAAAAACAAGATCTATTTATATCGCCGCATGAAATGGAATCACCCCGACGGAATGGAGTCCCTCACTTCACTTGGCTTTCCTTCGTGGCGGGGAATTTGCTTCTTGCGTGCGCGCTTAGGGTAGAGTGTGGTTTGATACTTGTGGGGAATCTACGGGGGGTCGGGGTT
>Ga0307510_10002512_pt1 | contig 20890 bp, 24 predicted proteins | sample 12_EM_MG_FD_207224 | JGI IMG/M metagenome (GOLD analysis project Ga0307510, IMG submission 207224) | Populus trichocarpa ectomycorrhiza microbial communities from riparian zone in the Pacific Northwest, United States - 12_EM | ecosystem: Host-associated > Plants > Roots > Unclassified | place... | reverse complement strand
ACTTCAATACGAAGATACGATCCTGGGGGGAACCCCTCAATGGCTGTACGCGCGCCTTCGTCCAAGGCTTGGAATTCTTCACGGTTGAGGGTCGATTGTTTAGCCATCTCTTCCTTTCGTTCGTCGTAGAACCCCTTAGCCGATGCGTCTGGATCTTCGTATTGCTGATCGAATTTCCGTCGCAAGGATTCCTTTTTGGCAAGTAGTGCAGTGTCGCGGGAGTGATTATCATCCGTTCTGGTCTCGAGATCCTCGAAATCCCCATCGACTTCTGGACCTTCACCTTCCTCATGCTGGCCTGACAAGTCACCCGATCCTGTGATAAACAGTCGACGGATGGTATTTGAAGCATCCAGGTCCTTCCACCTCGCATCTGAATCGTTGGTCAACCGTTCTTTGGTCACGTCCTTCCGTTCGGCGATCTGGCTGCCGCCCGGCACTGGAAAAAAGAAATCGTCTTCTGTGTTAGGATGACCCGCGTGTGGGAAGCCTTGTAGTATTTGCATGGGTGTGAGCGCCGACGAGTATACAAATTTGAACCAGTCTACCCTTGGGTAACGCGTCGCAGAACAGGATTTCGCGGGTGGAGTAGTACCCAGGGTGGATTTCCACCGCGGTGTGTCGTCAAAGTCGTTGGTCGGGAAAATGGATTTGTCGCTCTCTGGGAGATGACGAACAGAAAGATCGGCAGGGGTGACTCTAGAAGTGTCTTCTTCAGAATATTCTGAGTCACTCCGAGTAAAACGTAAACGATAATCGTGTTGGGAGCCAATAGTAAGAGACCCCATGGAACGCCTTCCTGGAGGATCGTCTTCGCCCATGCCTCCGGCGTCAGCGATAATGTCCTCCATATCGGATAGGTCTGAATCCGAGCTCTCGTAGTTTGAGTCGGATTTCCAATCTTCATATATCTCGGTCGCCACTTCTCCGGGCGTGAGGCCGCTTGACGAAGTCCCGAATAAACGAATGGGTTTATTGGAAATAACTTCTTGCAAGGTGGACGAAGCATCCTGCAAGGCAAACACCATTCTCTCGCCTTCCCCCAACGGAACTGTGGAACGCTGTTACCAAAGGTATGCGAGGGAGTGGGTGAACGATCACACACCTTCATTATTTTGTCTCGCAAAAGTTCCAGGCACGTTCACGTACACCGCATCCTTGTCGTACATCACCCCTCCGATGTCACTCATCGGGGCATGAATGATTAACTTTTGTTTCTCGCTCAGCCTCCGTCGCTTCTCGGAGTCCATATCAGGGAGAGGGCAGGGGTCATTTAACCGAGTCGAAGAGATGATTTCGAAGTCGCCAGCACCGGGGATGTGGATTTTAGAATCTTGTTGTAGGTTTGTTCCTCTGAGATACCCGTACAAAGTGATCCGGCGGTCACATTTTCCCCCTGAGAGTCGAACCTCTTCCCGAGGGGTAAGGTCCTCCATTCTGTCGGCAAGCAGATACGGGTGAGAGTTTCGGAAGACGAGCGGACGGAACTTCATGATGGTGATGAACCTCGAAAGGTTTAAGACTTCATTGTCAGGGTACCGGCCGTTGAGAACACCCGAAAGGTAGAAAAGCTTTGCTCCTTGGTATATTTCTGTCCAAAATCGTTTCTTCAGAGACTTTTTTGTGTCCCGGAGGGTAGAAACCTTCTTGATCAGGTCCAGGTGAGTGAGCACGCCGATAACCTTCGGGAAACCGTGTGATTGCAGTATATTGAGGAATTCGAATGTTTCCTAGTCCGTATTTCAGTAATTCCATACCAAAGCCATCAGTACAATCGAAACATGCACCATTTCGAATCCAAAAGATGCATCCACTAATAACAGGACCAGATCGGCGACCTTTCCAATGTCAATCATGGAGTTTAAATCGTTGTTGCACTCCACAAAGGTGAGCCTCCGCCGTTTTCCACCGACAACAGTGACAGGTCCCTGGGCGTTGTTCAGGGATTGTTTTGTAAATCTCCGGACGAGGCTTTTGAGAAGGGTTGTTTTCCCCACCCCAGGTGGGCCAACTATGGCCACGATTACAGGAGGGGGGTCCTCGTCCGGTGTGCGATTAACGAGAGGTACATGAAGGCGTGTTTGATCTCGTTCGACAGTTCTTCGAGCCTCCCTGTTAGCCCTGCGTCCTGACTTCGGTGCAAATGCCTGGGATTCAGGAATGTTAGCCAGTTTGCCACGAGAACCGTGTAGACTATCGTACTTTTTCGTTGAAACCGCTAGACACCTTCTCCTTCTCACCTCTCTTGTCGATCCCACCCCTGGATTGACTTGGTCGGTGTGGTTTGTTTTTTTGTTCCATGGAAGTAGTGCACGTGGTCATGGATCGAAGCTGTGATCAAGTGGTCCCGGATGGTCCTTGCCGCGAGTTTGCGCCAATAGGTCACCGGCTCATTGGTTAGCAATTCAACAGATTCCGCCCCTCGTACTTATGCTCGAGGAGAATGAGTGACTACCATGTCTAGACGAACATCCAGTCTTACGAACAATAGTCAAACAACAAAATATATCATTCTGCCGCTCAAGTGCTCAGACAAAACCCCAAGTTGGCAGGGTCCGGCGGTCAAAATCGTTCAAGTTTCACTAGGTCACTGTATATGGAATCGCTATGGAATATATATGACTGGCGGATGACAACATAAAAAAGAAGGAAATGGTTCCTATGCAAATGCCTCCCTCAAAAAGTCCTCGATCTGTTTCTTATGTAGGGCCTACGAGGGGAGTTAGTTGGGACTCAGTGAACATGAGAGATGGACCGCAAACCTTGCTACCCGTTGCGACTGAGCTCGTTGGCTCACGTCCGGCATACAAGGGGTACTTCCCTTTGTGGTGCTGCGTTTCGTTTGCGGCAGTCGAAATCCTGGGTGCGACGTATGTCCAGGCCCCGTTGTTCAAAGGCTCCTCCTACAGCAGAATAAATAGAGAACCTGGATGTGTTGAAATTGACGTACCTGGCACCACAGAACATCTGCATTCGGATACTCATCGAGGTGGGAGGTGATCTTTGCCGTGGCGTGAGCGGAAGGAATGAGGATGAGTTGTTCAGGTACAGACCAAATCATAGGGGAAAGGTGAGATTTGCTCGACTCGGCTGATTGCCACATCATTGATCCCCTTGTCTTGGCGCTCCTGAATGAGGGTGTGGTAGACTTGACCTGGGGAATACAGTTAATAATGTTGACCGTGGTTCCACCCAGCTAGGAGTACAAACCAGTGCAAAGGATGTGCCTTCTGATCTCGTTGGGTGGTACCAAGTTGTCCGGGTGAGGATCAGGGATATATCTCTGGAAGGCTGCACCAGTCGTCATCTCCTCTAACGAGGAGCGGGCTTGTGGGTGCCGCAACAAGGCTTTGGACCAGAATAGGATGAGCTATGCAGTTAGGTCAACCCCAAGAATTGCAAGAATTTCCTGATAATACGTACAGGTTTTCGGAAATCTCGGAGGAGTTGGCGTCGAAGTACATGGAACTGGAAAGACATCTTCAGCACACAAACAAACTGATGGAAAATCAACGGACATAGTTGGCTGGAGTCCTGTGGTAGGCAGGTGTTGAGTCAGCAAGAGATCAAGACGGGGAGGGAAAGGCTCACGTTGGATAAACGATCTGCATGTTGCAGTCTTGATGTTGTCTCTCCAGCTTCTCTGGGTATACTAGGGGGTGGTCGTCACAGAGTTGAAGGAAGCGCTCCAATCGTCCGCTTGAGTGCTCAGGACCTTGCCCATCATAGCCGTGTGGCAAGCTCATCACCAAACCTGTTCTTTGCAACCATTTCCTTTCTCCAGAAGCAATGAATTGATCGATAATGCACTGCGCGTTATTGGCAAAGTCACCGAACTGCGCCTCCCAGATGGTCAACGAGTCTGGAGAGACCAAGGAGTATCCAAGTTCGAACCCTAGTGCTCCAAATTCGGAGAGGGATGAGTTGCAAACCTTGAACTTGGCTTGGAAGCCACTGAGGTCATTCAGCGGAATGTACTGTTCCTCAGTATTCTGGTCGTGGATTACTGCGTGACGCTGCGAGAAGGTTCCACGTTCAACGTCCTGACCTGAAAGACGGACGTGCTTTTTCTCCAGGACTAGCGATCCAAATGCGAGCGCTTCAGCAGTGGCCCAGTCGATGTTCTGACCATCTTCGACGGTTTTTCCCCTCGTAGCGATAATGCGGGCGAGATTACGGTGTGGGGTGAAATCTTTCGGATAGGAAGAAATTGCTCGGCCAATCTTCTTGAGGGTATCAGCGTCTACGCCTGTGGGCCGGGTAGGGAGAGTCTCTTCTGCAAGCTCGCGTGGGGACGGGAATCCCTGCCAACTGGAGGAGAGCCACTCTTTGCTTGTAGGAACGTAATCTTTCGCTCCCTCTGCAGCCTTCTCAAGCATCCCCCAGACCCACTTCTTGTGTTCCTCAATGTTTTGCTCCGTGAACGTGCCACGACCAACAAGGAACTTGGTATAGTGAGTCAGAGGAGTCTGCTGCTTTTCGATGGCTTTGTACATCCGTGGCTGGGTGAACATTGGCTGGTCTGTCTCGTTGTGTCCATATCTGCGGTAACAGACGATGTCAATAACGACGTCCTTCTTCCACTTAGCACGGTAGTCTGCAGCAAGTTGGCAGACAAAATTGACGGCTTCCACGTTGTCGCCATTGACGTGGAATATTGGAGCATCGATAGACTTCGCGATGTCGGATGGGTAAGGGGTGGATCGAGAAAATCGAGGGTCGGTAGTAAAACCAACTTGATTGTTGACGATTAGGTGGATAGTTCCTCCTGTTCCGTAGTTTGGAAGGGTATGGAATCCCATGGTCTCGTAGACGACACCCTGACCAGCGAATGCGGCATCACCGTGAAGTAGAACCCCCATCGCGGTCTCGTGTTTGGATTCATCTTGTTCGAAGTGTTGGATCGCGCGAGTCTTGCCTAGGACGACGGGATTGACAGCTTCCAGATGGGACGGGTTCGCGACCAGGGAGAGTGCGACTTTCCTTCCAGAAGGCGTGGGACGAATGTAGTTGGCTCCGAGATGGTACTTGACGTCGCCAGCTGGTGAATCATCTGGGTCTGCAGTACCGGAGAATTCGTTGAGAATGGCCTCGATCGGTTTGCGGATGACGTTTGCAAGCACGTTCAGACGACCGCGATGGGGCATACCAATCGTCACGTGCTTTACGCCATGATCCACAGACCTATCGATAAGTGCCTTCATCCCAGGAACGAGGGACTCGCATCCTTCCAAACCGAATCGTTTTTCGTTAGGGTACTTGCTCGCGATAAACTTCTCGAATGATTCGGACCAGATGAGACGATCGAGGATCATCCTTTTCTCGTCAATGGTGTAGTTCCATGGCTTTGGGATCTCTACACGCTCCCTAATCCAATCGCACTGCTCCTTGTCCGGGATGTGAATATACTGTATTCCAACCGCGCCACCTGGTGATTCACATAAGACGAATGCACAATAGAGTCAACATAAAATTCTCACAGTAAATTCTCTGGCAGAGTTTGATTATTTCGCCCAATTTCATGGTCTTTGTGTCCTCGGTTGCGAAGTGGGGCAAGATTCCGGGCCCTAACGTGATCTCTTTGTCGAGGTCGCGTTCGGTAAATCCGTAGCGCGATAACTCAAGTTCCGGAGGCCTGGCGCTATCGAGGTCGGGATCGAGAATACCGAGCGGGTCAAGCTGAGCAACATGATGACCACGAACTTGATAGGCACGAACGAGGAGTTGCGTCTGAAAAGCTCGTTAGTGCCTCAGACCGAACCCGGTAAAGCAAACAGTGGTACCTTGAGATGGTCGTCTAGTTCCGCGCCGGAGCTGGCATGGAGGGCGGGGGCGCCGTCCGAGGGGGCTGGCATGACAGTTGGAGGTTGCTGGAAAGCATCGGAGCTCGGTAGACCTCTCTCTAAACCGGAGAAGTACACATCCCAAGAGGGATGGACCGATTTTGGGTCCCCCTTCCAATGCCGGTACATCTCCTCCACGTAATACGTATTTGTGCCATTTGCGAAGAGGTCGTTCGCAGAAGGGGTTGCGAATCCGCGAGTTTGGGGTAGCGCGACTGTAGTTGGCAGCGACGCCCGGAGACGTATATGGGGGAACCTACGAATGATGCGACTGGGCAACATGAAGATGACAGAAGAGGACTCGCGCGGCTGGTGTCGGGGAAGCGAGCCACATTCCGACGCCTTTATCCTTCCGTCCAAGTCACGTTACCTACAGTTGAGTCGACCTATCCCGACGCACCGACGATGTCGGCGGTTGCGTTGAATATTTTACGGCGGTCCCCCCACCTCTGTGCTTCCTTCACGAACAAATGGCCTGTGAGACTCTACAATGAGCAGTCATCGGCGCCGCCTCTGGGTGGCATTGAACCTCCTTTGAGTGGTCTTAGGGTCGTCGACCTCACCCGTGTGTTAGCAGGTCCAACAGCAACGATGTTACTTGCAGATCTTGGAGCGGACGTAATCAAGGTCGAAGAAATAACTCGAGGAGATGACACCAGTTCAGTCTTTCTCCTGTTCCGCTCCGTTCCGCACTCACCCGAATGCCTCTCAGGATCTTGGAACCCCCCGGCAGCCCCATTACTTGACAGTGCTCCTGCAGAAGCCTCCCACCTGCCGCCAGAGTCCGCTTACTTCCTATCGATAAATCGTAACAAGCGATCCATCACCGTAGACTTCAAGACTCCTGCCGGACTCAAGATATTACATCGGTTGATCAAACAATCCGATATTTTCATCGAGAACTTTGTTTCCGGAAAACTTGCTACGGTTGGTCTAGGGTGGGATGACTGCCGCAAGGTTAATCCTCGCCTCATATACGCTTCGATCACTGGTAATCACGCCGTTGAAACCTCTCCTAAAACCCCCTCACTCACCTCGGTATCAAAGGGTACGGTCAGACGGGACCATCCAGGAGGGCTGCAGGATACGATGTCGTTATCGAAGGCGAAGGTACGCTTATGTGCGCACTTGGAATCCACCCATAACCACTTACTTGGTCACGCCAGCCGGACTAATGCACATGTAACCGTGCAGCTCCATGTGAACTTCGACACCCGACAGCTAATTTGCCTCCCTGCCCTAGCACTGGTGAACCTGATGGCCCTCCGTGCAAGGTTTGCTCTGACCACAGCTGATGAATACAAACCCCATATAACAACACTGCAGGTAGGCGTTGCTAGTACGGACATAGCCACTGGCTTGTATGCCCATGGCGCCATCATGGCAGCCTTGATCTCGAGAGAGAAGACGGGAAAGGGCGTCTGGATAGATTGCAACCTATTTGAATCACAGGTATGACCTTTCCCCAGCCTAGATGGTATAGGATCACACCTATCGGTTCAGATTGCGGGATTGGCAAACATCGCATCGAACTATTTAATTGCGGGACAAGAAGCAGGCAGGCATGGTACCTCTCACCCATCCATCGTGCCATACCAGGTCTTCCCCTGCAAAGATGGTTTTATTATGATCGGTGCCGGAAACGAGGTACAGGTAGGTGCCACTCCGCACACGAACTACGCACGAAGAGGTGTCTCAAAACAGCTTCCCAGTTCAAGAAACTGGTTGAAAATGTGCTGCGCATGCCCGAGCTTTTGAACGACTCGCGGTTTGCCAACAATCGGGCGCGAGTTGAGAACCGCGATGCTCTCGTCAGACTTATTACGGATGTCTTAATGCAGAATACCCGGGACCACTGGCTTTCTGAGTTCAAAGGGCTTGGGTGAGCTTCAAAGGTTTTCCGGATTATGGCCCCGCTCGGAGCTAACGTTTCCCCCAGAGTACCATTCGGGCCTATCAATAACATAGCGGAAACGTTTTCCCACCCGCAGGCCACGGCACGCGAGGTTGTTGTTGAAGTAGAGGTGACGCTTCGCTTTCGTGTCGGATCATACCCCGTGTGGCTTAAAAATAAACTTGATTCACACAGCACCCGAGGGCTGGAAAGATCAAGCTCGTAGCACCTGCAGTTTCATACAACGGCAAACGAATGCCGGTCACGCGGCCCCCGCCATGGCTCTCCCAACACACAACTGAGGTAGATACGTCGACTGCATCTATGCGAGCAGACCCTCACTCGAACTCCACAAGGTGCTTACCGAGCTAGGGTACTCTTTGAAAGAAATCAACGAGTTCCGATCCAAGAGAGTTATTTGAGATCCCCATTACTGCGCCATTTTTAATCTATTCATACCACTCGAATGGCGAGGCACTGTGCAAACACCCACAGCTCACCCCTACAGCTCCTACTGTAACCATCGTCGCGACAAGTTTCCGTGCATTATGCATCAACCCCGATCGATCCTCCCTTGAAAGCATAGACACACCAAGGGTTTATTTGAATCGATCATCGTTTTCCCTTGTAGAACTCCCCTAATGTCTTCATAGTTACCCCAAACGTGCCGGTAACCTTGACGCCAGATGAGATCCAGCTTGGTAACTTGTGTTGGATCCGGGGTAACGAGTACCGACTGTCAACCAAAACTAAACTTGCCCAGTCTTCCCGGTGTCTGATTGCGCGGCCTTCCAGTGCCAGGGGTAAGCTACAGTCCGTTCAGGAGGGTGCCTCGCACCTATGCTTTGATTCACTGCGTTCAAACACATGTTCTCGTAAAGTTCCTTTCCTGCATCCTCCATTTCACCTTTCTGCTTCGATAGGTTGCTCACATATTTAAGCCTCTCCTTCAATTCCGGTGAGCTTGCGTTGGGGTATGGGAGCCCAACCATGACCACAGCACGTGCGAGATCGTCAGCAAAGTTCAATCCTTCGGACAATTTCGCCCCGACAACGGCCATTAAAAGAGCTCCGTTACTTTTGCCTGGCCCTCGCTATCTCGAGAATAGGGATGTTGTACGGCGAAAACTGGTGAAGAGATGACTCACGGACTGTTGTATCTCTTTCCCGTAGTCCCTCAGGACGCTTTCGACCCCGGCTGTTTCCATGGGCTCGTAGAATACCTCCTCGACGGTTCAAGCACAAAAAGATCGCTCTAATCAGGCACCCTCACCTTTTTACGCAACCCAATTTTTTCCAGCGTTCTGTCTGCTGACCACAGCCTGCGCACAGTATCGAGGGTGCTATAGGAAGAGAAAAAAACCACCACCCCTGCGGGTACAACGTTGACAAGATTTAAAAGCAGTTGTCCCAATTCTCCAAACTTCGGGATCATAGTGAGCGACCCACGATTGGAGGAGAATTCATCATGAATCGCCGTACCAGCGTTTGGTCTTCTCGGTTCTGGAATTTGAACTCCATTTCGCCACCCCTTGGCCCCTTCTGCACTACAACGGCCAGGACATTTGAGGGGGGAACAATGTGTCCGCAGGAGAATGGCCGAATCCTATCGGTGTTCACGTTGGGGAATAGCTGGTTCGTCAGGGCGGGGATCTACAACTCTTGTGCGTGAGAGAGAGAGGGGGGTGCAAGTGTCTTGTGCTCACAGGCGACATTGTTCCTCCAGCAAGTATTACGCATCTAGAAGCCTCTACAAGCTCGCGGAAGTGGCTTGCAGGGTTTAGCTGCTGGTACTTGATTTCTACCCGATCTTTTGACATCTCTGCAGTCAAGATAATACGCCCGTCTGGAAGGGTGTCATTACGATATCCTGTGGCGAGGGAGAGAACCTCACCGTCACTTGGGCTTGCCAGTGCAACGAGGAATGCCTCGACGGTATGCAAAGGAGGCGTAACTCCTTTCTTGGTTTCTAAAAAACGATCAAACTTGGAAAGAAGGTGAAAATGGTGAGGCTGACTATCGTCCGAATAGCTCGCAATCTTCCTAGCAACCTTGCGAAAGGTTAGAGCAGGATCTGGGATACGCAAATCGTGGACACCTTGCTGTTCTCCAAGTATGACCGTATATCCAAGAGATTAATGCCCTCGATATTCTTCCCCATTTTCCCAACAAATTCTCCCGCGGACATGACTTCCGTAACACGAGAGTTCGGAGTTCCTTGACCTGACCTGGCTCTCTTCCATTCTACAATGAATTGTTGTATTGCGTTGAGGGCGACCCGCAATTTCCGAAGGCGCAGAAGGTGGTCATGAGAGAGTCTCAGGCGAAACTTGGAGAGATAGGCATCGAGTTGGGATACAGATACAGTGATCACGCTAGCATCGAGGACAACGGACGAAAGCGAAAGAAGCGTGGAAATCAAATCTTCAGGGAGTCAGAGGATTCATAAAACCAGGCATATCAAACGTACTGTGAGCTTCATCGATTACTATTATTTGATTGGTGACATCAATACCAAGAGCTTTTCTCGCAACGCTAGACAGCAACAAATTGTATGGCAAGGCAACAAGCTGCTTTCCGGCAGCTAAGATACCTGAGAGTTGTTGAAAAGGGGCCAGCTCGAAACGCACCTGAGACTGCCCAATCGCCTTCCGGGAACCAAAATAAGGGCAGGTGTTTGATAACTTTCCTGAAATCGCTAGGTCTTCAATATCCTTTGGTATCGCCTGATGCGGGTTCAGCCAGATTCTACGAGGAAAACAACGACCGATGGTACCAGAATCTGGTCCCTAAATTCAAGGAGCTGTGTTTCATCTTCCCGTGGTGGGAGGAACCCGCACCCAGAACCAGCTCCTCCTTTGCCTGATCAGTAAGAGTACGTCGAAACGGATAGCCACAACAAACCCGTTAAGAGCTCTCTGCATTTCTCATCGAGGTCACCACCGGACTCGGTCAATGGTTTGTTGATGCATAACTGCTTCCGAGAACCGAGCGAGACAACGCGCACGGTGGATGCGTCCTCACTTACCCCGTCACTCGTTCGGGGGGCTGTGGTAAAAATTCTGAGACGGCGAAGTTCGCCTATGACCTGTGCTAACTGGGAATGTGTGCGAGAGGTATAGTACACTTTTGTGCACGTTGGTTCCTTGGCATCCATCCCAGAGGTGCCGTGATTTGCAAGCCTAGGACATCTGAGCAAGAAGAGTGGTAGGGGCAGGTGGTCTCACCGCTGCATCAGTGCCTTGACCTTTGGGTCAATGTTTTCCTCAGATTCCTCCTCCGCAGAGTCATCTGGCAAGAATGCATCCTCGTCTGGGAGGTTCTTCCCGATTGGATGGGTCAATTTCTTTCATAGATTAGGTTCCTTGCCATAGCTCTCTGGTACCGACCCACGCACCTGGCGTTTCACCACTCGGCCGCTTGCGACCCGCTTCATGGCTTCTTCCCGCCTCCGAGCACGGAGAAGCCTCTCCCCGTATTCGGCTTCCTCTGCCTCCAACTCACGCCGCCGCCTGTTCAATGCTTGGGCTGCAACCCAGTCATGCGCTATAATTCGCAGTTGTGAGGCCATTCAGATGTGGGAAACAAAGGGGGACGTACGATCATTGGTGGCAAGGTGGCTGAGGTAGCCCTTCTTTGCACGCTCGTGATCATCAAGCAGCCAGGCCATTGTCGCGCTTAGCAAGCTCGCTGTCTTACCCTGGAGGGACATCGTCAGAGTGAGAGTGTTAAGATGCACTTTGGGGCAATTTACAGTCCCAGTTGGACTCTCAACAACGGCGATAGCTCTGTCCTCGATTGCTCGGTACAGATGTTGCATGAGGTTCAGCTGGATGTCATATGGGTTATCATAAGGGAAGATGGGGAAAGAATCTGGGGTTGAGAGTGAGAGGCCGAAATCCATCCTCTTCTACAGCGTCAGTCACAGCCACACGGAGGCGGTTCGGAAAAGGCCTGTCAAGTAAATTTGACAATCCCCGCCCGACCCCGCCACTAACCCGACCCTCATCCCCATACCACGACCACCTGGACCAGCAACAATAGAGTCCATCCCTCTAACCACCTTTCGTGCTGCCCCTCCAATGAAGTTCAGGTCAGCTCCTCCCTCAAACTCACAGAAAAAGCCGCCCTGAAACAATCCTAAACCGCATAGTTCATCACTCAAGTTCAATGCTGTCTCCGAATGGTGGGATGACTATATCGAGTAAGCATGCCTCTGAGACAAAACCTTGAATGCCTAACACTTCCCAAGTTATGATGGACTCAAGAAACGGATATACCTCGTCGAGAAACAACAGTCAGGTCTAGACACAAACTATCACGACCTGGAGTCTCAGCGTAGCCCCCTTCTCGGCAACTCGGATAGCGATCAAGTCTTCAGCCAATACCTTGACCGTGAACTCAGGAAAATTACGATTTTCTACGAGTCACAGGCAGCTGAGCTACTTGAAGATACTGAGGACCTCGAGGCACAAGTTGCGGAACAGGAAGAAGCAGAGATGCGCAACTACCCCGAGTTTGACGAGGAGGATGAAGACGAGGAAGACGAGGACGGTGAGAGGGAGAGGGAGGACGAGACTGCTCCACAACCTGGAGAGGCTTCCAAACCTCGCAAGAAAGGTGTTGTAACATATTACTTATATCTCATACCACTATTTACCGAGGCTGTAACAGGGAGAAGACGAAGGAGTTCAACCCTTCGACGATTGAGTTTATCGTCAAGCGAAGAAGGCGCCGATCTCGATGCAGGCATCTCATCCCTCCGCCGTGGAGGCTCCTCCCTGCGGGGTAAATCACCCAAGGTGTCTGCCCGTACCCTGGCGAACACTTGGAACACCCTCACCCACACCGTCTCTTCTGCACAACTTCCCGAGACCGTGTGGTCTTCTGATACTGACTATGCCTGGGACATAAGGCTCCTATTCAAGCGCAGAATAACCAACCTTTATGTCGCGGTGTCCTCCCTCAAATCTTACGTTGAGCTCAACTATTCCGGCTTTAGGAAGATTCTTAAAAAGTAAGCACTGCCATGGACTTCAGTATTTCATATATTAACCACAGGATCTCGTCAGGTATGACAAGGTCACCTTTAACGAGGTGGGCGTTACTTCTAACGACCGCGATCGTTGTCCTCACCATCGCCTCGCAGTTGAAAGATAGATACCTGCATGACGTGGTGGAACGTGCGCCCCCCTTTACCCAAGCATCAAAAGACAAGATTTCTGGGGCCTTGCACAAACTCCTTCACCTATATGCTCACTGCGTAACCAAGGAAGATGTTTCTGCCGCTCAGCGACAGCTGAAACTCCACCAACGTGAAAATATTGCCTGGGAACGTGATACCGTATGGAGGCAGATGATTGGTCGCGAACGTAGAGGGGAATCAGACGGCCATCTAGAAACAGTTGGGGGTACCTTGGCAGTCCAGCAAGAGGCGGAAGCCGTCCAGATCTCGACTCCCTTGGGTCGCCTGAAGCTCAAACGCCGGCACATCTGGAAAGTGATCGCAATCGCTGTGTTCCTGGCATTGTTAAGTGTCCAAAGCGTCGACGGGGATGAAGCCAACAGGTGTTTTGCCATCCTGGTCTTTGCAACAATATTATGGGCAACAGAGGTAAAATAAACTTCCTCCGACTGGAGTACCCCTAACCACGACGGACAGGCTATCCCTTTGTTTGTCACATCGATACTCATCCCGTTACTTCTGGTTTGCTTGCGTGTAATACGGAGCACGGATGAGGATGGCGTTGTAACTCGTTTGACACCACCAGAGGCCACCAAGTAAGTCCCCAGGTCCTCACTGTGTCTACGCCATCCTCATCACAACTAGATATATCTTTTCTGTAATGTTCTCCCCAACCATCATGCTGTTGATCGGAGGGTTTACAATCGCATCCGCCCTGAGCAAAACCGCTATAGATCGCATCCTCATCACCAAGGTCCTCAGTATGGCTGGCACACGTCCGAGCACGGTTTTACTTGCATTTATGGGGGTTTCATGCTTTGCTAGCATGTGGATAAGGCGCGTACGCTGAGGCTCAAACTGCTATGTTTCTAACTCCCACCTAGCAATGTTGCCGCTCCGACACTATGCTTTACACTTATCCGAGTTCGTTTTCTTCCCTCAAATGGGGGAGTGCATACTCATTCCTTTTCGATAGCCCATTCTCCGCACACTTCCACCAAAGTCGACTTTTGCGCCTTGCCTGATTGTAAGTTAGCTATGTTCGCTCCACCTCGTTCTTCATCACTGATTCTCAAACCCTCAGCTTGGTATCGCTCTAGCCTCGTACGTGTGTCTCCGGCCTCACTGACATCAACTCAACAACCATTGCCCAGAAATATTGGAGGACAATCTTCTCCTATTTCATCCCCTCAGAATTTGATTGCTCTTCAGCACATGGATCCGCCGCTGGACTGGGCGAGGTGGTTTGCCGTCGCTTTACCCGTGTCTACTCTGTCGATCGTCTTGATTTGGTGGCTGTTGCTTGTCAGCTATAACCCTGCCCGTTCCCCTGATCCAACAGAACCTGATATCGAAGTGAAACCTATCCGCGCGACTAAGGAGCCATTCACTTTGAAGCAGTATTGGGTGACATTCGTATGCCTTGTGACCATTGGGCTTTGGTGCGTGGAACACCAGATCGAAGCTTCGGTCGGAGACATGGGAATCATCGCCATTATCCCAGTTGTCGCATTCTTCTCGACTGGGGTATTGAAGAAGGTACTCGCTACGTGCCGACCGCTCCTGGAGTTAATGATTAACGTACAGTGTAGGATGACTTCGAACACTTCTTGTGGACTGTAGTTTTCCTTGCAATGGGTGGAATTGCCCTTGGAAAAGGAGTAACAAGCAGCGGGTTGTTGACTGTAATGGACGAAATCATTCGAGGCATCATAACAGACATGTCTTTGTATACGGTAGTCCTGGTGCTTTCTGGGATCGTATTGGTTTGTCCCTTGCACCTTGACGACGCCATTGGCTAAACTTTTGGCGTTTTGTAGGTCATATCTACTTTTATCAGCCACACGATTGCTAGTGTGCTGTTGGTCCCTATCGCGAAGGAAGTCGGCAAAAACCTTCCTGGAAATCATGCCAATTTGCTTATCTTCCTGACCGGGTTGATTTGTTCGACTGGAATGGGTATGCCGGTTTCTGGGTTTCCAAACCAAACTGCGTGAGTGCGACTCCCTTTGAGTAAGATCCCCGTATCCTAATGACGGTAAATAGTGCAACTCAGGAAGACGAACTTGGTCAGTTGTATTTATCCAATATCGACTTCCTAAAGAATGGCGTTCCTGCGAGTATCGTTGCGGCATTTGTAAGAAATCTCAGCAGAAGCTAGGGTGCTTTTCCTGGGTCTGATGGTGCCTTACAGGTCGTGGCGACTGTGGGATACCTTCTGATGAAGGTCGTTGGGCAAGTGACCGCCTCACATTCTCCCGAAATGGTACTCACGTTGTGATAACTTTAGGCTTTAACTTGACTGTTCCGCGTCGGGTAACAAAGCAACAATTCATGATAGTCTCGTGCTCCATACATACCTCGGAGAAATGTTGCTTGGTCGATCTCGGTGTTGTCATTGTAGCCAGTTTACTCCTGGGACTAAGATGCAATACAACTACGTAATTAACGGTACTAGGAGATTAGCGGTATGTGTCCTGAACAATGGGAGACGAACGGCGGATGCAAAATATGGTTACCATGGTCTGAGCGGCCGGCGCACAGACATGTCACTACTGTTTACATCAGAATCCATGGTCCGAGAGACGTCTGATTCGCCGTTCTTTCCGGGTGTGCCCCCTTCCGATATTTCTCCGTGAGTTTCTGATTTGAATCTCGAGGAATGATCCAGATCGTGAATCCGTGGTGCCTCGGTTACGTATACGCGCTGATCATGGTTCATTGAAGCGGGAGAGACGTCCCCGTGACGCGAGGTGGGGACTGAGAAGGGGAGAGATACCTCATTTTGCTCGTCTTTCACCAGGGAATGAGCGTGCCGTGATGACGATTGTGCTGGCACAAAAGCTTCGTTAGGGGGGAAACTCAACGGAGGAGGCGGATGCATGGAGCGAAGTCTATACAACCACTTCATTAGCGAGAGGAATCAGCAAGCCAAGGGGGAGTCCGCTAACGATGTGGGGGTGTGATACGCCGAGGAGTCCCTGCGTTTTAAACGCTCAAGTATGGCGTTGGGTGGGTCGCGATCGCCTATCGCATTAAACCCTACCAAGTCCGCGACAGATGGAAGGGACACCGCATAATTAGATGACGACGGTTTAACCGGAGGAAGAGTGACCCTGGGTGCCTCGTGAATAATTTGGGGTGTTGATGCCGGCCGCCGGGGGTAAGGCTGATCAGATGGATGGATGACAAGGATCTCCGGCCGATGATTGAGGTAAGATGACTGATACGGGCTGTAACGGGGTGAGCCTGGATGTGGTGGGGGTGTCGGCGGGTTGGATGATCGCGGGAGGGGAAGTTCCCGAGTGGACAAGAGGTGCGTCGTGTCCTGTGGGTTTCCAACGTAGAATTGTTGTTGGAGGGGAGGTAAATGGCTTTGCGAAGGCAGTGCCTGGTCCACGGGAGACATAATGCTCCAGGAGGGGTTACTGCCGTTTATTTGTCCAGCCGCCCGGCGACTTCTGCGCCTGCGTGCGTCCCCGGAAGTGATCTGGCCAAACCCGGGTTGGTCAGGGGCGATACAAGTGTCGGGGAAGGTTGGTCTATGGTGATCGGTCTTTAGGCCAGCCGAAAACGACAGAAGACAACAAACACACCCGAATAGGGGAACAAGGTCGTAGCGAATATGCCATGCAACCCTTGTCAATCATCAGCTTTTGAATAGACTCAAATAATGTGAGGTGCACCTGCGAGAAAGCCTGAGAGCGACCTATTCAAGGTGAGCAACCAACCGCTGGTCGAGGGTAACTACTGATCTCACCTCGTATGGCATCCAGGTCCCTTGAATCTTGAGATAGCCGCCGCGAACCCTGCGGATGCGAGCGGCAAGTTCTGGCTCAGATTCCACCATTTTTACAATGTCGGCTGGGAAGGCAAGGCAGGTAAGCGGAACTGCTGAATGCATTGTTTAGGTTACCTTTGGAGTGTCCAAGCGCTAGCGGAAAGGTAAGAGATTTCAGCCACAAGTTGCCCAGGTACCTTCCAGCCATCAGCACGAACCTTTCCAAATTCCAGTCCATAAGATATAACCATCATCTATGTCCATCATGATCCACTGGCCGAGGAGAGGATACTCGTATACAGGACTATCTCCGAGTCAGAAGGTACCCCTGCCCGAGCCTTTGAGAACGTACATATAGCCGCGGGAGTCGTTACTGGTGATATACCGGCCTTTGGTCACATTGTGGTTCGGGCTGGTGTACGGGCGGAAGAGCCGACGGGAAACTTCGTGCTCCTGAGGGGACCGGGGAGGAGACTGGAAAACAGGGTTGGCCAGCGAATTGTTATCGTATCAACTGTCACTTACGCCACCAGGTGTGGTTCGCACTGACATAGTCCTGCGGCAATCCAAGGTCTGCTGGGGGGGACAGCGTACGGGGATCGACAGATCCAGGGTCGGGGAGAAGGAAAATAACTACAAGCAGATGAGCGCAGTTTTATTGATTTTCGAGGGAGGTGAAGTGGATAAGTTTGCTCATGGCGCGAGCGTGCCGTGCCGACCGAAAGACACCTTCGATCATTCCTTTAGAAGCCAATCCAAAGGAAATTTGCTGGACAGTAGACCGTGACTAAAAAGGACCGTCTGGTGCCGGTTGGAAAAGAATAGAAAACATGCCAAATTGCCGAAGAAAAATCGGTTGACCCATGACCGTGAGAAGGGCATGTGATTGGCGGGAAATCGTGTTTAAAGTTGTGTCCGGGGACCCAAAACATCCCAGCACTTCCGGGGGGAGGCCGGGTTGCACTCATCAGACGGATCGTGCGCTCGAGGGACGAGTTCCTGATCAACGATCGGTGATGCATTGATCGAGGTCGCTGGTCACCGAGCTGCCAGCTGTATGTCCCGTCCGACGGCGCGGATCTCGTGAAACGATTTCGGGCCCGTGTGAGGAGCGGCATCTTTCTCGCACCCCTATTGGCGAGAATAACAACCAATGACCCACATGGCCTGCCACTAACCCCATCCACCCACTTGCGTCACGGGGCTAACGGACAGGCACAATCGGCTCAGAGCCTCCGCACAGGTGAGGGAAACCAGCTCCAGGTACGGATCCGAATGGCAGAACGTATTCCCCGGACATTATGATAAAACGAGATCTTGACTAAATCTTGACCACGGACCCAATTCCCGGTCCCTTCGCATCCTTATCACTCATATACCATTACCCGCCAACAAACTGGGCTCGGCCCGCATCGTTCCTCGGTAAACCTGTCCATCAAGTCCAAATATCAACATAAGCGGTCCCCTTTCTCACTCCTCGACATCCTCATTGACTCCATCCTCACTCCATATTCTGAGAAACTGCGTCATTTCCATCAGATCCAATGGCCCGGCGGGAGGCACAATTCCACACTTACTGTTTCCCGTTGCTCGGAAATATCTCCCAACGTGGTAATTGGCTTCATCGCAAATGGAAGCCTGTCCCATAAAATCCCAACCGTGTTCCGCCGAGTGACGGCTTTATCGCCAATCGCTGTCTTCTTCCCCATCACCCACTTTGCACATTTCCTGCGTGCACGTCAACGGTGTATGCGGACGACTGACTAGGATTATTGCTTACTCTTCCGATATTCCGTATGTTGATTTCAGATACGCTTTGAGCAGCATAACCACGCTGATGATGACGGAAGATTGCATCGATGGAAGCATGCCCTCAGATACCACCACTCGTTCTTGGTTTGTTCCGCTGTCTTCATGCAGCTGTGTCAACAAGTGGGTCGGAGACACTGTCTCAATCAATTGTGCCCCAGATGTGGAGAGGACCGATGTCAGATGCTTAGCCACGGTCAGCACATCTTCTTGTACTTTATACTCAAAGCAGGCAAGATTGTCCGCCATGTATCTTGCAAAGTAGATGTCGTGCTGTGTCGTCACTTCCTGCATGTCAAATACCTTCGACATGGCCCGCAGGAATTCTAACCTCGCTGGCCGCTTCTCCCGAACCAGAGAGTACCATCCGTGCAGCAAAGCAGTTGGAGTGTTCTGGATGGTTCGGAATCCTAATTCCGGGCGCAGATTTATTCGCAAAGAAAGCACAAGAGAAGAGGGGAGCTACACACCTGAAACAGCATCGACGCCACAGAGCGACTTCTGGTAATCGAACGATGCCCTCGCACTGATGAGATATCGAGAGTTCAACAATGATGAATGTTTGTTGTGTAAGACGTGATGCAAGGAGCCCGCGCGGTTGCTGATCGAGGAGATGGGGCTCGTTTCCAGCGCTACGACCACTGGGAACGACTAATATCCTCCGTTAGGAACTCTTTTTGTAGACAGCCCCCTGTATACGTACCTGGAGGGGGTGAGTCAATCCCTGTTTGATCGTAAACGTAAGGACGTCTATAGCCCCGCCCTGGAGTTGAGGAACAGGAGAAAGAGCTGCTTTGAGAATTGGATCGAGATATCGTTGCAGAACCGCCGAGCTGACCCTATGTACATATCAGCTTATGGTTAATCCAAAATACATTCAACGGACATACCCGGATTCAGCAAAGTCCTCCGTATTTCCAACCAACTCGGCAAGATTTACTTTTTCGTCAGCGCCACTTGATCCTTTCAGCCCTGTAACTGTATTTAGTAAGACCACTCGAATAAATCCTGGCAGAATCGCACCCTTCTCTTTCTCTTTCTCCACTTCGGCATGCTTTGATGCCTCGGAGACGAGGAAATCATGAAGAATCTTCAGCATCCGGCCCTTGGTTTCATCCGAATCTGATTGAAAGATCATGTCCATGATTCTCGTGGAAGGTTCCAAAGTCATTAATGAGGGTTGGGCGCGAAACAGAAAGCCTATGCCCGCGCAAGACCATCAGACAAGAGGAGATGTCATCGGACAATTAATTACCTAAGCACTGCAAGAGACGCCCTTTCAACGTTGAATCGGAATATTTGTCGTAGAGGCGAACGAGCATGGTATAAACGTGGTCCGTAATTGAACCCTACGCAACCGAGGGACCAATACGGTGAGAACTCGTAGTCAACCGGATGAAGTGTTTGCTTACTGAGGAGACTGCTTGTAAAACGTTTCTTACGTCTGGGCCGTAGAAGATCCGGTTAAGTTAGCCACTATGCCGGAGGTAATTCACACATACCTTCTCTTTGTTCGCTGAGATGGTCGAAATCACAGTGTTCGCATAACAACGACACGATCAGTATCAACATAGATAGGCTCCTGCTATCCGCGGGTGATAGCTGAGTGTTCGCAGGTTTCGTAACAAACTTCTGTATAAGTCCTGCAAAGAGTAAGATAACAGCAAGGGATAAACCACGGTGGTCGTACCGTTGCAAGATTTGAGTAGGTTGACAAGGCGTAGAAAATCACGCGTTAGACACTGCACCACCGCGCACATACACGCGACAGTCTCTTGTAAACCCTGAACAAAGAATTGAGTCGAATGTTACTGGGGATCAATTGTGCTTACGTTTAAACCTGCGGATGGTTTGAGAATCATCGGCTGCAGAGCAAGCTGTAGGTCCTGCCCGAAACCAGTTGCTGTCTTGGGCATGTGAGGGATGGCAGCCCGGAAAATTTTGAGAAGGTAGTCTGCGATTGTTTGCTCGTCCTCTGTAGACGTTGTCTTATCGTCTTTAGTTTTCTTCTCAATGGACGAAACTGTGCCCTTGAGGTACGGGAGAAGCGTTGAAGCCTTGGAAGCGGTTAGCAGCTGAGGATATGCAGATGTAAACAAGTGGATTGTCCGTATGCTGTTGGTTGTCGTCTGCTGTACGTGAGTTGCGATTCTGCGCTGGGGGTCTGTGATGGACTCACAAAGCCTGGGACATCGGAGGCGTCAACCAGTCCGTCAATCAACATGTCGCAAATCTCGACACAACGAGACCGCAGAAACACAATGTCGGACTCCTGCTTCTCAACCATCATCTTGTGGAGAATATCCTCTAACGGTGATTGCCTCTCCCTGAAGCCCGCCAAGACGCCCATGATGACAGCGACTGTTGAAGATATCTCC
>Ga0307510_10002511_pt1 | contig 20892 bp, 24 predicted proteins | sample 12_EM_MG_FD_207224 | JGI IMG/M metagenome (GOLD analysis project Ga0307510, IMG submission 207224) | Populus trichocarpa ectomycorrhiza microbial communities from riparian zone in the Pacific Northwest, United States - 12_EM | ecosystem: Host-associated > Plants > Roots > Unclassified | place... | reverse complement strand
TGGTGGATCATGCCGTCGCCGTCGAAAGGATGGTAGCGGCCGAGCGGCTGATGGAGCTGGTTCTCGGTATTGCGCAGATAGACGCCATCGAGATCGTCCGGGATCGCACCCTCGATCACCTGCAGGTCGGTCGCCGTCACCTCCTCGTGCAGCGGCGTCCAGGCGCCGTTGAGATAGGGGTGGTTGCTCGGGCGGAGCGACGAGACGACAGGGGGCAGGCGGTCGATCTGCACTTCACTCTCCCGGACGCATTGTTCGCGGCGAGACTAGGCCGGGAATAGCCAAAGCGCCAAGCCCCGCGCATAGACGCCGCCATGGCTCTCCTTCCCTTCCGCACCATCGTCTTCGATCTCGACGGCACGCTCGCCGACACCGCCCCCGATATCGCCGCCGCGCTCAACCATGCGCTGGCGGGTGTCGGCCGCCCTATGCTGTCGCTCGACGCAGTGCGCGGCATGGTCGGCCATGGCGGCAAGGTGCTGCTGGAACGCGGCCTCGCCGCGACCGGCGGCATGGACAAGGCGGCGCTGGCAGCCGGCTTCTCCGCCTTCATCGCCTATTACGAAGCGCATGTCTGCGATCACAGCCACCCCTATCCCGGCGTGACCAGCGCGCTCGACGCGCTGCGCGACCAAGGCATCGCGCTGGCGGTGTGCACCAACAAGCCCGAGCATCTGGCGCGCGGCCTGATCGACGCGCTGGGCTGGCACGGGCGCTTCACCGCGATCGTCGGTGGCGACACGCTCGCGACGGTCAAGCCCGACCCAGCCATGCTCCATCTCGCCGTTGAGCGCGCCGGCGGCGGCCCGGCGGCGATGATCGGCGATTCGATCGTCGATGTGCAGACGGCGCGGGCGGCGAGCCTGCCGTGCATCGCGGTCAGCTTCGGCTTTGCCGACCGGCCGGCCGATCACCTCGGTGCCGACGCGGTCATCGACAGCTTCGACCAACTGCTGCCGGCGCTCGCAGCCTTATAGTCCTCGCGGCAAATCCACCGCCCCTCCATCGCCGCTGCACGCGGCGCGGCCATCTTCCCCGGAGCAAGGGGAGTGACCGGATTGAAAAGAATAGCGATCGCCGGCCTGGTGCTCGCCGCTACTGGAGCGGCCGGCTTCTGGTGCTGGTCGGGCGCCTATGGCGTCAACGTGCTGACGCGCAATGGCGGGACCTATTGGACCGAGATGGCGCCGGACGATACGCGCCTGCCGCCGGCAATGCGCCTCGCCCTGCGCGAGCCGGCGCCAACGGCCGTGCCGGGGCCGCTGGTGTGGCATCAGGGCGCACCGGGTTTCGAGGTCGCCGATCTGGCGGTGATGGTCGGCGGCCGCCAGGTCGATACCTTACTGCTCAACCGGATCGATCCGGCGCGCTACCGCTTCGTGGTGCGGAGCGCCCCGCGCGGCGACAAGGGGCTCGACGAATGGGAGCGCGATCTCCCTTTGGCGGCGCTGATCGTCAACGGCAGCTATTTCGATGTCGCCGGCCGGCCCGACACGCCGTTTGTCAGCGAGGGCGTGGCGATGGGGCCGCGACACTATGATGCCCATGCCGGCGCCTTCGTCGCCGGGGACGGCACCGCCGACGTCAGGGATTTGTCGAAGGAGAACTGGCGGCACGCCTTTGCCGGCGCGCGCAATGCGATGGTCTCCTATCCGTTGCTGATCGGCGAGGACGGGCAGAGCCATGTCGCCGTCAAGAGCCGCTGGCTCGCCAATCGCAGCTTTGTCGGGCGCGACGCCAAAGGGCGCATCATCATCGGCTCGACCCGCGAGGCCTTCTTCCCGCTCGACCGGCTGGCAGCCTTTCTGCGTGTCGCGCCGCTCGGTCTGAAGGTCGCGCTCAACCTCGATGGCGGGCCGGTGGCATGCCAGAGTGTCAGGCTGCCCAGGTTCAAGCGCAAACTCTACGCCCGCTGGGAGGCGCAGGTCTCCGGCGACAAGGTGACGCTGCTACGCTGGCCGCGGACCAGTACCAATGTCGCCATGCCGATCGTGCTGACGGTCGAACCGCGCTGAGCGACGTTGGCATACGTGCCGGCTGGCGTTGTGGCGCGACCGGGAGCAAAGACCCGCGGCAACCATTTCAGGATAGCAGCATGAGCTTCTCTCTCTACGACGCCTCGGTTCCCGTGTTCACCAGCATGCTGACCGACATGCGAGCATGGCTCGACAAGGCCGCGGCGGAAAAGCCGGAAGGCGAATTGCTCGAGGCACGGCTCGCACCCGACATGAAGCCCTTGCCGGCGCAGTATCAGATGGCGTCGGACAGCGCGAAGAACGCGCTCGCACGGCTGCGCGGAATCGACGCGCCGTCGATGCCCGATACCGAATCGAGCTTTGCCGAACTGCGGGAACGCTGCGACAAGACCATCGCCTTCCTCGCCACCGCCGACGCCGCGTCGCTGGCCGGTGCCGAGGATCGCACCGTCGAGCTGCGCTTCCCGAACGGCATGGGCTATCGCTTCACTGGTGCGGCGTATCTCACCGGTTTCGCGCTGCCGAACTTCTTCTTCCACGTGACCACCGCCTACGCGATCCTGCGCGGCGCCGGCGTGACCCTGGGCAAGCCGGATTTCCTCCAGCATCTCGGCCCGCCGAACATCACGGCCTGATTTGTTCGGCTGACGCCGAAGCGGCACCGGCCCGCTCCCCCACCCGACCTCCCAACCAGGATATTCTATGGGAGGTCGGGTGGGGGAGCGGGCGGAGCAGCCCAAGGTTCCGACGATGCGCAGCATCGGTGGAATGGCTGCGGAGGGCGGTGCCGCCTGTTTCAGCTTGCTGAAACCAAAAACCCGAAACCCCGGCGGCCTTGCGGCCGCCGGGGTCCCGTGAGCCCATCCCGAAACGGGCGGACTGGTCGGCCCCGACACCCTTGGGGGGGCGGTGCCAGGGCCGTTTCCTAGGCCCTTACTTCAGGAGCGAGAGAACGCCCTGCTGGCTCTGGTTCGCCTGGGCGAGCATTGCCGTCGATGCCTGGCTGAGGATCTGCGCCTTGGCGAGGTTCGCCGTCTCCGATGAGAAGTCGGCGTCCTGAATGCCCGAACGAGCCTGGCTCAGGTTTTCCACGTTGGACGACAGGTTGTTGACCACCGACTGCAGCTGGCTCGACGCCGCACCGAAAGTCGCGCGGGCCGTGTTGACCGTGGCGAGTGCGGTGTCGAGCGTGTCGAGCGCATCCGATGCGTCGCCGGCGTCGGAGATGTCGACATCGGTCGCATCCGACAGGTCGATCGCGCCGAACGACACAGTGACGGTGTCGGCGGCCGAAGAACCGGCCTGGATCGTCACGCTGCCGCTGGTGCCGGCGGTGCCGTCGAACAGCGCAACCTTGTTGAACTGCGTGTTGTCCAGGATGCTGCTGATCTGCGTGGTCAGCGCGGTGACTTCGGTCTGCAGGTTGGTGCGGTCGTCGTCGCTATAGGTGCCCGATGCCGACTGCACCGCCAGCTCGCGAATACGCTGCAGCATGTTGCCGACTTCGTTGAGCGCGCCATCGGCGGTCTGGGCCATTGCCATGCCGTCATTGGCGTTGCGGATGCCCTGGTTCATGCCGCGGATCGACGCGGTCATCGACGAAGCAATGGCGATGCCGGCGGCGTCGTCCTTGCCCGAGTTGATGCGCTGACCCGTGGACAGGCGCTGCATGGCGCTCTGCAGCATGTTGTTCGCGGCGTTGGCGGCGTTGCCGGCGCGCAGCGAGGCGATGTTTGTACCGATAACAGTCATGTCTGTATCTCCGTGTTTGCTCTGACGATCCCCGCCGCCCCCAAGCGGAGGGCCGAGCCGTCATCAGCACAGAACGGCAGAGTCTTTCCGGCCTTAAGCATTTTTGTTGAGCAGATTTGCCGCAAGGCGTGGGCCGGTGGGGGATGCCCGCTCAATACGGGTAGCGCAAAGGCGGCAAAGCGGCAGGGAAGCGGAAATATTCTGCCGGCCCGGCAACATACTTAACTGGTCGTTTACCTTCTTTGCCCCATTCCCGTCTTGTCCAAAGGGGGAATTCAATGCCGTCGATCGTCCCGTCAGCCGCGCTTCTGCGCGACCGCTATGCCCTTGTGTCGCATCTCCGCGCACAGGGTTTCGCGATCGGTACCGGCGGCGGCCGTCCCCAGGCTGGCGAATATTATCTCGTCGCCGATGGCGAGACGCCCCCGGCGCCGGCCCGCACCATCGTGCTGGGTGATGGTCCCCGCCGCATTGTCCCGTCGCGCGACGGCAGCCCGGCACGGGTCGATTTCGATCGCGCCGACAATGCCGTCGGACACGGCTTCGTCGCAGCGCTCGCCGCCGAGCCCGGCGCGCCGACCGCCGCCGACCCCGAGAGCCTCGCTTTGCTCGCGCTCGCCGAGCGCGTCGCCCAGGCCGACATCACCGTGCTGATCAACGGCCCGACCGGCACCGGCAAGGAAGTGCTGGCCCGCGCGATCCATAATGGTTCGACCCGCCGCGACGGCCCGTTCGTCGCGATCAACTGCGCCGCGCTCCCCGAGACGATGCTCGAGGCGCTGCTGTTCGGCCATCAGAAGGGCGCCTTCACCGGGGCCTCGTCGGGTGGCGAAGGCTTCTTCCGCGCCGCCAATGGCGGCACGTTGCTGCTCGACGAGATCGCCGAGATGCCGCTGACCCTCCAGGCCAAGCTGCTCCGCGCCCTGCAGGAGCGCGAGGTGATCCCGATCGGCGCCACGACGGCGGAGAAGATCGACGTGCGCGTCATCGCCTGCGCCAATCGCGACCTGCAGAGCGAAGTCGCCGCCGGCCGCTTCCGCCCCGATCTTTATTATCGCCTGTCGGTCTTCCCGCTGACCACCAAGCCGCTCGCCGAACGCCGCCTCGACATCCCCGCGCTCGCCGCCACGCTGATCCTGCGCCATGCCGGCAACCGCAACATCATCCCCTGGCCCGATGCCGGCGCGATCGACATGCTGATGGGCCATGACTGGCCGGGCAATGTCCGCGAGCTTGAGAATGTGCTGCAACGCGCTTTGCTGTTCGCCGCCGGCGACACCATCTCGGCCGAGCATATCGTGTTCGATCGCCCGGCGCCGGCGCTGGTCACCAGCCCGGCGGCCAACGACCAGCCCGCGACGCTCGGCAACATCGTCCAGATGAGCGAGTTCGCCGCGATCCGCGAGACGCTGCGTGCATGCGGTGGCAGCCGGATCGAGACCGCGAAACGCCTCGGCATCTCCGAACGTACCCTGCGCTACCGTCTCGCCAAGGCGCGCGAGCAGGGCGACGACATTTCACAGGCACATAACCGGGTGGCTTCGGCATGAGCATCGACGGAATCGGTGGCGGCGCGATGAGCGTCGACCGGGTGATGGCGCTCCGCGCACAGATCCTCGAACGCAACCAGGCGCTGAGCCGCGCCAGCGATGGCGCCGGCGTCAATGCGCCGAACACGATCGGCGGCACCAGCCCGGCCCAGCCGGCCAGCTTCGCCCAGTCGATGAGCGATGCGCTGAATTCGGTGAACGCCGGCCAGCAGCGCGCCGCCGATCTCTCCGCCTCGTACGAGCGCGGCGAGACGATCGATATCGCCAAGGTCATGCTCGCCCGCCAGGAAGCCTCGGTCGGCTTCGAAGCGACGATGCAGGTCCGCAACAAACTCCTGTCCGCCTATAAGGACATCATGAGCATGCCGGTGTAATGCGATGAACGCCCTCACCCCCAGCAACGCCACGCTCGTTCCCGAGCGTTTCGCCAACCCGCTGCGCCAGATCGGCGACGTCATGGCCCAGCCCGCGGTGCGCCGCGCGCTGCCCATGGTGCTGATGCTCGGCCTGATCGCGGCCGCCGTCTTCGCCTGGATGGCGCTGTCGACGCCGACGCAAAAAGTCCTGTTCGCCAACCTGCCCGACAGCGACAAAGGGGCGGTCACCGCCGCGCTCGACCAGGCCAATATCAAGGCCCGCATCGACAGCGGCACCGGCGCGCTGACTGTCGGCGAGGACGATTATTCCCGCGCCCGCATCCTGCTCGCGGGCCAGGGCCTGCCCAAGGGTGCGCCGGCCGGCTACCAGATCCTCGACCAGCTGCCGATGGGCGTGTCTCGCGCGGTCGAAGGCGAGCGCCTGCGCCAGGCCCGCGAGACCGAACTCGCCCGCTCGATCCAGGAGATCGACGCGGTGGCCGAGGCACGCGTGCATCTCGCCACGCCCGAGGCCAGCGTGTTCGTCCGCGACAACGCCCAGCCTTCGGCCTCGGTGATCCTCAAGCTGCAGGGCGGCCGTTCCTTGAGCGACGCGCAGGTCTCGTCGATCGTCAATCTCGTTGCGTCATCCGTACCCGGTATGAAGCCCGACGCGGTGACCATCGTCGACCAGCTCGGCGCCTTGCTCAGCAAGGCCGGCGGCCAGTCCGGCCTCGGCGCCTCGGGCGATCAGCGCATCGCCTTCCAGCGCCAGATCGAGGAAAAATACCGCGCCCAGGTCGTGCAATTGCTCACACCGCTGGTCGGCGCGGGCAATTTCTCGACCGAGATCCAGGCCGACGTCAATCTCGACGAGACCCAGGCGACCCGCGAATCCTATGACAAGCAGGGTCCGACCCGCGCCGAGCAGGGCAACTGGACCGGCAACCAGCCGGCCGGCCAGACCGGTGCGCCCGGCGGCATCCCCGGCGCGCTGTCCAACACCCCGCCCGCCGCCTCGACCTTGAGCGCGCCGACCCCGACACCCACGCCGACACCCGGCGCGGCGCCGACACCCGGCACCACCGCCGGTGCGGCCACCGCTCTGGCTGGCGCCGTCGGCGACGCGCTGAAGCAGAGCGACCAGTTCGCCCGTGCCTATGACAATGGCCGCGAGGTCTCGGTCACCCGCAACGCGCCGGGCACGATCAAGCGGCTGTCGGTCGCCGTGCTGCTGCGCGATCCGGAAACCGGCAAGCCGCGCAGCCCGGTCGAGATCCAGCAGATCACCCAGCTGGTCCAGTCGGCGGTCGGGTACGACCAGAGCCGCGCCGACCAGGTCACCGTGATCAGCCGCAAGTTCGCCGCCGCGCCCGAAACCGGCTCCGCCCAGCCCTGGTATGAATCCGGCTGGGTCGCGGTGATCGCGCGCAACGTCACCGCCGTGGTCATCGCGCTGCTGGTGCTGATCATGGGCGTGCGGCCGCTGTCGAAGGTGCTGATGAAGCGCAGCAACGATGCCGGCCCGCGCCTCGCGCTCGGCCGCGACATGGGCGGCGCGAACGGCACCCCTGCCGGCGGCAACGCCGGGGGTCCGCCGGTCAGCGTCGACGCCATGGCCGGCGCGCGTAATTATGACGACCGCATCGGCGCGGTGCGCGGCTTTACCCGCGACAACCCGGCGCGCGCCGCTTTGGCGGTGCGTGACATGATCAAGGCCGACGCCAAATGAACGCTCCCTTGCGCACCTATACCGGCGTGGAACGCGCCGCGGTACTGATGATGCTGGTCGGCGAGGAGGAAGCCGCGGCGATCCTCCAGAAGCTCGACCCGGAAGAGGTGCGTCAACTCGGCAAGGCGATGTTCGCCGTCGCCGATGTCAGCGAGAGCGATGTCGAGTTCGTGCTCGACGATTTCGTCGGCAAGGCGCGCGAACGCACCGGCATCACCTTCGATCCGCGCCCGCAGATCGAGGCAGTGATGACCCGCGCGCTCGGCCAGGAAAAGGCCGACTCGATCCTGTCGCGCATCGTGCCGGCCCAGGACGCCTGCCAGATCGAGATGCTCGACTGGCTCGAACCCGAGGAGATCGCCGGGCTGATCGAGCAGGAGCATCCGCAGATCGCCGCGGTGATGATCGCCAATCTCGACCCGCTGATCGGCAGCAAGGTCCTCGAACTACTGCCGGATGCCCACCAGCCCGACATCCTGCACCGCATCGCGCGACTCGGCCCGGTCACGCCCGAGGCGATCGAAACGCTGCGCACCGTGCTCGCCGGCCGCGTCAACAAGCCGGCGAAATCTGCCGGCGTGATGATGGGTGGCACGCGCGAGGCGGCCAAGATCCTGTCCGGCGCGCGCAAGTCGACCGAGCAGCGCGTCATGCCCAAGCTGTTCAAGATCGACCGCGAGACCGCCAAGGCGATCGAGGAGGCGATGTTCGTCTTCGATAACCTGCTCGACCTCGACGACAAGAATCTCGGCACGCTCATCCGCAATGTCGACAGCGACATCCTGGTCCGCTCGCTCAAGGGTGTGGACGAGACTGTCCGCAGCCGCTTCCTCGGCTGCATGTCGAGCCGCGCGGCCGACGGCATCCGCGACGAGATGGAAGCACGCGGCCCGATGAAGCTGAGCGAAGTGCTCGAGGCGCAGAAGGTCATGATCCAGATCGCCCGCAACCTCGCCAAGGACGGTACGATCATGCTCGGCGGCAGCGGGGGCGACGACGACTATGTCTGATTTCGTTGTCGGCTTTACGACACGCAATGAGGGCGTTGCCCAGGCATTGCAGGCAGCGTTCGCGGTGCAGCCGATCGGCTTCGCGCCGGCCGACATCAAGGATCGCGTCGGCGGCCGCCCGAGCCATTTCTCGCCCCAGGCCGGCGAGCCGAAGCATTTCCACCCCGCCGACGCGGCAAACAACCCGACCGCCGGCTGGGATCCGTTCACCGCCACCGCTGATCCGTCGCCCGGTTTCGCCGATCCGCTCGAGGCGGCGCATGCCCGCGGCCTTGCCGAGGGGCGCGCCGCCGCGCTCGCCGAATTGGGTGAGGGTGAGGGCCGTGACGCGGCGCTGCTGACGCAGCTGGCTGACGCGTTGAAGGCCGACGACCGTTTCGACCGCGCCCAGCTCGCCAAGCGCATGCGCCAGACCGTGCTGTTCCTCGTCGCCAGGCTGATTGGCGAGACCGGCATCGCGCCCGACCTGCTGGCACACCGCATCGAGGCGGCGACCGACATGCTCGCCGACGCCGCCGAATCGGCCATGCTGCGCGTCCATCCCGACGACGTTCCGCTGCTCGAAGGCAAATTGCCCAAGACGGTGTTCGCGGTCGGCGATGCCACCGTCGCGCGCGGTGCCTTCATCCTCGAATCCGCCTCGACCATCGTCGAGGACGGCCCCGATCTGTGGCTCGAACAGCTCGCCCAGGCGATCGACCGCATCGCGCTGCCGAACGCTTGAACGACCCCATGCTCAACCGCTTCACCGACGATTATCTCGACGCGCTCGGCCGTTTCGACTTTGCGCCCAGGCCCAAGGTCTCGGGCCGCCTCGCCTCGTTCGACGGCCTGTTGATGGAGGCGATCGGCCTCACCCTTCCCGTCGGCACCGTCTGCCAGGTCGGCGACGGTGCGGGCAAGGTCGAGGCCGAGGTGATCGGCTTCCGCAACGGCCGCACGCTCCTGATGAATCTCGGCGGCCCCGCGCCGCTGCTGCCGCGCGCGCCGGTGCGCCCGCTCGGCCCTCCGGGTGAAGCCGAGGTCGGCGCCGCCCTGCTCGGCCGCGTCGTCGACGGCGCGGGCAAGCCGATCGACGGGCTCGGCCCGATCCGCGGCGCCGACAAATGGCCGCTCGCCGGCAAGCTGCAATCGCCGCTCGACCGCGGCCGCGTGCGCGAGCCGCTCGATGTCGGCGTGCGCGCGATCAACGGCCTGCTCACCGTCGGCCAGGGTCAGCGCATCGGCATCATGGCCGGTTCCGGGGTCGGCAAGTCGGTGCTGCTCGGCATGATCGTCCGTGCGGCGCAGGCCGACGTCATCGTCATCGGGCTGATCGGCGAACGTAGCCGCGAAGTCGCCGACTTCCTCGAAACCAAGGTCGCCGGCGCCGCGCGTGCGCGCTCGGTCGTCGTTGCCGTCCCCGCCAATCATTCGCCGGTGCTGCGCATCCGCGGCGCCTTGCGCGCCACCGCCATCGCCGAGGGCTTCCGCGCCGAGGGCAAGAAGGTCCTGCTGATCATGGACAGCCTGACCCGCGTCGCCCATGCCGGGCGTGAGATCGGCCTTGCGCTCGGCGAACCCGCCTCGGCGCGCGGTTATCCGCCTTCCGCCATCGCCATGCTGCCCAATCTGATCGAACGCGCCGGCACCTGCGTGTCGTCGGGCGGTTCGATCACCGCGATCTACACCGTGCTCGCCGATGGCGATGACGGCAACGATCCCGTCGTCGACTCCGCACGTTCGATCCTCGACGGCCATATCGTGCTCAGCCGCCAACTCGCCGAGCGCGGCGTCTATCCCGCCATCGATCTCGGCCCCTCGGTCAGCCGCGTGATGACCGATATCGTGCCCAAAGCGCACAGCCAGGCCGCGCAGATCCTGCGCCGCCACCTCGCCACCTATGAGGAAAATCGCGATCTCGTGCTGATGGGCGCCTATCGCCCCGGCGCCGATCCCGCGATCGACGCGGCCATCGCCTGCCACCCGGCGGTGATGGAATATATCCGTCAGGACCAGGATTCGATGGTCTCGCTCGACGATTCGGTCGCCGAGCTGATCGGCGTGTTCGGTGGCGCGTAGCCGCGACGAGACGCTTGCCCGTCTGCTCCGGGTGCGCACGCTGCAACTCGGCCTGACCCGCGCCGAGGAAGCCCGTGCGCGCGAACGCTTTGCCGGCGAGGCCGAGCTCAAGGGCCGCATCAACCAGCTTGCCGAGGCGGTCGCCCCGACCGCGACCGAGACGGCCGCCTTCTCGCTCGTTGCCGCGGCGCATTTCCGCGACCGTCTCCAGCGCTCTGCCGAAGCGTCCGCCGAACGGCTCGGCGCGGCGCAGGCGGTGGTCGATCGCGCCGCCGAGGCAACCCGCGCCGCCAAGCGCGACCAGACCGCGATCGAGAAGCTGATCGAGCGCGCCGATGCAGACGCCCTGATCAAGGCGATCCGCGAAATGGAAAAAGCGCCATCGGTCCGAAAGATTCGGCACGATCCTTGCTGAACCCCTGACGGGCGCAAGCTCGAAAAAGTGGGGGTCCATGATCGAACTGTCCATCACGGCAAAGAATGCGGCACCACCGCCGCCCGCCACGCCTGTGTCAGGTGGGGAAGCGGGCGGATTCGCGCGCGCCTTCGAGGCCTTCACCGATGCGCCGCGCCCCGCCGAACCACGGCAGGGCGATGCCGCGAGCGGCAAGGAATTGCCGGCCGAGGGCGCCGATCCGGCGGACAAGGCCTCGGCCAAACCCGCGACCGCGCGCCGTCACACCAAATTATCCACCGAGCCGATCCCGCCGGCCGGCACGCCCACCGTCACGCCGGTCGCGGCGGACGCTTCCGATTCCGACGATGCGCCCGCGGATGACGCCGCGACGAGCGACGACGCCGACAAGACCGCGCCGATCATCGCCTTCTTCGGGGCACCCGTCGCGCCGATCGTGATCGACCCGGCGACACTACCGTCAGGTGCGCCGCGCGATGCGACTTCGGCGATCACCGGTGCTTCGCCGCAAATCGCGCCGGTCACATTCGACCCCAGCCTTGCCGCGACCCCGACCACCGGCACGCCGCGCATGACGCAAGCGGCGACCGGCACGGCCGCGCTGCCGGTCGCTTTCGAACTGATCGATGCAGGCGTGCCGTCGAAAGCCGCCAACGCGCCGACCGATCCCATTGGCGGCGCCGCGCCGCGCATCGAAGCGCGCACCGACACCCCGCGCTTTGCCATCGCGGCCGCCGCTGTCGCTGCCGATCCGGCCACCATCGCCGTGCAGCCGGCACGCCAGGCTTTCGCCACCGCGCTCGCCGCCCTGTCGACACAGGCTTCGCTGCGCGCACAGGCGCGTGACGACGACAGCGACGGTTCGTCGCAACCGATCGGGGGTTTCGCGGCACAGACCGCCAGCACCTTGCTGCAGACCGCCGTGCAGCAGGTCGCCGCCAGCGACCAAAGCGCGCTCGACCCGCGCCACGACCGCGGACTGCACGGCATGATCGACCATATCGAGATGCTGCGCGACGACGCCAATGCGCGCGACACCCGCATCCGCCTGACCCCCGACGCGCTCGGCACGGTCGATGTCGCGCTGCGCCGCGATGGCGACGCGGTCCATGTCCGTTTCTCCTCGGCCAATGAGGCGACGCGCCTCGTGCTCAACGACGCCCAGCCGCGTCTGGCCGCACTGGCCGAAGCGCGCGGCGTGCGCATCGCCGGCAGCAGTATCGACGGCGGCACGGGAAATGGCGGCCAGCCGCAGCCCCAGCCGCGCACCGAATCACCCCGCCCCGCCCGCGCAACGCGCGGCGTGGCGACCACCGAAACCGACATCCCCGGCGATCAACGTCTCGCCTGATATCTGAAGGAGCCTGTCAATGAGTGACCTTGTGGAAGATGCCGCCGGCCCGGCGAAAAAGAAGAAGGGCAAGGGCAAGCTGATCATGTTCACGCTGCTCGGTCTGTTGCTGGTCGGCGGCGGCACCGCCGGCGGGCTGTTTGCCGCCGGCGTCGGCCCGTTCAAGCATCCCGGCGAGGCGGCTGCCGCGGTGACCGGCCCGCGCCTCGTGCCCAAGAGCGAGCAGAAGCGCATTGGCCTGGGCACCGGCGAAGGCGGCGGCGCAGGCGCCAGCAAGCCCGGCTCGACCGGCGGCGAGCGCTACGCCTCCAACTATTATGCGATGGAAAAGGAGTTCACCTCCAACCTGCAGGACAGCGTCCATTTCGTGCAGGTCGGCCTCGCCATCTCCACGCCCTATGACGACACCGTCATCGAGAACCTCAAGACCAACGAGATCGCGGTGCGCTCGGCGGTGCTGATGACGCTCAGCGACACGTCCGAGGAGCAGATCTTCTCGACCGACGGCAAGAAACAGCTGGAAATCCGGCTGGCCCGGGCAATCAACGCTGTTTTGAAAGAAAAAGAGGGTTTTGGCGGCGTTGGTAACGTCTACTTTACCAATTTCATCGTTCAGTGAACGGGCATGGTTAACAGCCCTTCACCAGATGCGCCCGAACGGCGCGAGCGTACCCGGCAGGCGGATCACGTCGCGCTGGGTGTCGCCAATCTCAATCCGTTCGGCGATCTGCACACGGTGCAGCACCTCTCGGCACGGCTCGCACGCTCGTTGCGCGCCGTGTTCGAGCCGTTGCTGCGCCAGGAGGTGCGTACCTTTGCCGAACCGCTCGTCGTGCAGCGCTTCGCCGATTACCGTGCGGAACGTGCTGAGACCCTGACCGCCTGGCTGCCGCTCGACATCGCGCCCGGCAATGGCGCCGCGCTGGCGGTGTTCGACGGGCGTTTCGTGATGGAGATGCTCGACCTGTTCTTCGGCGGCACCGGCCATGCGCCGCATGAGCTGCCGAGCGAATTCTCGCCCTCGGCCGAGGCGATCGTGTCGCGCATCGGCAACATGCTCGCCGAGCCGATGCGTGTCGCCTGGGAGCCGCTGGCGCGCCTGAAATTCACCACCGGCCATCCCGAGTCCAACCCGGCGATGCTCAGCGGGCTCGACGGCGACGACGCTTTGGTCGTGACCCGCATCGGCATTGCCGCGGGCAACGCCAAGCCGATCTTCATCGATCTGCTCTATCCGGTTGTCGCGCTCAAACCCTATGCCCCGTCGCTGAACGGCAAGGTACTGTCCAAGACCGCCGAGCAGGACCCCGCCTGGCGCACCGGCCTGACCCGCGCCGTGATGGGCGTGCGTTTCCCGATCCGCTCCGTGCTGGCCGAACCGATCATCTCGCTCGCCACGCTGATGGAACTCAAGATCGGCGATGTCATCCCGATCAGCGTCGACAAGGATGTGCCCGTGATGGTCGGCGGCGATCGCCTCGGCTCGGGCACCGTCGGCACATCGAACGGCAAGGCCGCGATCAAGCTCAACCAGATCACCCGTGAACTTGGGGAATTTCAATGAACGACATGACCGGGGGATTCCCCGTCGACGCCAGCCTGGCGGCGAATTTTCGCCTGCTCCAGGACGTCGACGTCAAGCTGACCGTCGAGATCGGCTCGACCAGCCTGACGCTGCGCGAACTGCTCGCGCTGAGCGAATCGAGCGTCATCGAGCTCGACCGCCAGTCCAACGAGCTGCTCGACGTGCTGGTCAACGGCACGCTGATCGGGCGCGGCGAAGTCGTCATGGTCGGCGACCGCTTCGGCGTGCGCATGACCGAGCTCGTCTCGCCCGACAAGCGGGCCTGACGCGCCATGATGTGGTCCTATGTCCTGAAGCTCATCGTGCTGCTGCCGCTCGTGTGCGGCCTGATGATCGGTTGCCTGTGGGCGTGGCGCAAGCTCGAGAGCCGCCTGCCCGGCCAGCCCGCCAACCGTATGCTCAAGGTGGTCGAGACGATGATGATCTCGCCCGGCCTGCGCCTCGCCGTGCTCGAATTCGAAGGCAAGAAGCTGTTGATCTCGGTCGGTCGCGGCGGCGTCACCCTGGTCGACAAGCTGGACGCGCCGAAATGACCATCACGGTCACCCGCAAGGGCACCGGTCCCGCGCTGATCAAGGCGCCTGCGGCGAAGCGCTCGCCCTGGGGCAAGATCGCCTTGCTCGTGCTGGCGATCGTCTTCGCACTGATCGTCGCGCATCCCGCTCTGGCCCAGGCGGCCCCAACCGCCGCGCATGTCGCCGCGCCGGCAACCCCCGGCGCCGGCGACGCGGTCGATCACGCGCTGGGCGATCTCGGCGGCGGCAAGGCCCCGCTCGCGCTGAGCTTGCAGATCCTCATCATCATGGGGCTGCTGACGATCCTGCCCGGCATCCTGCTGATGATGACCAGCTTCACGCGGATCATCATCGTGCTGTCGATCGTGCGCCAGGCGCTCGGCCTGCAGAACAGCCCGCCCAACCAGGTGCTGATCGGCCTGTCGCTGTTCCTCAGTTTCTTCGTGATGGCGCCGGTGATCACCCAGATCAACGCCACCGCGATCCAGCCCTATGCCGCCGGCACCATGCCCGCGACCGACATGATCAAGACCGCCGCGGTGCCGCTGCACAGCTTCATGGCCAAGCAGACGCGCAAGGCCGACATCACCTTGTTCGCCGGCCTCGCCAAGAGCGGACCGTACGCCAAGGCCGACGACATTCCCTTCTCGGTGCTGCTGCCCGCCTTCGTCACCAGCGAATTGAAGACCGCCTTCCAGATCGGCTTCCTCGTCTTCCTGCCCTTCATCGTCATCGACCTGGTCGTGGCCACCGTCCTCATGTCGCTCGGCATGATGATGATGTCGCCGACGATCATCTCCTTGCCGTTCAAATTGCTGCTGTTCGTGCTGGTCGATGGCTGGGCGCTGACCATGGGCAGCCTCGCCAACAGTTTCGTGAGTTAGCGAGATGGACGCAGACTATTTCCTGACCATCGCCAACCAGACGATGTGGGTGCTGGCGCTCGCCGCAGCACCCATCCTGATCCCGGCTTTGCTGTCGGGGCTGATCATCGGCATGGTCCAGGCGGCGACCTCGATCAACGAGCAGACCCTGTCGTTCATCCCCAAGCTGATCGTCGTGGCGATCTCGATCATGGTGTTCGGCAGCATGATCCTCGGGCTGCTCAGCGACTTCACGCTGGGCATCTTCGAGCGCATTCCCGATCTGGTGCGATGAACGGCCAGGTGCAGAAGAGTGTTCGCGCGGAGGCGCGGAGGCGCGGCGTTGTTGCGTCCGTTGCTGGCGTGGCACGCGCCTACAAAAGCACCGTCATGCTGAACTTGTTTCAGCATCCATGCGCGATCAGACACCACGCGAGCGCCTCTCCTGGTTCGACTGACCGCGCATGGACCCTGAAACAAGTTCAGGGTGACGGAGTCTTTGAGGTGAGCCGAAACACGCACCAAAAGCGCACCCCCTCCGCGCCTCCGCGCCTCCGCGCGAACATCTCCCTTCACTTCATCACCCAAAGCACAGCGCCCGCCTGATGCTCGGCTTCGGCCTCTCGATCGAGCCGCAGCTCTGGGCGCTGGTGTTCGTCATGGTGCGGATCAGTGCGGCGTTCATCGCCGCGCCGATCTTCAGCCAGGTGTCGGTGCCGCTGACGGTGCGCATCTCGCTGTCGGGCGCGATCGGCGTGCTGGTGCTGGCCGTCCACCCGATCGTGCCCCCGGCGCAGATCTTCTCGCTGCTCACCATCATGTCGGTCGCGGCCGAGGCGCTGGTCGGCTTCGCGATCGGCTTCGTGCTGCAGATCGCCTTTGCCGCGCCGATGCTGGCGAGCGAAGTGATCGGCACCTCGATGGGGCTCGGCTTCGCCTCGGCGATCGATCCGCAGAACGGGCGCAGCTCCACCGCGCTCGGCCAGTTCTTCTCGCTGCTGCTGACCCTGTTGTTCCTCAGCGTCAACGGCCATTTGATGCTGGTCGAGATGATCGTGAAGAGCTTTGAGGCACTCCCGCCCGGCCAGGCCTGGCTCGGCGCCGACAAGCTCGAGAACATCGCGATGTTCGGCGGCTACACCTTCCTCGCCGGGCTGTTGCTCGCACTGCCGGTCGGCTTCCTGCTGCTGTGCCTCAACATCGTCGTCGGCATGATCTCGCGCGCCGCGCCGGCGCTCAACCTGTTCGCGGTCGGCCTGCCGGTCAGCCTCGCGGTCGGTGTGCTGGCGCTCGCCATGTCGTTCCCCGCGATGGGCGATTACATGCTCGTCATCATCAACGAGGCGCTTCAGGCCACCCAGCATCTGGTGCTCGGCTGATGGCGGACGAATTCGGCGAAAAGACAGAAGCCCCAACAACCAAGCGGCGCAACGACGCCGCCGAAAAGGGCGACATCCTGCGCAGCCGCGAGTTCGCCACCGCCCTGGTGGTGATGGCGGGGTGCGGCTGGATGGTGATGTTCGGGCCTTCGCTGGTCGCGGCATGCAAGGCGGTGATGGCCGCCGGCTTCCAGTTCAACCACAGCGACATCGAGGACTTCTCCCCCTTCCGCCCGCTCGCAGAGGCAGGATGGAAACTGGTGCCGTCGATCGTCTCGCTGTTCGTCATCACGATCGTCGCCGCGATCCTCAGCCAGGCCGGGCTCGGCGCGTTGCAGTTCAACGGCTCGCTGCTCGCGCCCAAGGCGTCACGCATCGATCCGGCCGCGGGGCTCAAGCGCATCTTCGGCCCACAGGGCTGGATCGAGCTCGGCAAATCGTTGCTCAAGGTCGTGCTGCTCGGCTGCATCGGCTGTTACGTGTTGTGGAAATCGACCCGCGTCACGCTCGGGCTGATGTCGTCCGATCTCAACAGCGCGGTAAGCTCGCTTGGCGGCACGCTGATGGGCATCATGTTCGCCATGGCCTTCGGGCTGGTGCTGATCGCCGGCGTCGACGTGCCGGTCCAGATCCTGCGCCTGCTGAGCAAGCTCAAAATGTCGAAGCAGGAGATCAAGGACGAACACAAGGAAAGCGAAGGCTCGCCCGAGGCCAAGGGCGCGATGCGCCAGCGTCAGCACGCCATGGCCAAGCGCAGCATGCGCAAGGCGGTCGCCGAGGCGCATGTCATCCTCACCAACCCGACGCATTTCGCGGTCGCGCTGCGTTACGATCGCGACAATGATCAGGTGCCGGTGGTGGTCGCCAAGGGCCGCGGCGTGGTCGCCGCGGCGATCCGCGAGCTGGCCGGTGAGAGCCGCGTGCCGATCCTCGAATACCCCGCCATCGCCCGCGCGCTCTATTACACCAGCCGCGAGGGGCAGGAGATCCGCGACGATCTCTATGTCGCGATCGCCACCATTCTGGCGTTCGTCTTCGGGGTCAACGCCGAAGCCGGCGGGACCGCGCCGGTCGTGCCGGTGCCGGAGAGCGCGCGCTTCGACGAAAACGGCGTGAAGGGGTAAATGTGATGCTCCCGCGGCCGTTCTATACAATGATAACTTCGCCGGGGTTCAGGCCATGACAACGACCAGTTCGACCACGGCGACACCCAGTGCCGCATCGCAGATCGTCAAGACGCTCGGCTCCGGCTCCGGCATCGACAGCAGCGCGATCGTCGACGCGCTGATCCAGGCGCAATTCGCCGGCAAGCTCTCGGCGCTCAGCACCAAGACCGATGCCGCCACCGCGCAGATCTCCGAGGTCGCCAAGCTGCAAAGCGGCATCACCGGTTTCGCCTCGGCGCTGACCTCGCTGATCAGGGGCGGCACCCTGGTCAAACAGCCGAACAGCGCCAACAGCGCGGTGGCCAATGTCTCGCCCGTGTCGGGCGGCAAGATCGGCAACCTCAACAACACGCTGACCGTCTCGCGTCTCGCCACCGCCCAGATCGCGACCACCGCGACGCCGGTGGCCAGCAAGACCACCACGATCGGCACCGGCAATCTCACGCTGACCTTCGGCACCGCGACGGTGAGCGACGGCGCGATGAGCGGCTTCACCGCCGGCAGCGGGACGCCAGTGACGATCGCGATCGATTCCGCGCACCAGACACTGACCGGTATCGCCGTCGCCATCAATTCCGCCAAAGCCGGCGTCAGCGCCTCGATCATCACCGATGTCGATGGCACCGCCAGGCTGTCGATCAAGGGGGCGACGGGCAGCGCCCAGGCCTTTACCTTGTCGGGCGACACCCCCGCGCTGGCCACGCTCAACGTCGGCGTCGGCGAAGCTGGTACGATGATCGGCGCGTCCGCCGGCAACGCCGCTTTGACGCTCGACGGCGTTGCAGTCGAGCGCTCGTCGAACAGCTTCAACGACCTGATCGACGGCGTGAAGATCGATCTGACCGGCACCGGCACCACGGCGCTCAGTTCGAGCCGTCCCACATCGGCCCTGACCCAGGCGGTGAGCGATTATGTCGAGACCTATAACCAGCTCCACGCCATCGTCGTCGAAGCGACCGATGTGCAGACCGGCACGCTCAACCAGGACAGCGCGACCGCCGTGCTGGCCCAGTCGCTCAAGACGCTGTCGCTGACCAGCCTGACCACCGGCGCGGCGACAGGCGCGCCGACCACGCTGGCAGAGATCGGCGTCGCTACCAACCGCGACGGCACGCTGAGCGTGCGTTCCGACGTGCTGCAGAAGATGCTCGACGCTTATCCCGACGCGGTCGAAGCGCTGTTCGCCGACGGCACCGGCGCCAGCGGCCACGGCCTGGGCGGGGCGCTGAGCGCCATCTCCAGCGCCGCGACCGACACCAAGACCGGCCTCGCCGCGAGCACCGCGCGCTACACCTCGGTCAAGTCCGACCTTGCCGACGCGCAGGACAAGCTCAACACGCAGGAAGATGCAGCCAAGACCCGGCTGACCCAGCAATATTCGGCGATGGACACCCAGGTCGCCGCCTACAAGTCGACGCAGAGCTTCCTGACGGCGCAGATCGCCGCCTGGAACAAGCCGAACTCCTGATCATGGCCGCTTATGCCTCGATGTTCGGGCGCGATCCCGAAGAGACCTATCGTCAGATCGACGCCTCCGGCCGCACCGCCGAGGCGGACGGCCCGGCGCTGGTGCAACTGCTCTATGAGGAAGCGATCCGGGCGCTGCGCACCGCCGCCTGGGCGACCGAGAACAGCCAATTTGCCATGAAGAGCGACAAGCTGACCCGCGCCACCGCGATCCTCTTCGCGCTCGAATCCGGGCTCGACTTCGACAGCGGCGGCGATGTCGCGGTCACGCTGTCGCGGCTCTACAATGGCGCGCGCAACTCGATCGTTGCGGCAAGTCTCGGCAATGATCCGGCGCCATTCCGCAATGTCGCCTCGACGCTTGCCGAGATCGCCGAGGCCTGGCGCACGGTGCGCTCAGGCTGACCGCAGCATGGTTGCCGCGCCGTTAACCTTTCGGTGACGGTGACGGGCGTAGCATCGCTGCGACCAATTAACGGGATCACACGTCATGGAGCTATTCGGCGAGCAAGACACGGCCAGCCCGCGCCGCGGCCCGGTGCGTACCGTGCTGGCGGTCGATGACAGCCGCACCAACCTGGCGGTGATCGGCAAACGGCTTGGCCATCTCGGTTATCTCGCGGTGCTGTGCGACAATGGTCCCGAGGCGCTCGACCTGATCGCCGCGCGCGGCTTCGACCTGGTGCTGCTCGACATGGTGATGCCCGGCATGTCCGGCGTGCATGTGCTGCGCGAGATCCGTGGCAGCCGCGACACCGCCGACCTGCCCGTCATCATGCTCACCGGCCGCAGCGACCCCGCCGCCGCCGTCGAAGCACTCGCCGCCGGCGCCGACGACCATGTCGCCAAACCCTTCGCCTTCGAGGTGCTGACCGCGCGGATCGAGCGCGTACTGACCCGCGCCCGCCGCATCGCCGACCTCAAACGCTCCAACGCAACGCTCGATGCGCGCATCGCCGCGCGGGCGATGGAACTGGGCGAAACCAGGACCGAACTCGCCGCCAGCCGCGCCGATCGTCAGCGCCTGGTCGCGTCGATTCGGGCGCTAAACGACCAGATCGAGTTGCTCAGCCCCGGAACCAGCGGCGCTGCATGAAGTAGACGATGATGCCGATGGTGGTCAGCAGGCAGATGCCGGCGATCGCGTCGAACGCCCAGGGTTCCTCGGCATAAGGCAGGCCCTTGACGTTCATGCCGTAAAGGCCGGTGAGGAAGGTCAGCGGCAGGAAAATCATCGCGACGATCGAGATCAGCAACGCACGTGAGTCGATCTGCTCGGCGCGCAGGTCGGTCAATGCCTCGTGCGCCAGCGCCGAGCGTTCGCGGATGCTCTCCAGTTCCTCGGCCATGCGCGCCGCCCGGTCCGCGGCCGAGTTGAGGTGCAGCCGGTCGTCATCCTGTAGCCAGTCGCACGGCAAGGCGGCGAGCTTCTCCAGCGCGGCACGCTGCGGCGTCAGGAAGCGGCGATAGCCGATCGCGGCGACCCGCACCTGGGTCACCTTGCGGCGCAGCTCGAACACCTTGTCGGCATCCAGTTCGGCCTCGCAATCGTCGAGCTGGTCGCCGAGGTCGGCCACTTCCGGGTCGAGGTCGGCGGTGATCGCGCTGGCGAACTCGGCGATCAGGTCGCCGGGGTCGAGGATGTGGCCCTGTTCGATCGTCTTGACCACCTCGTCGACCGCGATCAGCGGCTTGTGCGTCACCGAGATGACGC
>Ga0307510_10002509_pt1 | contig 20900 bp, 27 predicted proteins | sample 12_EM_MG_FD_207224 | JGI IMG/M metagenome (GOLD analysis project Ga0307510, IMG submission 207224) | Populus trichocarpa ectomycorrhiza microbial communities from riparian zone in the Pacific Northwest, United States - 12_EM | ecosystem: Host-associated > Plants > Roots > Unclassified | place... | reverse complement strand
CCCTTCCAAGAACAGGGCCCACCTCCCCCAAGCCGTGGTACCCCACTGAATGCTATGTTTACTAGGCCCTGACGGGCTCGACCTCCTCCCAGTCACCTCCCAGAACCTGCTTGCTGAGGCTTATCCTGAACCTGTGGAAGGACGTACCTACCCCCAGCTCAGCCGGCGTTGCCGCCACCTACTCATGGAAGGATGGAGAGACCGGACCCCAGACCTGGCAAGATACCTGTACCCCCCCTCACTTAAGCCCCATCCCTTTATGCCCCTCAACAAATTGGACGCAGGAAGGCTCCACCGGATGAGATCAGGAAAAGGTTACCTCCATGCCCATCCATCCTGGGATAACGATAGCCCTACCACCTGCTCCAGATGCAACGAGTCCCTGGAGACTTTCAAACATGCCATACTGTCCTGCCCCACGTGGGCACCAGCCAGGGACCACCACCTTCAGGCTGGTTCTGACATGGGCCCCGACGCTCCTGTCTGGTCCTCGGCCACCCTTCTCGGAGCCCTCTCCCGATTCATTAGGTCAACCAGGACCGCGTTTACCCTGGGCATGTTTTCCCGCGCCACCTCTGCCGCTACCTCTGCTTCTTCCTGCTCATCTTATGTAGTTTCCTTTGGTTATTTTATGTCGTCACAGGAAACCTAGGTTTAAATTCTTTGGGTTTCAGGTTGCCTGAAGTTTCCGCTGGATAAAAGAGGGTTTCCTTAAGGTACTTGTTTTTGATTTCGTGCCCGTCTGTGGGCCAGGGACCGGTACGGACCCCTATGAAGATGTTTGGTGACGGGTGTTTCTTATATTTGTTTGTTTTGGATTTTAGGTTTTCTTTTCGCCATAGCTAGCGCTGCATGCGATTTCTTGTACCTTAACAACAAATATATGATATAAAAAAAAAAAAATTAAAAAAGCCCCTTATTTCTTTCCATGCTCCGCACCCTCTACACCTCCAGTCATTGAAATCACAACTCCACGTCCTTTAGTGCACGATCCCTCCTCGCCTCCTACTTCTGCCCCTTGCACAGGCCTCGCGTCCCTGTACCCCGTCCCCACGATAGACAACCTTCCAGACATCCCCATGGTGTTCCCTCCCCTTCTATCCTCTGGCTCCCCCTCTGGAGCGCCCTCAGTGGCGTCCTCTGAGGCAGAACCATCCCAGACCCTTCTTCTCCTTTGCCAGTTTTTCCACAAAACGCACGATAGACTCAACTTCTCCCCACTTCAAATCCCCATCCCCGACAACAGGCAGCTCTGAGACCTCACAGAAGGCGAAACAGTCCTCATCCCTTTCCTCTGCTCCGCCCTCAACGCGCTCAAGTCAATGACGCGTCAGCTGGACGTCCTCACCACCCCAATGGGCAATATTCACTGCACGGTGGCAACCCTCCCAACCGTCCCTATGATGGAAAGTGCACTTTCCCCGATTGACGTGTCCATTTGTGACCTTTCACATAGGACAACCACTGCTCCACCCCCTGTACCCACCCAAGCTCGGCCTGTTGTTCCCCTGACTGGATCCACCACAAGGGCTGCTCCCTCACCCCCCACCCCCCCCCCCAGGCCCCTCACCCCACCCCCCAAATCTTCTGGATCGGGCTTTGACCCTGACATCCCCCATTACGACCCTGTGGCACGCGTCTTCTATGGGGACCCCCGGGCCTATGCTATTAAATTCACTGACTCGTGGACTAAGGCCTTTCGTGACGGCAAATACCCGGACCCCTCCTCTTTCGTCACGGGCGATGTCGACCCCAACTGGCACAAACCCCAACACTCGTACACCCAGGCTGCCTCGTCCAGTGCCCCCAGGGCATCCAAGACGAATAAGAACACTTCCACAGGCTCGAAAGTCGCTGCTGTCGTCAAGTCGGCCCCTGTCCTACAGAAGCTGAAATCCCTCCCCACGGCTGAAAGAAGGTGCAATGCCCCTCACTCCCCACCCACTGAACACTGCGAGTCCTTCCTGATCACTGCCACCTTCCGCGACATCCCCGATCGTGTCCTCAGGGATGGAAACTGCACTCTCGCTCGCGCCGTCACAGCTAAAGTTACCGACCGGGGTTCGTTCAGTCTCCTCCGCTCCAACCCTACCACCCCCACGGCCGCCTTCCCGCCATACTTCGACGCCCTCACCGCCCAACTCAACCGTTCCTTGCCAATGGCAGACTCTCCTTGGATGCCCTTTCGCCTTGCCCCCAACCAAGTCCAGTTGGCAATCCACTCCTTCCCGCTCGCTTTCCTGCCCGGAGACCCTGACGAGCTCTTCCCCAACCTCCTGGACTCCATCCTCAAAGCACATAATGTACAGATTCTCTCAGCTAGATTCCACAACCCGAACCCCGAATTGAGAGCCGGCAAGTCGGCTACCTAGGTCATCGTTCAGTCAACCCTGGTGACCTCCCCAAGATGCGTACCTCCATCAGGATTTTCTCCCGCTCAAGGACAATCGAGCATGCCTACTCCTCAAACCGCAACACCCAATGCAGAAACTGCTCTGGCTTTGGACATGTTGCACCCCGCTGCCCCTCGGCCGACCCAGTGAGCCTGCTCTGCTCCCTCAACCACTCCCGCTCACACCACCTTTGCCTGAACCCCACCTGCCCTAGCGGTGGCAACCTTAAGGCTATGCCTAGCTGTTGCTCTACCTCACCAGCCCGCTGCATGCACTGCGGGGGGGAACACACCGCCCTCTTCAAGACTGCCCTAGCCGCCCGGCTCCTTCAACTCTCAGGCGTTCCGCCCCTCCCCCAGAGAACTTACGTCCGCCGCGGGTTGGCAACGCGATGGACAAGGCCACCAACAACGATAACCCATCACCCCCCGCTTCTTCAACCCGCTCGCTCCAGACCGCCTTCGAGGCAGAAATGCCACCTGCCAGGAGAACGACGATGATTCCGGCCCCCGGATGGCCTGCCCACAGTGCTGATGGCCCTCCTCCCGTGGAGGCTGCCAGCCCCTCACCGTTCCCCCGCCAGACCCCGGGCTTGGCCTGCTTATGCAGTAGAACCAACTACCTCGGCGTCGTCAGCAGGGCTCTCCGCCCCCGCCAAGACACTGCACACTCATTCAACACAACTGCCTTGGGAGCTGGGATGTGTGTCTTTCCTTATTTGGCTCGTTCTTGCAGCTAGCCCATACCCCATCAATAGTTGCCCTCCAGGACCCCCGCGGTCTACAGGGGCAAGCTTCCAGCCTACCAGCTTTACTCCAGCTATTCTCCCCCTGGCACTGGATATAACAAACCCCATGTTGCTTCTTATGTTCTTCGTTTCTTTTTGTCTACCATTACTTTAGTTCAGCGGTTTGGCGACTGGCGTGACATCATGGCCCTTGACCTCTTTACCCCTCACGGTTTCTTCAACACCTCTATGTCAAGTTTCTCCATATTGAACTCTTACAGCACCAAAGGCCAGTCCAACAAGACTCACTCCGTGCCCCCCGATCCTATTTTTCCCAACCTACCCGGACCAACTCTTAGGTTGGGTGACCTTAACATCCACGACCCCACCGCCAACAGTCTAAGAAGCTTCAAGGAGGACGAGATTTCTCCCTCAGTCCCTTACTTTGACAGAACCACGGATCGCGGGTTTTGACTCCACAACACGCCTGGGGTTTACACGCAGTTCTCGATGTCACTCGTGGGCCGGCCAGTGGTTATAGGCCTGGCATTTGCCTGCCCACTCCTTATGCCTTATTTCTCTGAATGGTCGGACCCCCTGCCCTCTATGGGTTCCGACCATATTCCCATTCTGCTACGTTTCGATGCCCTTTTCTTTCAAGCTCCACCTCCCAAGCAAAACTAGGCCATGACCAACGGGACCCAGAGAGACAACGACCTCAAGTTATTAAAGATTCCCCCCCCCCCCCTTCCCGACCTCCAACTCCATGGGCGTCTAGTTCGACACAAATCACAGCAGGATCTCGGCTACGATGGCCATGTACACCCCTCTCAAATCCGTCACCCACAGGTCAAAGACGTGGTGGACCACAACGCTCTCTGCCCTCTGGAAGCTTTACAATTCTGCCCTCAGGGTGTCCAAAAGGGACCGCCACGACTCCTCGCTGCCCATGTCTGGTAGGGCCGCCCACTCCTTTTGCTTTAAGGCAATCAAGAAGGCAAAAGGTGCTCACTGGTGTGAGTTCCTGTGAACAGTGATAACCCAAACTATCCGGACAGCAAAGAAATTCACACTAGGCCGGCCCCCCCCTCGTTTCCCACAATTACCGGGAGCCACAACGCCACTCGAGCTTAATACAGCTCTACTCGCTCACCCCTTCCCGTTTTGTCCTATTGACGACCCCCAGACCATCCTCCTCCCCTTCTGGGACGTGGCGGCACTAGAGGAGTCAGAGGTAGAAAGGGCCTTGGCCTGCTCCTCCCCCTGATCTGCTCCCGGGCCCGACATGAGCCCCAATTCTGGTTGGAAGCGCATCAACAAGGTGGCGCCGAACCTTATCCTCGACCTCCTCGCCCCCCTCCTGTCCTATGGTTTCCACCTTCTCTCCCTAAAGAAGGCCGACGGCATAGGCCTGGACAAGCCAGGGAAACCATCCTACGATTCGCCATCCTCCTTCAGGGTCATTGTTCTCCTCCAGACCATCTCAAAGATCCTGGAAAGGATTATGAACGGTCGCCTCTGGTGCGTGGTCCGACTGACAGGCTTTCCCAACCCACACCAATGCGGTTCCCTGGCTGGATTGTGAGTGGCAGACGCCAGCAACACTCTGAGTCACCAGATCAGGACCCTCCAGATGGAGAAGAGGAAGGTTTCTAGACTTTTCCTAGACATCAAAGGGGGTCTCAACAATGTCAACCCCTCCTCCCTCTGCGGTATGTTCAGTGCCAAAGGAGTCCACCCATACCTAGTGTCTTGGACGTGGTCTTTCCTCACGGGCAGATCTTGTTGTCTGCTTTTCCAGGGTTTGCCCAAAGTCTTCGCCCGCGTCTCCACTTTCACACCCCAAGGGTCCCCCATTTCGCCCCTCCTCTTTGGTATATACGTCTCGCGCCTCCACTGGGAAATGACCTATGGTTTTACCCTCTCCTACGTAGACGATTGCGCCCTCATTGCCTTGTCGGACTCATACCGACGCAACGTTCAGATCCTGCAAGGGCAGTACACTATACTTAAAGCCAGAGGTTCCTGCCCAGGGCTGAGTTTCTCCGTTCCAACAACCGAACTGATCCACTGGCGCACGAACAGGGACAGGGATCCACCCTCGACAGCCCCAATCCAGCTTGATGGGTCGATCTTCCACCCAAAAGGTGAGCTAGGGTGGCTACGCCTCTGGTTCAGCCCGTCACTCTCTACTACCTCCCACTGCACCAAACGACTAGCCAAGGCGCAGGCTGCCTTCGTAGCGATCAAAAGGCTCTCCCCCCCAGGGATGGGTCTCCCCCCCTTCCTCTGCCATCGCTTGGCCGCGTCCCTCCTCTTCCTCATCCTCTCACATGGGCGAGACGTTGTCCACCCGACAGTCCACATGGTGAGAAAGTTAGCGATCTTCTGGCACTAGGTCCAGAGGTGGTGTACGAACTGCTTTGCCTGTACCCCAACCGACATCATGGCGTTGGAAGCCTGCCTCCCCCCCCTGGACCTGCTCCTGGCCTACAAAAGACCTCAGGCCAACCTCCGAATACTATGCTCCCCGGCAGAGATCAACCCTGCAATAGCCCGTCTTGCCCCCTCAGTACAGACCCCGTCCCTCCTCCGCCATGACCGCACCCCAGGCCCCTTCTGGCACGAAATGCGAGGAGCCTCCTCCCCCTCCCATGCCGTCAGCCATGCCCCCCTTCCAAAAACACGGCCCACCTCCCCCTAGACGCGGTGCCCCACTAAATGCTCTTTTTGCTGGGCCCCCCTGGGCTCGACCCCCTCACTGTTACCTCTCAGCCCCTCCTTACTCTGCCTTACCCTGACCCCCCAGAAGGGCGTACCTACCCTGAACTCACGCGGCGTTGCCGCGACCTACTCATGGAAGAATGGAAGGCCCAGGCCCCAGACCCAGGAGATCCCTGTACGCCCCCTCCGTCATGCCCCATCCCGTTATAGTCCCCAACAAATTTGACGCAGGAAGGCTCCTCCAGAAGAGATCAGGCAAGAGCTACCTCCGTGCCCTCCCGTCTTGGGAATACAACAAACCCTACACCTGCCCGAGATGTCACAGGTCCCTGGAGACCTTTGAGCACGCCATACTGTCCTGCCCCGGGAGGGAGCCCCCCAGCAACCGCCCTCTTCATGCTGTTTCTGACGTGGGCCCCGACGCCCCTGTCTGGCCCTCGGCGACCCTTCTAGGTGCCCTCTCCCGATTCATTAGGGCAACTAGGACCGCTTTTCCCCCGGGCATGTTTTCCCGCCCTACCTCCTCCACTAGCTCTGCTTCCTCCCAATCATCTCACATAGTTTCCTTTGGTTGCTTCATGTCGTCACAGGAGAGCTAGGTTTAATTTGTTGTTTCACGGGTTGCCTGTTGTTTCCGCTGGTTTTAGGAGGGTTTCCTTATATTTGTTATTTTGATTTCGTGCCCGTATGTGGACCAGGGACCGGTACGGACGCTTATGACGATGTTTGGTAATAGATGTTTCTTATGTTTGTTTGTGTTAGATTTTGGGCTTTGTTTTCGCCATAGCTAGTGCTCCATGTGATTTCTTGTACATCAACAACGAATATATGATATAAAAAAATAAAAAAAAGTAAAAAAATAAAAGCCCCTTATTTCTTTCCCTGGAAAGCTGTCCTACGACTCACCCTCCTCCTTCCGCCTTATTGTCCTCCTCCAGATCTTTTCTAAGATCCTTCAAAGAATAAGGAACACTCGCCTTTCCTGCATTGCCCGGGTACTTGGCATTTTCAAAAGTATCCGGATGCCTTGGTGCCAAGATGTCTAACTTTCCACCTGAATTCTCCGTCCTTGATGCCAAGGCATCCGGATACTTATAAAAATGCCAAGTAGTCGGCCTGCTCAACCCCCACCAATGCGGATCCCTGGCAGGCCTGTCTGTGGTGGATAGGTGCAACACCCTGACACACGAGATCACGACCCTTCAAATGGATAAGAGGCAAGTCTCCCCACTCTTCCCAGACATCAAGTCAGGTTTGGATAAGATCAATCCGTTCTCCCTCTGTGGCATGCTTAGAGCCATGGTGGTCAACCCATACCTTGTAGCCTGGACAAGATTCTTCCTCACACGCAGATCCTGCTGGCTACTCTTCCAGGGTTCGCCTAAAGTCTTCACCCCTGTTTCAGTCCGGACCCCCCAGGGGTCCACGGCCTCGCCTCTCGTATTTGTTATATACGTCTCAGGTCTCCACAGGGAGATCCCAGATGGCCTCACCCTGCCTTACGCAAACGACTGCACACTGATGGTCTCGTCAGACTCCTACCGCCGTAACGTTCAACTGCGGCAGGGGCATTACGCCATACTAAATGTCAAAGGCTCCCGTTTTGGAGTAAGTTTCTCAATCCCTGAAACTGAACTGATCCACTGGCACATGAACCGTGACAGGGACCCCCCCTCACAGGCCCCGATCCACGCCGACAGATCGGTCTTGAACCTTGTGGTTGAACTCAGGTGGCTCCGTCTATGGTTCAGACCGTCTCTCTCCACCACCCCGCACTTTACGAAACGACTGGGAAAGGCCCAAGCAGCCTTCGTGGCGGTCAAGAGGCTCCCCCCCCCTGGGATGGGCCTGCCTCCCTTCCTCTGTCATTGCTTGGCTACATCTCTTCTCTTCCCCATCCTGAGCTACCATGTGGACGTCTTCTCCCCGACGGTCCACATGGTGAAAAAACAAGCTCTCTACTGGCACATGGTCCAGAGATGGTCTAAGAACTGCTTCAAATGCACGCCAACGGACAGCCTGCCGATCGATGCCTCCCTTCCCCCCCTGGATTTACTGCTGAACTACAAACGTCACCTGGCAGACCTTCGCGTCCTCTGTTCTCGCCCCAGAGATCAACCCCGCTACGGCCCGTCTGGCCCCATCAGTGAAAACCCCCTCTCTCCACTGCCATGCCCCAGACCCCAGGCCCCTCCTGGCGAGGAACGCGGGCAGCTGCCTCCCCCTCCTGTGGCTTCAGCCCAGACCCTCTTCAAAGAACACAGCTCACTTACCGTGGGACGCCCGTCCCCACTCGATGCTGTTCCTTCAAAGTCGCAACAGGCTCGCCCCCCTTCCTGTGACCTCCCAGCACCAGCTCGCTGAGTAATACCCAGACCCCCAGGAGGGGCGCTCCTATCCTCAGCTAAGGCGACGTTGCCCCATTTTTTGTGTGTTGGAATGGGGAGCCCAGGCCTCGGACCCGGCAAGGTACCCATACCCCATCTCACTCAAGCCTCACCCCTTTATGGGCTTAAACAAATTTAACGAGGGAAGCCTTCACCAGATGAGATCCGGCAAAAGCTACCTCCGCGCTGACCCCTCATGGGATAACGAGAACCACACCACCTTCCCAGGGTGTGATGAGGTTGCAGAGAACTTCAGGCATTGCATTACCTCCTGCCCTGTCGGAGAGCAATCCAGGAACCGATACCTTCAAGCTGTCACCGAAATTGGCTCCGACGCCCCGGTTTGGTCCTCTGCCCCCCTTCTGGGCGCCCTTTCTGACTTCTTCAGGCCAACGAAGACAGCCTTCCCCCCGGGCATGTTTTCCCGCCCCTCGTCTGCTTCTAGCTCCATCCCTTCCCACTCCTCTAATGTAGTTTCCTTTGGTTATTTTATGTCATCACAGGAAGTCTATGTTAGGCGCACGGACTGCCCGGAAGGATTTAGAGGGTAAGGTTACCCTACCTTAACGCACACGAACTTCGAAGAACAAAGATAACACCCCCGTCCAGCCCCTGCAGTGTGACGGCGGATCAGCACTGGCCACGTGGGGAGGTGCGTCCCAACACCAAAGACCACTGTCGATGGCGCACATCCTATAACACCGTATATGTCGCGGCCGTCCGTCCGACCGGATCCTGTTCGCAGGGTATATGAGGGGCGACCTCCGGGCACCTTATGCAGGTGGAACCAGGTGAATCGGGCGACGGCGCATAAGGTTACACACACTTCGAGACAGACGGTCGAAGGGGTGGGTCGAATGTAACGGGACGTTTCGCACGAAAGTTAGTCCCCTCGTACACAAGAAGTCGTGTAGAGTATGAAGGAGGTAACCATGCCCAGTAAGTGGATTGGGTGCATCCAAAGAGGACAAGTTGGTAAAAGATGGAGACCGAGGGAAAATGCCTATAGGTCCGATCCCGACGACAAGTCGTGTAATGCCGATAGACCAGAATACGAGATGCAGTCGCAAACCGAATTCTCGACGGAACCAACCAAAGAAGAATGGCCAACTTCTGTCCAGTGAGTTAGACTACCCTCGACAAGCACGAGGGCAACATAATTCGTAACCATGGTTGTCAACGGATAAACGGATGAGCTGACACCTGACGTGGTCTCCACACCCTCAGGAATAATAGAAGCGCAGACCGATTAGTTGACCATGGGAGCAAAAAGGTGTGGTAGAGAGTTTTCCGTGTCTACGACTGTTCGCACTCAGGTGAAGTTCGCAGAGTTGCGGACAAGGTACTTAGTTAGTATAGAGTTAGCATGTATACCGCGATTGCTCAGACGTGGAATATACATATCGAAGCATCTTCGCTACTATTAAGAAAAACAAGCACGGAGAAGAGATCTTATCAATATAATAAGTTATCTACACTTTTATATCGTTACCAATACATCGACGATCTATATCGAAGTGAATCATTATATGTAGCCTACATTACTCGTGTCTTCTTAACGAGTTCTCGCATATAAGTACGAGTAAGGTCCTAGCTGTCAGAATCCCTCACGCCAAAGCTACCACCGAACAGTCTAGCTTTACAGTTATATTTTCTTTCAAGTTGCTTGTAGTGTCTACTGGTTAATAGGACGGTTTCCCTGATTTACTTACCTAACCTTCGTGCCCGCCTGTGGGCCAGGAACCGGTACGGACCCTTATGACGATGACTGGTAACGGATGTTTTCTTCGTGTGTTCGTTTTGGATTTGGGGTTTTGTTTTCGCCATGGCTAGAGTGCGATGCGATTTCTTGTACCTTAACAGCGAAGATATGATATAAAAAAAAAGAACGAAAAAAGAGGGAAAAAAATGGCCTCTGGTTTCTTTTTAGCCAGCCACCCTCGGTTCACACCCCGTCCCTCGTCCGCCATCCGAGTTACTATAAGCTGCTTTGGGCGAAGCATGAGCGCATCCACCTTTCCTCACGTTGGCTCCAGCCCAGGCCGCCGGCAAAGGAGAGGGCACATCTCCCCCTGGAGGGACCTACCCCACTGCATGGTATTCTTGCTAGGCCCCGATGGGCCTGACCCTCTCCCAGTCACGTCGCAGCACCTGCTTGCTGAGGTATACCCTGTTAGGCGCACGGACTTCCTGTAAGAATTTACAGCGCAAAGTTACCCTACGTTGACGCACACCAACTTCGAAGGAAAAAGACAACACCCGCCTCCAGCCCCGGCGTTGTGACAGCGCGTGATCACTGGCCGCCGCGGTAGTTGCGTCCCAACACCAAAGACCACTATCGATGGAACACATCCTATAACACCGTATAGGTCGGGGCCGTCGGTCCGACAGGATCCTGTTCGCAGGATAGATGAGCGAAGGCCACCGGGCACCTTGTGCAAGTGGAGGCAGGTGAATCGGACAACGTCGCATAAGGTTACAGACACTTGAAGAGAGACAGTCCGAAGGTTGGGTCAAAGGTAACGGGACGTTTGGCACGCAAGTTAGTGCCCTGGTACCTACAAAGTCGTGTAGAGTATCAAGGAGGTAACTATGCCCAGTAAGTGGATCGGTGCATCCCCAGAGGACAGGTTGGTACAAGATGGAGTCCGAGGGAAAATGCCCATAGGTCGAATCCCGAGGATAAGTCGTGTATTGCCGGAAGACCAGAATACGATATCCAGTTGCATGCCGAATTCATGACGGAACCAACCAAAGCAGATTGGCCATCTTCTGTCAAGCGAGTTAGACTACCTTCAACCAGCACGAGGGCAAGATAATTCTTAACCATTGTTGTCAACGGATAAACAGATGCGCTGACACCTGACCTGGTTTCCACACCATCAGGAATAATGAAAGCGCAGACCGATAAGTTGACCATGGGAGCAAAAAGGTGTGGCAGAGAGTTTTCAGGGTCTATGAGTGTTCGCACTCAGGTGAAGTTCGCAGAGTTGCGGGCAAGATACTTGGTTAGTATAGAGTTAGCATGTATACCGCGATTGCGCAGATGCGGACTATAAATATCGAAGCATCTTCGCTGCTATTAGACACAACAAGCACGGCGAAGAGAGCTTATCAACATAATAAGTTATCTACACTTTTATATCGTTATCAACACTTCGACTATCTATAACGCAGAGAATAATTATATCTAGCGTACATTACTCATGTCTTCTTAACAAGTTCTCCGATATAATTACGATTAAGGTCCTAGCTGTCGGAATACCTCAAGCCGAAGCTACCACCTAACAGTATATTGATACTTCGCATCGTTACCGAGACGAATGTTTGGCAGAGACACTCATACTTCCAAACCCGAAAAACCTTTCCAACCAAGACCATTGAGGACTATCTCAAGAGACGAAGTCCTCACCCCTATACGTGAATTGGGGACACAAGCGCCCTACTATGAATCATATTTCCGGTGGATAAACCCAGAAAATAGCGTTACACTCGAATACATTGCCGCACTATACGAATACCAGTACTGAAAAACCTTACCTACAAAACCCCCTGGGAAAAATCAAACGCAATTTGGGACACTCAGTACCCAGAAAGCAATCAATGCTCAAGGGAGTGTTTTGAGATACCGATAGTTGGGGGAGGAAACAAAAGATAAGTTTCCATTCATCATGGCAAAAGAATGTCCACTGACCCCAAAGCTCTGGAAGTTAGGGAATGGCAAGGAGGAGAAGGAGCAGAAAGACGAGAAGAAAACGAGGGAGCTGATAAATTGTCCGGAACCTCAGCCCCCAGTGTGGAGAGGACAGTCACCCACCTAGCCCGAACACACTCGGCCCACCAAACACCTTACACTCCTATCCGATTAGGCTTCCAAGACAAATATGGGAAGGGAAGACGAGGAGGCGGTCACCGAACGCCTGAACCCACCGAATCCCTCATGGCCGTTCAGATTCGCAGATTAGATCAGATCCTCGGCCGATTCAACCCAAAACTTACCCTGAGTCAAGATGGACACCATCTTGCGTTCAGCTCCCTCCCGACCAACATTTTATTAATAGCCCAAGAACTGGTACACGTCAATTATCAGTTGAAATCTGGGCTCCAGATGGTCGGTCGAGAACTCACCCGAAGAGAGGAACAAGTACACCTTTTGGACTTGGAGTCTCAAAAGGCCCAAGAAAGCTTCGCAACCCAGGTTACGGAACGACTTTGGGAGACAGAGGAGAGAGAAACCAGACACAGGGCTGTAACCTGCCATCTCCACAAAGCCGTGCAAGTGACTGGCGAGCAGTCTATGCACCATGACCTACTCCTAGACCTGGAGATCGTTTGGATAAACGAGGAGCACAAACGGAAGCTGGCAAATCACGAGATAAGTATTAATCTTGTGAGAAATGAGCTACGACACCACCAGAAGTCCAGAGAAGCCCAAGATGGTGAGATCGCGGTGCTTAAGACTCTGGTGGAACAATTGTTGGGCCAGGTGAAAGGGAAAGGCAAGGTGTCAGATCCGACAACGGAAGCCTCAGGGGCGGGTGGAGGAAGACCACCACCACCACGACACGGAGCGACAGGAGCTCCAGGCGGAGGAGGGGTAGGAGACCCCGATGATGCAGGGGAAGGATGTGGAACGAAGCCTGATGAGAATTGGAAAGAAAGATGGGACGAGAGACCGGCACCCCAGCCAGAAGAAGACAACTACGACATCGAGAAGGATGAACAGTTTAACCTGTTCTCTCGAGTCATGGCCAAGGCCTTGGGACAACGAAGGAGAATGCCAGCGGAACCCCCTGCCATGTTTCGAAACGAGAAACACCAAGATATACGTAGGTGGCTATTGACATGCACAGATGATTTTGGTCGAAACAGTTCGCAATGGGAGGACGAGGCACAACAAATCCAATACGCCATAAGCGGAATCGATGGGAAAGATGTCGCACCTTTTGCGTTAAACAACTGACGACAAATGACCAGAGAAATAGGTTATACGAGACAAGAGGGATACGAGTTCTGGCACGTTTTTGCGGAACAAGCCCTGTGACGATTCGGACCCACCCATGAAGCGGAAAAATCCCTAAGAGAAATGGGATCAGTCCAATATCGCGGTGATGTCGCCAAATTCTTGATAGAAAGCGAAAATCTGAATATCCACCCAAGAGTCACCGGGATAGCCTGGAGGAAAATGATTGAAGGCAAACTTCCCATAGAAGCATTGCTACGGGTCTCACACAGACAATATGTCCACGATGGGGGATGATTGGAAGCAGTCAGGACCGTAACCTGAGCAGAAGAAGATTTCGAGGAAAGAAAAGATCTTCGGTCCCTCAGGCACAACACCTGGCAAGAAAAGAAAGTTCCAGCATCCGAAGCCAACTGTGCCCGCCAAGCGTGTCAAAAAGCAATCCACGGCTAAGGAAAAGGCAGACTACCAAAAGAAAAAGGCTGGAAAAAGAAAGGTGAAGAAAGAATGGTCGGTGGCACAGGCAGGGGAGATCAGACACAAAGTGTAGGCAGAAGCCCACCAGGGCGTCGATCAAAAAGTTGTCGATAAACGGAAATCTGACATGGAATGAACGTGATGCGGGATGAAAAACCACGCTTGGCAATACAGTCGAAAACCGATACAATCATCGGTTGTATATCGAGGGCAATCGAAGCCCAAATGACAGTCCACATTCAGGCCAGAACGACGCCCCCAGGTAGCCACTCTGGCCGTGGATGGCCAGGGAGAAAGCTCAAGACGAGCGGCGCAAAGGCCCCCAGCATGGGCTTTTGACGATGAAGATATTTTATAAAAAGTGATCTAGGTACTGAAAACAACGGTGATCGGGTAGTGAGGGTGCCGCCTCGAATCGAAAGACCTGCGGCGTAGTCGGTGACGATATCCCACCGGAAGGCTAAAAGACCAAAGGATAGCGGTTGTGATTTTAGGTCCAAAAATGGGTAGTCTGTGCTCACCACGGGAGCCATAAAAAATTACATGAGACGAAAGCTGTCGACGAGAGTACAAGGGAAAAAGAAGATTACGATTCGTCGGAACGGAACTTGAGTTGTACGACACGCGAAGCAGGGTCGAAATCCAGGGCAACCTGACTTTCTCTCCGGGTAAAACTGCCGGGCAAATAGAGCCTGGGGGCGCCTCTATTGGGCACAAGGTTCATGCCCGACGAATTGTCTCCGAGGGGGTCTCGGGACTCAGACCCAACTTGAAGGCGAAGGTGCAGTGGACTCGTCGCAGGGGACAGTCCCATATGAGGGATAAGTCGACAATAAAGGACCGCGAATCCTCGTCGCGAACTGGAGAGGTACTCTACTGAACCACCACTCCTGTGATATGGCAACTCCTCGGCAGGAGGTAAAGACCGGTAGTAGTGTGCTGCCCGATATCAAAACATTAGACAGTTATTGTAAAGGTTTGTGTGAGAAGGCTTTCAGAGCCGAAACTGCGCAGGCGCGGTAACAAACCCCCACGCTAGTTGTAACCGCAACGATGAACAGATTTCATCAAGAACCGAGCGAAAGCTCTAGACCCATTAAAAAACCAAAGCATTACGCCTGCCCAGAAGGAAAGGCATTTATTGAAGTCAAAGGACGAAAACACGTAATAAACATCCTCTAAGATTCTGGTTCAAACATCTTTCTCATGAACCAAGATACCGCACAACGGCTTGAAATCCTGACCGAAGCTCGGGATTCACCATTCAAAACCACAACCTTCGATAGCGAAACTGTGCCTACCGGAGGAATATTCTATACCCCTCCTATCTTATTACAAATCGGTACCAACGGTCACCGAAGCATGATAGGCGGCGAAATAGCGAACGCAGGAAGATATGATTTAAGGATTGCCGTTTGGTGGTGGCACAATGAACACCCCCTTAAAAATATCTCGGACCCAAAGAAATTGGTTTTTGAGGAAACGAAGTCCCATGCCCATATAGAAGATGAGGCGGTGGCAGCCTTATTCGAGTGGGATGAGACTGTGGCTTACGATGAGGAAGCACAATATGTAGGAAGGATCGAACGAGGAGAAGAAGGATGAGTACAGTTGGAAGCGCTGCCAAAACCATATTGGCAGTATAAGGAGCTTTTTGAAGAAAAAAAAGCTAAAATGTTGGCACCTCGAAGAACCTTCGACCACGCCATCAACCTTAAAGACAAGGCCGAACCCCCGTGGGGTCCGATTTACTCAATGTCGGCACACCAGTTGAACCAACTGGATAAATACCTCAAGAAAATGATAGCAGAGGGCCAGATCGCTGATAGTGAATCTCCTTACGGGGCCCCAATTCGTTTCGTTCCCAAACCAGATGGAAGTCTACGACCGCGCGTAGACTATAGGAACCTCAACAAATTGACAATCCTAAACAAGCACCCCCTACCGCTCATTGATGAACTACAAGACCGTGCTGCTGGAGCAATGGGGTTTACCAAGCTCGACCTAAAAGATGGATATCATCTTATTCGAATGAGGAAGGGTGACGAACACAAAACAGCCTTTCATACACGATAGGGAGAGTACGAATAAAAGGTCATGCCTTTCGGGCTTGTTAACGCTCCAGCAACGTTTCAGACAATGATGAACAAGATCATAATGGAATTCTTGGACCACAGAGTAGTCGTCTACCTGGACGATATCCTAATATAGTCCGAAAATATAGACGACCATATCAAACTAGGCCAAAAAGTCCTTCACCGACTCGAACAACATGACTTGGCAGTCTTGTTCAAGAACTCGGTGTTCCACCAAGAGGAAGTCGAATTCCTGGGATACCTTGTCAAGACAAGCGGCGTCACCATGAGTGATAGAAAAGTGAAAAGAGTTCCAAATTGCGCACACCCAAGATCGGTTAAAGAGGTCCAAATCTTCATTGGATTCGCAAACTTTTATTGACAATTGATTAAAGATTTCTCAAAAGTTTGCAAGCCAATAACCGAAACCTTGAAAAGAAACCCAAAGGATTGTCACTGGGGAAGGGAACAGGAGGAGGCGTTTGAGGAGTTGAAAAAGAGGTTTACGACCGCACCAATTTTATCGCATTTCTCCCCATGAAGGAGAACGGTGGTCGAGCCAGACGCAAGCGACTTAAGGCTTGGATGCGTACTATCTGAGTACCAAGGGAGCCCGCTTGACCCAGTGGCTTTCCATTCTCGAAAACTACACAGCGCTGAAAGAAATTACGCGATACATGACAAGGAATTACTCGCAATAATGGAAGCGTTCAAAGAATGGAAAAGATACCTCTGAGGAGAGGAAGAGCCCGTGACGGTATACACGGACCACCAAAACCTATAGTACTTTTTGACCAAGAAAGTCTGGAACCAACGACAAATTTGATGGGCACAGGAGTTCACAAACTACAACTTCAAAATAGTGTATCGACCGGGAAGTAGAGGCGGGAAACCCGACACGTTAAGTAGACGGCCGGAGTATCGTCCTGAGGTGGGAGCTCGTCATAGTGAACAGTCGATTTTGAAATCAGAACATTTGCAAATTCCCGGGATTGATTAGAGGCGAAGCGCAGAGACAGCCCTCGTTCCAGAAAAACGCGAACCCACAAACCTCAGGATAATGAAACTTTCGGATAAGTCTATAATCCCGACGAAAGGATCACAATTCGCAGCCGGACATGACATCTACGCCCTAACACACTGGTTGGTACCAGCAAAAGGACAGAGAAGGGTGGAAACGGGTATTGCGATAGGATTGCCGGCGGGAACCTATGGAAGGCTAGCTGCGAGAAGTGGTATGGCTAGCTAGACAGGAATAGCAGTGGGCGGTGGTGTAATAGAGGCAGATTACACCGGAGAAGGAAAAGTCATACTTCGTAATCATGGCGAAGCCAACTCCTTGTACAAAGCATGAGATCGGATAGCGCAGCTCATAATAGAGAAGATTGCCAACACCGACGCGATGGAAGTAGACGACCTAGGAGTAACCGAGCGAGGAAAGTTAGGTTTCGGATCAAGTGACCCAAACCCCAAGCGATCCATCACGGCGAAAGAAGAAGGAGTCAAAATATGTTTCCTTCACGCAGACACAAGCAAAAAGGAATTCTTTAGCGCAGCTGATATCGGCTATCACCCTCGGTTAACAGGAGAAAAAGAAATGTTATCAAGCACGCATGTCAATGCAGCCCTGAGGCGTACAATGAACCATTCATTTCTGGACAAGATTAGAGTGGCGGACAAAGAGGATGAGAAGTGGGAGGAACGAGGCCGTGAACTGGTCAGGCTAAGACAAAGTGGGAAAAAGAGGCCAGACGAAGGGATAGAAAAGGATGGGTTACAATACTATAAACATTGTTTGTACATCCCCGACGACGAAGCCCTTCAGACCGAGATAGCCCAAGGCGGTCACGACTCGTTAGTAGCGGCGCATTTCGGACAAGAAAAAACAATTGAGATAGTGACAAGGGATTTCTACTGGAAAGGACTCGTGGAATGGATCAGAGACTATGTACGATCTTGCGACGAATGTCAACACAGTAAATCACCACGGCACACTAAGTATGGATTACTTCAACTCTTAGAAGTACCCTATGCCGCCTGGTCCTCCATATCAACGGACATCATCACACAGCTACCAGAATCGAAGGATACGACCCAGATAATGGTAGTCGTAGAGCGGTTCATGAAAATGGCCGAATTCATCAGCCTCCAAGAAAACACGACCGCAAAGGATGTTGCAGACACCTTCCTTTGAGAAGTTTGGAAACTTGACGGATTGCCGACCGAAATTATTTCGGATATGGACGCGAACCTTTCCGGCGAATTTTGGGAATCATTGCGCAAAATCCTAGGAGTTAAACGACGCATGTCAATGGCGTATCACCCTCAGACTGAGGGACAAACCGAAAGAACCAACCAAGTGCTGCAAGGTTACTTGCCGACATTTGTGAACTACCATCAGGACGACTGGTACCAACTATTGCCGTTAGCTGAACACGCCTACAACAACTTGGCAACTAACGCATATAAAATGAGCCCATTCTTCCCCAACTCCGGTTTCACCCACAAACGGATTAGATGACAGAGAGAGAAGCTCATAAAGCCGGGGCGACAATGTATGCTCACTAGATACAGGACATACATCGACAGGCGAAACAAACCCAAGAGAATAAAGGGGGAGCAAGGAAAAAAGATTACGACCAAAAAGCGACGGAATAACCCAGCATCGAGGTCGGCGACTTGGTAATATTGAATGCGAAGAACATACATATCAAACGACAATCAAAGAAGCTGAGTGCGAAACAGTATGGCCCGTTGCAAGTCTTAGAAAGAAGAAGAAGCAGGGCATAAATGTTAGAAATATCGCCGCGGTGGAAAATTCATCCTGTGTTACAGGTTTGGCTGTTGGAACCCTGCCAAGCCTCCTACAGACCGAATCGCGAACAATCACCCCGAGATGCCGAGGACATCAAGGGAGATTTGGAGTACTAAATGGGAAGGATCGTTAAGAGCGAGATCATTTCGTACACGCGAAAGGTTCGAGGCAAGAATCAGCTGATGAAAGAGCTTCGGTATTTTGTGAAATGGAAAGGCTGGACCGAAGATGAAAATACTTGGGAACCCCCTGCAAGGATGAAGAATGCGCAGGAAGAGGTGCAAAGATTTCATAGAGAGAACCCGGAGATGTCGTGCCCGAGAGAGGTCGAGTGACATAAGATCAGTTTTCCATCGGTGGACAAGCGAACGGGGATGGTTTTTACCCGTCCTATGTAGAGCTCGAAATAGATAAAGAAAATGTATAATAGACATAGAGTATTCTGGAAGAACACTTCGAAGAGGGAAGCTCGAGTTAGCAGCACGGACTCCCCGTAAGCATTTCCAGGGCAAAGTTACCCTACCTTGACGGACACCAACTTCGAAGGAAAAAGACAACAGCCCCCTCCAGCCCCAGCGTTGGGACCGCGCGGCATCACTAGCCGCCTGTGTAGTTGCGTCCCAACACCAAACACCACTATCGATGGAACACATCGTATAACACCGTATACGTCGCGGCCGTCGGTCTAACCGGATCCTGTTCGCTGGACATATGTGGGGAGTCCTCCAGGCACCTTATGCAGGTTGAGGCAGGTGGATCGCGTGAAATCGCATAAGGTTACAGACGCTTGAAGACAGACAGTCAACAGGTTGGGTCGAAGGTAACGGGACGTTTTGCACGCAGATTAGTCCCCACGTACCTAAAAGGTCGTGTAGAGTATGAAGGAGGTAACTATGCCCAGTAAGTGGATTGGGTGCATCCACAGTTGACAAGTTGGTAAAAGAGGGAGTCCGGGGGACAATGCCCATAGGTACGATCCCGAGCATAAGTAGTGTAATGCCGGAAGACCAGAATACGAGATATAGTTGCATGCCGAATTCTTGACGCAACCAACCAAAGAAGATTGGCCATCTTCTGTCCAGCGAGTTAGACTACCTTCAACCACCACGAGGGTGTTAGGCGCAGCGACTCCTGGCAAGGATTTACAGGGCAACATTACCCTGCCTTGGCGCATACGAACTTCGAAGGAAACAGATAACATCCCCCTCCAACCCTGGCCCTGGGACTGCGGATCATCACTGGCCGCCTGAGTAGTTGCGTCCCAACACCAAGACCCCTATCAGTGGAACACGTCTGATCACACTGTATACGTTGCGGCCATCATTCCGACCGGGTCCTGCTCGCGGGATACGTGAGGGGAGACCTCCGGGCACCTTATGCAAGTGCGGGCAGGTGAATCGGCTGACAGGGCATAAGGTTACAGACACTTCGAGACAGACAGTCGGAAGGGTCAGTTGAAGGGAACGGGACGTTTCGCACGAAAGTTAGTCCCCTCGTACCTACTAAGTCGTTTAGAGTATGAAGAAGGTAACTATGCCCAGTAAGTGGATCTGCTGCATCCACATAGGACAAGTTGGTAAAAGATGGAGTCCGAGGGAAGAAGCCCATAGGTACGATCCCGAGGACAAGTCGTGTTATGCCTGAAGACCAGAATACGACATGCAGTCGCGTGTCGAATTCTTGACGGAACCAACCAACGCAGAATCGCCATCTTCGGTCCAGCGAGTTAGACTACCCTTGGGGAGCACGGGGGCAAGATAATTTGTAGCCATTGTTGTCAACGGATAAACGGATGAGCAGACACCTGACTTGGTCTCCACACCATTAGGAATAACAGACGCGCAGACCGATAAGTTGACCATGGGAGCAAAAGGTGTGGTAGAGAGTTTTCAGGGTCTCCGAGTGTCCGCACTCAGGTGAAGTTCGCAAAGTTGTGGGCAAGGTACAGTGCCTCGTCAGAAGTGTTCGTGATGGCTTACTAAGCAACCTCGCCACATCAGCAAAAACGGATCTTGCGTCTGATCCGCCGGCGTTGCGTCCTGACGCAAGCGCCGGATATTCTGCGTCCCGTGCGTCCTGTGCGTCCTGACTTGCGTCGCAACGTTCCTCACGTCCTGACGCAACGTCGCAACGTTTCTTACGTCCTGACGCAACGTCGCGTTCTCCCGACGTCCAGACTACCCCAGATTCTCCCTCTCGTCGCCTCTTCCTCCTGATCGTGCTCGCCCCGCTTCGCTTCTTCTCTTCGTCCTGACGTATCCCGCCCCTCATCCCCGCTCGAGTACTCTCAACCTGAATTAATTCGCTGCTTCCTCAGACGTCGGTCTGCTGGCGTCTGG
>Ga0307510_10002508_pt1 | contig 20906 bp, 11 predicted proteins | sample 12_EM_MG_FD_207224 | JGI IMG/M metagenome (GOLD analysis project Ga0307510, IMG submission 207224) | Populus trichocarpa ectomycorrhiza microbial communities from riparian zone in the Pacific Northwest, United States - 12_EM | ecosystem: Host-associated > Plants > Roots > Unclassified | place... | reverse complement strand
TACCATCAAACCGATCTAGTTGAATTTTGACATCCTTAGCAACTTTGACGCTAGAATTCATATTTGTCTCCATCAAAATAAACACCTTAAAATTGTTAGAGAAATTTAGGATGGAAGCAAATATGGAGTTGGCTTAGAGGCGTGAAAACACTATCTTTAAGGTGTTTATTTGTCCCACACAAAGACAACACCTCCAGGATACAACTAAGCCCTCTAAACCTCTAAAAGAATGAGAAGATAAGACCAAGAAAAGAATATGTCTCTTTGTTGTTGTTTCTTTTCTGTATAGTAACATGCTTTTATAGACTTGAAACATAACGATGAAACAGTATGACTGTTCATCAAACAATATGGCTATTGATGAAACAATATGACTGTTCATCAAACATTATGACTATTGATGAAACACTATAGTTGTTCATCAAACAATATGATTATTGATGAAATAATATGATTGTTCATTAAATAGTATGACTATTCATATTAAGTTCCAAGTTCCAAGTTCCAAGTTCCAAATGATATTATAAATATCCATATAATAACATTAGGAAGCCAAATAGGAGAGTTTGTCCATCATGGCTTAATTTACTACACAATAGAAACCCACACTTAGAAACATTAGGAGGGAGTGTTTCTTTCCAATGTGGGATAATCATCTTTCCTTTATTCATTTACAAACTACACCAACATTTCGTGCGTTATTCATGCAATGTATTCAGATCATTTTTCTTTCTTTCTTCTGCCATGCATCTCTTTCGACACGGTTGCGCTAGGTTGTAGGTGGTCAATGAGTTTTTGTTGCCTGTCATTCTTCTATCATTCTTGCAGTGTACCCAGTTGATTGGTGGTTATTGGGAGAGGGCGGGGCTGGTACAGTGAGGTTTGATTTGGGTTGGTTTTGCACGACATGTATTTTTGTTAGGGAATCTTTGTAATTAGTTAGTTTGAAGGTTTTATTGAATTATCATGGTTCTAGTATGAATATGAGGTTTTCAATCAATTGTAAAAAAAAAACACCAGTAAAATTATATTTCATATATATAAAAATACTAAATCAAGGAAAAAAAAAAGGTAAATAGAAGATTCAAAAGGCCTGTAACAATAAACATCAAGAGATAAATGATCCGACTTGATATTTTGGCATATAACTACAAAGAATAGTTTGCGGATTTTTCTTTTTTCGTATCATCATCTTCCGAGAGGATTCTTGGATCATAGGATTAAAAAGTTTCTATTGAACATATCCGTTTCGTGAGTTTTTTTTTTTTTTGTCTTGGAGACTTGGTGAGTTACTGTGAGGCTTCTTTCTAGGCAGGTAAGCTCCCTCTCATTGTGCTTCATTGGTTATTTCGCTCATTTGTTTTGGATTTTGCTTGATTTTAGGGGGTTCGGTTGGATTTGACTACTAAAATTGACTTATAAGTGTTCTATCACCGCGCAACAAATCAAGAGAATGATAGCGGTGCCAGATCCAAGTAGGCTAGGGTGCTAGACCCAAGTTATTTGGGTCAGGCTGGGGCACTACAAACCCAAGTTACTTGGGTTCGGCAACGAAACTAGACCCAAGTAACTTGGGCCTGACAGGGCACTAGGCCCAAATAACTTGGGTCTAGCAGGAGTGTTAGCCCAAGTTACCTAGGTCTGGAAAGTGATGCCTAACACAAATTTAATATTTATTATTATTATTATTATTATTATTATTATTATTATTAAATTTGAAAGAAAAATAATATTAGTATTGAAGAAAAACCATATATTTGATTTAAATGGTAAAATTAAAAACTATAAGAACTTGGGTCAGACATGTTTAATATTGTTATTAATATAATAAATGTTATTATTTTTGTTATTCTTAATATAATTAATAATTGTTTTTTAAAAAAATATTATTACTATTGAAAAAAAACAATAGATTTGATTTGAAGGGTAAAATTAAAAATTATTATCATTGTTATTATTATTAAATTTGAAAAACAAAAGCGCCACACCCAAGTAACTTGGGTCTGGCAAGGGCTCCCGACCCAAGTAACTTGGATCCCATAAAAATCATTACTATTGAAGAAAAACCATAAATTTGATTTAAACGGTAAAATTAAAAACTTATTATCATTATTATTAATAAAATTGAAGAAAAATATTATTACTATTAAAAAAAATCATATATTTGATTTGAATGGTAAAATTAAAAATTATTATTGTTACTTGGGTCTGACAAAAAAGTCAAACCCATGTAACTTGGGTCCAGCTAGGGTGCCATACTCATACCCAAGTAACTTGGGTCCGGTAGGGGAGCCAAACCAAAGCTACTTGGGCCCTTCAGGCGCTCCAGGCTCAAGTAACTTGGGTCTGGTAGTACTGTTAGGACCAAAAAACTTGGGTCCGGCTGAGGCGCCAAGCCCAAGTTACTTGGGGGCTGGCAATGGCACCGACCCAAGTTACTTAGGTTTGGAAGGTGATGTCATACCCAAGTGTTAATATTTATTATTAATAATATTAATTTTATTAATTTTATTCTTATTAATATTTATTATTAATAATATTAATTTTATTAATTTTATTCTTATTAATATTATGACTACTACTATTATTATTAATAAAAATTTTAAAAAAATATTATTACTATTAAAAAAAACCATAAATTTGATTTAAATGGTAAAATTAAAAACTATAAGAACTTGAGTCAGATATGTTTAATATTATAAATACTATTATTCTTATTCTTATTAATATTATTAATAAATTTGAAAAAAAAATATTATTACTGTTGAAAAAAACCATGTTGTTTGTTAAATTTGAAAAAAAAACGTCATACCCAAGCAACTTGGATCCGACTGGGGCTCCAAACCCAAGTAAATTGTTGGGTCTAGTAGGGCGTTAGACCCAAGTAACTTGGGTCCAGTAAGGCGCCGGCCCAAGTAACTTGGGTCCGACGACTTTGGTGCCTACCAAGACCAAGTGTACCTTGGACTTGGCTGGCTGCTAAGTTCAAGTACCTTGGACTCGGTTGTTGGACTTAGCCGCCTGCAAAGTCCTCGTGTATCTTGGATTTGATCAATTGTCAAGTCCAAGTATATTGGGTCCGGTATTAATATTTTTTTAAAAAATATTATTACTATTGAAAAAAAACCATAGATTTGATTTGAAGGGTAACAACAACAACAACAATAACATTATTGTTAATATTATTTATATAATTATTAATAAATTTGAAAATATAAACATTGTAGAAAAGAACTTGAGTCAACCTAGGTTTACTCTACTAACCAACCACCCGTGACATGAAATTAGGAGAAGAAAATTAATTTTTTTTAAATGACCTAGAAAAAAGGATCAAAGTTAAATAAATAAATAAAACTTGAGTTATCCCGAGTTAACTTAACAAAACTGTGACCCGGGATAATCCTATAGAAAGGAAAAGTATAAAAAATAAAAGATCTTGAGACCTAATAATCCAATATCAACCTGGGTTAATTTGACTAATCAGCGACCCAGGATAACTCATGGGAAGGAAAGAAGGAAAAAAAAGTAGTGCCATTGTTCATCAACAAATTCCACTGCTAAATTTTCAACCTCTGCAACTCTATTTCTATGCGCTTCATATTACTATTGGTATTATAATTAATATTATAAACATTATTTTTGGGTCGGGCATTGCAGCTAGACCCAACATTCTTGGATCTAGTGTTCTAGCCAAACCCAAGACTTTTGGGCCTGCAGTGCAGCTAGACTCAACGCTCTTGAACCTAGCCTTGTCGCCAGCCCAAGGCTCTTGGGTCTGGCCTTGCAGACAGACCCAAACCCAAGGTTCTTGAGTCTCAGTTTTTTTTTGGATATTTTTTATGTCTGAAAAAGGCTGCGAGCCACTAAACTAGTATATCATAAAAGGTGTCATATCTTTGAAAATGTTGTATTTTTTCTTGTTTCTTTTGAGTATCTAATTTTCACATAAATAGTGGGTTGAGATAGGATTCGGCTACTGTCATGAAACAAAAAAGATGCAGACAATAAAAATAAAAATATTTTTAATTAAAGAGCTAGAAATAGAAATATAAAAATAAATTTGTTAATGCAATAATTTTAGAGTGAATTTTTTACTTTTAAAATAAGAGATGCAAATGAGACATATATCTAGAGACAATATTTATTACTTTTTATCCCTAAAATATCCCTATAGAATACTCTTTATTCCAAACTTATCAAATTAAGGTATGAAAGGATAAAAATTGTTATTATCATAGTTTTAAACCCAACTTAAGGGTTGATTTAGGATAAGGCTTGACTTAAGAGTCAAGAGTGTCAACCCCAATTTTTTTAAAAAAAGAATCAAAACGATGTTGTTTTGCCAAAAAAATATTTATTTTTCAAAAAACAAATTAACGAGTTTTTGACTTGGGTTTTGAATGGATTGTGAGTCGACTTGGACTTTTAACCATGTCAGATCAAGTCAATCATTCCTTTATTTGTTTCTTAAATCCGGATTAGTTAAGGCCTCCAGTTGTTATTAATAATGTATAATACAATAATAATCCATTATTAACTTTAATCATTGCTTATGTCGTATGTTCAATTATTTCTCTTACATTGAATACTTGGATTCTTTTGATCAGTAAAGATTTGCACCTAGGATTTATATAGTAATGTCTTTATACTCTCAATGTAAACACCATGGTTGTAAGTTCCAAATTATACACCAGATAGTTAACCTCATCTAGCTTTAATTGCCTCAAAGCATAGATGATTTTTTCATGTTGCATCAAAACATACTGGAGACCCTTCCTAAAAGCATCATTATAAACTATAAACCATTTTGACCCTGAGAGAAGAGTCAATACTAGGACAGAAGTGAGCCTTCTCTTCAATTCCTGAAAGTTTTCCTCACACTTCTTTGACTATTCAAACTTCACTTCTTTTCAAGTTAATCGAATAAAAAAAGATGTTATTGTGGAATACCCTTCCATAAACCTCTTGTAGTACCTCCCTAACCATAATAAACTATGTATTTCTTTCATGTTTATTTGTCTTTCCCACTTTAACAAAGCTTTCACTTTCCTCAAATCCATAAATATCTCCTCAACAGATATTGCATTCCCAAAAAAATCACCTTATTCAACTAAAAATCACATTTACTTAGCTTTATATATAACCGATGATCCCTTAAAATCTACAATACACTCCTTAAATGTTGTTCATGCTCTTGAAAAAAGATTAAATAAACTAGTATATTATCTATAAACATCACCACATACTTGTCTAAATAAGATCAAAAAATTTAATTCATCAAATCCATAAATATAATCGAAGCATTTATTAACCTAAAAGGCATCACCAAAATTCATAACATGTCCTAAAAATAATTTTTCATAACAATAATATAAGTAATATGAGGAATAAGCCCAATTTTTATTAATCCGCCAACAAAGGAAGTACACAACAATTACATGTGTGTGCTATGCACAATTTATCCAACATGCTTTACACTTTAGGATATATATATATATATATATATATATGTGTCAAAATTGCATCTATAGATGTGCATAAATTCAGAATACAATCATGATTTTCTTTTGTTGCTTACATTGTCTTCATTTTTCTTTTAATTTATAGTTTTACTACAAATAAAGTTGTATTTCACAAAATTGATATTTAATTCATCACTAAAATATGACTCAACACTTTGTATATGTGAAAAAATACAAACCAAAAGAAATTTCAACATCTCATGCTAATGAAATCTGAAAAAATCTGAAAAGATGAAATTATAATTAATAAAATTCGATAACCAATATTAAAAAATTCATATTATTTCTATGAACAGTGAATTCTCCTATTCTTTTAGCATAGTTAGTAATAATATATGATATGCTTGCATGTTTACAAATGTAGCAAAACAAGTAGCGGAAAAGCCATATAATTTCCCCAGAATCTTGGTTCCAAATCATACTTCCATTTCCTCGTGATAGAATCTTGGCTCAAAATAGTAACCACAACAACTTTTTTGTTATTTTGAATAAATCCTATATGTGATTTATCTTCAATTTTATTACTTACTCATGTTTAAGATTGCACTTGAATTTGTACTAAAAAAAGTGAAAAATTACTTTTAAAAAAACTACTTTTCAAAATGTTTTTCACTTGAAAATGCATTAAAATAATTTTTTTTAATTATTTAAAAATTATTTTTGATATCAGCGCATCAAAAAATATTAATTTAAAGCAAAGAAAAAATAAAAAAAATTTAATTTTTTTTAAAAGCGCTTTTCAAACACAAAAACAAACATGGCTTAAAAATTACTTTGTGAATTTGTGATGGTTACATATTTTATATTATTGATCTAAATTAAAGTAGTTTTAGTTATTATATAGTGGTATTTGATATAACCTTTATTAATATTTGAAGTGGAATTCTACTCAGTTGAGTTATGAGTATGAAATCATATTCAAGTAATTTAATATAATTCTAATAAAAACATGTAGCGATCTTTATTAGAAAAATGAAGTCACAAACTAATGTGACAAAGCTTTTAATATGAATTCGAAATTATATAATGGATAATATTTTTTTCCGAACCTCACGATAAAATATATTAGTTTTATTTAAAAATATGTAATTATGATTTTTTAAATTCTGTAATTAAATATATATGTACACATACACAAAAAAAAATCATGTTTTTTGTAGTGATATTTTAAATTTTATAGCTTCGATACAAAGGGTGGTTTAAAATTGTTGTGATTTTGTTGCTAAAACAGTTCATTTAATATAATTCTAATAAAAATAATTAGCCAATCAAAAATTATTTTAGTCACGTGAAGGGATCTAGTTGATTAAATAATTTTGATGATTTGTATTAAATTATAATGTTTCTAGGAATAAGGACCGAAATGTAAGTTTGCAAGCCATCACTTTCCAATTGGGTAATATATGGGTCATAACAGTTTCAATTAAAAAACTTGAACTTTTCAATGATTTCCTTCCATTTTTCTCAAATCAAGGCTTCTTTTAAACGTCAAAAACGTCATGGTGATTATTAATATTCATTCTTTTTTATTTTAAATGCTAAAAAATAAAAAAAAATTAATATTCATATATTTGAATTATTTTATGGATCCGTAGGATTCTGGCGGATTTGGAAGTTTTGGAAGCGGAACCGTGCTCTGAAGGTTTTGACAACAAAAACTATTAAATATATATTTGGTATTGTGATACTTTTTATAATTATAATTTAAGAATATAGATAAAAAAATATAAATTATAGTTTTATCATAAAAAAAAATATTTAAGAGATAATATTTAGTAGAATCCATGTAAAATTATGTGTCTATTAATTAACCAAATATTTTCAAAACTATAATCAGAGCAAAACATCATTTTAACTATACTTCACCACACTACTGAACAGTTGAAAGCTTAATTGTGCAACTTTAAACTACCATCCAACATATGATAAAAAGTTATATGCATTAGTGAGAACTTTGAAGGCTTGACAACATTACATTTGTCCTAGATAGTTTGTGATTTATACCGATCATCAATTTTTTAGACACTTGAAAAATCAAGGTAAGATGAATCGTAGACATGTCGAGTTGGTGGAATTTATTGAGACATTCTCACATGTCATCAAATACAAGCAAAATATAAAAAATATAATTGCAAATGTATTATCGCAAATGTATGTTATTCTTAACACTTTGAATACTAGACTTTTAGGATTTGAGTATGCGAAAGAATTATATCCTGATGATACTGATTTCGGTGATATTTATTTTCAATGTGAGCTTTCAGCAACTAATGGATTTTTTTAGACGAAATGCATTTTTATTTAAAGATCAAATATTATTTATGCCTAATTGTTTAATGAATGAATTGCTTGTAAGGGAAACTCATGGTGACGGATTATTTGAACACTTTGAGATTACTAAGACTTTAGAAGTTTTACATGAACACTTTTATTGGCTTAACATGAAAAGAGATGCATAAAACATTTGTGATAGGTACATAACATGTACACAAACTAAGTTTAAAGTGATGCCCCATGAGTTATATACACACCTTTAAATGTTTCTAAAGAACTTTGGGTTGATATTTCTATAGACAAACAATACTTCACCTTTTCTTATCTTTTTCTATAAGTATCGTCATTCTAAAGGACTTATCAATTAGCATGAGCATCAACCACCACATAAAAATAATATTTCTGCAAGTTTTTAATGGAAAAAAGAAGAAGAAAAACTCTCTCTTAAACCTTTTAAAAACAAATAAAATCTTAAAAAGTAAACTATAACCAACAATTCAAAAGGAAAATTCAATTTAAAAGTTTTTAAATATAAAACTTCAAAAATCCATACATCAAACAACCTTATAGCTATGTGATGAGGATTTTCATTTTAATGATAGTTTTGGATGAAGTTGTCACCAAATTTCATCCGACAAAAGTTCTCTATACTCTTTTTCTTTTTTTCTTAATATTTGCTTGGTTATTGCAAATCATAAGTCATTCAAGTATTCGGTTTCTAATGGTAATTCACATGACCTACTAGTAAAAAATCTCCTAAACACTTTTAGGAGAGATGAATTGCCATGCCTTTGAATTTTAGCTTTTTTCTTTTGTATTTTTTAGGTGTTTTGTGTACTGTGCTATTTACTTCACTGAAAACAAAAGGCATAACATTCTATTCATAAAAAAAACTTGAAAATGCTATAAATAAAAAAATATTAATTTGCACCCTGGATAATATCACAATATTATTTCAGGATAATTTTAAAAATTTATTCAATCAAATCCTTGCTTTATTTTTTCTAAGTTTAGAATTATAATCCTATGAATAAATTATATTCTAGTCCTCAATTTCTAAAAATTATTTACAATCAAGTCACACTTAATTAATCATTCTATTTTAATTTCTAACCAATGGTTCTTCTATATGTGCCCCATTAAGTTTTGTAATAAATTGGTTCAAATATAAATCATAATTCTAAATAAAATAGGATTGAATAAATTAATTTTATATAATTTCAACAATTGATTGATTTTATATTTGAAGATCAAGTATATTGTTTAACAACCTATTATGATCCCAAAATATTAGGAAAGTCATAAGTGGTTTGACTTAACCTTTTAGTGACTAGTTCTCAGTATAATTATTATTCATTCATTATTTAAAGGTCAAATATAATGTCTAACAACTGTCATGATTCTCTAAATATTAGAAAAGTTATAAGTGATTTGACTTAACATTTTAGTAATCAGTTTCTTCGTGTAATTATTATTCATTCATCAACAACATTTCAATTTAGACATTATAGCACGAAATGTATCTACTTTGTTAAATCATGTTTATTCTCAACAACATATTCAATGATTATTTGAATAAAATTTGAAACTTTTTCAAATCTCTTTTCATCTTGCACAAGGATTTACAATCAATACTATTTGAGAACATATAGAGCATTTTTTGTAATTCACCTAGAGTGATGAATCTTCTCTTGATTACTCAAATACTTTCATATAATTCATATTATACCCAATATCTTTTTACTTGTTACCCTTAATTAGAACGTGTAGCAAGATCAAAACATAACATTTCATATATAAGATAACATAGTAATCTCAAATTTAAAAATCACTTACATAACTATCATGTGAGTCATTCCATGTGATCTCTTCCTATGAAATTCTTATAATGATGAGTTCAATGTAAATATCATTTGACGAGCACCTACATATTAGTTCTAGATATCCATTATACCTTTAACTTATAAGAACAAATGTTTCCTTTCATAAAAAAAAAATAACATAAATATATTAGTCTCAATAACTCTAATTAATATACAGTTATAATAGAACATTAACCAGTAACATTTATGAACAATATTTCGATGTAATAGAAATCCTATAACTATAACAACTTTATAATTTCATTTACAAAATATTTTTGTTTGAAGAACTTTATCTTTATTTTAGATTTATTAATCAAATATTAAATTCATTAATCAAATATTTAATAAATATTAAAAATAAATAAATATTTATTAATTAATTGACTACAAGATATATACAATCACAATTTTCCCTTTCCATGACCAACTAAATATATACCCTTGTGGTTGAAGGAGTAAGATAGATGTAAGCCACATGTTATAACAAGTAAAAACATTAAGATAGAATCCTGAGGGATGTAGCTCAACTGGTTAGGCCCTGAATTTGCTCCTTAAAGGTTACTAGTTCGAGTCCCACAAACTTCAGAGCCACTGGAGGCTTACATGGTTGTTAATTTCAGGGCTCGTAGGATTAGTCAAAGTACGCGCAAGCTGCCCCGGACACCCATGTTAATAATTAAAAAAAACATTAAGATAGACTTTCTGTGCACAAGCTTTAAAAGGGAAATTAAATCATCAAAATAAGTGCCCTGGCTATGAACTCTCCAGAATGTAAAAACACCTCTTGAATGGTGTGCAAGGAAAATCATGCCGGCTCCAGGTTCTGATCCATAAAAGGTGCTAACCCTCGCTTGTAACTAGATCTTTTTCAAGAACATGTGGCAAAATGGAAATAGCCACATTTATCCTTCGGTTGTATTTAACTCTACCCTGGGCTTTGCTGAAAGACCTTTTGCCATCATCTCTTCATCATACTTTCTAGCCATATCTACCATGCCCTTTTGAATTAGAGCATCAATTAAAGCATTATATGCAAATTCATCTGGACTGCACCCAAGTTTCTCCATTTTCTTCCACACTAAAAAAACTGGTCGAAGAAATCCCCATCTTCCAAACTTTCTCATTAGCATTACATATGTGTCCATCCTTGGGCAAACCCCATTCTCAATCATCTGATCGAAAAGACAAAGAATCTCTTTTGGCTTCTCAAGACACCTAAAGAAACAATGATAAGTGAGGACATCAGGGGCAATATATGACTGGGGCATTTCATCCAGCATTTTATAGGCTTCCTTTATCCTCCCATTTTCACACAAAAGCTTTATCACCGTATTACAAGTCACAACATTCGGCTGACAACCCAATTCCCTCATTTCACGATAAACCCTCAAGACGAAATCCACACCCTCTGATAAACCAATGGCATTAATAACCGTATTATATGCCACAACATCCAGCTTTATTCCCTTACTCTTCATCTCTTTATACAATTTCACCGCTTTCCAAGGCTTCCCACTTTTGCACAGTATATCCATGTATATGGAATATGAATGCAAGTCTTTACAAACTTCTTTCCTATCCATCTCCTCCCAGAACTCCCTACACTTACCCCACCAACCCATCTTAAACCACCCGCGTAAAATCATATTATAAATCTTTGTTATATTCCTAACATTGATGCTGTTATTGTTATTTCCAAAACACAGTTCATGTGCTTCTATAACATGCTTGTACTCACAAAGTGCATCAACAAGAATACAATAAGACGTCTCGTCTTTTAAACCGAATTCTTTTAATCTATCCTCATAAACACTTATTGCTTCATTAACAAGATGAGCAGATATATAACGATGAAACAATACACGAAAGGTAGTATGATTAGGCGTTGAAAAGGGGTTATTTCTCATTCTCTGAATCAAGTCCCATGATAAATCGAATTCAAAGAACTTACCCAAGATGTCAATCATGCGATTGTAAGTCTCTGTTGTGTGCTGAAATTGGGATTCAGTTTCCACCCAGTTGAAGAAATCCAGAGCTCGTTTCCAGTCATTGTTGTAACATGACAGGGTTTGAAAAACAGTGCTGGAGTCAAGATTTAGTGGATCTGATTGTGGGGGATTTGGGGTTCGGGAATGGAAATGAAAAGTGGGGGTATTTGTTGAGTATGGAAGGAGGAGGGTTTTAGCGGGGTTTAGGCGTCTAGTAAGTATCGAAGAGTTCATTGCTGTTTGGGCTTTGGGGATCAGAGAAGAGGAGAGAGGAGATGAGATGAGGGGGGCATTGCAATGCTTGTCGTGGCAGGAATAAATAAATAAATAAATAAATTATTAACATTAATAATTAACAAATAACAATTCATGATAACAAATAACAATAACAATTATTATACAATAACTAAAGACGAAGGGTTGTTTATTGTTTCAATTACTATGGCTAGTTGGCTACCGTGCATCTGAGTTTTGTCCCTCTTTCTATTGATATTTAAACAATTATATATTTTATTTTAAATTTTTTTTATAGTTTCATTTTTCTATATTATATTCAGTGTTTTAAGCTTAATAATTTATTTTAGTTTGAGTGTTATATTATATTCTCAATATCAAAAAATATATCTATATTACTTCATTTTGTAAAATAAAATTTGATTTTGTCAATTAAAAAGATTTAAAACAACATGGACTAAATTTAATTTCGAAACAAAAAACCATCCCATTTTTCTTTTTTTAATGTTCATGGGGCACAAAAAACCACAGTTTAGTCACTAGAGTTTTAACCTTTTAATTTTGCTCCTTTTTATTTTAAGGGTTTCATGTTTTAATGTAAAACTTTATTTATTTTACATTTTAGCCTCTAGGATTTTAAAGGAGAGAGTGTCGAAAAATGGAAGAGGAGAGAGAAAGTGGTTAGTCATCCATATTTCATCCCCAAAAAATCGATCTTGGTGTTAATGAGTTTGTCATACAGAGAATGGTTAAATAGAGGTAGTGTTTCCCTTTGAACATTATGGCAAAATCAAGAAGGATCCAATTCGGCTTTCCGAAGCAATGATACATGGAACACATTATGAATTCTAAGAAGATGAGAAAGTAACACTAACTTGTATGTTATTGGCCTAATTCTCTTTATAATATCAAAGGAATCAATATATTTGGATGCTAGTTTTCTCTTCCTTTTAAAACAGATAATGTTCTTCTAGGGTGCGACTTTCAAGAATACTTGATCACCCATGTTGAACTCCAACGGTCTTCTTCGATTATTAGCATAACTTTTTGTTTATCTTAAGCTTCATTCATCCTTTCTCTAATTTTCTTCACTTTGCCTATAGATATCTGGACCAATTCTAGTCCCAATAACTTCCTTTCACCCACTTCATCCTAACATAGTGGAGTACGACATTTGCATAATGCCAAAAATGAAGCCATACCTATAATGGCCTGATAGTTGTTATTGTATGCAAATCCCACCAATGATAGATGATTTTCATAGTTTCCCTTAAATTCCAACGCACATGATCTCAACAGGTTTTCCAATATCTGAATAGTCCTCTCTGATTGTTTGTCAATCTAAGGATGAAAAACTATATTTAGATTCAAATTTGTTCCCAAAAAACATTGTATATATGACCATATTTAAGAAGTAAATTAAGGGTCCCTGATAGAAAAAAATAGACATTGGGACTTTGTGTAGTCTAATTACTTCATCAATGTACAATCTAGCCAATTTGACTACTAGAACAGACATCTTCATAGGTAAGAATAAGGTAGACTTAGTTAGCCAATTGACAACCACTCAAATTATATCATTGCCCTTTTTACCCCTTATAAGTTTTGATACAAAATCTATCATAATATCCTCCTAATTCCATTTTGGCATTGAAAGAGGTTGTAATTCTCCAACAAGTTTCTAATGTTCTACTTTCATCTGTTGACAAACACCACACTTCGCTATAAACTCTACTACTTTTTTTTCATGTTAAGCCATAAGTAATGTTCTTTTAAATCTCTATACATCTTTGTACTTCCTGGTTGAACCATAAAATGGGATTCATGAGCCCCTTATCCTTATTTAACATTTCATAGTTCAAAGAGTATAACTGATTTTCCATTATTGGGATGCCATTTTCCATGATTTAAAAAGAAGTTCTCCTTTGATCCCACGATGGCCTTTATCTTTTCTATCTCCATATCCTTCTATTGAGCCTCCAACACTTTATCACATAACACTAGTTTTACTGTTATTCATGCCAAAAAAGATCCTTCAAGATCCCTACATAATTGTACCCCTTGTCTTTCTTAATTCTAAGACCTTTAACTGATCGTGAACTTGTATGCAGTTGACCCTAATACTTGATCTGTGGCTCAAAGCATCTACTATTACATTTGTTTTCCCGAGATGGTAATCAATAATGTAATCATAATCTTTAATCAGCTTCACCAATCTTTTATGACATAAATTCAATTCCTTTTGCATCATCAAATATTTAAGACTTTTATGGTCAGTAATGTCTCCAATTCTTTAAGGATAAAAAATCATAGCTAGCTCTAAATCATTTACTAAATCATTCTCTTCATGTTTTTGTAATTGTCTAGATGCATTAGTAATCACTTTTCAGTGTTACATTAAAACACACACACAAGGCCTTTCCTCGGAGAAGTATTATATACTACTAACTCTATTGTTAGCCCTTTTAGAAGGGCTAACACTAGATTGATGTTAACTTCCTATTTAACTCTTCTTCTCACACTTCTTCCTCCATTCAAATTTTACTCCCTTTCAAGTTAAGTGTGTAATTGGTACTCCTATCAATGCAAACCCTTCAATGAATTGTCGATAATACCTAGCCAATCCAAGGAAACTATGAATTTTTATCACATTAGTATCTCAATCCTAATTCAAAACAACCTTTAATGTCTTATGGTTCATATAAATACCTTATATAGATATCACATTCCCTAAAAATGGAACTTTAAACAGTCAAACTTCACACTTATTTAGCTTTGTATACAACTGATTTTCTCCTAGAGCCTGCAGCACTATTCCAAAATGTTGTTCATGCTTCATCTAATCCCTTGAATACATTAAGATGTTATCAATAAGCACTACTATAAACTTATCTAGCTATGGCCAAAACACCTAATTCATCAAATCCATAAACATAATTGGGGTCTTAGTTAGGCTAAAAGACATCACTAAAAACTCAAAGTGTTCATATTGAGTCCTAAAAATAGTTTTGGGACATCTTTTTCCTTTATCCTCAATTGATGGTACCTAGATCTCAAGCCAATATTTGAAAACACTTGTACTCCCTTTAAAATTTGAACAAAATCAAATTGTGGAAGCGAATATCTATTCTTTACCGTTACCCAATTCAATTTCCTATAATCAATGCAAAGTCATAGGGTTTTTGTATTTTTTTTTCAAAAATAAGACTAGGGCTTGTTAGGGTGAATCACAAAGTTGGACAAACCCTTTACCTAATAATTCATGTAATTGGATCTTCAATTCCTTTAACTCTATTGGGGCCATTCTATAAGGAGCCTAAGAAATAGGTGTGGTCCCCAATAACATGTCTATGGTAACTTCCAAATCTTACATCGGGGTAATCTCGGTAATTCATCTGAAAGAATATCGAGAAATTCTCTTACCACAAATATTTTTGACAATTCAATAATACCTTTTTTCACAGTGTCGATAATATAAACTAGTAGGCATCACATCCATTCCTCAACATTTTCCTTGCAGTCATAATTAAAATGATGCAATTTAGCAAAATTTTTCGTTCACCCTTAAACTCAACTTTGTTCCCTTCTAGTGTCTTAAAGGTCATCGTCTTTGTAAAAGAATCCATACTAGCTTGATGTTTGCTTAACCAATTCATTCCCAAGATGATATTAAATTCATAAATCCACAAGGGCATCAAATTCACCTTTAATTCATGGTCCATGATTTGTAAATTACACTTGTCATATACATTGTCAATATATATGGTCTCTCCTATTGGAGTACTAATAGTTAATTCTCTACTCAACCTGTCTCTTAACACATTCAATTTACTTATAAATTCATAAGAAATAAAAGAATATGTGGCTCTTAGGTCAAGCAAATCATACACTCTTTGTGAATTTAACATCACATTTCTTTTCATTCAATACATATATTATATTCCTTTTTGCTACGTATTCTTAATTTCTAAATGCAAAACCCATAACTATGAGGTTTCAGTTTCAAGTGTGTAACATATTCATATTACACACACGCGCGCGCGTACACACACACACACACACACACACACACATACACACATATCTATAAGGCCCTCATCTAGACCTTTTTAAATGGTGCATGAGACCTGTCTCTATTTGATACTCGTTCCATATTAAGCAATTCTTGAACCCCTACATGATTGATTCACTATAATAAATTATTCTTGAGTTTACACCGATGGTCTATACCTATAAAATCTCTCTAGGTTCCAATAAGGGCAACTCTTCTTATAGGCTGACCAAATATTTACAATTCCTCCACTAATAACCCTCTTGTCTATACATATAACACCCCTCTGATATGGAACAATCACCAAGATGTATATTATCACAATGATAATAACATGATATGCAGACTGCCTATGCATTAGTGTTCCAAAAGCACTACCAACCTGACTCACTTCAGGACGAGATTGTTCTCTAAATGATTCTTCTATGATAGGCTGGGATGACCTACCAAGGGATTCTCTTAGGGCAACATAACTCCTACCTCTATACGGCTGGCTATTGTTCTGTCCACTATCTTTTTTTTTTTTTAGGAGAAGTGGTCTGTTATAATAGGATTTAGACCTCTTTCTCTTCCTAAACTACAGTGGATCCTATTTTGGTAAGTCTTAACCCCCTCTTATTTAGTAAGGCCTCTAAATATTGAGTTGTCTTTATTAATTCCTAGATTGTAGCTTGTTGGAAAGTAATCAACCCCTTCCTTGTCTCACATTCCAAACCATTTTTTAGCTTATCAATATGACGTTGTTTTGTAGGCACTAGAGCGGAAGATCCTAAAATCATCGCTTATACTCAATCACTAACATACTCCTTTATTGTAGTGCTAGGAACTCCTGCTCCTTCTGCTTCTTATGTTGTTGGGAGTAATATCTAGTCTCAAACTTTGTCCTAAAGTCCTTATATACCAACAATTCCTCACTCCTCTGCTGTTCAACCATAACCTACCATAATTGTGCATTATCTTGTAGTAACTGTTATACATATTTCATGTGGACTGCCACCAGTACCCAAATCTAAAAAATGGATTCCTCAATCTTATAAAGTCAGTGCCCTACTACCTCTACATCTTTTACACCAGCAAAGGAAACACACCTTATCTCTTGCATTTTTTTCACTCAATATACTAAAGTAAGGGTGTTTCCTCAACTTATATTGTCCATGGCTCCTATAATACTAGCCATCACTATTGTTACCATTTATTCAAAGTATGTTGAATTTAGTTGTCGCATAGGTGGTACAAGTGGCACTGTGGACATAGGTCTCCCTATAGGTCCCACAACATTATAGGCAACCAGTGAGAGTGTCTCCCTTTGTATCGATGGTGAGGGTACTGTTAGAGAATGAGAAGTAGTATCCCCTATAACATCCTCCAACTAATCATTTATAAAAATCCTCAGTCTGATCTCTGCCCTCAACTGGTAGTAGGTTATCATTGTATCAAGCTCAATTTGAAACATAATCTTAATTTTCTTGAGAATAGTTGATTTGACTAAAAAATGTTAATGGTGAATATTGTGTATTATTATTTAGGATGGTATGAATAAAAGGAGGTGAGGCACCACGACTATGATTAATTGAACTCCCGCCCAGTGATTATAAAGAATCATGAATGAGAAGTATGAAAGACATCATGAAGCTTGGTTAATTCTTTGATAAGTCAAAATAGTTCAATGAATAACCAAATTAAGAGAATCCTCCCATAATCACACAATTAATTATTCTGAAATCAAAGTTTGTTAAAAAAAAAAAACTAAGTATAAGGTAAATAACCATATCTATAATAGGTAAAAATATCGTAAACGATACTGGAAAAATAATAAAAGAGTTCTAAATAAAATAAAATAAAATAAATAATCCTAAATCAACTAGGAAACTAATACAATTCTCGTATAGTAGAACTATCTTAGTTAAAGGTGCAATTAGAGTACTAAAATCCTTAATAAAATAAAAAAATAATCCTAAATCAACTAGGACACTAATATAATTCTCGCATAGTAGAACTATCTTAGTTAAAGGTGCAATTAGAGTACTAAAATCCTTAATAAATCTCCTATAAAAACTAACCAAATCATGAAAACTTCTTACCCCAATGATTGACTTAAGTATAGGCCATTTTTTGATAGCCTTAACCTTTTCCTCATCCATCTCAATACATTTTGCACTAACATCATATCTAAGATCTTTTCCATGGAAAAATCACACTTTTTCATATTAACATATAAACAATCTTTTCACAAAACAACCAACACATTCCTTAAATATTCAACATGCTTCTCTAAATTCATGTTATAAATCAAAATATCATCAAAATAAACCACAATAAACTTAACTATAAAATTACGCAAAACATGGTTCATTAATCTCATGAAAGTACTAGGTACTCTAAAAGGCATCACTAATCACTCATACAAACTATATTTAGTTTTAAAGACAGTTTGTCATTCATCTCTCTTTTTCATTCTTATTTAATGTTATTCACTTTTCAAATCAATATTATAAAACATACAAGATCCATGATATTCATCTAATATATTATCAAGTCGAGGAATTAGGTATCTATATTTTATCATAATATTGTTAATAGCACAACAATCAATACCCATCCTCTAAGTCTCATCTTTCTTTGGTACTAACAATACCGAAATTACACATGGACTCATACTTTCTCTTATATACCTTTTTGTCATCAATTCTTTCACTTTCCTTTAAAGTTCTTTTGTCTCCTCAAGATTATTTCTATTGGCTAGCTAATTAGGTATAAGATCAATTTGATGCTCAATTCTCCTAATAGATGACAACCAGCTAGGAATCTCATTAGAAAAGATGTCCTTAAAACACTAGAAAGATAATGATCAATGTTATTAATGTTAAAATATGCCTCCTTAAATACATGTAAAATCATAACCATGTCAGAAAAATAAGCATTTTTAATGTAACATCCTAAAAAGAACTTATATTTATAGTTAATTTCTTATGAAATTTTATAACTTTTAGAGTGAGATATTTTTATATACATATACATTCTACTAAGAAATCTTATATTAGAAAATCTATCAAAATTTCAGTTGAGTCTCCCTTATACCGGGAGATCCCAAGTTATCGACTAGAGCTTATTACACATTAATATTTAACCAATCCACATCCTATTCATTCTCCATTCACCCTGGACTTATCATACCACAACTTAGACAAATCATATCTGCACATGTCATTATGGTTCACTACATTAATAAAATTATTAATATAAAATACACAAATCTTAAAAAAAAAAAAATTAATAAGTACAATTATGCACTAATTATTTCAAATACAATAAAAAAAACTAATACAGAATCATAAATTTTACATGTTTAGATCAATTTTAAAATTACATAAACTTTGGGACAATTTAATATTTAATTACAAATCTCAATACACTATAAAAAGGGGATGTAATACAAGTTAAACAAAAACATCTTAAGATGTCCTGTATAACTATTATTCTGCTCATGATTATAAGGTACCTGTAGTTAATATTAATTAAGCTTACATCATAAAAATTATCAAATGAGGAAAAGCAAACGTAATAATACATTTAAATTGTAACTCAATATTATCAATAATTTCTTTTCAATAATCAATAGAATTTGCATGTTAGCCTATAAAATTCATTCATTTTTTTGCCCCTTACCGACATTATTCCCATTTCCAGAAATCTAAATTTTATTGTCTATTTTCGGGCATTAGTCCTATTACCATAAATTAATTTCTTTGCCCTTTACCGGACATTATTCCCATTTCTGGGAATTTAATTTCATTGCTCATTATCGGGCATTAGTCCCATTACCAGAAACTAATTCATTTAGTCTTAAGTTACAATTCTAACACAGAATATCATTGCATCTTCAAAACTATTGTAATAAACTTAAGTAAAGAAAAAAGGTTAAAGTGTACGACACCTACCTGCTGCAGAAGTTCTAATGGTACTTTCCTATGACTGCACAACTCATCAATTTCATTCCATGTGCATTCCCTATATTAATATTCTAAATCAATTTATTTCATCTTAATTTTCATTTCCCATTCAATCCTCATTGAATTTTAATTTTTCCTTTAATCCATTTTCTTAGTTATCTTAACTAGAGGTGAGCAAAAAAACCGAATAACTAATTAAATTGAGAAAACAAAAAAAAATAACTAAAATAATTGAACTGAAAAAAAATCAAATTAACCGATTAAAAAATCACAAAAAGTTCTGGTTCGGTTCGATTTCAGTTTCCAAAGTCTGAAACCGATTGAACTGAACCAAACCGAACCAGTCCAACTAGGCCAGCACTTAAAAAAAAACAAGTATAAATAAGATATTTTTTTCTAACCCTAAACCTAAATTAGCATTCCCTGAAGACAAAATCAGTCGCCCCCCTCCCTTTGCTCTCTACGTCTCTCTTCTCTCTGATTTTCCTCCATGCTCCACAGTCTACAATTGTTAAGCTCCATGCTCCTCAGTCCTCCTATCAAAGGCACACCCCTCTTTACTTATGCTTTTAATTTTTTTTATCCTTCTTCTTTCTGTTTCTTACATAATCTTGTAATTGTTATATAATTTTTCATACACATGTAACCAAAGAAGATTATTATTTTAAACCAGTAAAAGACTTTTATGTGCTCTCTTTGATGTTGGTCTTGTAAGGACAACAATTGGAAATCAGATTTGGTTATTTATTGAAGAGACCGAGTATAAAAACATCAAACATTTGATGGATGGTGAGGATCTATGTAAACTATTTGTAATTGGTTTCCTCTTGTTCAAATAATAATGTTTTAATGGTTTTACATTTCAATAATAGATATCTTTTGATCTTCCCTTTGTTTTTTTTTTTTTCCCAGTCAAATGACTTCTTTTCTTTCTTTTGTTTTGTGTACCTTTTTGCAAAGTTTAATTTTTTGGCAATGATCTAACAAAAAGAAAATTAGGGTTGAATTTCCGGATATCATGC
>Ga0307510_10002507_pt1 | contig 20917 bp, 20 predicted proteins | sample 12_EM_MG_FD_207224 | JGI IMG/M metagenome (GOLD analysis project Ga0307510, IMG submission 207224) | Populus trichocarpa ectomycorrhiza microbial communities from riparian zone in the Pacific Northwest, United States - 12_EM | ecosystem: Host-associated > Plants > Roots > Unclassified | place... | reverse complement strand
ATTCAAGCTTCCCCACATCTCTTCTGAGACATCACGGAATGATCTTACGCCGTTCTTAATCTCTTCGTCAAGCTCTTCTCTCCGTTTGGGACCGCATCCGTGAGCATCGAACAGGATATGACCAGTATCTTGCATGAAAATGGTTCCATCGAAATCTGGCTGCTTGTTAACAGGGCCCCACAATGCAACAGCCATCTGTTTCTTTATATCCAAACTCACCTGAGAAAATAATAATGTCTCGCTTCGGCCCGAGAATTTCATCAGAGTTGGCGGTGCTATCGAGGCTCTTTACCGGTACTCTGAGGTCCTGGACCTTGATTTCACCAGTATGAGGTTTGACCTTCTCAAGCTCGCGGGCATTGATGGGCTGGATATTCACTACTGCTGGAGCCATGATTGTAGAAGGATAGAGGAGGGAGAAGAGATGAGAGGTGTAAAAAAGGTTCGAGTGCTGAAGTGAGAGATGGAAGAGAATAGCCGTAAGAGTTAGGTAGTGAGAGAAGATAAGCTAACGAAACTTCGTATTATACGAATTGAAGGATATGGCTAAGTATGAGGTTGGAAGAAAGGGAAGAATAGGGAGGCTTTATAAGGTTCGCAATTCTGAAGGGCCCTGGCGGTTTGAGGTGAGCAGAGGGGAAGTACGAGTAGATTTTTCAATACGCCTAGACATCCCTCCCAAACCAGCAAAGCCCCAATCCCTGATGATAGAAGGGGGAGGAACCAGCGAGCCGCCAGCTAGCCAACTGATCCTGACGGACGATAGCTGCTGGATGCAGTTCAACATAATATTTCATCCTAGCGTACCGATGCAGGCGCAGATCGTGGGTGACAGTTGGATGCATAAATCTGGTCAAATCATTTCGGGGAAGCAAGTGAGATTGATTACGGTTGTGAAGGATGCAACATTACGATTTAATTTGTTTTTCAGCGAGCACCTTTCGTCCCTGAAGCAGTCAGATTGCCTAGAAAAAGAAAAAAGGGGAGAGATATCACCCAGGAGCGCCAGCCAGCCAGTCAAAGATAGGCAGCGTGAGAAACAGTTGATGCCAAATCCCAGCACCGTAAAATCTCGCATAATCCACTATCTCTGCCAGGTCTCTAATCTCAGTATTTTTTAAAAAGGCAAAAGCCCCTAAGAAGGATTGGTGTTTTCCTCACATGGTAAGGCTTGAGTGCCCTGAGCGTGCTGGATCTCATTAACTGGTATTCAATTCTGTTAACCTGTCAAACTAAGCCTATCGTGGGCTGGTGCGGGGTTGGCTGAGGCTAGAAGTCTGGCGGAGGTGGACCACGACAACAACTTAAATCAGCGTAGATCCTAGGAAATTTTCATCGTCAAATACTCGCGCACCCGAAACCAGTAGCGATCGCCGGGCAAATAGGAAATAGGGTGAGATTGTTTATGAAGTGCTGAATCTAGTGCCATGGGCTGTGAAGTGTGATGTCTGATGTTAAGGGGAAGGGGCGACTCAATGAACCCTATTCTCGCCGCAGGGGCTGCCATTGCCTTTGCACTTTAATATGTTATTGACACGTCCCAGAACCGGAAGCACTTCCAAAGCTCCCGTAATAAACTAGAGAGCTAGCTAGCCTTAAGCTAGTAGTGAGGGATGTCTTTGATTAATGTAGGGGCGAAGTGTAGGGGTGAACAAGAGTAGAGTAGTGGGCGTTTGGGGGTTTCCACTGATTATTATTAATACTGGAAAAGTAGACTGGTTGGGACTTGCTCAGCTACTTGTTTGGTTGGGTACAGTACTCTTCTTGAATGTATATCAGTAGGAAATATTTTACCTCATGTATACTGGTACCGTACTTTGATTTATGTGGCAGCTGGTATTGCCAGGTATCCTCAGGCCTCACATGTTATATGAGTTACAAACACGGTACATGTCACATAGCCCTGAAGTACATGGTGTGATACCTGGTCATAACATTTTCTCAAGGGTGATGCTACTAGAGCCTTGTTTCTCATTAGATGGTAAACAATTGAGTATGAAAACCTCCTGTGTACGTGATACCGGTATGCTGATCCATGGCTATACTAAATTCAGTTATCTATAATGTGTTCCTAATTCATACAGTATTGACCCTGGGATTACTACCGTACTGGTGTTGGATGCACGACGTCCTCCCGGCCGTCCGAATACCGGTATTTTGTCTGATATCTCGACAAAGTGCGTTAAGGCGCACAGGGCACTGCCGCTGTTGTGTTCCGTCCTCCGTGCCGTTTCCCGGTCTAGAGTTCCCCTGTTGACATGGCTGAGGGGTGCTTGCAGATAGTGAGCTCTCTTCCATGTTGTGCCCTCCCACAGCTTTACTTGCTGCATGATCACAATTTTTTTTCTCCCTTCCTCACACCGAGGCTACAGCTCATAATGGCAACCTGTCGAGCGTTACTGCACTAGAACCTCCCTACATATTCACAATCTATGTCCTGCAAGAAATCGCTCGTCAATTCAGCTGCTTATGGATTGAGTCTTCTTCAAAGCGCCACAGCGCGTGGAGGCCATGCGGGACGATAACCGAGCGAATTCCGTCCCTCAACTCAGGACCGTTCCCTCAAGGAATCAAATCAAAGGAAAGAAAAAAGAAAAAGACATTATTGATAAAAAGGGTGATCCTGCAGGAAGCCCAGATGAATTCCGGCTCCGGAAAATCCCTGTCAAATCATGAAGCTGTTCCTGGTGAACGGCCAAACAACCGGCAACCGATGGTGAGCGGAGGCACAGATTCCTTCGCTCCGATCTAGGTCCTTTTGCAACAGAACGAGCAGGACGGGAGCACATCCTTTGGTTCATCAGCGGCGATGAGTCATCGTGGAAACATGTTGATTGGGTAAAATGATCTCTCCCTTGTCGGAGGGGGAAAAAAGAAAAAATGGGAGAACCCGATATTGGCACTCTGATGAGGCTGTGCTATGTGTATGGAAATTCCTTTTCCAAACGTTCAAACGGCGCAAGGTAAAGGCTGGATAGTTAAAATCGCTCAAAGCAAGCCTCTCAGTTTTTTGATGGCTCGCTAGCCGCGCAGACACAGCACCGTGCCGTGCCATGTGATGATGGTGACGATGATGATGGTTTCTATCGCAGGAAAGGTTGCAAAGAATGCGAGTTTGAGAGAGAGAGAGAGAGGTTTTTTCTCTCTTGAGTCAATTATTGGTTTCTTGAGTTTGAGGCCGTCCGCGTTTATGTGGTACAGTTTTTTCACTGGCTGGGTACTTGTGTGACCATGCCCTTGTTCTTAGATATGGTATGATACCGGTATAATACCGTAAAATCTCGTATCGTCCACTATCTCTGCCAGACTTATAATCTCCGTACCCGGGCAAGAGCCCCTGAGAAGGATTATTCACAATTCTGGTAACCTGTCGAACCAAACCCCTCATGAGTCGATGCAGCAATCTCCCTGATAATCTGGTAGTGGATTATACGGGATTTTAGTGTACTTATTGCTAGATACAGGCGCCACTGCTGAAGGACATACTGGTACGTACTCGAGTACTAGCACAAGTACTCAAGGAGATGTTTTTGCACAAGGCAGGGGTTGCTTTGCTGGTTAACTACCCGTGGCTTGTATAGTACAAAGACGTCTCCTCTTGCACTCGAGCACAAAGAGGGAGCAATCGACCCGAACGGGCAGGGATATATTTTGCTGGTTAACCTTAAACAACTGTTCAATAACTTCTTGCTGGACCCTGCGCTGTGATTGAAGTGATACTTGGGAACCTTACTCGAGTAGGATACCCAACTACCGGGAGTGCTTCATGTAACTCATCTTAGCCAATCAGGAGTCGTTAACTGCGGGATCCCGACCAGTAGCAATGACGTCATGCTAGCTGAAAAAAATCCTCGAACTACATCTTATGGCTTGTTGAAGAGAGGGCTGGATGAAAGGCTTTGGAAGCTAAAAGGGGCGAAACGAGCTGGGGATGCGCTTGTGCTACAGGGAAAAACTCGAAATGCCGCACTTTGTATCGGCCATATTCATCGCTATTTGGTGTCTTTTGTGGCATTCTTGGGTACAATTACACGGGATACTGGAGAGTGATTGAGAGTGTTGTATCGCACAATTATGCTCTACCGTATGCCATGTCATGATATGGTTGTTCCGTTGAGTAGCAAAGGCATCGGATTGTGACGGATGGCCATAGAATATTTCTCAAGATGTTCTTGGGCGCAAATTAAAGATTGGGATGGAGTGACATTGATATCCGTGTTGTGACCAAGGCTTTTGGTTGTCACCACGTCCCAATCATTAATTTGCGCCCAAGCAGTGTGGGGCTACACTTGGATGCTTAAGACTATTCATGTACTTTTTCGTGGGCTACTGGTATGGCATGATGTCTCTTCTGTGTGATTTTTGTTTCACCGTATTTCGAGTTTTTTACTCACCTCCTTCTATCCTAAACAAGGATTTAGCCTTGGTATCTGTAGGGATGGTACCAGTATTTACTTGCGCGGGGACGGGAAGGGAGACTGAGCACAGGAGTGCCGGTGCTATGCACCTGTGGGGTGCTGCAAGTGCTCGAATACAGGAGAATGTACTATGGCGCTGAAATTCTCCCTCTAGGATAGGAGGCAGAGAAATCGCCGCAAGCTCAGCCTTGAGTCGAGACAAAAAGTGCGCAGGATCTTACTACGAAAGGCAATCACAACGTCCTAGACATTCCCTTGCATTCGAGTATTTACAGTGTTCTAGTAGAGCGTGAGGGCGGGTGCTGCAATCAAAGGGTTCTGTCCTTCTGAAATATTAAGGTGCAATGATAATTTCCGATGGACTATGGATTACCAAGTCCATATTGTTCCATCCGGGTGCTTAGATAAGGCGAGGTAAGAAAGGAGGAACAAGACCGCCCCAAGGAAAACCATGGGGGATTTGATTATGATATTTTTGAGATAATTTTTCCCACAGGTCAAGCTCTTACCCTCGCCGTGTACTTTGCCGCAGCCCTATCAAACAATTCGCTCTTCTGAACGACATTAGTTAGGAAGGGGTGGCTTGGCGCCACATCTCGCAATGAGCTAAATGGTAAGCGAGTCAGCGCGTTGATACTGGCCCGGCGGCGTTCCCGAAATCCACCAATTTCGGTGACTTTGGACTAGAAGTCAAGGGAGCGGAATATGATAGAGAGCTCACCCGAGGTGTTCATTAAATTCATTAAGTTCTTTCCCTGCGAGGATTGACAAGACGATCATGTTTGCAAGGGCGTCTTCATGCTTTGGGTCCTTTTCAAGAGCCTGCTGCAAGGCAAGCTCTGCTTCTGGGAGTCTCCCGAGATGGAGTTCAGCAACAGCCTGGCCGATGAGAGCACTCGGCGTAGAAGTGGAAGGGGCTTGTGCCAATTCTTCATAGACATAATATGCCTGCTGATATTTCTCACCACCCTGGGATCCATAGTTACTTGTCAGCCATCATCTTATCCCTACATTTCAGAACCGCAGCATGGAGGTCCACATGAAGGTGAGACAACGAACAAATCATACAACACTGCCTTAAAACTGAAGGGTAGGAAAGAGAGAAGGAAATCTGACGGATTCGCCCCTTAGAGATAAACTTACAATACGTAGGCCAACCCATGATTCGGCGAGGTTAACTAGCAAACTGTCCTGGGCCCATCGCTTGGCATTCAGTACTTCCTTAAGCGCAAGGTCTGTCCGGTTTTGTGAAAGACGAATCTGTACAACCAGGGCTACACTATAGGATGAAATGTGATTAGCACGGGGGGGAAGCGTGAGGTTAACTTGGGGGCACATACGCTTCTAAGCTCCCCTGATGTTTGCTAAGTAATGTGAGAGCCTCTTCGCTTCTCCCCTCTAGGTGCAATATTGTAGCTCCGATAATTTGGACAGTAGCGTTTTCTGAAGATGATCCCACGAGTGATTCGATCGTTTGAATGGCGTCCTCTGTGTTCCCCTGGCTATATTCCGAGAATGCCTTTAGAACAGCCAGATCCGGGCTATCCTCTCCCTCAAGCTCGGCTGCTACCTCAGCTGCCTGACCAGTGGCGATCTGGGAACGTATCTTGTAAACCCTTGATGGAATACTGTTTTCCGCCGACAAACCTGAGGTATCGTGATTAATTACGGCCGAGTATTGTCCCCCGTGAAAGAGGTTGTGGATGGTCAGAAGCTCTGGAATTCATTGGTGTTAGCGGAGCGCAATGGATGTTGAGTATATTCTATAGCGTACCCCCTTCGGATGAGAATGGATCCATTATAACCTTATTGTTGTTTGGGAAGAACGAGGTTCTAGAAGTTTGTTGTTGTCTTGTCTATCCGATTGAGAAGTGAAGTTTATCGCTTGGAAAGTGACAGGGTTATGAATGGAGGTCGTGTTCTTTTGCGTGGAGATTTGGCGAGATATGAAAAATCTATGGATTATCACTAAAAAGGTCTTAAATTCAAGGGAATGAATTTAAGTTGTCAGAAGGCAGTACTTGAAGCGGGGGTTGAACATATTAGTTTCTTCTAGTGCATTCAATTCTATGCTGGCCAACCCCATTTGAGCTTTCCTAGGGCAATCATTTGACGACATCTTAAAAGTGGACAACCCTGCGCGTGGGTCGCGACCTCTCACACAAGCTCTCATCCCAACAACCTCCTTCGAAGCTCAACTAGCAACTGGCCAGAACTCCACGCAGCGGAAGGAGCTACAAACCGGAAGTTAAAACGCTATTTATCCTCCGTGGATGTCTACCGTCGACGGAAACGAAAGGAAGCGCAAGCCATCTGACCTTAACCTCGAGAACTCACCACTATCAAAGCAAGCCAAAACCGAAGGCGGAACAATGTCGGCCGGCTCTCCAAGTAGTATGTTGCCCCGCCCAGCGCTACAGCAACTTGTTAGTCTACAACCATCTATGAGCGATGAACAGAAGACGAAGTATATGACTGGGTTGGATCAGTTGAGAAACATTGTGGAGAAGAGCGGACTTGGTACTACCGAAGGTCAGTCGGCGCAGGCTAGATATGACCAAATTATCAATCGCCTTAAGATATCCCTACGCCAGCAGCAACAGGTACAGCAACAAGCGCAGCAGAAACAGCGGGAGGTACAGCAACAGCAACAGGCTCAGCAGCAACAAGTACAACAGCAGGCACAGCAGCAGCAACAACAGAGCTATAACGCACCAGCTGGGGGGTCTTTAGCAAGTGCTGTAGGTGGTAGTGGAACGACGGTCGGTGGGGGAACGAGCGTTGGGAGCGTCGTTGGTTCTGGGCCCGCTACTACCGGGGCTCCGGCGGGGCCGTCGATATCTCAAAGACAGACATGGATAGTTCCTCCAGGAGTTCCCCCGCAAGATGCAGATGCTTGGCGGGCGGACATTTACAACAAGCTATCGCATGTTGGCCAGAAGATGAGCCATGCGAAGGCACAGACTGCTGCTCTACACCAAAACCTCCAGCGACCAAACTTAACGCCCGAAGAGCGGGTAGTAATCCAACAGAAGATTGCCGAAATGACCCAAAGTTTCAACGGAATGAGGGAGATTCTCAATAAATTCACCAACCAACAGAAGCTGCTCCAACAGCAACAGCAGCAGAACCAGATTAGGGCTAGCCAACAGCAACAGCAGCAGAGTCAGGTTTCGATGGTCGGGGGTGGGCAAATGCAGAAGCCCGCCCCTGAAGGCACGGTTCCGGAGATACAGCAAGGGCAGCAGGGGGTGATGAACATCGGAGCTCCGCAGCAGCAAACAAACCCTAATAATACCCAAGGAAGTCCATCGAATCTGCACCAGCAACCTGCCCCACAGCCAAACCAAATGCAGCAACATACGCAGCAACATACTCAGCAACATACGCAACAACATACGCAACCACAAACGCAACAGCAGCAGCATCAAAGTACTCCTGCGCAAAGAATTGCAACCCCTATACAACGAGCGGACTCGCCTCCGGGTGCTAGCACTAACGTTGCCGGAATAAACCAGAACCGTGTTGCTGTCGGTCGACAAACGATGTCTCCTGCAGCTCAACAATCCCCCATGCAACAACAACAGCCACAACAGATGATGGGTCAAACCTCGACGACCCAACAGCAGGCTACACAGCAACCTCCACATCAGGCTACACAGCAGGTGTCTACTGCAGCCCAGCGTGGCCTCCATCAACAAGCCCAGCAGCCCGGGGCTGCCGCGGGGCGGTCCCCGGCATCAGGGCCAGCCGGTCCACCCGGGACCCCAATGGCTCAGCCTAACTCTCCCGCTCCACGCCCTGGCTCTGTGCAGCCGGCAGCCCGTCCACCCACGGCCACGGGAACACCTGTCTCTCAACAGCAACCGCAAACACAGCAAATGCAGCAAGCACATCGTATCCAACCGGCATCGTCCGCGTCAGCTGCATCGCCTACAACCAACGTTCACCCAGCTCAGACTACCCGCGATACTCCTCAGGGACACCCCTTTCCCATTCCCAAAAACCTTGCCGTCGCTGCTCCGCAACCTATCACTGTCCCTGCGGCTAGACCAACTTTAAGTGGCGGTATGAACAGTTCCGGAAATCAGATGATGAGTACTCCCGCTATTACCAAGCAGCCTGCATTTGAGTTTGATGAGGGTGGCATGGGTTTGTTGAGTAAGAGAAAGTTGGAAGAGCTTGTGAAGCAGATCGATCCGGAGGAGAGATTGGATCCTGATGTTGAAGAGGTGTGTTATCTTTAAAATTGATCTTACCCCGCAAAGTTTGCTATGCGCCCCGGGATATGGCATTTGAAGTTCCCCATCACGAGCCTCAATGTTTGCTTCATTATGTTGCAGACATCCTGTACATCGCTTCCCCCAGCGTGTCGCATTTGCCCAAGGATCCTCACTATCGTCTGCTAGTCTCCGTACTAATTAATTGACTTAGGCCGTTCTCGAACTGGTCGACGAGTTCATTGATTCGATTGCTACCTCAGCCTGCAAAATGGCTAAACTCCGCGGCTCCGACACCTTAGATCTCAAAGACGTTCAAATAATTCTTGAGCGCAACTGGAACATTCGCATTCCCGGCTACGCGGCTGACGAGATCCGCACTGTTAGAAAATTCCATCCAGCCCCTGGATACCACCATAAGATGGCTGCACTATCTGCTCAGAAGCAGTTGGCTCAGACCTCCAGTAAGGGTGGAGAATAAGTGAAAGTGGTGTGGGATGATTCATCATCGTGTTTGTTAGGTTTCGTTTTTCCTTACATTTCTTCTTGTTTCCCCCATGCCAAAAATCAAAAGCCTCAAAGCCTTATAGCTCCTCTTCCTTTTTTCCGATGGGAATATGTGAATTTTGCCAGTCAGGATAGACGGGTTTTTCTCTTCGCTAATTAAATATTTTTTGCCCTTTTTTTCTTTTCTTTTCTTTTATTCTCTCTTTTCCTTCAGCGGTGTCGAGAGGAAAAGTTCCGTCCATTTCCTCCTTAAAGTTGGAGCTTACTTGGTTGGACATCACCCATCCCTATCTCTGCTTGCCTCCGTTTAAGTGTTGTTGGTTGGCTATGGGTTAGGCTCCGCCATCTAAATATGGTTTATGGCTTGGGTGTTCTTGTTTCCCTCCTTTTCTTATTCTTTTCTTATCTCTGTATGTCCGACACCCTTCTATTTTATTAACTCTATGGCCGCCTTCGGGTTTATGTTAGGGTGTCCTTTTATATATATCTTTTACAGGCGGTTGTACGGGCTGATGGGGTGGTATGGCATCTGCCAAATGTATTGGTAAGTGGACGGGGCTTGCTCTTGGTGGCCGCTATCATATTAAATGTGCCACGCACGGAAATACCCCTTCTGCAACGTTGTCCTGTGTTGTGTATATATCATTATCTGTGCAAGTCAGCCGCGACCCACTATCCCCACACCTTTTCGTGATCTACGTTCGGTCATTGCACCTAGATGTGGATTTGTTAGGAACTTTCACCTCCTATGTGGGCAACTTCTGAATCATGATTGCCTTTACTTCTTGGTATCCGGACACGGGTGCTTGAAATGGGGGCCCAGGAAATTAGTATGGAAGCAGCCAGTCTTGGACTGACTTTCAGCATTAATGGGACCAAACTGGTGCACTGAAGGGGATGGGAGAAAGGGGACTGCGCGGAATACAGAGTATTATTCCAATCTCATGTACCGTAGTAAGAACTCGAATAATTGAGCCTGGATCTAGGAAGTTAGAGTGGCCTTTGCCGGCAATTTCTGGCACCGGTATGATACATTATTTCTTTTTTTGTCTTCAGCCGACGCTAAGACGGTCCACTTTCCAAGTTGTTTTCGCCCCTATCCAAGAGAGGGAATTTCCGACGTCCTAGCGCGGGGTTCAATTATTCGAGTGCTTGCGATATTTTCCCAGGCAAGTCGGGAACGGAGGCAGAGGGGGCGGTTTAGAAAGGGAATTGTAGGGAATGGGCAGGAACGAAGGCATCCACCCTGTTATAGGCATTAATTGCAGGGCCTGTAGCGTTCGAACGTCGTTATTTCTTCAAAGCTCTAAGCTAGTAGAATGGATCGGATAGAGGCTAACAGGCGATGTCTTGAGGTGTGATGCAAATGGACTGGTCGAATCACTAGCAGGACAGTGACCTGCAGAACGGTTCCTATAGGAGTGGAGCTTTGATCTTCTCCTTTCACACCCGATCATTGTCCTGTTTGATCCACCTCTACTCGCACGGAACCGGAGCCACCTAGCGTGGAGGCGAACCCGAGCCCATGGAAGCACTATAAAGTAAGAAGGAAGATAGCTAGACAGTTTTCTCCTTCTCTTATGGAATATATGGAGAATTCTCTGGCTATGTTGAGTATTTTTCCTCTCGTAAGGGCTCAATTTGCAATCATGAAGCGTTTTTCCTGCTTCGATTATCACTGGTGGCCTTCATACCCTTGTCAACGGTTACCTGTTTTGTATTGAAGACGGTTTGAGTTTCTCTTATTGTTTGAAGCTCTCTGGGCCATGATTTCGGGTGCTTGCCGGCATCTGCCTCTATCTACAAATAAATCTAAGGACTTAAAAAGAAAGAAGAAAAATACAAAATCATTGGCGTTGTATCTCTGGTACCGGGACTAGAGGCGGCTCGTGTGGCGAGTATGTGAAAGGGTTATTATTTTGCTCCTTTTGTCACGGCGCTGGCGTGCCTGGTGATGTGAACAAGCGGGTGCAAACAGGTGGTTTTAAGGCCGTGGTGCGACGTTGAAATAAGATTTTTTACGACTCGGATCGCGCTTGTCCCGCAAGCGCCAATACCCGTGTAATCGCAATAGTCGGATTGGAGCTAAAGCGAGACTGAGGCAACCGGGAGGGCACGAAGAAGGCAAATTTGCCACAGCTTAAGCATAGGCAGCGGTGGTTGGACAGGTTCAAGAAAATCCTCACCAGCGTAGGTCCGACTTTCGCCAGGTTATACTGTATAGTATTTGGCCTATCATGTTGGCGGGTCCCCGGTGTTACCGGCTTCTAGTGGGTTATCTGTGAACTCTGCATTTAGATAACTCTGAACACCGGAATAGTACATAGTTTTCGATTGCCTAAATGGTTTCTACTCATGAACAAATGCAGGATAGGTGCTACATAATAATCAGCCCACTCTACGATCCTTCGTAAGAAAGCAATGACACCACGCGACTGCAGAGCTAAGCACACAACTTTTCAAATGACAACTCCAATGCGAGAGAAGAAATGCCCCTTGAAAACAATTTCAAACTCAAACCAGCCCTCCCTATGCCCAAGAAAAGACCCAAACCCCGAAGAAAAAATAAACCTGATGCGACATCGGGCAGCGTGAAAGACCTGCACCATCGATGATATGAATACAGAAAAAAGATTTCCTCCAGAAATAACAGTAAGGGTTCAACCTGCCTTCCCTCTTATCATAGGAAGGAAGCGACTCGTTTATTTAGCCACCAGTTTCATCAATATCGCGACCAGTAATGGGTTTCCGCCACGTTCTTCAACAGCCTCCAATGCCTTCTTGTGTAAATCGTGGATAACTTTTCTCGTGTAGTCGAAGGTGCCTGTTTGATCTCTCATATAGGCAACAGCGTACGTTTTGACGTCCTGGTCTGTAGTTCGTTGCCCTAAAATATTCAATAGCTGGCGGTTCGATGGGTCACTACGAATAGCGTGAATTATGGGGAACGAGAATTTTCCTTCGGTAAGATCTTCGCAAAATCCCTTGTTCTTGGTGTACTGTTACCGGTAACATTAGCAAATAGCTAAAGCAGCTGGCGAAATGGGGCAATGGTACCTGATCTGATTGGAGATTTAAGTAATCATCTAAGATTTGGAAAAGCAGGCCAATAATATTGACCAAAGGAACATAATCTTTGTCGGAGGCGCTCTCGGCTTGCATGAGCTTCACAGCCAGACGGAATAACCCCCCAGTTTCTATCGCAGAATGTTAGTACCACGCCCCAAATAAAATATAAGAATGGGAGCAAAAAATGTACTAACTATTGCTAACCATCTCCAGGTAGTCATCCTCGGTTGGTGTTGTCAATGTATCTCTCCAAAAGAGGTCCATCCCCTGGCCCCGATGAAGATTCAATAATTCCTCTGAAAAAGAAAGCACATCAAGTTAGCATCATGTAGACACCACGGGCCTTTACTAGCTAACCAGTGTAAATCTTGAGCACTAGTGGATTGTTGAGTTTCAAGAGCTCCTGTAAGGCCTGGAAATACACGTAGTTCGCAGAGTTTATGGTTTGTGCTACCCCAAATATACTGTGCGCTACAGGAAAGCCCCGTCGTAGATTGGAACTGTCTTCAACATCGTCGACCCTATCAAGTCTCGTTAAAGTATGTTAAGGGCTATCTCAAGCTCAGAAGCTCTTACAAGAGTGAGGCATTATGCAGCATAGCTACGGCCCTGGTAATTATTTGAAGAGAGGCTTCAGGAACCTGAAGCCATCTGTTGAAGGCCGTGATGGATTGCTGGCGGATATCTTTGCCTGGATGGGAGATAAGATAATCGTAGGGCCCAAGTAATATCTATCCGAATGTCCAACGAGTGGTCAGTAGCAGCACCTGGCAGTATCCCCTGCGAAGAGGGTTCGGACGAATAAGGTACATTTTCTTTCTCCTCAGACCATTGACGGTGAAATCCAGCAGCTACCATAACATCAGCACTCCGAGTCTGGGGAGTTCCATTCTGAGTTGGGGCATCCGAATCCACCCGTGGTTTAAGAGGTTTCGATGTAGGCGAATGACGATTTCGGCTAGTGGTGGAAGGCTCTGAGGTCATTAGAGATAGGGATTTATGGATGAGAAATAGGAGCTATGGTGATAGTGGGGGGGTTGTGGGACAGATGGGGGGGGATGAAGAGATGAGGGGATAGGAGCTGGTAGTAGTTGCGGAGGAACTTGGAGGAGGGGCAGGTTGAGGATGCGGGCACAAGGCAGTAAGTTAGGGCAACACTCGGGAAAATAATGGGGATCTTAGGCATGCAGTCTCGCTACCTAGGGCTTTTTCGAACCTCTCCAGGTTTTGGACAGCATTAGCCACTCTACGCTCACGTGGCTGCGTATCCGTTTACATGTGACTACCGTAGAGCCTGTGCGAGTACCGTAGAATCTCATGAAAGTCGGAATGGCGCTAGGGCGAACTAAGGTGAAACTACGGCAGCCGAACCAACAGGAAGGCACGGAGAACGCCAAGTCGCCACAGTTTAAACATATAGAGAGCGGCGATTGGGCAGGTTCAAGAAAATCATCACTAGCGCCATTCCGACTTTCATGAGATTTCTACGGTACTCTAACTCCGAACCGATAGCTTGGCTCACTGATCCAACTGGTGCTAGTACCGCGGTGGGGCTTGGCGGCAACGGAAGTGTCACCATTGAAGCAATCAAGATAGTACGCTACGGAACTTCATTCAAATACCAAGCAGCGGCACCCACACCATAATGGTAAAGCTTTGAGGAGATATGAGCGGAATCGTGGGAATCGCTTTATTGTCAGATCTTGGCCTGATTTTCTATTAATAGGTAAAACTTATTATTAGTTGATGCGCAAAGAAAACGCACTTAGGTGCCGGTGCATCTGTTGTCGCCGAGAGCTGTTTGCAGCACTTTTAGCTCAGCTAGGAGTGTATCCACTGAACCGCGGGCGCGAACACCTGGAAGCTCGACCCCTAACACTATCGGCCCCCCGCAACTTGTTGGTATGGTACGGTACTTGAGCACAGTCTTCACGGGACCCGCGACCGAACTGGGCGGGTGACCAACCGGGTGATGCAAACCCTAACCCATTGGCCAAGGCAACATGGTGACACCTCTTGGTTTTTTGCTGATGAAGAAGGATATGGAGAGATACTTGGGCAGGAAGAATGGAAGGTTTGCAAATGTGACAGCATTGAAAAAAGTTCTCTGAGGTGAATAGAATCAGATTGATTCAGAAAGGTATTATAGGCTGATTAGATCTATACCTGACCTGTTTGGGGACTGCAATCACGGTAAATGGAGGAGCAACTAATGGGGATTTTGTAAGGGAACTTTGGATAGGAGGGCAGGGCGGTTCTAGGTGAACTGGGTTATTAGGATCCGGCTCTACCGGTAGATGGGAAGCTGCAACCTCTCTACTGGCCATACTAATACTAGTACTTCATTAGTATCAGATACCAATACCTCTGCGAGCACACTGACCATGCGCCACATGCGCCACATGCGCCACAAAATATTACTCGCTTCCCCACTACCAAGGACAAGTGAATCTATTAATTTATCAACTTCCTCGCTGATCTAGCAGACAAACTACTCTAAAGCAAATATCCGCATGGGAAAATGTAAGCGGCTTTAATAGAGATTTGCAGTCAATAATTTTGTTAGTCTGGAGTTTGAAATCTTGAAACACCTTATTCCTATAAAAAATCGAGTAGTTGAGCATGAGGCGAGGATATCTAGAACCCCCCCCCTTCGAGTTAAGGGGGAGAAAATATAGCAAAAATGTTCTCTTTTAGTCTTTTGCTGAGATAAGTGGGAAGAAAATACAACAGACCCCACTGCGGACGCACTCCTCGCCCCCTAAAAATATTTTCAATTATTCTAGAACTTGCGGTATTTGGACGATGATCCCCTCGTTCCCAGCATCTACAGTATAGGTAGCTTTCTTGCTCTAAGCAAGAAGTCCCCAGGAACAGGGGGGTATATTTCGTATTGACACACGAATACAAATGCCAGAAGAGGTTTTTTCGTACAAGACAGGGATAGTCAAGGTATGATAGCCATTGAACCAGATAGTGTGCCAACCCTATTTCCTCGTATTAAGGAATGATCTTGTACGAAATCTTCTCCACTCATACTTCTAATTTATACAGTCCGTGCTTTATGTGAAATGACACGGTAGATGGTAAGAGCCCCGGATGGGCGGTTCCTACTTGCTAGGTTTAGGATTAGTCTACTTAGGAATATCCTGTGTTAATGCTCCGTAGCTGTATGATAAGAGGTTAACATACCAGCAATGCTGTGCTGCACCCTTACATACTGGTGCCTCCACTTTCCTAAAAGCTCTCTACACCATACAGTAGGGTATGTCAATAGAATCTAGAATTTAGAGGGAGCTATAGCGAGGTTTATGCAGTTCCCAATATCCCACAGATTGGAACGCCTCCACAATGGCACGTCCGGCACCCAAATTGGACCAATACCCTCTCGCTCTTGCTCCTGGTGCCCCAATCGATCGCCCTTTAACTAGAGAACGATGGCTTCCCAATATGAGCCCAAGGTAGCTCACTGTAGGCTAATTAGTAGTTATGTGTCGGAAGGCCCCGGAGCCATTATTTGCCACTAACTCTCAGGGAGCTTTGTCTCAGAGAAATCACAGGCGTGGGGCAATGAAGGTCCAAGGGTCGCAAGCAGGGGATCGGGCGGGGATCAAAGGGACTATATAGACTCGCAACCTGTTCTCCTTGATTGGCCCACATGCCCCATATCCACGGCTTCGCGCACACACCAGTTCAGGACAGGCTCCCATTCGTAGATTAGGTCCCAAGAATTTATAGCCAAGGAAGACACATTCTTTTCTGCAACTCCCCTGCTATCAGGAGTTGTGCTCTGACCTATGTGGTTAGCACCCACTGCTTTGTGGCAATCTCAAGGCAGTCATGCAGGTTCGCGTGGAGTATATGTACAGAACCAGCACCAGCCGGACCTTGTTACCGTTTCCACCAGCCAGCGCAAACTGCACTGCATAATATCGTGCACGCTGTTCTATGTTGTGCTCGCAACCCCTCAGTACATAAATTTCATTGGCTCCACCCAGAGGCGACCCAGTAGATCAGGCACGAAAGGACTGTTGAAAACAGAAAGGGCTCTCCTCTCAACCAACCCTACCACACGGACAGGAGGGGTACGACAATTACAGTTTGTCACCATCTATGGCTCTGCAACTTGTCTTGAAGTCAGGAATATTAAGAAATTCTTGATCTTCCTACTCCAGTAGCCCATGCCATGAACATACCAAGATTGGAGCCCATCACCTATCATCTAGTGTACAGAGAGGATACGGGGCGTCAGAAGATATCAGGTATGCCTCCTAAATTTGCGGGGCGAGACTCATCAAGTAGAAAGAGGCACACACACATACACACACACACAACCAGAGAGAGCATTTACGGGCGATCCCCAAGCCTAGCCTCAATCCCAGGGGCCCAAGACCATATCCTGCACCCCTCATTGCTCAAGCCAAACCACATGATACCAAGTTTACAGGCATGCAGAGTAGCGGCACAAAAGGGCAGACATCATCTCCCATACGAGCACACCTAGGACTAGATAGAAATTTTTGATTGTTGAAGACGTAAAAGGCTTGAAAAACTGGCGTCCCCTGAGCTCCTAGAGGCCAGCCCTTAGGACCCAACAAAAAACAACAACCCTGTGATAAAAACATAATGAACTCAGACAAGCAGAGCGTGAACAAAAAGAGCAACCCAACAAATGGAAAACGTCCTATCCCAGAACCCCTGCCTGCCTCACCGCCTCCCCCTCATACTGTGTCTGATGTCCCACAGTCCCCACACACTGTGTGCCCGCAGTCAAGGCAAGCAGGGGTGCTCTCCCTGAGCCAGACACCATTGCTAGGACATCCAGAGGAGCCCTCCCCACCGCAGCAAATCCAAAAACTATCCCCGGGCTCAGACCTACTTTGCTGCTCTTGTGATCGATTCGAGAAGCTGGGCTCACCGTCACCAGGAGGTCTATCGGTTGCATCTTCACCCCCAGAGCCACTGTCCCTAGGCGATTGCGTTTCAAAGTTCGCTCCCCTCGATGCAGACTATCTGGCATTAGAAACAGGAATTCAAGCGATCAGAGCACAGTAATCTCACTTCATCAGACTGTCCATCAAGAGCGCCAGAGGCTTCACCCGATAGCACTTCAGGACCTTCCCCAGTGGTGAGAGATTGAGTGGTTTCTAAATCGGAAAGCAATTGCTGCTCCATATTGCTGCTAGGATACTCCATTCGAACGACTTCTTTGGCGAGAAAAGCTGGTCTGTAGAGAAGGGATATTGTTTGAATCGCTGCCTTGGTGATATCGAGGGCTTCTGAGATTACAAGGAGCAGCTTAGCAGTTTTTTATAACTTTTGTAGCTTCTCTTTCTAGACCAGGATAATGTACATAGCTAGCGACAGTTCCTAAAGAATTTCGTGCGCAGCCAAGTTTGGATATACCGTGTCGGCTTATAGCCCTTAGGCTCCATCCCATTGTCTGCACTTGAACTATTGTGGCTGGGATACTTTGTGAGCTGCTGCCGCGATTGGAGGAGCAAGACAGGGGCGAATCATGAGCTGCGCGCGCCATGTTGCGGACCTCCCCGAACCGCCGGTTGATAGTCCGTCCATCCCTTACAACACATGTCGACTTGACTTCATTTTCACCCCCAAATAGATGCTCTATGCAAAAGTCGATTCTCTTTCCTCGGCAGGGGTGATTGCAAGTGTATCAACCCTTTACACCCTTGATGATTACCTTGTAAGACGCTCACGATCATCCCTCGACAATCAACAATACGAAGATCAGACCACTAACAAGTATACATGTTGACAAACTATCCTCCTAAGCATACCTGGACCAACCCTTTTCCAAGACCAGCCAAGAGTTCCGGCAGGAAGCTCACGTCATGCGATATCACTCGCATGGCGCTTTCCGGCCTATGGACAGGGAACTTTTCTTAAAATCCATCCCCGCACAATGAACGGCAAACAGGAAGAATGGGGCTAATGGTGTGGCTTTCCTAGTCCTGTCCAGGGGCCCCCTTCTTCCCTGAAGGCTTTATACTTCAGGGTCGGCTAGGCGGCTCGATTGCATGAGCTTGTGCGTGAGCTAGGGAGTCCGGGAAGATTGCAATCAAATGCTCAACGGCATACGCAAAGCAACAGGGGAGAGTTGTGTCTGCAGGCTAGCTAGGTAACCCAGGATTGCGGTCAAGACAAGCTTTGATGGAGCCGTTATCTAATCGATCTATCGGTGTAGACATGCATAATAAGGTTGATGCGCAGTGGTGTTGCCATGGAAACCATCTTGGGGCTCATCAGGTCCTGGCATTTGTTGACATTCCGCTCTTGCACTTTGACAAGATAGCTTCCTCACCCCACAGCTATTGTCTTCAGGCGCTCTTCAACTTCTCATCCAAAAAATTCCTTGAATTAATTTGCACGGTGGTTTCTAGCAACTCAGTGAGTCACCACCAAATCATGGAAGACCTCCTTTCCACCTCGTTCGACCTGCTCTCCTCTTATGATCCGGTTCACATTCGGAAAGGCCTGCGATGTCTTGAAGGATTTCTTGCAAAAATGTGTCTTCAGTCCCCTTCAACTCCATCAAAGAGTGGTGCTAGAGCGGCCAGTGCTGCCAATTCCTCTGTTGTGGGTGTAGCCAGTAGGCCAAAGGATGCTGCTTTCAAAGAGTTCCTGCGACTACAAAGCGGCTTTGAGTGGAACGGTAGGTCGACATCGCGTGTCGCTAAACTAGGATAACACTGATTATTTATTCTTTCTCTGAACCTAGTAACCATTCGATTAATATCATGTTTGGAGCGCCTCCTGGGAAGAACGAATAGTATGGTTTCCAGAAACTTATCCGGCACCGGTACACTAACACACAAACCTAGATGGCCAGAATAATCTTTTGATCCTTTCTACGTTGGATTTGATCCAGGGAATGCTTTTGCTTCATCCTCAGTCTCGCAAACTTTTTGCTCGAGAAATCCACATGAACGTTAGTACCATCACCATACTAAACGCTAGGGTATAAGTCTCTAATGGTTGTTCGCAGGTGCTTTTAGATCTCCTAGATGCCGAAAGCAATGATGCTGTCCAATGCGCTACACTACTAACACTCGTTTGCGGTCTTCTTGACAACCCCGCCAATACAAGAGTAATATAATTCCCTCATAACCCCTTCTTACCGGCTTCCAATGGGTCTAATCTCCGAGGAACCAGGCTTTCGAATCACTGGATGGTCTCGCCACCGTTACATCACTCTTCAAACGTCGTGACACTCCTCGAGAGGTCAAACTCAAGATTCTAGAATTTCTCTACTTCTATCTTATGCCTGAGGTTGCCTCGCCTTCCGCACATACCCCACGAACACAAGGTGAGAGATCATCTTCAAGGAAAGAGACGAGGGTAGAAAAAACTACAGAGGAGAAGCAGAAGATGTTGGGCGAGTTCATGAGTAATGTGGAAGGGCTGGTAGCGGACTTAAACGAAAGCCAGCCTTTTGGGATGTGAATGATGCTTTCCTTCTACCAATTTAACGATACCTATAATAATGAAGGCTGTACGATATCTTGAGAGCTAAGTAAATAATAAACATGTTTGCAAGGGTGATAACAGAGATTCCCTCCGACCTACCGTATTTTCGGGCTTTAAGTTAGCTACTGTTAAATATTTGGTCATCAACACGTGGTCTGAAGAAGACAAACAACCCCCTGTCGTTTATATGATACAGTACCAAAAGCGACGAATACCGTGTCAATTCTCCGACAATGGTCCCTGGAGTAATGTCCAACACTTGAACCCGTTGCTTGAGAGTACCAATTAAAGCTTCGTTGGAATCAGTTGTGTCGGGCGCTTACTGGTCAACTTCTTTGTGATGGAGATCGCACAGAGATGATCAAAGGACAGTTCAAGCGTGCAGTTTGACACCCCTGCGCAATAATTTTCCATCGATACGAGCACTAAACTTATTATGGGACTGAGTTACAAGTAGCTTTGAGGTAATGCATTGTCAACATTTGCCACTGTAACCAGCATCGGGAGTCGTGCGCAGGATTAAAGCTTTGTATCATAACTGGACCTGAAATGCCTTTGATATCACTCAATTGGTAATACTATTATTGAAAAGTGCGGAGCCGATTTTGTTTATTTACATTCCGGCACTAGCACTGTAGGGGATAATATCATGCGATCGTACTGAACACTGGGGTGGTGATTGGCGACAAGCTCGATAACCAAATATTCGAGGGTAGCCATTCAGCAGGCTGGAAAATCAAAATCCGCCAATTATTATCTCTAAAGTGTTCACGGAATTTCTTCTCTTTTAACATATATACCAATGCATGTGCATATGGCCTATAAACCTCGTTCCCACCCCTCCAAATCTCGTTCACGGATCAGCCCTGGTACCCGAGTACCATAAAAACTCTAGAAATCCACTATCACTCTGCCAGCAGATATCAACCCGTCAGCCCAAGACAGGTTTCTTTCGACAGGCCGACGGAATACCGAATACAGGTTAGCAAGATCCAACACATCCAGTGGCTGATCTTATACTGTGTCAGGAAAAACCCCGTCTTTCTCGGGAACCTTTCTCTCTGGATCTGGAGACCACAGGACTCGTGGGAATGGTGGACTTTAGGAGTTTTTGCGGTAGACATCCACCCCAGGATCGAAAAAGCGTTTGTCTGAGTACCAAGTTGTGAGTGCATCCGCCAGATATGTATCTAAAATAGTCGTTGCACCAAA
>Ga0307510_10002506_pt1 | contig 20922 bp, 25 predicted proteins | sample 12_EM_MG_FD_207224 | JGI IMG/M metagenome (GOLD analysis project Ga0307510, IMG submission 207224) | Populus trichocarpa ectomycorrhiza microbial communities from riparian zone in the Pacific Northwest, United States - 12_EM | ecosystem: Host-associated > Plants > Roots > Unclassified | place... | reverse complement strand
TTGTCATCCATGCATGCCCCCCCATCACGGTTACGGAGGTTCGAACTCAGCTCACACCACGTTTACTGAGGTGCACCGAGTCCGAAGAAGGGGGGAATTCAGAGTGTAAAAAAATTCGAAACAGTGTGTTCAAACGGTCGCCTGGCAATGAGGATGTTTATTTCGATTTAATGCCCAAGTAAAGGCCGTACAGTTGGCACCCTCCATGTCTGTAAACAACGGAGAACTCGAGTGGGCGCTCTGAGTTCTTTCAAAACACTTGCCGAAAGTAGTATAAAAGGTGAAAAACACACTGGCACGCCATGATGGATGTGTGTGCTTTCCGGATGACAGAATCGAAAGATGTCGTAGTTTTCGGGACACACAGATAGACTTCGCCGATTAGACTGCAGGACTCAGTGATGGCCAGACTGGGCCACCTGCGGCTGCAAGGCTGCAAGTAGGGGCATACTCTCCTCCCGGAGTTCGGAGTTCGTTATGTTGATCACGTGCATGTGACGAGGCGTCACACATCGCTCGCTCGCCGGATTATCAAAACTTTTTCGTATGCTCTACCAATTTTCTTTTTCTTATCTTTGTCTTCTCTCTTCTACTGTGTAAAAGGAGTGAAGTTGTGAAGGTCGGCCTGCAAGTCTATTGTTCTCCAAAACGGGCTGAACACGCCCCCGCACGCACAGGCGTGTGTAATGCATATGTTGTGGTCTCCGAGTAACCCGAGTCCGAGTCACTGGCGGTGTTCACCTTCCACCTTTCCCCTTCTGGCGCCATGCGCTGTTTCCAGGTATCGTGACATCCCTGCAGTATCGCATCGCCATAGCATGGGCATCCACCACATCTCAACTCAGCCCGCAGCGCACCACGCGTATTTTTATGGCCAATCACATTGAATCACTCTTTCGTGCTTTATCTCGGTTACGGGAATTTGATCGGAAATCATTCCCCTTGCAACCATGAACTTTAGAAGGTAATGGTATCGCCACCACCTTGCCACTCAACCCTCGTCTGAGCCACAAAAGTAGACTTTTGATTTGTAGTGTGCGGCAGATCGTCCTTGATTCTGAAAAGAGTGGCAAACGCGCTGCGGCTCCAATTTGCCTCGCAGATAGCGGGCAGGTGCGGCAGCCTCGCAGCCGGGTACCTGGTACATCCCCCACCTGGTTCCGGGTTGCACTCGGAGGATGGAGGATGGAGGAAAAATCAAGGGTGGGAGCAGCGCTTTCCATTTTTCATTGGTTCCCGTTAATGGCGCCGATCGTTTCCTTCCTAACCAGCCGCGTAACGTGACCTGGAGCTATCTCGAGCGCTCGTCTTCGCTAAAACTCAGTGGGAGGTCTCCGCCGTTGTGACGCCGATCTCTCCCAAAAGTTGCCACCCTTTTCCTTTGAAATTGCCACTTTGCATGACAGCGCAGCCTTTGTTCTGAGATTTCTACAATAGAAGGAAGGAGACCAGGCGCCTCTTCTTCTCACTGGCGCAAGACACCGTGCTTCTTTCATTCATTCAGGACTCAACGGGCCCCAGAACGAACGTCGCCCTGACTACTCGGCCACAGGTCCAACTATGTCAATACTGTTCTTTTGTGAGAGCTCTCCCAGCTCCCGAATAGTAAATCCGAAACAGCCCCACTTTGCAAAGCACAGCGCCCCACAACTTCATCGGCGTGCACAAGGGTGGATCCGCATTAAGCAGCCTTCCGGATGCCCACGTCCAAGGCAATCACATTGACACTATTCCTGAACTACAGACATATATAGGTTACTGTGAGATGAATCGATTGCGCATCCCCGATAATATAAGGCCATAACTTCAAAGCGTCGCTTGCTTCCAAGTCGCCCTCCGCGGTAATATATAGCCACTCGAGCCTCCGATGGCATTGGCATTGGACGTTTCCGCTCGCAGCTGGCGCGGATCATGGATGGACAAATAAAGCGCAACGATCTCGTCTGCATCGAACACAGTGAGCGTCTCGTGCCCATGCGCATGGCGTACAGAGAGCAGCAGCCTCATCGCTGCATTCGTGTCTTCAAACTCGCACGGTTCTGTCCACGGCAGCGGCGCTGCGAGAGCGCGCATAATCTCCTGGCCCGCCGCGTTGGCGGGGAGCGAGCAGGCGGCGTGCATAAACAGCGTGGCGAGGCACGTCTTGGCCTTGGCCATGTCTGCCTTCGCTGCCTGTGCCAGCGCCCTCACATCCCAATCCGCGATCCGACTAGGACCGGGACCAGCACCAGCACCGATGCCGACACCAAGGCCGGCAGCACCAGGCATGTACGCATGGAGTGCGCCACCGAGCAACTCTTCGCCGCGCTGCGCAAGGGGCGCGCCGGCCGCGACGCCCGAGGCCGGCTCCCCCGCGAGGCCGTGGAGGACGTCGCGTAGCGCGAGCGCGAGGTACATGCCCGCGGACAGACGCGAGCGGAGCTCCGACGCGATGCGGGCGTACAAAACTGGAGGGGCGTTCGCAGCCATGGTGGCGCGCTGGTAGATGTCTGCGAGGAAGACGCGGTACGTGACAAGCGCGCGCCAGGCGAGGAGCAGTATGGTGCCCTCCGCGATCGCAGAGAGCATGGGTGCAGCGGAGTGTTGCGAACGAAGCGTGAGGGTGCAACGCGCGACTGGGTTCGCGTACGTCGTTGCCCAGGCAGGCCAGAGGTGTGGCGTGGCCTGCGTCGGGCCTTCACACGCACGCGCGAGGAGTGAGACGGTGCTGAGGCAGGTCGCGGCGCGGGCGTCGAGCCGATGGCGGTCTGCCGGTGCAAGCGCAGAGGCGCACGAGGGGACTGTAGAGTACAGCAGGTGTACGATGTTCTTCGCAAGCATGTCTGGGCCGAAGAGGAGCGACTGCACGGCGCATGCGCCGTCGCGCGTGAAGCCGGTGCCAGAGTCAGATTGGAGGAGACCGGGAAGCGCGCCGACGAACTCCTCGAGGTCCTTGAGGTCCGCGAGCGTGAGGAACGTCCAGCGGAGGGCGGTGTGATCGAGTTCTGCGCCTTGGGCGCTGCCGTCCTGACCCCATAGAGTCGTCAGATGTGTCGTTTGCTTCTCCGGGTGCCACTGATTGAGCGCGGCTCGTCTGCGGTGACGCCGCAGTCTGGGACGGTAGGCAGCTACGAGATACGTAAGGTACGACAGAACGGACGTGAGTGGCGTCTTATACGGGCAGTCGTAGAAGAAGACAGGTAGGGCAGTGAGGAGGGCATATATAAAGACAGCAGGTGTGACGAGAATGAGCAGGATGTGCGCGAGGGTGGTATTGAGGTTAAAGAGGAAGACGAGGAGGCCGATGAAAAAGAGGAAGAGAGCTATGTGAAGGAGCCTGTGAAGGGCGTTCCGTGAGATCCATCAAGTTAAAGCAGACGCAAAGAATCCTTATACCTACATGGGAATTGCTTCTACCAGTTCACTAAAGTGGAAAGTCTGCACACCACGTTGGAGATAGGTCCGCATGCGGACGCGCTGATGTGGGTTGAAACGCTCTTCGGTGCCTTGCAAATAGGTCCGTGACCATTGCTGAACGAGCGTCGCGGCGAGGGCACACGTCAGACTGAAGGACAAGCTCAAAAACCAGAGTGCATTGATGATGAGGTAGGCCGTATAGCTGTCCTGGGTGGGCATCAATGGCAGCACGGGTTCGGTTTGATTCGTTGAGCGAGCCAAGATGATGGCAACCTGTGCGGTCAGGTTGGTGTTGGCCGTCGCAAAGTCGGGCTGGAGAGCTTTGTAGCTGTCGATGAGGAACGCAGTGACAATAGCAGAGAAAAGACCCGACTTGAGAGAGGGCTCTTCATGAACGAGGGATCGGTGATTGCGAAAAAAAAACCACTCACGAATATGAGAATGCCATCCATGTCCCCCTTCCAGCTCTCAACGAGAGCTCTATCGAACTTGTCGGCGTGGGTGAGACATATGGACCAGATTTGCGGAGAGGATTCCACGACTGGAGGGGGTAGAGGGTTCTCTACTATCGTAGCCGTGGTGGTTCACAATTAATACAACGTAAAATGTGGCACGTCATTTCTCGATCACAGTACCTGTAGCGCCTGCGAGAGGGATACCTTCTCCCTCTAGATCAACCTTGCTAGCAGGAGATGCCATTATCCACAGGGTCAAGAGGTAGTGCGATGGTCGAGCTCGGATGGGGAGCTGCGGATTCGTGGGGAGGATAAGCCACAAGTGAACAGGGACAGACATTTAAACCCGAACATTTCTCACCTTTACAGGTCCACCGCTTCATCGCCCCTTCATATAGCCTGTTGATAAATTATATCCTTACTGTATGAATGATTGCCAGTGATTGACATATTGAGTTATTGACAGCCAGATACAGGTATTGTATGGGTCTTATTAATACCCTTTGCCGGACCGGTTCAACCGCTCTGCACCCAGTCACCGCACACCGAGTAGCTGCCAGTGGGGTGGGCTGCACCTTCGTCAACCAGCAATGCGCGCGACAATTCCTCGACTAGCAGAGTCCATCTCAAAACGTCCCCTCAATTTGAGGGAAGCGGGCGCCGCCCTTCTTCCCCCTATTCCGTGCGTACATGCACGGGCGCGCATATTCTTCGAAACTGACCAGCACCATTTACGCAGACTATATCGGAGAATCCTTCGTGTCCATAGATATCTCCCTGTAGAGATGCGATCTTTGGGAGATGATTATGTCAAAGCTGGTGGCGTTGTTCAGTTGTTTCTCTCTTTCGGGGGCCATCACCTAACGCATCCTCCACGCTACTACCCTAGAATTCCGCAGGCACAAAGACGTGACCAACCCAGGATACATCATTGGGTTTTTGTCACAATGGAAGGTTTACCTCGACCAAGTTCCAGCGGGGCCAGAGGCCCAACGCTTTCGTGGAAAGAAGCTCGACCCCACCATCTTCGAGAAGGTGCGCCATCAACTGGCCCTACACCCTTCCCTCCATTCATTTCGAGTTGCCTTACTTGTCAGCTTTCCGAGGAACAGTTGAGTCAGATGTACGAGCTTATGCAGGTCACGAAGGACCTTTGGAAGCCAGTAGAACCATATGTTGATGAAGACCCCCGTCGTTAAAACTTTACATGGCATGAAACGCTCCCCTTGCACGTGACAAAGGATTTATCGCCTTATATGGATGATTGATTGCGATTTCACTGGCGTCTTCAGGTCCATATCACGTGTGATAATCTCTATTTGATATGAGATATCGGGTGGGCGTATATATATACTACCTATAGTTTCATGACAGACTTGCCCCGTACTACCATGGCTTATAACGCGGATATGGTAAGCAGGGTCACTGTCTCCGCTCCGCGGATATGACCGTTTTCTGTGCCGTGTCCAGTCGATCCCTCGCAGCAACGCCCTCAGAAGTCGCGATCCAATCGATGCATTCCGCATACTTTTCAATGCAAAAGAGAGAGCCGGTGTGTCTCCAAGAATTCTTTTCTTTTCCTACGATGAAAACCATGAAACTCATGATTGCGATTTGCACGATCGGTGTGACGAATGAAACGTGGCAAAAAGGCTTGACTTTCGAGCAGATTGCCCAAGCGATAAACAAGGACGAGGTTTGGGTCGCCGCGTTATTCTATGGGCAGGTCAGTAGCCTCCCGATGCCGTCTTTCCTCGGCGCACAGTACTGTATAGTGCAGTGCACTAATAACCATGGTTACCCGAAAGGCCAAAGCGAGCGAGGATGAACTGCGCGCCCTCGTGGACGTCCTCAAGATCTCGAAAAATAATATTCTAGGTCTGTCCGATGCGGAAACACTGACCGCAGAGCTCGGCCCGCGCTGGTACCCGAATCGCGGGATCGGTCCCATCCCACCAACTGACCCCGTGATATACCGCCTCTTTGAGGCAAGTTACTCCCGATATGCCAGCCTTTACTCTCTCCGCTTATGCGTTGTTGAAGGGCGTGCTTGTTTATGGCCATGCCATCAAGGTACGTTGATCCCACACCCTCACAGTACCACCGGTTGCGCACTCAGCATCCGTATCGGGCCCATCCAGGCTGTAATCCACGAGAAAGTGAGCAGGCTGTCTGCGTGTACGTTCTCGCAAGTTTCGAACAAAATCGACTTTTTCGTTTCATAGTTCGGGGATGGCATCATGTCCATGATTGACTGCAAGGTCCACATCGACAAGAAGGAGGACCCCAAGGGCGATCGCGTCGTGTTGACCTTTGAGTAAGTTGAGAGCCCCGACCCCAGACCCCAGCTTTTACCGCGCGAGCGAGGCTCTGACGATGCGCTCCGCAGTGGAAAGTTCTTGCCCTACGCAAAGTGGTGATGTGATGGCCTATACAGTTACGGTATTTGCATGCCATCGGCCAGTGCAACCGTTAGTGTTTTTGGATGAAGGCGTGTCCTCTCGGTCTATTTCTGCTTTATTTCTGGTACAAATTCGTTGAATGTAAATCCGTGTTGGTCCTGTGAAATCCGAGCCATGTGATTGTAGTGAGCTTAGATGATTCGACGCTAAGGCCCTGAAGTAGAGCCGGAAGTGCAATCAGATAAAAAGAAGCGAGCGCAAAGGCCCGGGGAAGTGGCAAACTGAAGACTTCAGATCTTCAGAGGGAACACAGGCTGGAGCCAACTCCGCTGGGCAGGGTCGGGCATAGGTTTTTATTTCTTAAGTCTACATTATACAAGACGCTGTTCATGTAAACATGAAAGGGATGGCATAGCGAAAGCATGATAACTTAACATCAGGAAAAGGTCCGTTTGATGATTTGAGGTACGCTAGCGAAAAGTATCGAAAATTATCGATTATCTCTGGTTATTGCCCATTGAATGAGGATGAGTACTCGACAGTGTGATGTGCGGTAGTGGGAGCTGAGGCACTGAGTGCCTCAGTAAATTAGTTCATTGCCTCTGGATTGGCGCTGGACACACTGCAGGAAGCCGACGCGGGGGTGGGGAGCTCTGTGCCAGGCTGGCCCACTGTCGGGAAAGGTCACGGTGGGAGGGGTGGGAGGGTTGGATGTGGCCAAACCGGCTTGAGACTTGGGAGAGGGTGACTTCTGCTTCTAGCTATTATCTTCGGGCACGGATAGGGATTGTCACGGGTCGGGTAAACCGGATGGGTTGCGGGTAGGGTACAGACGGGTAGTACGGGTCCGGGTAGACATTCTGCTACCCGTCCAAAACCCCTACCCCAGTGGCGGGTATCGCAGGTATCGGCAGGTTTAGAGACTGGAACGCTAAGTGTGATAATGTCGAGCGTGGCCAACTGTTTGTTGGTTTGTGCAACCCCCAACATAGCCAGACTTTCTGTGCAGATTTCATGTGCAATTCATCTCGAGTCTTACTGTTGCCGAAGTCCGGTTCAGGTTCTCCTGGGGTCTGAACCTGAACTGAACTTGAAGGGGTCCGGCTGCACGTCGCGTGCGATGGAATCAAGGCAGGTGTGCACGCCAGGGACTGTGCATGCGAGGCGGTGGACCCCTGGGTGGTAGTCCGCGCGGTGGATTTGCTAGTACGGTGCGCCGTGATTGCGCACCATGTGTCGGATGCAGTGCCGGAGGGCGGTATGTGAAGCTCGTTCAGCGAGCCTCAGGCAACGGCATGGGTGAGGGCCTAGCAGTGAATCCGGAAGTAGTTCTAAAGAAATGAGGCTGGGATCCAAGAACTGAGAACGCGCGAGAGGAAATCCTAACCGGGCGTAAGAAGAGTCTTGAAGCAAGAGAAAAGCGGCGGGACCAGCGGGCGAACGGCGGCGCGGTAACTGGTTTGTCATCAAGTGGTCGGGCGAGGATGAAAGCACGCAAGCGGAAAGAGAGGGATAAAGTTGGGCTCGATTGCCTTTTTCTTGACGGGGCCTGGTGAGGGCGTTTATATACAAGTATTCTACGTATAAAGGCAAGAAGAGAGGGTGAGTGAAATGAGAAAAGGAAGTCGAATGCGGTCCTGCAGCGACGATGGCGAGAGGCTGCGCCGGCGGTGTCCGAAATGAAAGAGAAATCGACTGGATGGTATCTAAGTGCGTGGCGGCGGACACGCAGACGACGAGGGTGAGGAAATTAGAGCGACGTTTGATGTCAAAGGGTAAGGTAAACAACGTTTGCGACATGGAAGGACGGGCTCTTCGAGGTGGCGCACACTTGTGGCGTCGGCCGACGAGGCTCGGGCGATCTGTGTATCTTCGGTCGGAGAGCTTGGGGCATGGCGAGATGAGGGGCTTTGTTATGAGGGGGAAAGAGGTCGATCGCAAGGCAACAATGGTGGAAGAGGATGAGTTCGCGGCGAGGCATGCGAAACGAGGGTGGAAAGGAAGGTGGCAGGCTAAACGTGGCACACGAACCCGGAGGTCTGCAGCTCAACTCGCGATGCTCATTTCCGAGGCTATAGCGCATGCCTTCCTTACAATAACGTTGGCAAGGGTTGAATATGGGTGCAAACCTAGAGGAAGGAGGGAGAGTGTGGTCAGCACCGGACTACGCACCTGTGCTTCCCATGGACCTTGGCCGTGTTGGGCTTGCCGGCATGGCTGAGAACGTTGATGCGGAACCAGTCAAGCGCGCGGGAGTCAACGCACACGAACAAGAGGGAGTGACAGCCGCACCTATCCTGGCCAAAGGAACTGTCAGCATTGAGCTCACTGGCGAGACGGAGTGTCACCCCCGCAATCCGCGACGTATTGGAGCCCAGCACATAATGAGGCAGGGCGCAGGCGTCAATGTACATGCTGAGGGAGGGCGCGAGTGCGTTCACGGTGAGTATGGGTGCGGGGTGGCGACAGAAGCAGTGGAGGGTGGAAGAAGGCGCGTGTCGGGTGCTTGTAAGGGAGGGGGAAGAGCTGCTTGCGGAAGGTGTGCGTGTGAGGACCGAGGAGTTTACGCCGGAGGCGACGCACATGGATTAGGGTTCTCAGAAATCCAATCTTGAGGTTGTGTTGATGAAGACGGCTCACCCAGATATCGCCAGTTGGCGATGAGCAAGTGTCCTATCCCCCCAGTAATGATACCATCTAACCTGAATAGTAACTAAGGGACCTAGAGTAAGGCGTTTGGCCCAAAAGTGAGAGAAAAGATAAAACTCACCAGAGGTATATTCCTCCTATGCCGCTTGAGAGATCTGATGCCATCCTTGACTCAGCATCGTCCTAGGAGCGGAGAAGGAACTGGGATGCCATCCCCACATTGTAGTCTCGCGCGTTGTAGTATTGTAGCCTGATAGAGTGCCGTTATCTTGTCTTGTCAGATTCTGAGGCCTGCCAATGTCCACCTTCAAGTTTTCGATTTCATGCCGGCGCCTGCGCCACCCACTCAATCATGGTACCCAGAAAAACGATGGCCCCAGTTGGGATGGCGCGCACGGCGAACGTGAGTGTGAGTATTCACCTAGCGCATTCTCCGAATCAACTGACATAGGTTTGCACGCAGACGGAGACCTCACGCTCACCGCGTCCTCCTCCTCCACCGCCCCCGGCTGTACGTCCCGTTTTTGGCACAGTTCGACGCCACACGTGTACGATGCGACAGACACAGGGTGAGACACTGGTGAGACACCAAAGTCTACATGGACGGTTCGTCGGGGCCAGAGCAGTCAACGACGACAGGGACGGGACCAAGCACAGAAAGTCAGCTGGGACGGGGGCGCCGTCTTTGAGCCATATTTAGAGTCTCAGCAATGGGGATCAACGCAATCCCAGAGCGTTAGTCCTTTTCACTAAGTAGCTATCTCTTGAGCATTCGTTTGCTGACCTAGCCTGCCGCCACGGCGAAAACAGACACCCGGGGGATGGACATACCAACAGATACTCGAGATGGTCGCGTTCCCACCACGTGATGCGCCCTACCTCTCGGGCGCAAAAGTTCCGCAACTGGCAGCCGACCTGGGCATGCCGAGCGGGACAACCGGCCAAGACATTATCGCGTCCGTTATCCACGGCGCGATCGCGAAAAACGAGCTCGACAAGGTCACCCCGCTCATCAGGGCACCCGCGGGTGCCGCAAGAATACTGGAGGGCCGCATCGTCGTGCCAAGTGAGGTGCAGCTTCTCGTCATCAAGTTGTACCCTGGCGTTGCGCGCGCATTGGGATTCATGGAGCGCGCTGAAGAGGCTGGCCTAAGCCGCCACTATGATGACGTAAGCCGTCACGTGTGCCCATCCGATTCGTCCAGCGCACGCGAACTGAATGCTCATGGTACACACTGTATATCAGATCGCACTTGCGTCCGACGAGGAGCGATAGCCAACCCACTCCCCGAGCAGCCCAGGCGAAGTCAAGCCGGAAGAAGAAGCGGACGAGGACGAGCCCGCACGCAAGCACCAAAGGTGCGCAGAGGAGGACCCCCGCCCACGCGTGCATGAAGCACCGCAAGCGCCACTCCAGGCCCGTGCAGGACTCACTGGCAGATAGCTAACAGGGTTCGGCTCGCGCACAAGAGACCCTCAGCGATACCTCCACTTCGCCAAGCCCGCAAAGTGCAAGAAGGCGGTCCTGCGGACCCTCAGTCTCGAGACGAACCCCGCGTGGGTGGCTCCACTCCGCGATGGCCCTCCTCCGCGATTGTCCTGAGCGTCCGTAGGAATGTCCGGGCTTCCAGCTTCCGGTCCTCAAAATGGTCAAGGAGAGGCCGCGCGATCCCAACGTTGCGGTTCCCCCGGCTGCGCCCACCAGTGGTGGTGGTCGTTACAAATGAGCCCTTCCCAGCCCCTCTTCTCTGTTTGCCTCACGATACAACCTCAGTCTTCGCCGCGTGCATCCCGTGGCGTCTGGACTTCCAGACTCAACCCCCCAAATTTTCTCGATGTAGTGACTCTCCAAGATTGGTTAACGCGAATTTTATATCCCTTACCTCGTGCTTATTGATCTCCCTGTCGTCGTGAACCTTAGTTGACATGTAATGTACGGTAAACATATGCGATCTATAGTAATGTAGCTTGGAACTTGCCTCGTCATCAGGACTTCTCTTGTCATGGAATCTCCCGTTGTATGGTATTATGATAGAAGCTCACCCCCCCTTCCCCGTGGAAACCGTGACTGTACATGTGTTTGATAAGGCACACCATCACACTGGAATGATAATGTTGAATGATATCCGATGTCCATAGGTTCGTGCCTGGGCCAGGTGCTGTGAACGTCTCACCTACACTACACCCGCTGTCTTCTCCATATCCCGCCTTCGTTTCCTGTCAGTCAGGTCAATAACCAACGCTCCGAAGAAATGTGCCTTGGCACGCATTGCGCCGCAACGCAGCTCCACTTTCGTCTTTCCTGGCACTGCGGTCTCTGCAAAATGGACTTGTGCCGTAAGAATAATCCACGCTTTCGACGGGTCGGTGTTCTTCGGGAATATGTGGACATCCACAATATCTGATTTCTGATGCACGTGTATCGCTTCAACTTTCCAGAGGTGTCAACGAACGTCCAGGGGGTGGTGGTGAGCGTTGTCGTGACTTATCTGCTGGTTTCGACTCTCAGGGACTTGGAACTGCGTTGCCTCTCTGGGACAGAATTTGAACCGTGCCCTCACTCAACGGGCGCGTTACTACGTGGCGTGGTATTTCCCGCAGGTGTGCCAGGCGCATCAACAAATATAGTTTTCGGCTTTGCGCACAGTGGTCGCGGCAGATGACAGTTCGGCCTGAGTCGGCTGAGTCGGCTCTAGGTCCACTTGACAACATATATTTCGCTGCCGTGATATGCAGCCCTCATACTGCATATGACGTCCGCAGCTGGCAGCTGCTGGTAGTTACCTCGCTGCCCTAGATTATCAGCTGGTTTGACCAAGCTCGATCACGACCGGAATATGTGTGCCCCAAATGGAATCGCGACTGATCATGAAAGACAGAGCACAAGGCGTCTGAGGATTGGGCGCCTGTTGCCCACGGTCCTGACCTTGTGTTGTTTGTTCCCGGACCCCGTCTCAGTCCTCGCTGGCACTTATCAGGTACTGTACCTCAGATACACACTGTAATGTATACGCCGCGAAAAACGCGTGACCCTTTGCATTTTTTTTTGGTGGGTCACACAGTCAGCGGTCGTGAATCTGAAACAACGGAAGATCCGTTTCAGCAAACGCCTGCCCAAATTTTACAGAGCGCAGTCAGAGCGCTCACTCACCCGACCAGTGGTTGGGCGCTCACGTGATTGCTTCTTCCTACAGACAACGACGCAACCCCTGGAACTGTTTGGGGAAATTCAAAGCATTGGGGTGTCACCATCTCACCCAACCGTCCCACACCCAAGTTCCAGATTCAGTCGAGAGACAACGCATGTATGCCGTGTTCCGCATGACCTTGTTATCTGGGCCATACGTTACTTTCCGACTTGGTTTTGCATTATCTGCGTCTGCACACTCGGCCAGGGGAAACCGTGGTCCCTGCAGGGCTGGTGATTGCCATATACGACGTTACAACAAACCTTGCTCACGATCCGGGCTACGAAGAATGTACCGTGACCGTAGGCAAGGGCTCAATTATAACATCAACATAATGCAGACCGCGATTGGACCAGGTTTGAGTGCCAGTAGTCATCATACGAACCTATGCTGAGTCCAATTGCGAGTATTCTCATGGTTTTCAACCAAAGTCGGGAGACGAAAGAGAGTTATCTAGCATACATACTCGCACGTTAGTCAATGGTACGGTTGCCTTTAATCAAGTCGTGTGCTTGTGCGTTTGAGAGGAGGTCATTGGTAGTATTGAGAGTGGAATGCAGGACGAAGTTTCCCGCCTTGCAAGAATGCTTTTGCCAATCGACCACTGGACGTCATTTTACATGCTGTAGAAATATCCTATCTTCCAAGCGCCCGATCAAAAACGCCTGCTTGCAATGTGCCCAAAATATCAGTATACTACGTAAGAGTAGACCCAATTAGCTCACCATCTACATTCGAAGTACGCCCATGGAACCAGCAGCTGAGGGAACAAATGTAAGGCATAGTATTAGCAGCCTAACGGCTTACCGTGTTTTATTTCATCATAGAATTAATTGCCCACATTGATCGTGAGAAGGGCCCGTCCTTGATAAACACTAACTTCTGAGCGCGTAAGCAACGCCCAGACTTCGCGGTGACCACATGTTTGATGGGCGTGGCCAATACATTCCAGTTGCCTCGCTCGACCGTGACCGTGCAAGGTAGAGCATACTAGCTTCAGCTTAAGAATTATTCCGCATCCCTGAAATACAGGAGATGGACTCTCTCCGGAGACAAGGCGAAAAATTTGACAAATGTGGACTTAGCCGGTGCACGTGGGGGATGATTCGTACCGGAGCTTATCATTGGCATACCTGTCCTGGCGAAGCTTCCCCTTTCCCGCCTCCTTTCGTTCACAAGATCCCAACTGATAACTCACCGAAATGCCATAGAATGCTCGAGACTTGCAAATCAGATCAGGGCGATAACTTATACCCACCAAACGGCGTAGGCGTAGAGGAGCGCCACATGGGGGATATATATATGTTTATGTGTTTTCTGGACGTTCCTGGCCTTCTGGATCAGCCGGATTGAGGACATCCTGGATACTGATGGGCCTCGCCCTATGAATGGAGTGACTCGTGGTCGGAAGCGAAGCGAGAATGTAATCCTGCCATATACCTCATTACCTGTTTGGCTCATCCATCATCCACCGGTTACAGAGATTACATCCGATATGAGCATTGGTTTTCTAGAAGCGGGCCTGCTAGACCTGGATAAGTCGGACGTCTCGAAGATGTATGTGCCGATCATTGGCCTGTCCAGTACCTTCCAAAATGGAGGGGTCACTGATCGCTACTGGATGTAGTTCCGGGACATGCGGAGAAGGGAATAGAAGAATAGAGAGGGACGGGCAAGCTACGATTTGGAATTATGAGGTGTGGCGCTGCAACGTAAAACGAACTCACAACTTGGGCATGCAGAGTAGTCTCAAATTTTTACAGGTCAGGTTGTAAAAATTAAACACGTTTCAAATTGTTATTGCTCACCTCTCTGGGACAAAACGTCAAGTCGCAATGCTCGTTTCCTCTCAATTGTTCAGTTGCGGGTAGTGAACGAAGTCAGCCGATGTTCGCCAAAATTTCGTCTAGCTGCTTTATACGTGTTCTCTCACAGCATATATAGTATGATTTTGCGGAATCAGAGGTCTTTAAGTAGTCGAGGACGATTAGGTGGTGGTTAGAGCGCGAGTCGGGCCATGGTCGTGCCTCACCCGGGCCGTCCCAGCCATGGTCGCTCTAACCCACTACTCACTCGGAGATCCGGACATTGTCGCCTTTTCGACAGTGACGACAACGAAGACCTTCTCAAGGAACTCATGAAGTTAAGCTTAATCTAAGTATCAGGTACTTTCTTCAATTGGGTTCTCACGTATGTCGCATTCACATTCAACATTCCTCCTCTGGCCAACCTCAGCTCGGCGATGGAGACGAGATCCCCGTACCAGGCTTTGGTTCGCCCCACACAAGTCACAACGTAGCATCAAGACCGTCGATTTCTTTTAAAGTACATACGGACTGTTGGGGGGTGTTGGGGGGAGAGCCTACCGAGTAGTTAAATGAGCTCTCGAGGTACGGAATTGAATCCTCATTCCTCCACTTTAACTGAACGCGACTTCGTATCATGCATCATTGGCAGCGTATCGACACATCGTCAGTGATCCCCCGTTCTAGCATTTTCCATTATATCATTAAAGGACGATTAGGACTTAGCAGGGTGGTACGAGAATGAGCGTGAATGTAGTTGAGCAATTCTTGATCACTGCATGCAGTGCGGCGTATCGAGGGACGACATCTTCTTCTCCACCGAGTTGAAACATAACGCCTTCGTCGATTCTACGACCAAAGCAATCAACCGCTCCCTAGAACTCTGTGGCATAGGTTATCTTGACCTGTATCTCGTTCATGTGCCCTAGGGCGGGCCCGATGCCCGTCGGCAAGCTCGGGATTCCCGAGTGGCAACTCAGAAGGTTGGGAAGGTGAAAAGCATTGGGATCAGCACCTTTGGCATGTTTCACATACAAGGGTTGTTTGATGGCAGGCTGCTGCCACACGCAACCCATCGGGTGAATCATGAAAACAACACTTCCCAATTTCACTGCGATATATCATTTCGAACTCAGATCGCCTTCATCCTTTCATGACCCGAACCGAAATCGTAGAGTTCTGCAGGAGTCACGGTACTGTTCTAGAAGTACGTTCCTTGCTCCGGTCACGAGGAAAATTTTGCCCTGACACTCGTAGGCGTGGGCCGCTATTGCAAGGGGGATGCGTTTCGATCATCCATCGATCGTCGGTCTCGCAAAGAATGTCCCGCCCACACTTTTCTCCGACATTCGTTGCAGAAAGTGGGTCATTTATAGACGTGTACACCTTCATACCGTTTCATGACGGGGTTTCGTGTGTAGGACTTTGTTCCACTCGTGAATCTGCGGACCATGTCCGAATCGTTTCATATGCTTGATTTCGAACTGGATCCTACAGAAGTCACGGAATTCAGTTGGATCAATTAGACAAATATGCGTATCCCTCGCACTCCGAATCTTCCTATTCGTGACAAATGCTATCGACAAAGGACTTATAGACCGACTGGGATCCGACTGATTGTCCATAGCTGCCGTAATGATAATCTGGGATGCGTGGGATATCAGTCGGCTACATTAGATCCCCTGTCGGGATATGTTATTGTGAGAATGAGATAAAGCGGAACTTATCTCCACACTGACACTGCTAAGACGAATGGCCGTTAGCTCAAGCTAGTCCTCTTTGAAACCTGTGGACCCAAGTTACTTTCTGCGATAACACCGAGTTCAACAGCTGCAGTGCCTCCTTTGACGACGACGTAAGAAGGGGTGTTAGGAAGAGAGCGCCCGCAACCGCAACACCACATGCCCAGACTCAAGAAGTGCGATTCCATGCGCTACGCTTTGCCGAACGGACACGAATTTCCGCCGGCATCTTGAAGTGTAAGCTAGATATTATTATACTACAATGATGTTACTAAATTGGAATCCTAAATGTTCCCACAAAATGGGGGAGGCTTTGTAACCTTGGGCGCCTGCCGAAGGGCGTAAGCAAATTCGTCTCATCTCTCACGTCTCAACTCTCAGGAGACGGGCTCAGACGGCCTCACTTCTCAAGAGAATCTAGCTAGAACAATACTTTGAGTGCTCGGACAAGAGCCAAATCTCAATCGCTGGGTTTCAAATTATGCTCCGCGGAGAGAAGGTAACAGCGATAAACACCGAAGCAAGCAGAATTGAGAGTTTGTCTGTCACCGACGTCCTGTACCGACATGTACTAGTCACGAGCATCCATTCTTCACTCTGAACTTATACAGGCACCCACAATATGGGTTGTGCCACAGGAGATTACCTGAACTGATAACCCTCATACACTACATCCGCCTCCCAACCAATTATCACGTTCGCTCAATGCTCATTCCCAGTGTTGACAGGGGTTGATCCCATAGCTAGAGAGCTCGCAATCGATTATACTGCCGAATCCGGGTTGATCCACACCATACATCGGATGGGTGGCGCCTTACGCCGGATAGAATTTCCATGTGGCGTATGGGAGACAACAATAGTTGGTTGTAATCAGGGCGTTCAGATTCGTGGGTCACCGATTGACTTCTGTTCTTACACGCAAATCTGAAACAATAGTGGGTGTCGGACCAGCCTAGGCTGTAGAATCTTGGCACGACCGAGCTGACCTGTCCTGCCCGGAGGCGCTTTCCCAGGCCTCCGCCATCAGGGCACATGACACGAATAGGGTTTGCGGTGAGGGGAACACGTTTACACTCTCCGGCCGTAGTTGAGGGTCTAACCTGAACAGGGTCACGCGACGGACCGGGCAGTTCGCCGCATTGCAACTCGCTAGAAACGAATGCTTTCCGTCAGATCTTCAGAAATTTCTCATCGGTATTGGCCACCGGGCCGTACCTCTGGGACGAGAAGACATGGGTGATGATTCGCTTGTGGACCCTAAGCGCACATGCAGATGGAATCTCGCTACCCAATAGGTCACCTGGGTCCAGCATCGCCGAAGGACCCCGTTCATCCCACAGCCCTTACATAACAACTTTCCCATCGTCAAACGCTGATTTCGCAGCGAGACGCATCGGTGGGTAACTAAACCCATATGCAAATCACATCGCGGAGTGCACATTTTCGGCCACGAGAGAATAGGAAACCGACTTTCGCATCGACATTTGACGCTGATGGTAACATTTTGATGATACAAAGGACTGCTCCAGAACTGTCATGCTTCTGGATGGCGTGGATTAAGAGCATCTGGATAATACACCCCTTAAAAGGGGCACAACTCGGCCTCTTGTTTGGAACCTTAGATACCATCCCAAACCTCAACTATGACTGCGCTTGGAGGACGCCATCCTTCCCAACCCGCTGCCGACGTGCCACATTTCATCGGCTACGTTGAGACGACAACAGACGCCCTACGCTTGATCATGGCTGCTCGTCAGGGCATCATCCCGCGCATCACCCGGCGGCTCAACGATTCTGAGCGTAGAGCCATGATAAGGAGTGGAGCCGTGTTCGTCTTCTGTGTCGAGGAGAGCGGTATTAAGCGTTGGACAGAGGGCCTCTCCTGGTCGCCATCGCGGATCGTGGGCAATTTCCTAGTATGTCTTTGCCGTCCTCCCTGCGGCCATGGTTACGCCTGACATGGCCGCTTGCCGCGTAGATGTACCGCGAAGTCGGAGAGCGGAATTCAAATCGGGGCACCGACACCACACTGCTCCCCCCCGGAACATCGACATTTCGCGTCGTTCCACCAAGCGCTCCGGCTAACTCGTACTATCCGAGTCACGGAAGGCCGGACGGTGGTGGGGCCAGAGATCCCGGTGGGGCCATGCGGCCGAGCGGTCTGATAAAGAAAGTAATGTGGATTCACTTCATTAAAACAGGCCCCATGACCTCACTGTACTACCTTCTAGACGATTACCGTAAAGGTATCTGGCACGGACCACCATCTCGTTTCTTATTATCGGGAGGAAGACGTCGCGCGGGGCCTCTTGCAGCGCCCGACCAGCCGTCCAGATATTATGCGCCTTACCATCCCCCCCGAGATGGTACGAGCGACCAACTTCCGGCATCCCCCCCACATTGAAATCGGTTCGGACGGAATTGCACACATGTAACGAAATTCTCCGCGCCTTGTATATAATGTGGGGGTTGGATTGCTCATGTGCCCTCTCCAGATATGATGCCGAAGAGGCCGAGTCCTCCAGGCGCCCCGGGCCCTACGAGAGGCCCTTGCCAGTGGTAGCTTCCGCACCCCACCGGTCGGCGCCTTCTCCTCCAGACCAGGTGCCCGGGTACACCATTCAGCAGAGCGAACCCTCCCAAGCACGGTTTCCACCAGCGAGTAATTTCAACCCAGAACGACCGCTGAGTCATCATTTCGCCCAAGTGCCTTCCGGACATACCGACACAGCGCGGGCACGCACGAGCACCAGTTACTCGTGGTCGCCCCCGTCCACGCCCGGTCACGGTGACCCCAGCACGCCACCTCCGCTCGGCGCTCGCTCTTCCCAGCCGTGGTCGTCCGCGTCCGCAGGAGCGCCCTTACATGAGGCGAACCCCACTTCTGAGCACGCTTCGTACTACACACAACCCCCACAAACCCAGGAACATCACCCGGCGAGCGCCTCGCCGGACATGAATCACCACCAAAGAGAACTCTATTATCCCCCCGCTTACGCGCGTGCGGGGGCACCCGGCTGGTCGCCACGTAGTCCAACTTCTCCGGACGTCGCCCAGAGGCGAATCTCCTCAGCACAGCCTCTCAGTTCTATGTCTCAGAATCAGACTCAGCAGCAGCAGCCGTCTTACGCTTCGTCCTACATGGACGGACATCGCAGAGGTGATTACGATGGCACGGCCACACGTGGACCCTGAGGGCGCAGACCCAAGCTTGAAGGGGCCGGGGAACACTACATTACAAAAAAAAACCTTGATCAGAAACCAGGGTTTCTGTTTCTGATGTGTCGTTAATCCCCAGCGGCCGGACCTGCGGCTCTAGGGGTTTGTGTCTATCGCGTCTGTCTTTTTTGGGGGGAGATTCAGAAGTTACTTTTACCGATCATGATGGATGATGATGGATGATCCCGTCCGTATCATGTACGATACGTCTTGCCTTCGACAGGTTGTGTGACAAAAATTTGAACGAGTTCCGTCACTGTCGTACATTGGGGCATCAATGCATCAACCGCAGTACACAACTCCTCCCAAAAGTATACTATACCGTGCACCCTTGAGGCCTGAGGGACTGCACGATCAATGCTACCGCCTGACTCGTAAAAGGTAGATCCGTTCTATAAACTGATGTCAGGGTTGCGGAGTTTCTTATCGTTTTATTGTCGAATGCGGATGGGGGTGCTGGTGACGTGCAATGCAGATACCACTTTGACCCGTTCGTACCCACCTCCCAGCCCCCATAATTTATTTATTTTCGTACTTGGGGACCGAGCCCTACGCACCCTTCTCCAACCCGCCCCCAACCTCAAAGCGGTGGTCTCCAAACCGCCTGTAACAGTGTGTACCTACAGCCTTGCCCTTTATATATTTTGTCGCAACATCGACGTTACACATGTTGGAGCCGCACATGATTAACCAACCTGAACTTAGTCGCTTATCACTGCCCCATGTACAGTCCGACCTCTATGAAATATCCAGACAGCCGACCCGGATGCACGTCCGTGCTCATCGCCTTCCATAGGCCACCCTCTGCACCGACTCGGCGCGGCGGAAGACAGTTGCGCCGCCTCCCCCCTCCTCCCCCCGTCAGGCCCCTCTGTCCCGACCGTCTATCCACCGCCACCGCCGGTCCGACGTTCTATGAAACCACGAATGTTCGCATGTCCCTCGACGCTGCCAAAGAAGCTGCGCTTCGCAGCATTTTCCCACAGCACGACCTCCAACTGTCGGGCGTAATTGAGGACGAATTCGTAGTCGGCCTGGGACGCAAATCCGGTGTATAAAAACCCTGAGGCCATGCGAGCAACAAGTTGAGTATAATAACCAATACGAAAGCACCAAACGATCCGCCTAGAAAGCCCAGCCTACCTTCCTGGGTTTTGATGCGGTTTCGCTCCAGCTCCCAAAGCCGGATCTGGTCCTGTACGGTCACAGGGAGTAGGGGCTTCTGTGGGTCATGGAGAAGTCGTCAGCTGCGGCGTTCTCGTGGATGTATGTGGCTTACGTTCTTGCGCATCTGTGGGTGCGCATAGGTGGTGAGGTAGTTGATGATCTGTTGATAGAACAATTATAAGCATCCACCTTGTTGCCACATTCTCCCCCGTTCATGACCGGGTTCAATCGGGTGAGGGTTTGCAGCCGAACAAGAAAACCCCGGTGCAAGGTGCACTCTCGGACGGATAGAAGAACGCTTGGTCCATACCTGGTCTGCCGTTATGCCATTTACGAGGGCCTTTCGTACGCTTTCGCGGGTGATCGCACCCACAACCAAGTTCGGGAAGCGCGATCTTACGGACACAAACAAATTCAGAACCGCAGTCTGAAGTGGGTTGTCTATCGGTCGAGATCAAGACACGAACAACGTCACGCCTTGCGGCGCCGCAGCAGCAGGTAACGCATACCGGTATACGCATAAAGACGATAATTTGTTTCAAGCACAATGAAGCCTTGGTCCTTTGCGCCCCCCGCACCGGTGGCAGTAGGCAACGGGGGCAGCGAAGATGTAAGAGTGGTCGCCAAGCGTGTCGGGCTAAAGCGACGAGACGATGCCTGTAGAGCTGGCTTCAACATCTCAGAAAGTCAGGCATACAAAACAGGCGCATCACTTTGCGCTGCCAAATGAGGCCATAGTCGCGCAGGTCTTCCAGCATCGCCCGTTGTGTTTCGCTTAGATTCTCCGTTGAATATTCCTAACAATAGCATCATTCAATACCATTTTCTCCGAGTCGGAGAAGCACAGCGCGTCCTTACTCTTCCAAGTTCCATTGTCGATAACATGAACAAAAAGCTGA
>Ga0307510_10002505_pt1 | contig 20928 bp, 18 predicted proteins | sample 12_EM_MG_FD_207224 | JGI IMG/M metagenome (GOLD analysis project Ga0307510, IMG submission 207224) | Populus trichocarpa ectomycorrhiza microbial communities from riparian zone in the Pacific Northwest, United States - 12_EM | ecosystem: Host-associated > Plants > Roots > Unclassified | place... | reverse complement strand
CGGGATCTTCGGTGAGTTATTTTGCACATGTTCGGTGGATGATTTGGCCGAGGTTGGGTTTTTGCTTCTTGGCGTTGGGGGGGGGGTTGAGTTTGTCATGTGCTACGGTATGTTGGTATCGTGCGGATATTGGAAGCCTTTGGGCTGGTTTCGCTTATCGGGAATCCGGGGGTTTTTATCATTTCCTTCTTTTGGTGGCTTGGTTAGGTTTGAGATGGTGGGTAGAGGGCAGAGGGGTGAAAAGAGAGCAATAGGGAAGGACAACAAAAGGTCTCCACTAAATGGAGTAATTCGAGTGATTTAGGCTACCATGTGTTTGCCGTATGTGTGTCGTAGTGGAAATATTGATTATGTTAGTGATTACCTGGGAGGCTGCCGTCATGAATAATCACTCGGGCCTTGTGTGATGTTTAGCTTCTGCCCACCGCTAGCTTCCTAGTCATTAGCTTTCTCGCCACGAGCTTTCTCTTGATCCTTTCTCGTATCTTCGCTCTTCATTCTATCTCACGGGAGGACCTTATCCAGCTATGGTATAGCGGTTTCTCATCATTTGTCATCTCACCCTGTCCCTTATCCCTGGTAGTCCTTTGGTCCTTTCCCCGCCTCCGAACCTATAGCAGTTCTTGACCTCTTTCACTCTTTTCCGTTTGCTGTGGTCTATGTAAACTTACTCGTGGGCCTTTGTTAGAAAATTGTGCTGCTTGTCGCTATCTACTTAGACGCACATTATAGTAACACCTCATACTAATTACATACATGTCTTCTAGAAACCTACCCAACACCTCCCTTCGGAAAACCCCATTTTCAGGGCACACGACGACAAAAGGTGTGTGCGTAAAGGCCGTCCGGGGCCCCTGTGTGCTTTAGAGTTGTCCCTGCTTAGACTTCTGGCTAAATCGCGCGGACCGCGTATATATCTACCAAGAGCCTGTTAAGCACTTCTCTCGGGAAAAACCTACATTTGCAATAAGGTACGTACATGGAAATTTCCTTTCGGGCCGTCTGAAGCCCCGGTGTGCGTTAGAGCTCTCCTTGCATAGACATCTAGCTAACGTTTTGAGGACCTGCAATACCCGCTGGTGCTAGCTTTGTACCGGTAGGCCGCCTGGACCTAGGGACAGCTCTAGTATGGGTTCGGCCTTGTACAGTACGTGAACACCCGTATAACAAATTCCTGACAAAGGGAAACCATGCCCTGAACACGTGATCCTCATATATATACTCCGAGTGATACTAGGTGAAGATTCTCAGCTTTGTCTAAGAGGTAGATTTTAGCCGCATAGTATAAAGGACGGGTAGGGGCATGACGGTATGAGACTAATTTTCTGAGCTCACCACATGGTGTGGGACTCCCGGGCCTTCGGTTGTTGGGCATAGGGCGTCCAATCACCCAAGAAACGAAAAACAATGGCCTATAATTAGTCCGGCCAGCCGTACCCCAAGACTGACTGGAGGGACCGTTGGGAATACCATACAGGCGCACATACCATATGCCCTGCCTCAACCCGGAACATCTATGATATGAGCTTTTATCTTTCAAAGCTATGATATCTACATGATTCAAAATTTCTCAAAGGACCTAAAACGCTAACAGATTATGATAGCTCATTCCCTCCCAATTCTTCTACCTCTCTAAGTGGCACTACGCAATACAGAAACCAAGAGTACCAATCCGAGAGAAGTTAAATTTCCTGGGTATGATATGACAGAATTCTTTCATCCGCACCGCTCGTCAAGGCTAAATTATATAAATAAATAACCCTCGGCTTTCCCAAACATTACCCCGACACGACCGTAACATCGAGTACTGTAGCCTGCTCGGACAGCAAGTCACCTCTAAACCCACCCTACTTGCATTCCTCAACACCTTTCAGTGTACCATACTACAGCTCTCATCCACCACCCGCACAAAACCCCAATACCCCACCAATACCCACCTGAGACCAAAAGGGGGAAAGAAGGGAAAAAAACAAAAAGAACTCAAGAGAGTTCAGCACCTGGGATTCTCACGTGGTCACCCACCGCAATACTAACCAGGCGATGCAATGCTTGTTTACCGCAGAGCGGACGGGATGCGAAACTTTCATTGCTCTATGGCCGAACACATTATTACGCTCGGCGGAACCAGCTTGAGGACCTATTCCAAATAATGGGCGACCGACGAAATGACGGTGGATGTATCGACAAAGTGTAATGCTCACCGGAGCTAGAGGGTAAGCCTCCTCCCCTGCCTTCGGCAGTTGTAGAGTATCGTGGGGAGCCAGTCCCCTAGCATTGGTCAGGCAGGAGCTGCAAGGACTATACGCAAATTTAACCAATTGCGCTAAAGGTCTGTCTTTTTTACTAAACGCTGTGTATCATCTAAGACAGAACATCAAGTCCCAAACTTCCAGTATCCTACCAAAAATGAAATCCAGATCAGCCAGAAATCATCACTGAAAAGCAAAACAGGGCAACAAAAACAAGGAACGCACCCTCGCTCCTTTCTACTCTTCACACCAACCTCAACACCCAACGCCCTTGCCATGTGCTTAAAATGCGCATTTGCAAATCTCCATAGTTGGCTCCGCTTCAGAAATTTCAACCACTCCGGGCACACTGATCTGAATGATCTCTACAATCTCTTCCAAATGCCCCAAACCAGTCTTGGCGCGAAGACTACCTACCTCCCAAGCCCCGCGAATCTGATGCCATCTCTGCTTGAAGTGGTACACCTACTCAGGCAACTCTAACGGGAAGGGTCCAGGTTTCTCCCGGACTAGCCAATTTGGCTCTGGAATAATACTGGTGCCGCCGCGGGGTAGGTGATCGAGGAGTGTCCGACCACCTTTGCCCAAGATAATAATTTGGTGACCTCTACTGGTGACAGCAATGGTACTTCTTGAAAAAAGAAAAGGATCAGAGGGCAGCGGGGGTTGAAACAGTAACCCGGATGTTGATAGCAGTCAATCTTAAAGGCAGTAGTGGCAGAAGTGGGTACTTGTGTGGCGACAAAGGGGAGTGTCGGAGGTGAGGATGGGAAAACGTGGGGGTGGAGAATAAGCAGAGCTCGGTAAAAGTTTCAAGTCACCATCGCTCACTCGGAGGCTTGGAAAAATGGCAGTTGTTCAATCAATACCTATTTGTTACCGTTCTCTTTATTTATTACCTATGATGCACCTCCCGTCACTCGCTATTGCTTCCTTGTTTTTCCAGATATTGTCTTATAAAAATTTAGCGCCCACAAAGTGAAGATGATACCATCAGATATGGTCGACCCTCCTACCGTGAGCCACCTAGGCTGGATACCTCGGCCACAGGAGCTGGCATAGATGTTCGGAGACATCCCTCTGCCATCGGAGCGTCCAACTACTTTTCGTTTTAAAGGAGTTCCCGTGAGAACAAAGTTGGGGGGGTCTAGAATCGGGGATGAGGGGCCCACAGGTACGGACCCCGCCCCAGAGGGGTGGGAAATCGGTAAGAATAGAAGAACGTCGAGAGGTGCCGAATGCCGTAGAACCGGAGAAAGCTCAGGCCAAATTTTGTACTTGGAGGACATGCCCCCCAAAGATAGAGAGGCTTCCGGCAACTCTCGAGATCGTCAGACGCCGCCCCAGGCGCAGGCGGCGCCGTCAGCATTTCTCTGTTTGATTGGAGCTAACCCCCTCACTGCCCACCAATAACGCGACGACCCCGGAAACACAGGCGGAACGCAAGTAAGGAAGGGGGGGAAGTCGCTGAGAAATGGTTACAGGAGTAACCCCCCCCCCCGAGGTCTCAAGAGGGGTTTGCTAGTGTCGATATGCTATATCTCGGTCCGCCCTCCGAAAGACAGTACGTGTAATTGGCTGGATTAGCGAGCATAAGCCCACCCCCCGCATGCACTTGTTGGAACCTGTTGTAGTGGAAGAATGACTTGATTTATTTCCTAGCTACGGCCGGAGCTTAGATGGAGAAATACATGATCGCTAAACCTTGCTACTGGGCCACTCTGCCCTACTATGAGCACTGTATGGAATCCCAACACACGCCACCGGTGCCTACTGCTAACCTAACCTAACAGCACTAGAGCTGAATTAAGGATTTCTTAGGCACAAATCTGAAGACTCCTATTCTAGCTCTAAATGTTATTGCTTTTTTTCTTCTCCACCCGGCCCAGCACAGATCGTACGCTATGATTGGCGACCCCTGTTTCTTGGGGATCCAGTATTGTACTCTTGGTGGCATCCCTCAGAGGACGGGTATTACTGCAGTATAAAGCCATGCCAGGAAGGACCAAACAAAAGGAGAATCGTAAAAATGAAAAGCGCTGGACACCCCCCCCAATCTCATGTTACGAAATTAAGCTTATCGGGCAAGGGAATACGTGCTGCACACGTCCCCCATTTATCACAAGTTCATGGAATATAACGCCTATGTGACCGCCCGAGCTAAATCCAAGGAAGTCCGCCCAGCGCTACGAAAGTAGAATTAGGGCCGAAAACCCCAATCTCAAGCAAGCCCACTTCATCTTATCCCACATGCTCAAAAAAAATACCATACGCAGCCGCCAAAAACCCTACCCCTATAGATTCCTTTTATACACAACAGCGCCATCCTATACCGACCCATCCTAAGCAACAAGAAAACCGAAATACATCAATCAGATATATACGAATGGCATTCAACATCCCCTCATTGGGAAGTTAGGGTGTCGAAAGGGGAATAAGGAAAATGACCACAGAAGCAAAATGCACAAGAACGATACATTCCTCCACTTCACCCAGATTGGCGGGGGAAAAGCGCTCCAGATTGACGAAACCAGACAGACAAGGATGAGAAAAAAATAAAGCAACCAACTGTGTGATAGTACACGACACTGCACTAGACAAAAAGATTCATGGGCTGAGAAAGAAAGGGCCCCTTGCTAGAAGGGGTTTTTCTGGTTACAATGAAGAGCGAAAAGAAAAGAAAACTGTTAAAAATGACACGCCGAGAATTGGACAAAACCTAATGAACGAGTGATCACAACAAAGAGTATAAAGTATCGAAGTAATAACATAAGAGAACCACTAATTGAGCAAGAAAACACGAAACCCATCCAGCCTCGACAGGCCCAACTGAATAAAAGAAGAAACCAGGAAAGTGCATTTCGCTCCTCATACAACAAAGAGGTTTACAAAAACTGAAAGGACAGAAAGGGTGAGGAAAAACAAAACCCAGGGATAAGAAAAGGAAAAAAAACTCCCGGATCGACGATGTTATAGTTAACGTCTGTAAAGATAATTCCCCTATTTCGCTTCTCATTACTTCGTCGCAATGCCCGCCGTTACTTCGACTCATGACTTTCGTGGTAGGCTGTTGCCGAAATCTGGGGGTGGTGGTTTGGAAATTGGCTCCTTCCGGGGTTTAACTTGAAATTCGGTTTGCAGCAGAATATGGCTATCAAGTGGGTTAGAATTGGGAGGTTTTCAGCAGGTTATGCATGACGGAAACTTACTCGCTGGGGAAGTGCATATTAGGAAATCCAGGCACCCGCGCAAGATATTCTTTATCAACGTTGCCCATTAATCCTGTAACATTGAGATTGCTTGTCGTGTACCAAATGTAGTCGATAACACCTGTGAACCCGGGAGTGTAGTTGGTAAAATCGAGCTCTCCTATATTTGAATAACTGCTTTTAAGAGGAAATGGATGCGACATTCCATCTCTCGTAAAGTTACCGTAGGTCCTCCCGAGCAGGTCCTCGTGATCGTTCGCGACTAAACCACGGGATAATAGTTCGTACACCCCACTATCTGCAATTGAATTGAAGTCTCCACAAATGATCAGGGGGATTTGGGAACCACTTGAATAGTTGACAGCTGGCTGTAGAGGGCTTGTATCGCCTGGCGATCGCGCCCTGTTCGGAAAGCTCTTTGCCCATTGATCCGCATATTTAGTGATATCTTCCATCAGAATTCCTACTTGAACAAGCTTAACATCTCGGTATTGGGGGTCCCAGTAGATATGAACGTTGGCAACAATGAGCCGTGAGCCTGTCATTTTATTCTCCAGGAAAGTTATAACGGCAATATTGTCCTTTGGCATGACACGGTTGTAGATATCTGCAGTCTTTTTCATGTCCTCACGGTTCAAAGCGGCAGAGCTGAAATCAACAATCTGCTTCTCGAGTAGAGAGAACCTGTATTGGCCTGTTAGAACCCTGTACTCGATCTCATACTTTCGGCGAAAGTGGGGAATCGTCGATGTACTAACTTAGCAGATTTGAAAAACGTTGCACATCCATCTACAGACTTTTTTTCCGTTTCGTTCATAGTTTTTGCCCGACTCTTCGGATAAAAAGCACCCTTATATTCTTCCCTAGCGAGCTCAGGCATAAAATACTCATTGAAATTTTCCATGTCAACTTCCTGTAAGCAGATAATATCCGCTTTCGATTCAATCAACTGACTACGAATCAAGCCCTTGCGGTTATCCCATGAAAGTGCCCAAGAAGGCGAATACCCGTACATATTTTGAGTCGCATATTTGTCACAAAGAATGTTGTAACACAGAACCTGGAATTTATCTGCTTCGGATTTGGCACCACTCCTGGAAGAATCATCGAGTATTATCCAGTCTCTCTCGGAAAGAGGTGGCGGAACTAGGAAGGATTAGAAGACCCTGTCATAAAACCTAAATCTAGAACTCACCTTGCATTGATTCCCTCAGGTTCAGGATAACTCCTCTCGAACCGTCCTTGATCATGACCTCTTTCAAGTCGGGCTGGAGGGGATTCCCCTCTACTCCGAGAACCTCTAAATGGTATAGAGATCCAAGCTCATTTGGGATAGTAGTAAGCTGATTGTCAAACAAGTAAAGGTTTTTCAAATTTGTCAACATGCCCAACTCGGGTGGTACTTCAGTAAGCTGGTTGCCCGAGGCATCGAGTAGCTGTAAGAGCTTTAATCGACTTATAGCTGGGGGGAGCACGGTAAGCCTATTATGGTTTATGTAGAGCTTGTCTAGAAAAGTGTACTGAAATAATGATTTAGACAAGGCCCGAAGCCCTTGACCGCCTAGATCTAAGGACCTCCAATCTTGCCTCTCTAACTCGCCTGTATCATTCTTCCGTACTTCCTTCTCCTCCACGGGGGGACCATCCTTGCGGTGTTGAGCACTGGGAGGTTGGAATGCGCTCGGATTAATGCCCCCAGTGACCTGAGCTTGGGATGAGTTTTTGTTTGATTGCGCAGCCTGCCGAGCGTGGTGATGGGGGGAGCTGGAATTACGAGATGTAGCGATAAGGGTTTGTTGTTCCTGCCAATGTGGAGAGGCGCTCTGCAGTGTTGCTGTTACACCGTTCTGGGGAGAAACATAGGAAGGATTCCCCAACCCGCCGGAAGAGTAAGAATGCGAATGCCCTCCAACAGTATTGTTTCCGGCATTCCCTTGCACATGATTCATGGTCTGGTCAACTTGGTGGCCTTGAGGCTGCGCTAGCTGTTGAAAGAATTTAACATTTTGCGGCTGTTGAGGCATGTACCCTCGGTGGACTTGGGAATTAAGCATTGTATGGTGTTGCTGGCCTGAATGGTAGAGGTAGCTGCCAGGCGATTGTGGTGCTGGTGAACGAGAGGGGGATGGAGTTTGAGGTGGGGAGCCCCTTCGGAATCGATTATTGAGATTATATGGGTGCTGTCCCGTTGGATACTGTCCATAGCCCTCTGCCATTCGAGTAGAAATCGACTGCCCAAAGCGGTCGGCGTATAGTATGCGTACGAGGCTATCGGTGATGAATCGGGTGAAGTGTTTTGTAACTCAAGTCTGTTTTGGTAACGCTGGTAATCGTGTCCGTCGTTTTAACATTAGAGACGCAATGCCTGCGCTCCTAAAGGTAGGCCTACCAGCGCCGCTAGAGTTTTGGGAACTTTAGAACCGAAAAGACCGAAAAGGCAAGTAGAGACTAACGAGCGATCGAAATTAATAGGGCTTCAAGAACAGGCTCTGGTTTTATTGCTCTTACATGTGTCTTCGAGGTGGGGTGAGAGGGGTGAACTCGACGACCTGTCACCAAAGGAGGGGAAGACTCGTAAGCATCAAGACTTCGCGACTGCCAACCAAAACAAACAAAAAAACAAACAGCCGTTTATCAGCAGATCTGAACGCACCTCCTTTATGGTCAAGGATAACTTCAAGATTCGAGGAGAGGATTAACGAATGTGGATCTCACGAGGGCAGAAGAGTGAAAAGGGGGTGAGGTTTTGTGAGAAGTCCGGTGAAGATGCAGAATATCGGCGAATGGGCCTATTGATGATAGATTATTAGTGGGATATAGAAGAAGGTGATCGTGAACGGCCGAGTCTCTTTTCTTGGTGGATGGGGTTTGGATGGAGATGGAAAAGTGAGAGGCTAAAGGCGTCGAGGTTGACAATGTTATTGTTGTTGGCCTAAGCAAAGTGCAAGTTCGTTGGGGTTAGCATGCATGCCTTCACCGTCGCGGTGTCCCACAAATGCCGTCCAAACTATGATAGCCCCAAATCTAACCAATCAGCATAGAATATTCCTTGATTTGCAAAAAAATCAGACTTGTGATTTCAAGAGTCTATTTAATTGTTTGTATGGCGAGTTAAATGCTCGACTCAGGTATTCAGACAGAAATCATAATATGCGAATCTACCCTGCCCTATATGTATCACCCAGAATGTGAACTCTCGGGGTACAGTGCTCATGCACCCCTCATGTCTACGCTATATGGGATACTTGAGGCCAGTTTAAAAATTGGGGCCTCCTTACATTCTCAGGAGCTTAATGGAACGTTTAAACTTCACTCATATGCTCAACAAATTCATGCTCAAACAGTAGTATCATACCAACTACTTTTCCTTCCCAACCCCTAGCCCGTTTTCAAAAATCCACATAGGGTCTATATCTAGCTAACCAAAGTAAAGCCCTCGCGACCAATAGAAAAATAGTACCCTAGAATGTCGATAGGTATCGGGAATAGTTAAGACATCTACGGGGGGGGGGTTTTTTTTTAAAAAAAATAGGCCCGTTTGGCAAACCACAACATAAAATATTTTGTATTTCCGAAAACACCATATTTCCTAATACAGAAGAAAGGGAAACCTCAAGGAGAATATTTAAATCAGAGACAGATAAAAGATCTTGCTCTGCATATTCTGTGTGAAGAAGGAAGCAATCAGACCCTTGACCATTGCAGAGTAGCGAAAATGGTGATGTTGCATAATATTGTGGGACAAGACATCTAATACTTCGCAATATCACTATTTTTACTACTCTGCAATGGTTAGGGGTCTGATTGCTTCCTTCTTCATGCAGGATCTGTTATCTGTTTGTGATTTAAATATTCTCTTTGAGGTTCCCCTTTCATAAGTCATAAAAACTGTGTTAAGAGTTGCCATGGCGCTGAGTGACTTGGGACAGCACTAGCCAGCAGTCCCACCACTACATTTGGCAGGAATTGACCTCAGGGCATTACCAACCCTATACCTACCCCCCAGCCAAAAAGTGGTTCGCCGAGCATTGTTTAATGCTCGACTAATCCACTCCCCCCGGATTCGAACTCATGATGGCCCCTGTTTCAAATTAGACGACCAGCTCCTAAGCCATTAGACCATAGGAACTGGCCGATAATACTTTTCTTCTTGGTCTTTTGACTGCTTCTTCTTTGGAAAATAGACATTTCGGGCGCTTGATACTTTATCATTAGAAAAATAAACGAGCATCAGTATCCAATGACAGCACTCTCTTGTAATATCAATGGAACGGGGAATGGCGGTGCTCGGGTGTATATCTGTGATCTACCTCCAAAACGCTCGGTTTCTTTCTCAGAGCCACATATTCTCCTTTCTCCGCGGCTAGTCTTCTGTATTAGGAAATATGGTGTTTTCAGGAATACAGCATTTTTATATATTGTGGTTTGCCAAAAAGGGCGTAAGCTCCCAAAACTGAGATAATATCATGCCTGTAGACAGACTGCGATGCGAAGGTATGTCTCCCCGACGGGCGAAATTGTCGAGGAGGGCGATCGGGGCGAGGGCGTTGAAGCAACAGGTAGGTACATACAGTAGGTTCCAACTGTGCCAGGCTGGGTCCTGCAAACATTCCACGGCTCGGTCTACTTTCTAAACAATCTTCTCAAATTGGAGGCACTCGATGATTCTATGGTTGGGACTTACAGGATCACGATCTATGACTAAATATAATCCCCCCTCCTAACAATAACGGTAGAGATCTCAATTGGGCCACTATCCCTGAATCTCACGCACCCGGTAAAGGTTTATGTTGACTTCTATCGCAATATAAACGGCATCTGCAAATTCAGGGATCCAGCTAAGCCCCTTTAGGGAAACCCCTCAACCAGATGTTGCGCGATTTGAATTATACATCTCGCGACTGGGCGTGCCCATCTTCCATCGTTCGAGGGAGAGAGGAAAATATTTTCACTTCGTTGGATAATATTATAATACTTAGAGCACGGCTGCTTCAATGCTTAGTACTGGCATCACACTTCACCGGGAGGTAAAACATCGCCATCCGGAGAATCACTCGGGGGTCTCAAACCGGTGGTTCAGGTCCGGGATGAGTACTGCTGTTCTAGGAGGTTCAGTGTAGTGTGGTGTGAAACCTCCCCAGTACAGATTAAATGTTTGCTACTCGTTTTGCCTATTTGATGATCAAGAACTAAATCTTTACGAGCTAGCTTTAAAGAAAATAAATTTTTTATCACTAGTTGCTCATGATTATTCCTTCTTTTGTGCAAGTCAACAGTGTACCACCAACTGCCAACCATCAAACCATCCCGAGTACCACCTCCAGAGCTGGTACTAGTACTGCGGTTCATTTTTCCAGTTCATGGTTCGTGAACTACAAACCACCTCTTTGAACCGTGGTGAATCGGCGGTCTGAGACCCCCTACTAGTGTTTTCTGTGATTAGTACAGTACTACTGAGTACCGCCCTGTATCTAGAATTCCGCCGCAGCAGCCTGCACAGGGAAACATTAGATTCACTTCGATTTCTTGCTGACAGTGTCTCCCCCATATGGGCCGCGCTGTTCATGTCTAACTAATGGGCCAACACTTAATTTTCTCATGCTATCGCGCCTCAAAAATCTCCAACACACCTACCCGAACTCAGATCCGGAGTACTGGAATTCAACTTTCACCCGTAACTTTGTTTCAAAGCTCTATATTTTTTGATGTGATATCTATAGCATCATTAGTGAACCTTGTCGACCTAAAGCTATCGGAAGGCTGACAGGGCTTCAATCTCTTTTTTGACATATTCGGCTTGCTGAATTCCTTTCCTAATTTTTTCCGGGTCCGTCTCATTTGTTTGGCTCATGAACGCCCGATGACAGCGGGGTCGAAAGTAATCGTAACCAAGCGGATATCCCCGTCCTAGGTAGAGCTAATACGGTATATGATTCTGTCAGTGCAACTCCAGGGATCTTGTTTAAACATTGCTTCAAGAGAGGATGCAGACCAGATCTTTATAAATTCTCTTGACTTCATAGCGGAGGGACATTGTGAGGCCGGTGTTTAGGGCCATGTGCGAGACGACCAGGGAATGGTTGAGGGGCTACTCGAGTAAGTGTGAGATTGGGTTCTGGCACGATAGACAGGGAGAAAGCTCAGGATTCACGGCTTGAAGGCCGAGGAATATGGAACCACAGTTTGGGACGGAGTTTGTTGCACCGTGAATCTCAAATGATTGAACCATGTGCCACGTCGTTCGAGTTGCCTCCTCTGGTAAGGTCGGTGTTTTGTTTTGTTTTTTGTCTCCCAGGGGCTGAGCAACTCATTTTCGGCAATGTTTTCCGCCCCTTTTCTACCTGAGCAGAGAAGGAAATTTTAGACTACCTATCACACAGTTCAATCACTGCACCAGCACCAGTATTTGAGGTTCTGCGGCACAGCGGTGCAAATTCGCCTATCGGTGCTAGGCTGTGGGGTCAGGCTTAGAAGGATCTTACTACCGTATACATAAGCCCTGAGAATCCCTCCCTGGGAGTGTCTGGAGCATTGAGTTACAGTAAGTGGGCGGGGCTTGCCAGAGACTTCTCCCCTACCGGTACGGGTAATCACCTACGATTATCAATCCACAGCCCGCCAGCATGTCGATCAAACAAGCTCTTTCGAGCTCGTTGTCCCTGTTCCGACTAGTTTCGAGCCCAGCGGCAATTCGAAAATTTGCAACTACACCCTGCTGCTGTACCCAATCACCCATCGTGGCATCTGAAAACCCCCGTTGGCTTTCAGACACGAAGGACCGCATTGGTAGACTCTTCTTCCATGGAACCACTCCCGAGGAATCTCGTGAAGCTAGTGAGGTCTTGACTTTGCTAACGAAGAACTGGAGGGAGTATATCGCGGGGTCGGAAGGGTTCCTGACGGGAGAGAAACGCCGGGGGTTGTTCCGGCACAACGTGGTATGGGGCGACATGGTATATGATGCTTCATATCACCCATTATAAAATCCGAGATCAATTTGCTGACTCTGTTTCTAGGATCCAATGGTAATCTGGATTCTTCCAGGATATATATTTATGCTGATGGGACTAGGGTAATACTACTTATACATCCAGCACTTTCCGGAACTAGGAACTAACCATAGGCAGGCCATGTGAATAACATTACATATACCCGATGGGCAGAGGCTGCAAGAGTAAACTGGGTGTTGAACTTTGCTAAGCACGTCGATCCCGAAAATCGGAACTTATGGGCGGAGCTCTGGACTTCTAGGGGAGCTGGTTTGATTTTGAAGAGTATTCAGGTCGACTACAAATTTGCAGGTTTGCCTTCCTGGTCTAGGTCGGTTAGGAACTAATGGTGTCATAGCCTGTAGAGTGGCCAGACAAAGTAACGGTTTATCACAAACTTTCTGAGATCGGCGACAGCTCGTTTACTCTAGGAGTGATTAGTGCGCCCCTACGTCTGGTCTAGAGCTAGTGTAGGTAAGCTAACAATCGACAAGTACTCTCGGAGAAACATCAACGCCCTGCGGCCCGATGCATGGAGGATATCGTTGTATACAATTACAAGCCAAGGGGTAAGTCTCCTCCGGGGAGGGCTCCTCTACCAGAATTTGTTCGCACCCAATTCGAAACTACACTTCAACTACAGAAGGAGGCGGGGGAGGACGCCTTAGGTGCTATCAGAGATATAGATGCTAGGGTAAACTGCTTGGAAATGAAAGTCATGAGTAGGAAGGAGATGACTTAAGGCTCTACCATCCTGTTTACGGATATCCGGTGCAGATGTTATAATATTATGAGGTATTACTTCGTTATTCATTGCTCTTTTTAGATGCTGTTGTACGCGAAGTTGGGGAAGTGATACCGGTGCATATTCGGATGATGTGACTGCCATAGAGGAGAGTATGGATGGGCTCGAAGCCTACAGGGATATGATCGGTATCCAGTACTTTGACATCACTCCCCCCCGCAAGACACCTAGGAAACTTTGATTCTCATGGCGAAGATGTAAGTGAGAGCTTGCTAATAAATAAAAAGTTGTTCGCGGACACCGGCAAGCCCTAGCTAGATAGTATGGACAAGGTGCCCTCCTAAAGGCTCTAGATTACCGTACATTAAGGACCCGTTTGGATGCAATGGTTCCTTTCCTTTGACCCATACAAATGAATGACCATTTGCTGCCATTCCAAAAAAGTAAATAACCCGAATGGCCGTTTGGCACAACAGGTATCAACCTTTCCATTTCAAAACACAAGTAGAAATATCAGGCGTGAAAAATTTTCACAAATGGTTGACCATTAATTAGAGCAAACCATTTCATAACGGAACGGTTGCCACTTCTCCTACTTTGCCAAACAGGCCCTAATAAAACAGAGTTTTGCTTTGTTGCTCCTTGGACCCACCAACCCTGTGGTTTTGAATATTATCCCGGTGGGGGGGAGCATTATCTGCCCCCTTCTGCGGTTACTTATCAGCTGCATTCTATGATCCAGGTAGAAACAAGGGTTCTTCCCCGAGCGGTCTTCTGCCAAAGAGAAGCAACACGGCACTGCCAATATATCACGTGACACAGTTAAGCGAACATCTTCTGACCTCAACCTCCATCCATCCCACGCCACGATCTCGATTTCATGCCCGTCATAACCTGCTGGAGGGCCTGTCAAATCCCCACGCTCTTTCATTCCTCTCGCTCCTTTCCTCTCCTTAACTTATATTATTACAAGCATGGCTCGTCGGATCGTTCGAACGATCATCCAGCTAATCCTTCTCTCTGTAACCCTCGTGACAGTGCTGCTCTTTCTTGACATCCGCTACTCGCTTCTTCCTACACAGATCCACAATTTACTACCGGAACACCACGCCGGACAGGTGATAACAGACATCACATATGAATCATGCCCTCGCGTTGGTTTGTTTAGATGTGCAGCAAAAGAAGGATGGGTCCGTATCGAGAAAGACTTATTTTTAGGCAAGGCGTGGTTGACCCGGGGATACATACAATTCAAACGGACGAAAGAGGAAGAATTAAATGGAGAGAAAGTCATTGTCGATATCAGGGTTAGGAGATCAGAGCCGGCGGCGAGCGAGGGTGGCGGCGATGCTAGGTGGGAGTCTCGACCGGGTGGTATTTGGATTAAGAGGAGTCATAAGGTGATTGATGATGCTGTGACGGGCGTTGATGTTTTGTTTGGACCGGATGCTGCAGAGGTTAGGCCTGGATGGGTGCTGCGAGAAGGAAGCTTGACAGTTGGAGAGTCGCCTAGAATTACGGTTCGGAGGGGTGCTCCCCCAGCCGACCCCAAGAAACCGGTATTGAAATTTAGGAGTGATCACAAGTTTAAGATCATCCAGATCTCAGGTGCGGCTCAACAAATCCCTAAGAGGTATCGTATGCTAACTGGAATAGACCTGCATCTTTCTACTGGTGTTGGAGCTTGTCGGCAACCGGAACCAGCAGAAACAGCTGATGGGTGTGAAGCAGATCCCCGAACACTTGAATTTGTAGGCAGAATTCTAGACGAAGAGAAGCCAGACTTTACCGTGCTTTCCGGTGACCAGGTCAATGGAGACACTGCGCCGGATGCACAAACTGCAATTCTCAAGTTCGCTGAGCTTTTTGTGAAACGGAAGATTCCCTATGCCGCCATCTTGGGCAATCACGACGATGAAGGAAACCTTAGTAGGGAGGATATCATGAAACTTACCGCGAGCTTGCCATACTCTGTCAGTGAGGTTGGCCCTGCAATTGGTGGGCGAGTTCTGGATAGGAAAGGACGGGAAGGAAGCGAGGGCGGGGTAGGAAACTATCACGTTGAAGTTTTAGCACCCAAGTATACACCCTCCTTTGTCATCCTAGATCCAACCTAACGAACCTAGGGGTGGCCATTCTGCTCTCACTATCTACTTCGTGGACACTCACGCCTACTCACCCGACGAAAAGAAGTATAAGGGTTATGATTGGGTTAAGCCCTCCCAAATCAGCTGGTTCAAAAGACTTGCATCGACTCTGAAAGACAAGCACAACCACAACCCTTACAACTACATCCATCTCGACATGGCCTTTATTCACATTCCCCTCCCGGAGTATCGTCTTGCTGACCGCCCCATAGTCGGTGGTTACAAACATGCGCCCACTAAGCCCCCAACCGCCCGTGAGGCCCCAACCGCCCCGAACTATAATTCCGGCTTTAAAAATGAATTAGTAGCTGCTGGAGTTAGTGTTGTCAGTGCGGGCCACGACCATGCCAATGAGTACTGTCTGCTTGACGACGGAAAAGAGAGTTTGTGGATGTGCTATGCTGGGGGAAGTGGATTCGGAGGTTATGGCGGTTACAACGGGTATCAGAGACGAGTCCGTTTATTCGAGATTAATGCGCCATTAGGCAGAATTACTACCTGGAAGAGAGTCGAAAGAGGGCCTGACAAGGATGAGAGGATTGACGAACAAATTCTCGTGGAAGGCGGGGGGGCGGTTCAACCGAAATAGAACCCCATTCACTGTCTTCTCACGATACCTGTCTAACATCCGGGGGTTTATATGTTTTGTCCGCGCATACGCGTATGTGTGTGTTGTTCTCTGGTGACTTTCAATGCTTGCTTGTCTTTTTGTTTCTCAAATAAGTTTAGTCTTGGTAAATGCCGTAAGAACTAGAATAATTGAACCTCACGCTAGGACGTTGGAGTCACTCCTCCTAGTAAGCTCTGTTGTGTTTTCCTTCTTAATTGTCTTATAGGAGGGCTGGGGAATTGTTTTTTTTCGGGTGATTCCCCCTTAATCAAAAGAAGGAATTCCGGACGTCTCGGCATATTCTGGTCGCCTCCTTTCTTCTTCTTTCCATCACCCTTTTACTTTTCCAGTTTCCCCAATTCTTTCCCCCAATGTTCCTTGTTCATAGTGTTCCTTTTGTTAGTGACCTGTATGCTACGATATTAAGGATTATAGTACCTAGTATAGTGCTAATACGCTTCACAGTTGTAGCTTGCTAGAGTGGCCACCCACCGGGAACACGGTTAGTCTACCCGAAATACACTGTATCGTCACGCGAGAGACCGCCGGTCCGCCCTTACTGAAATCCGTAGCAGAGATTCTCGATCTATATTGCATTAACCTAAGTGTACAGTCTGATGGTCCGATTACGCCCGCCGTCCCGCACATGGTCGAAAAAGGAGGGGGAAACGGCTGAGTAAAAGCCTCGCGGCGGAAATGAAGGGAAGGAGAAAGAAGAAAGCGAGAAAAGAAGGAAGGAAAGAAGAAAAATCTATACCCGACATCCTACTCTCTGAGAGAAAAAGTGAGTGCTGCGGTACTTCATTGCTTATTCAAAGCGGACCCCCGATAACGCGGTGGCCCTAAAGGTGGTAAGCGGGACGCAAGCAAGCAAAGGAGTTTTTCACGCACAATACTCGTGCTAACGAAACGCTCTGCCGAGCAAACGTCAACCCCAGGGGTTGAGGTCCAAGGTGGGGCCTTACTGGTAGTATAAAGGTAAGATACCAACTTAAGGAATCAGTCTTTCGTATGTACAGTACACTTGCGAGCTAAGTTTCTGGTAATTAGGTCCGCTGTATATATAAACCGTTAGTCATTGACTGGGTAAAAGTGCGTAACTTCTATAAGTATAGGTACTCGGATGAGACTGTTGATAGTCCGGGATGCTTGTGCACGGCGTTGGATGTTCGAACCTCTGGATATAGGGCATACTCTCTCTCTCTCTCGAAAAAAGAGGTTTGTAGTGCCTCCCTCCTTGAGCCTTTGCTCACTGTGCCTAGGAGGGCATGCCTCGGCCTGTGGGGTGGAGATCGACTCCATGGTTGAGAAATGTAATCACGGGCTGTTGGCGCACCGAGAGCTCCAACCCCCCCCCTGCTACGAGACTTTTCGAGTCCGATGTCGATCTAGCGATAACGTCGCCCTTCCAGAGAAGGTGGGGGGACAGCAGGAATGACAGAGACGAGGGCTCAGCAAATCCCGTAGATCGGAATCACATGCGTAATTGGACTTGCTTTGCACTTTTTCGTGGCGGTGTTATTGAGATGTTGGCTCCTTCGCCTTCTGCTATCGTGTGGATGCGATGTTGGGGTAACGGAGCTAATCCCCGAGCCTTTCCAATCCAATCAATGGCTGCGTTTGATATATAGATAATGCAATTGATTGCGGAGGAGAGGAGGAAAGCCTGTGAACGTTTGGCGATGTTTCACTTGATAGAGGGGTAAGTTGTCTGGGCCGTGGCGATTTGAAGGTAGCGACGGTGTCTATCCGGGGATTACCCCTCCTCCCCCCACTTCAGCACGTTAGTTTCATATCTGTTCTTCCAAAGGTAAACAGACTAACATGATCAGAGCAACTTTAGCGACGAGTGCCGCCTATCTCTTGCTCATGCCACCCCTCCTCCTTGAAGCGTCAGCTTACTTGCTGCGCTTTGGGAGTTGTCTGTGCCTGCCAGGTTTGCGCGATACCAGCAATTTCCGTGGAGATGTTCTCTGGCACTCCGAGGATTCCCAAGAGCCGGCGGGTCTGGGTATATTTGTCTGCTGATTTTGGGTGGGAAGTCGGTTCGTAGGAGTGGGAGATTGTCGCCGGGTTTTACTGATAGCTGGAAAGCCATTCGGGGCGATTGGGCTCCGTCGTTGGGTCAAGCAAGCTTCATTGCTTATTTGGATGGCTTGTACTCGTACAGTGCCGCGCAGCGCCGAGTCCGGCCTTGTATCACCAAATCATGACTCTCGCTACTCGAGTAGATTGTAGCCTTGGCTTATTGCAATGCCCTGGATCAACATCTCCCGTCACAATCAGGCTTCTTTAGGTCACGAATGAGCCTGCCTTGGTGGGTTGCCCCCCCATATTGTTTCCCCGCTTTGGCTTGGACTCTGGAATTCAGCTTCCCTTTCATCACCTATTCCAGCCCCCATTATATTTTTCCCCATCCGGCGGATCTTCGCAGATCAGCCAGCTAACCCCCACGAACCACAGCGAAGTAATTTAGGACGCTCCTCAGTACCGGTACACGTCCCAGGCATATTGAACCCGAACACAGGGGGTTTAAATTTGTATGGCGGATTGTCTGTGCACATCTGTGACCCCGTACTAAATTCGGACTCAAATGTTCGGGTTCAATATGCCTGGGACGTGTACTGTGGCTGTAAGGGGCAACTTGCGCCTGACCCTACGGTAGTGGCTGTAACCACCTATGCAGGTGCCAATAAAATAAGCCGTGCCCCATTATCAGGCAATCGCTCTATGATGTAAAGTATGATATTAGGAAAGAGCTGTACGTAGAAACTGGAATAGTCGGACTGGGCATTAGGGAATTGGGGTTTCTCTCCACCGTATTAACTCATCAAATTTAGCATCTCCGTACAGTGCCTCACCTCAGTTTAAGGCAGAATCTCCCTAAGAAACCTCGTGCTAAACAGAGGGGGAATGAGAAGATCACTTTAATTACTATCAAAAAAAAGAGGGGTCTCAAACTCCTATTGACCTGTGATCAACCCTAGATCCGCTTGGCTGAGGAGATCGTACTCCGCCGAGGCGCTACCTGTTTTGATGAGTTTAGCCCAAAGAGGGGGATTTTAGACGTTCCAGTGCAAGGTCTAATTATTCCTGTTTCTGCGGCATCCTTCTAAGTGGCCTACTGATTGTATTCTGTCTAGGTAAACCGCGCTCCTTCATAGTGTCGTGGAGGTTGGTAGCTCCAAGATGGATTAAACGTGCTATACTCTGAGAAGAGCCCGCCGTGCTCGCTTTTACCCCGGATGCAAGTGCCAGTCGAGTGCTACTTGTGCCTATATTGGTAGGGCACAGAAAGTCCTCCGATGGTCACATAAAGTCAACAATGCCTTGGGCTTTGACAAAACGGGACTACCCTCTCCTCTGTGCAACATCGGCAACTCCTAAATTGGAAAAGAGGCTTAACCAGTGCAGCTTTGTGGTACCAGTGCTGCCTGTGTCTCGAGAACGAAGCCGGACACTCCCCGACCAGTTAGGCAACAGGAAGCGATTTCCCCGCCTGGGGTGGGATGAGGAAAGACGTTGTGTCGGGCCTGTGCACGGGAATTATGAATGATATCTGTAAGGAGCGAGAGAGGCTGGATCTCCCAGTACCAGATTAAGACCGGCCAGCGGTATTGCTACTGCACGTCCCAGGAATATTGAACCCGAACATTTGAGACCAAATTTAGTACGGGGTCAAAGATACGCACAGACAATCCGCCATACAATTTTTTACCCCTTGTGTTTGGGTTCAATATGCCTGGGACGTGTATCTTAGTATTGGAAGATGGAATGGCAGGGCACCTCCTGGGTTTGGGTTTGCGGCTTGTTGCCCCGTGTCTGGAGTGTCGGGAAGCGTCCTACAGGGAACCAGACGCCTCTCTAGACTGACTCCCGGCAAGTGCACCACTCCGCCGGGGTGTTCTCCGCACTTCCGATCATCGGTGAGTGATTAGTCGGTCTGTTCAGAGGGGCGGAGGCAGGTCGAGATTCTAATGTTAATACTACAGTATGAGCTGCCTAGAGTGCGAAGCTTTGAGGCCCCGTTATCAAGAGAACTGCCGAGCCTAGCGATAATGCCGGGTGGCGAACCATGGCTAAAACCAAGCTAACATTAATACTATGAGCCAATACCTCGCGGGATAGGAAATTTGGCTCTTCCCCGCTGTGGGGGAGCCTGAGGGACTGGAAGGAATTCCCCTAGGCTCTTTCTTAGGCTCTTTGAAGACATGAATGTCTAAGCCGACTTTTCGGCTAGTATGACATGGCATTATCCCGCAAACTCTCTTCAATGATAGGGTTTTAATCTTTCAAGCTGCAAAGATGAGTGTCAAGGGAGGAGCCGTTCTAGACCATCAACCACCTTCACAGCCGGCTTGATCAAAAAAATCCCCAAATTGGGAATTGTGGGCCCTTGAGGGGCTGTCATGCCATTCTCTCTGTTTTACTTCCAAGGGCAATAGAGGGTCGGACCTAACCCACCACTTTCTGTTTCCCTTGAGGGCATAAAATATTGTTGTTGCGATAGATTAGTCGCAACGGGGGTCAATGGACACAATAGCAGGTAAATTGGGGTAACGTTATTAGGCTCCTTGGAACCTGATTTCATACAAAGTTTCCAGAGAAATTATCTTGTTGGAGGCTAATAAATCAAGAGGTCCTGAATCCCTAAGACGAAAGGCAGATTTTTTGGTTACCAATCCTCCGGGTGGGGTGGCTGGGGGGCCTTGGCACGAGTGATATGGGGTGATGATGAGCCCCCTTCGCTCAATTAGGAGCTCCCCAATATTTGGGGGCCACACCGAACGAACTAGATCATTAAGCTTTACTCCCACTTCGCTTAGAATCCTCGCAGTGGTCTACCCCCCGTCTCACATTGAGGGAATTTATCTCCTTTCCTACTTGATCAGCGATTCCACTTGGGCGAAGGCATCTTGGCTCGGGTCGTGCGCCAAGTGAAGGATCAAGGCAGCAATGACGCTCGGGGGGAGGGAAGG
>Ga0307510_10002504_pt1 | contig 20928 bp, 18 predicted proteins | sample 12_EM_MG_FD_207224 | JGI IMG/M metagenome (GOLD analysis project Ga0307510, IMG submission 207224) | Populus trichocarpa ectomycorrhiza microbial communities from riparian zone in the Pacific Northwest, United States - 12_EM | ecosystem: Host-associated > Plants > Roots > Unclassified | place... | reverse complement strand
CAAACTTGATTTGAATGATAAAATTAAAAACCATAAAAACTTTGACAAAAAAACAAAATCAAAAAAATAAAAAATCAAAAGAAAAAAGACCAAATCAAAATTAGTATTATTCCTATTGAAAAAACAAAAATAAAAAAACCTGATATGAGGGATCAAATTGAAAACCATAAAAACTTTGATAAAAAAGCAAAAAAAAAAAAGAAATCAAGAGTAGAAGGACCAAATTAAAAATAATTATAATTCTTTTACTGTAGTGGGTGCTGTAGCAATGGTAAATCTATCATTTTTTGGTTTTTTTTGTAGAAGAAATATTTTGTTTAGATTTTCCTCCCCTTTTTTTCTTCTTTATATATATTTTTCACTTTACACTTATCCTATCTATCACTATTTTTTTATTTTTATCTTCATTCTTTTATAATATTTATCACCTAATAAAAAAGAATTGTTAATTGCCCCTCCTTTTATTAGTTTAGGCGGTGTTAATTTTAAGCAAGGAAATCTTTGAATTCCTGTCAGATTAAAATTAATAAAATACTAACAAGAAAATCACAAATGAAGTGAGCCATGCTTAAACCAAGTGGCCTTAAACGTGGGTCAGATCCTAGATCAGTGGAGGCTTCGACAATGCTCGTGAAAACCCTCGTCATTTATCATGTAAAGCCTTGCTAGCTACCTTTTCTTGTTCGAGCTATTCGGTTATGGAAAAGATTAGTAGAGAGTTTACAAGGGAAAACCTTACCTTATGAGCTAGTTTTTCAGAGGTAAATATGTTAATGACCATATATTAATGACTAGGACTAATTAAATTGATTTGTTTCAGCTCCGATCCCGGGAAAGATGTGTGAAAAGGAGATCGTTGAAGTTATCCCGTACCAGTAGAGACCTTGCAAGTGGTGGCGAAAACCTCTTTTCATGAACTGGTTTTTGAGAATTAAGGGAATGGCCTCAAGATCACCTAACACATCCCTGGCCTCATTTACTGGTCTAGAAAACACTCACGGTCATCTTGCTATTCTACAACTCAAGAGAGAAGAGACCAGCATGAAAAGAAATATTACTCGCTCGTGACAATATTTATGGCCATCTTTTCTTGTACAGTTTGAAATAAAAGAAACAATCAAAAAAGTAAAAAAGAACTCTTTACGTAAGGAACAATTTTCACCAGTAGTTATTTTGTGCAAGGTCAAAGGAATCTCGAGCCGCCATAAGACAAGATCCAATAAAAATGCTTCTGAGGAGGTCACCGCTTCAGCTTCAGCAACTGGACACTTGTTTTCACCCTTCTCAGACGGCCCTGACAGAGACTTAGAAACTGCTATTAACAACGTCCACACCAACCACATCGAACACCACAAACTATCATTCCGTCATGGTTTGCCCCACCTCAACTTGACACCATTATCAGGCAGCAGCTCATCTCCACTGTCTGAACTCAATCAAGAAAAGGGTAGTTAATTTGCGATTTGACAGCTTTCGAAGAGCTTGGTCGGATATCAACTTGGAAAATTTAGTCTATACATCTTGTGATCAAGAAGAGTTTCATAACTCGACTACCACACCAAACAAGTTTCAATATAGACATCACAAGAGAATGTTGCTTTCTTCACTTTCTTTATCAATATTTAACAAAAATGAAGGGCCAGAGGATGAAGAACAAAGTGGACTAGATATGAGAACAGAAGAGGAATTGATGAGAACTATTACTATTGGAGAAAACATAGAATCTATTGGTAGTGGGGATTTCAGTTTTGGAAAGAAGAGCATGGGGTTAATAGAAGAGGAAGGAGAGGAGCAGAAACAAGGTTCAGATGGGATTGAGAATTTTGATAATGAAGAAGTAAAGGATCCGGTTAGTCCTTCCATGTATCTTGCTGGAGGGCTTGGGATTGATGATATAGATTTCGGTGGTGATAGTGGCGGCGGCGGCGGCGGCGGTTTTCATTTAAGTGTTCCAAACTTTGACGAGGGTGGTGATGCGGAAGAGTACTTTAAGAAAATGATTGATGAGTATCCCTGCCACCCTTTGCTTCTATCAAACTATGCTCGGTTCTTGCAGGTATGATTGGTGTTTTCTTCTTTTCTGACTTTACTCTTGAATAATTGTCACTTCAAATCCCTATTTAATATAACTCACACCTGCATTATGATCTATCAATCTTACCGTGATTGATTGATCACCAATTGTCGTTGTGTTTACCAGAATAGCTGCTCGGTTATTTTTTGACCTCCTTATTGTAGAACATGTGATCTAAACTTTGAATAATCAGGTCCTAAAAATGATAGTTATTTCTATGTTCAGATCTTTGTCAAGATCCGATTATTTAATGATAAAGTCCGGTCATGTTCAGTAGGTTTGAGTGTCTAAAGTAAATGTCTTCTTGTTGGTGCTTCTGTGTCAATTTTGGAGTAAATTGTAAGGTTGGCTTGGCTTGCTAGCTGCTATTTTTTCAATTATTCCAGCTGCTGCTGGTACTTTTTGTACTCTTGCTTTATGCAAATCTTTGGATGTCTGTTCGCTACATGGCAGAACAATCGATAAAATATTGAAATACTTCTAACCGGTAAGAATGCCCATCTAATTTTTTATGAAGGAAACGAAGCATTCCAACAAAAGTTCTCATTTAAGTAAGAATGGTGTTCAAACAGGCATACTGTTAATAGTGTTGTTCTTCAATATTGTAATTTCTCAAACATTCTGAGAATGGACATTTATATTTTGTCGAGGTCAAAAGAAAATGATCGGTTTTTCATTGTAAAGCTTCTCTTTTCTAACAGTCTAAGGGAGAGCTTCGTGGAGCTGAGGAATATTATCATCTTGCCACACTAGCAGATCCTACAGATAGTGAAATTCTGATGCAGTACGCGAAACTGGAATGGGAGCTGAACCATGATCAAGGCAGAGCATTAGTTAACTTTGAACGTGCAGTTCAGGCAGCCCCTCAGAACAGGTGACTAATAACTTGCTTTCATCTAGCTCCTTTGCAAAGTGTTGCAAATCTAATTACCCGTAGTAGCACCCTGTCTATTATTGCGGTGGAGGTACTTTTACAAAGTGCTTTTGTGCTGAAAATGCACCATATTGATGCATTTGTGTGCTTTTGATATGGTGTTGCGAAAAGCATGAAAAGCACCCCAGGCATCAATTTGATGATTTAAGTGCAAAAGCTCTTTCAGCTGTAGTGCCACAAGATGATTATCCTGCATGGACTTTGAAAATGATCGCAACCGTATTTTAATTGAGATGAATAAGCATAACTTTCCTTTCCATATTTTCAGCGATGTTCTTGCAGCTTATGCCAGTTTTCTCTGGGAAATAGAAGACGATGGGGAAGGGGATACATCTCAACCAGAATACATCCAGGTGTCTCTTCCGGGTCATAAATTTGTGAATGTTTTATCATATGGTTCTAATGTCGTTTTGAACTTGTTGAAGGTTAGAGAGGAGGCAATTCTAACTAAGCTTGACAGCCTAGCCACTAACTAAGATTTTAAACTCTTGCAGCTTCCATCTGAGCTTAATATTGACGTGGAAGACCATGCTGCATCTGATGCCAACGAGGGTGGCAATGCTGAGGAGTATTGTAGGAGGATGGTTGAGGAGAATCCTTGCAACTCTTTGGTTCTAAAAAATTATGCTGAGTTTCTGTATCAGGTGAGATCTGTGCCCACTTTTATCTCTTTTCTTCGTAAGGTCACTCAGTTAGTATTCTTGTTGTAGAATACAAGGAAAATCTACAATTCGTGTTTGAGCTTTGTTTTCATAACTGGATATATTTTCACCAGATTTCATTCTCTAGAGGTGAAGCATGGTGGAAGAAGAGATTTATGGCTCGCTTTCAAAACTATTGTATGGAATATCTTTGTACTGATGCCTCTAGACTAATTAATTCTTTTTAACAGTTTGAATACGTGGAGGGATATTTTGCTAGCCTGAAAAACTGTTTCAAAAAAGTTAGGAAGATCTGGAGAGATCTAATAGAGGACCAGTAGTTTGATAAGGACATACCTAACCTAGGTAAAGGACACTTTTCCATGACCATGGCATACAACTACAAGTCGATCATCAAAGAGGAAAGTCTATCTTATGATCCAAGGAAATAGATCTTTCCAATGGGGGTGAGCGACTAAACGTATAATTCAATATGCCATCTGGAACACATTCCATTAAGGACTAGGTGTTAGTCACCATTTATTTTTCTTGAGACAATATTCCTGGGTTGAGGGTAGAGATATTACTATAGATGTAGCTCTGACATGGGAGTAAGAGAAAGAAAGTCATTCAATGCATCCATTTGTTACTCTGGCGTATTTACAATTTGAACATATTTAGGCTATAATAGCGAAATTCATTGAATCCCATGATGGATCGAGTTGTCCTTCAACTGTCATTGCACTTCATCATGAAGGGTAGTTAGAAAACACTATCTGGAAAGATTAATAAAAAATACATGCACAACATGCATCATATGTCTAGTTAAAAATTCAAGTAAAGCAAGTTTTGCAAATACGTGAGTTGCAGTTAAGACATGGCTTAGGACTTGGCAGATCTTAAATTGTGGTAAAGATATCATTCTGTAAAAGGATGCAAGGGTTTGGCACTGGAAATCAAAATCTGAAAAAAGCTGCAAACGGTGAGAAAGGTAAATAAACATGTTAACCAAATCTAAGAAACATGTTTAGTGATATACAGATCTTCTATTTTAGGCTTTTGTAAACAAAAGCAGTATCCATGTAATCTCTAATGCAGAAACATAAATACATGTTTATGTTGATGACAAGGATGATTTTGCGAATGTGTTCTGTATTTAGAGTAACATCCCATGTAAAATTGAAGAAAGCATGCAGCAGGGGGCGGAGATCACAGTGCAAAGTTTTTATTAGGTGTTGTGGGAACAAGCTATGCTGTGGACTATAGTGTATTGCGTGTTATGCTTCGTTTACTATGTTGTTTACTTCTTTCATGTGAACATCCATTGGAGTCTGGAGTTGTCATTAGTCCACTGTCATTCTTGACTAGAACAATTGTTTTCAACTGACAGTCCAAGAGAGACCTTGAAGGGGCTGAGGAATACTACTCCCGCGCCATACTGGCTGATCCCAGTGATGGTGAAATCCTGTCGCAGTACGCAAAATTGGTGTGGGAACTTTATCATGATCATGATAAAGCCTTGAGTTTCTATGAGGAAGCAGTTCAAGCAACTCCTTCGGACAGGTACATCCCTTTCTCCATAATTCAGAATTCTTAGAACTCAGAGGGGTTTTGATATTCTTTAACGTTCATAAGATGGTCCTTCAGAGCTCTAAAGTTTACGGTCTTCAGTTGGAAAATGTACAGTATTGATGCTGGGCCTCCTGTTTCTTTTCCTTACTACTCTCTGCATGTATGTCTATAAATGAACATTCACTACAAGGAAGAGACTCTCTCGAAGAAAAGGGAGATGGTATAAAGGAGTCTAGTTTTAGAGATTAATACGTGTTTACCAGCCACTGGTTTCCCTATAGAAAAATTTTCTGTTTTGGCAAGTGTATTTTACTGGTCCGATGATTTGCATGATATAAGATGCTTTGATTGTTTGATAGGAATAGCAGCCAAATTATACCTTCCAAGACTGACTGATTCTTGCCTTGTTTTTTTCTTTCTTTCTTTCCAGCAATGTTCTCGCGGCGTATGCTAGTTTCCTATGGGAAACAGAAGAAAATGAAGAAGATAGCACAAGTCAGTTTCAGATCCCCAATCACCATGAAGGTGCTGCAGCAGCTGCCAGTGCTTAAATCCATCATAAATAATAAGCCAGGAGTACAGTTACTAATACTTTATCGGAAGTAAAACAACAATAATGTGTTAAGATGGAAGCTCCAACTGAATAAATTAAAATATTATTAAAACTGAGAGAAATTGCGACCAAATTAACAGCATTTTCTGATCTTTTCCATCTGCTTTATTCAGTTCCCAGCAGTCTACAACAACATTTCTGTAGCATCAGTGGGTTTCCGTTATATTTACAGATATAGTGTTGTGTGTTGTATGCAGAGACTGTGTAAAGGAGGGTGAGGCCATTTTTGTGCAATGCATGATCTAGTGACTTCTGGGACAACTAGTCCTGCCATATTTCTTCAAATGCCAACACCTTGCTTTTGGGGCATGGAACACGTAGGGTTACAGGCCGAAGGATAAAGCTATTGTGTTTAAGAACTATTTAGGTTGAAAGTTGGAAGAGGGAGTATTATCACAACCACGCATACAATACTTCCATGACTTGAACAGAGATAAAACACTCCATGCCTGCCCTGTGCAGACATCAATACTTTTGGACTTGTGCATATGACCTGCATGCCAACATCACTATTTCATAATACGTGGGAAATAGAATGACCGTAGGAGCGCTCAAGAACCTTAGAAACATTGAAAAAATTTGAATAAACAAATAGATCCAGCTCAAGGAGCTTCATCAACCAGAGGTGCTCGATTCACATCAAACAAATGATCTCAAAATTGCAAACATATTGCCTAGAATAATGAATGTTCTCTAGAAACAAGTATCAAGAAACCCCAGAAGAGTGATTCTTATGGGCAACATCTAAATCAACCTGACCTGAAAATATCAACACATCCTTCTTAAAACTAATAAATGTGACTGTGACTGATTTGCAACTGCTAAACCAAAAACTTTTGCTCTCCCTTAGTTAGGAAACCTAAACTATCTAATCTGTTTGATCTTGTCCATTTCTTGATACTTGGTGACCTGAGAACCCTCTATCTTGGCGTGGACCAGGCCTGTAATAACCATTTCCTTTTGGTCTGTTGTAGTCCCTGTCACCTCCATCATAGCTACCTCCTCTACCAGAACTCCGAGAGCTAAAACCACCCCTTGGAGCATCTGTTGGGTAGCCACCCCTGCCTCTACCCCTTCCTCCTGTTTGGGACATTTCAATCACCACAAAATTACAACAAAGATGCAATACCATACAAGATAACTGCTCAATAGAGAACCAGATGCTTTGTATTGCTTCAACATTCCAACAATGCTTATCCTAAAAACATAGAAAGAGAGAAAATTCCCGACAACAAAAACTGTTCATATATTGCTTATACCAATGCAAGATGTTATCATTCACTCTGCAGGTGTACTGGACAGATTAGATATTTATTGCCATCAAGACATTTCTGTCACCATGCTTCCAAAAGGAAAGCCAGAGGGAGAAACAAGGAATAAAGGTTTATAGTAAATATCATTGTCAAGCTTTTGTTATCATTATGATCAATAGAAAGCAAAGCGGAGGTAATAAATGATGGCCAGAAAAAAAAAAGTGACAGGTCAAATTGGGGACTTGGCATAAACAAAGTCATCCAAAAGCTCCCAGGTAATTATTAAAATTATATATAATAAAATCATGCAAATCTAATTTTATGCAGCAATCAACCAATAGCAAGGTAATAAGGAACATAATATTAGTGTTAATGATAGTGGCATGGGAAAAATACGTACTTCCTGCTCGAAATGGGATGTTGCTGTTTGGTCTTCGTTCTTCAATGTAAACTTGCCGTCCACCAACAATTGCACTACCCGCCTATAGATATACAATAATATATAAGGATGTATTGCTACATTACTCAAAAAAAAAAAAATACTTGCCTTAAGGAAGGTTTTTTTTTCACATCAATGTTATAACCAGAATAAAAAAGACATTACAAAGTGAAACAATGGCTTTTCAAAAAAAAACCAAGCACCCAAGAATCTACTAGGTAGGGAGAAAAGGAAACACAAATGAATTGGCAATCAGTTCACAAAAAATCAGCCTCCCCACCATCAAGAAAATGATCAGCAGAAAACTTGTTTCTGATGTGGAATTACAAAGTAGAAAGACATGAGAAAAAGTTCAGAATTTGAAGTTGCAGTAAAGCTTGGTAGAAAAAAGCACCAAATGCCTCAAAATTGTACAAATTTATACTGAGACTCCAAAATGTACATTGGAATTTTCTTTTTAAGAGAAACCGTGGATGTTACACATCCTTCACATTTGGAAGGAACACGGTTAATCAGTGAAAGTTCTTAATTACAAACTGAATGATGAGAAAGAGTAACACATGATGAAAAAGCAAGGTGTGATAAAAATGCTGATTTTAAGGTTATTTAAACTTATTTAGACCTTGACTGCATTATGAACACCAGCCATATCTTCAAATTCAACAAATGCATAACATACACCAACATCCTGCATGTAAACAAGAATCAACCTTTCAGCACAATAGATTTAAGGAAGACAAGCAAAAATATACAGACAAAACAGATGCATGGATTTAACCTTGCGACTTCGAATGACTACTCCATCAGGCACGATTTCACCAAAATTCTTGAATTCCTCTTCAATCTCAGCTTCTGATAAGGTAGGCAGCAAGTTTCTCACATATACAGACCTTATTTCATCTGAAAGTGATTCACACACCCACCCACCCCAGAACAAAAAAAGAATCAGTTTGAATGCTCCAGAAATTTAAGGAAGTCACTTTCAAGTTCCAAAATATAAATAAAAATACTTGTGCCGGTCAAAGTCATAATCAATTCAATCAAATTGTTATAGATGTTGAAGGTGGCATGATTTATTGGAAATATCAATCACTGTGCCAAAGTGATAAAATGTAAAGGCAGAGCTCAAATATAACCTTCATGAATTTCCTCAGCTGTCTCTGCCTCTGGCCTTTCAAATGAATCTGACATCACAGTTGATTGTTGAACAGGGGCCTGTGAAGTGTGATTCCATTCTGAAGCAGGAGGTACATTCTTATTGACAGAAGGCTGGGGAGTCACTGATGTGGCAGATTGCCCCTTAGCAACACGTAACTTTCAATACAATTTAGGAAAAAGGAAAAAGAAAATTCAGTCTTCTGTATATAGATGAATCTCAAATACTACAGATACACATTTTATGCATATATGTGCTATTTATGGAATCAACATAACTACCATGTATGGTACATACAATAGAAGCATATGTGTGTTTTTGGGGCTCTCTAGCAGGTTCCTCAACAGAGGCAGGCTGGCGGTCTGGTGCATTGCTTGCTGTATTTTTAAGTGAGCCATTTGGCTTTTCCACAGAGTTTTCCTCCAGAATGTTTTCAGACTCAGATGCTTGCTGCAACCTTTTCTCTGGGAAAGTATAGCTGTCAACAGGACCATTTTCTTTGGCGTCAGCAGGGGCCACAAATTCCCTAGCCTGGGTTTCTCCACCCATTAAATAGGTAGGAACTGTAAAGTTGTAGATAAAAAAAAATTATTTTCTGTATCTGGTGAAATTGACTTTTGGCCACACTCGATTTTAACTAGAGATATTTGGTAGCATAATTAGATTCCAGTCATAGCTTCACAACTCCTGACCTTGAAAGTAAATATACATCCAGTAGCTGTACACTTTCCATTACTCTATTGCTTAGAACTCGAATGTCAATCACACAGATTCCATCAAAGAACAATGACAACATCAGTAACTTACTTCCTCCTCATCTATGTTGAATAACAAAGCAATATGTGAACAAAATCCAGTATTCATCGTATAGACAGTTCAGGCTAATCCATAATACCTGGCTCAGGAATGGCATTAGGAGAATTGAGTTTGGAATCAAGATGGATCTGGGCTAAGAAGACTGCTGGATGATGGTGAGTTGGTTGTTCGTCAATGAAGTGAAAAACATCATTAAGAACAAAATAGCCTTTCTCCTGAGGGGCAAGAAAAAATGTCTCTACAAATTTCCTCTTATTATCAAAGCCTTTTACTTGCACGTAACCAGAAACCATCACAAGAACACCTCCATTCCAAGAATCCAGGGCATGCGCTGTCCTGATCTCAATTCCAGTATACTTGAGTGACATAATGAGAGCATGGATTTGCTGCCGAAATAGAAAAGGAAAGGGAAACTGTTATCAGGGTCCTAATTAATACACATCCATGCATGATATATGAGATGTACAGAACAAAAAAAGGGGTCATTGACTGGAAAACTATAAACTTTTCAGGTTTGCAACCAAACATCATTATGCATCAATGTTAAAGACTATGTATCTCCATATTCTTTGTCCAGGACCCCACATCAGAAGAACTGCAATTGGTAACGGTCTTTTATCAAAATACAAGTAGCACGGGAGGGGAGAGAAGAGAAACTGGCATAATGTTAATAAAGCATACTTGATTTCAGGTAACATAAAAGCTTGGAAAGAATGTCTGTGTGTGTACATGTGTGCTTGCAAGGGAAATCACATTCTGCCATGAAGGCACAGAAAGGGAACTACAGTTTCCCAAATCGATTCAATTAATAGAGCCTAAATGTTCAATTGTAATAATATTTATATAAATTAAAAAATTCCATGGGCCCATATGCTAGTGCGGTGGCTTATATAAAAGTACTATAATTAGAAGCTCTGCACTTATAAGAGGTTGTTGTAAGGAGTTTATCATGTTTTAGCTGGCATGATTTTGAAAAAAGCTTCTACAACAAAGAATAATGTGTTTTCTTATCCTTTGGTAAATAAATGGTACAAAAGTAACCTTTCTTCATACAGAAAATTTTATTGAGATTATAACCTATTTGTGCATCCTGTCCTTGTGAAATCACCACTGGTGAGCTCTGAGCCTCTTTACCTCTTAACTTTAAATTACTTTTAACGCGAACCAAACCCTTACTAAACTTTATGCAGCAACTAGGAAGCAACTTGAAACCAAAGCACCAAACAAGACCTTAGGTTGTCTTCTAAGAAAAGCTAAAATCAAATTGTGAAAATTCATCACTATAAGATAGAATACAGACAATAATTTCCCATAATAAATGAACTAACATCTCTTTAAGAAGAATGTAATTTATAACTAAGATTGAGAAAAAATTTCAAGAATACGTTTATAATTTAGGTCATAAATAATTTAATATTTTTCTTTTCTTTTTTCTTTTTGAATGTTTCTGTTTGTTGATAATAAATTACAAAAAGATCCTTAATATGAGTTTGTGGCTAAATAAGCTATGGTTTTTATCTTTTAATTTTACTACGAGTCTCATATCTTTTAAATGCAAATATTTTTGTATATCAAATGTGTGTGCCTTGCTTAACACCGTGCATGCATATATGCTCTGCGCTAGCCACATTGGATTCAACACGCACTCACAAACACGAGCATGTATTGATATAAACACATATGTTCAGTTTACAAGTTGGTTTTATTTAATGCTCTCTGTGACCATATTATGTCTCCTTGGAGATGGTTATCAAAAATTTATCCCTAATAAACAGTAAAATTTTGCTTCAAGGTTGTAATAAACAAAATGCATAACACAGCATAAAAGAAGTAGAAAAATGCTGTCACTATCGTACTCGTGTAGTGAAACATTTCTTTTCTGATTGAGAAAAAAAGAAAACACACACACAACTTAAAGCTATGTCTCTAATGATGGAAAGTAAAATCAAATCGTAAATTGCTGACCATTCCAAACAAGAATACACAGGACATCATCGTTTGCATAATTTTCCTTCTTTTCTTTAGTTAATTAGCGTTAAAAAAGAGCCATTACCTTGTTGCCATTTTTTTTTCTAGTAGCTAATTTGATTCAAAACAGGCATACATTTAAGGGTACTCAAAATTTTAGCTTGTATTAAAACTGGGAATTTCTCGTTAAAGAAATCGAAAGACACCAAATAATAAGAAAAAAAAAAAAAAACAATGATGGCACAAGTAAAGCAACTGCAAAATGGCCAATCAAATATTATAGAAATCAATTAAAAGAGAGAGAGAAAGAAAGGGAAGATTACTGACGAGCATTGTAGCAGCGGATTCTCTGATAGAGCCATCAATACGAAGCATAGTACTGGCATCGCTGTAGAACTGGTGGACAAACTCGGGTTGTTGCTGTAATACTTGATAGTACTGTGCCACAAAGTAAGTCCCTACCTACAACAACCAAACATTTCTTTATTTTCAGTTACAAATGATAACGTAAAGAGTATAAAAATATATGTTTTTTAAGGAGCCAACGGACGGACGAACCTGAGCAGCACTGACTGGAATGTGATAGGGCACCGACGACGACATTTCCGAAAAAAGAAAAATCTAGATCTATAAATGTCCCTCTCTCTCTCTCTGTCTCTCAAGATCTGCAGCATCAACACATTGTCTAAAAATAGAAGATAATAAACAGAGAGAAAGCAGGATCTGAGTGGTGACTGTTGTATTTGCTAGATAAAGAAAGAGAGATACCTGGAGACTCACTCACTCACTCACGGGAGGGAGGGAGGGAGGGAGGGAGGGAGGATAATAATACTAATACCCTACAAGATTTGAGTGAAGAAGATTTTCTCCCACTCCTTTCCCCCTTTTCTTTTTTTCTTTTTGTTTTGATCATGTGTTGTTTGGATTGCTATTAAGTTGTGTTCTTTCTTTGCCCTTTCTTTGTTTTTTTTTGGGACAAATGCATCATCATCTTGTCCCTTAGGTTTCGGAAATCGGTTAAATTAACCCCTTGTAGTTTGATTTTAACATAACAATCCTTGTATTTTTATTTCGTTGTCACATATGGTCCCTCTTACAATTAATGAATGTACGGATGTTTATTTTTGCTGTTAAAAAGTATTTTTGTATTTTTTTAGTATTTTTGTATTTTAAATTATTTTTTGTATTTTTTTATTATTTTAATGTGCTAATGTAAAAAACAAGTTTAAAAAAAAAATAAGTATTATTTTAATATATTTTTAAATAAAAAAACATTTTAAAAAGTAATTATTATTATAATTTTAAAAACTAATTCTATATTGCTAGTTACTAGTAGTAGACATTTGTATAAGAAATAATCATAGATTAACAAATATGAAGGTTAACCTAGAAATTATAAATATATCACTTCTTTTTTATTTTTATAAATATGGAATATATCAGAATAGAGAGAAATGCAACTTTTAATATATTAATTAATTTTTTTAAAATAATATTAGATATTAAGAAAATATCATTGAAATCTATATTATTATTATTATTGTTATTATTTTTCATATTAAACATGGCCACAGTTGAAAAGATATTGATTTTAGCGTGTTTAAAAGTATGGTCGGGACTATTTTTTAAAGTGTTTTTTACTCGAAAATGTATTAAAATAATAATTTTTATTTTTAAAAAATTATTTTTGACATCAGCTCATCAAAATAAATTAAAAATACTAAAAAAATATTAATCTAAAATAAAAAATAAAAAAAATAAAAACCTAACCAATTTCAAAGGCTGAGAGACCAGACAATGTCTTTAGCCCTCCTATGATGTTTGTTAGTGCTAGCCGTCAAAATAACTATAAAAATAATAATTAAAGGGACTTTTAATTTACTAGCTAACCCTACTGCTTGGTGCTATCTTGCGCTCGTGGAACATGGCTCGCTTTCCTTTTTGTCTACCTTTTCATTTTCTTTCAAGGACTCCCGAAAATAAATAAAGAACCATTATTACTTTCTTTTTCATATTACTTTTTCATTTGAAGCTTGTTTATTACTGTTTTTTAAAATATTTTTTATTTAAAAATATATTAAAATAATATTTTTTTATTTTTAAAAATTTATTTTTATATCAAATATTAAAAAAATCTTAAAAATATAAGAAAATTAGTTTGAAGTAAAAACAAATTAGATTTTTTCAAAAATATTTTACAATCGTGAAAACAAATTCATTTTTATATCAAATATTAAAACAATCTTAAAATTCTTTTTTAGTTTTATTTTTTTAATAAAATACTAAAAAAATATATTATAACTTATAATAGTTATCTTAAAATTTTGTATTTAAAAAATTTATATGGTTAACTAAAAAAGAATCAAATTTATAATACTAACTAAATATCAAAATATAAAAAAATAAATTTAATTTCTTACATTGTTAAAAAGTGCTTCCATATAAAAAATGTGTTGTTTTCATTTGAAAAACAATAAAAAGCTTTTGAAGAAAACAAAAAAATTATAGAACATGTTTTCCAAACTCTGCTTAAATTCGAAAAATTGAAAAACTAGTTTTAACATAGATTAATTCTTAACAACACTAAAATTTCTGGGAAATTACTTCATCACTTAATCAATGGAATGTATCCTATAGTGCAAAATGTCATCACCATATTTACAGATTGATTTTTGAAAGGACGATTCAGATCTTCTGTATCACTGCATGAAGGTCATTTGTTGTCTGACTCAATCATAGCAATGCCAAATCTATGCTTCTGCTAAACACTGTCAAATACTGTGTTTGATTCCTTAATTATATAATGCTGTTGCTGTTTCTTGTTTACTCCATCATGCTAAAATGGAAAAGTTGCCCCTTTTTTGTTTACAAAATGAGGGACATCCGGGATCTCCAAGGATCTAATGGCAAGCCATGGCAGAGACCATGTCTCTAAAACATCATCATAGCAAATCATGACCATCGGGTGTCCATCCACTACAGCTTATTCTGGAAAAAAACTAGCAATTGTAGATGAAAGTGATACACAGGTCTTTTGTTTGTCAGCATTGTCAAGTAAAAATGTTAGCTAGGTATAAAATGCAGCAATACAAGCAGCATGGCAGCATCTCGCTAACACGAGATTTTTTTCTTTTTTCTTTTTTGTAGCGAATTCATAGCCTTACCAAATAAAACCACAACAGATTTCATAAGGAACTTCCACTCATGGATCAGAAGGGGAAGATCAGGCAAACACAATAGACATGTAAGAGAAGAGAATCCCAGGTTGCCAAGTTACTGCAATAGCAAAAGTAACTATTGTTTCCTTCCATTAATTCTCGGTGCTATCGGCATTGATGTTCAGCATCCCTTAAAAAATCTGCACTTTTTCGTCCACAATATCATGATTTTCTCCCTTCAGCTAAGCTTACGCGCAATGCTCGTCCCTCTAGTTCCTAAATAAGGAACACAAGAGCCATTGATTAATTGCTTTCCAAAGAAAAAAAATGGTAGTAGTAACTGAGAAAGTATTCAGAGAGTAGAGGGAGATGGACTGTACCACTCCATCAAGAGATACAAGGGCTGTTTGCATCTCTGCTTTTGTTGAATAACATACAAAACCGTAACCACGGGATTTTCCTGTCTCCCCATCATATAGAACCCTTGCTCCAACAACGTTACCATATTCTTGAAAGGCTTGTGTCAAACTTTCAGATGTTGCTGACCAAGATAAATTTCCAACAAAAAGTTTGTATTCTGTTTCTGGATATAATGGTTCCTTAGGTTTAGGATTGTCTGAAAAGTTCACCCTCAAGATGCGACCCATGTATTGCTGAAAAGGAGAAAAATACTGAAGCTTGAGGTCAAATGACTTTTACATATTTTAATCATTCACACTCACTCACAGAGAGATAGACAGAGAAAATCATAGATGTGAAAGATGAGTTCTTACGCTTTCATCAAGATTTTCAATGACTGCATTACAATCTTCAATGCTGCTCATTGTCACGAATGCGAAACCTCTGCTTCTTCCGGTTTCTCTGTGATAGAGAACCTGCAGCCATGCTCATTCTTCAGTAAAGGAAATAAAACAGTGCTATAGAATCCCATGAAAGCATTAGTAGCGGGATCAGGGCACATTGTAAGCTAAAGAGTAAAGAGTAATCAATACTTGAGCACAAGTTCTAAAATATTCAAAGCATTTCATTACCAATAGTCAAGTTTCCATCATGATATAGTACTTAAGCATCAATGTCCTGAAAAAAGTATGAAATCAGCAATAACAAGAGAAGGGCTGTCTAAATTTGGATGTTCAGGAGTCTTGAAAACGAAGGAAAATCAATGCAGTGCTTTATTGCACACTGAAGCGGATTTCACTCTTTCACTTCCCCAAACCCCGTGAAGCAGTGAAAATTGGGAATAAAACTTCTCTAGTAGCAAATGCGAGATCACCAGTTAAACAATCATTCACCTCCCTTTTTTCATAGGCAACAATTATGCACCTCCTCGGGCATCGGTTCACATTGAACAACCTACTTAGTTACGACTCATCCTTGAATCCAAGTGAATGTAGCAGATAACAAGGAAACTGTTGCCACAATGATAACATGTGGCTCCTCCTTCACTCCTTGTACCATAGTTTTTTTCTAAGACAGTGGACCACATTCCTGACTGATGGAGTGATCGTGATAACAAGGGAATAACAGCATACTCAAGCCTCCAATTTGCCGATCCAATCTTTTCAAAGAGGCAACCTACAACTTTGTCTTGAGATTATAAAACTGAATTATCAGGCTTGTTCCATTCATCCAAGTTCAAGAAGCTCATATAGTTATGTTCAATCTATTACCATTTACCACTCTATTGCCAACTGATCACCAACACAGGAATTTCACTACTTAGATTGAATTGTCCAATTAACCTACATTTTAAAGTTATTAGAACCTTCACTCATGGCATATTAATGCAAACATATGCACCTTGCTCACACTACCAAAGCAAGCTCAAGTTTTCATAGCGCATCAAAAAATTTAGATTTAAAGCACATGCCATCTGTCGATCTAAGTATCTCTATGGTGAACTTTCGAGCTGAATTTTCTAGCTATAGCAGAGCTATATTTAACAAAGTTATTTGGTTCTTGCATGTTTGATGAACCCACTTTGCCACCACACTATATACGTTGGCATCATACACAGGCTTTGCTTATTCATGAGTTGATGGTAAATCTAGTCATAATTGCATATCCTACTTAAGTAAAGTATAAAATAGCTAATATGTTTAGAAGGAAATAAATCACACTCCCAATTATCTCATCAGATGCATTAATGTTTAACATACCTCGACCATCTCTGGACTACCATACTCTTGAATGATTCCAGCAAGCTGTGCGCTGTCAACATTATATGGCAAATTCCCAAAGTAAAGCTTAGTATTAACAGGGATCTCATTAGTTTCTCCTTTTGCTTCTTCTGAAGCCAGTTCCTCTTCCTCCACCGCAGAAGCAGTTGCAGGTGCCTCCTCTTGAGCAACAGAAGCAGATACTCTCGGCACCCTCCATGTGACTGCAACTTGTGAAAGTGGTTCTATAGCATAATCAGAGCGATATAACGAGGCTAACATGATGCGAGCTGGCGAGACTTTGAGGAGAGAATGACTCAATGGACAGTGCTTGATATGCATGCGTTTGAAGGTGTGAATTGATGAAGGAGAGAAAGATGAGCCTGCAGCTGCAGCAGCAGAGGCAGCCATGGTGCAAGAAATTGGCTCGAAAAGTGCTGGTGATGGTTTTTTCAGTTATGGGTGGGGGTATGATGAGTTGAAAGTAAGTGCTAATGGAGGGATGGGAGAAGGGTTAAGCTGTGCAAGCTGATGTGGGCAGATTGTGTCCAATGAGATGAGGGTAGAGATATGCATGGGGGGATAAGGTGAGTTTAGCATGGATCAGACTCAGACTTCAGTGTTGGTAATTTTTGGTCTCTCTTGCGTTTTTCACTGCCAGAACTGATGCTTGGTCTATCCGTTGTTTGACATGTCTTTCTAGATTCATCAAGGAAAAAAATGAACGACACGCCTTCCAAGATCTGTTACTGAGAAACATGTCTTTTGGACTAACTGCTGTTGTCACTCCACACTTGATAATAGCATTTCACTCAACAGTATCGTTATAAGTTCAAATGATTTTGATGAGTGAGCAATGAAGTGTTAGATCTTTCGATTGGCAATTGCCTAAAAGCTAGTACATGAATGGGAAATTGTTTAAGATCCACATTTGCATGCATACATATGTATATTTGCTATTAAAAAAAAATGGAAAAAATAAAAAAAACAATGGCTGCGGCCAAGAAACATAAGGGTTCTGGCATATGTTCTTAAGGAAGTTAAAAGTTTGGTTCTCAAGAACTACTTCTGTGCTTTTAATGCAGAAGCGAGTTCTAAGGAGATCTACTGTTACTAAATCACAAGTAATTTTGTTCCTGGGTAGTCTGGATCAACAATTTCAATAAGATGTTGGGCACAATCTGGCTGCTATGAGATATTTTGGATGTTACTCATCCCGCGACATCCATGCATCCATGTGCTGTTTTGCCACTCTCATGTACACGTTAAATGATGATACTGAACATATAGTCTGAGTTTGTTTGCTCCACGAATCACCATGGACTTTGGCTGGAGAGCCATGCCTGCAACTGCCCCATGTATTGTTGAACCTTTCCATCGATGATTTGTGCGGGCTGGCTGGTCTTTCTGATCTCCCTTTCTCTGGATTCCCCTGAACTACAAGCTCATAAAGTGAGGATTTCTTCTTCTGGGCTACAAACTCATAATGTAAGGACTCTGTTATGTGAACAGTGCTCTTCATGTGGTTTCTATTACAGTATAGCAAAATTGCAACTGAGGCTATCACGCTTCCATTAGGAAACAAAAAAGCCCTAGCTATAATCATAGCTATCATGATCTCAACTGTCGATCCAGTGTGTACAATCAAACAATTAGATTCTCATGAAACGTGGTTTATCGGTTGCGATCTTTCTTCTCTGGCTGGATGCTTCAGGTGGTGACCATTTCTTTACTTTAAGCTCACTCTTGTTATCAGAAGTGTTCTTGGACTTCCTTGTACTTGTTGGACTTGCATCAGTGATTTGACCGGGGACAGCTTTACATGGTTCATGTCTACTTTCCATCAGCTTATTATTCTTTGAAGCTGTAGGTCGTGCCACTTTAGTCCTGTTGTTACTTCCAATCACCGCATCATTGTCTAGATACAAATTCGAAAATCCACAAGTTAGAGATCTTCACAGCATCTAAATAGATCGTGGGCATACAAACACATAACTGGAAAGGAGTGCAGATAGCTGGCCAGTGCATAAGCAGCAAAAAGACGTGCATATGAACAAATGTGATACAGCAATGGTTATCATGGTATCTGGGCTTTTTGATGCCCAAATAAATACTGGTTTAATTTGTCAAATCCCGATCCTAAGAAAACTGGTCATTATGTTCCTAAACAAGCACAGCATCTTGTTCCCCAAAGTTTTTAAAATCTGATGCTTCCAAACCAGACAGACTTTAAGTTATTTCAGGCTTTATGCATCCAGAGACTTCCCACTGACATGGTTTCCTAATTGCATGGAGTTCATTAGTACCTTCTGCATCTTCCATGGTCTGATTCAATAATTTGAAATGCTCAAAATTTAGAACATAAAAATCAACAAGGATATCATACGATGAAAATTAAAGCTTGTGCATTGTAAGAAAGGAATTAGACTCTGGATGATTTGCATTGTTGCCTGAAAAGCCAAAAACCAAAAGCATGTTTCATTACTACAATTATAGCTCCTACACAAATATATCAATCTTTTGTGCTACAAACATAAGAGTAATGAAAGCTTACTTTCATTCTCCAACCCTAAACCACGTTGAAGCTGGCTTCGGTTTAATTTATTTTTATGTCTATATGAAGCTCTTTGATGCACCTATTAAGGCATGATAGAGTACAACACCATAGTAATAGTAGACAGTAAATAGTAAATAGTACTTCAAGAGATAAATTTGGATTAAATGGTTAGCAGGAAAAGAATATTACCAGGACTAGATAAGACAGCACGTGGACGTGGGATCGAACTGGCTCTAATATTCAGTCTATCCTCCTCGGTAGAATAGCTTTTCTTCTCTGCTTCTGAGAATCAATAGAGTTAATTTGTAAGAACTGACAAATATCTCTGCACAGAGTATAATGTGAATTTTGTGTCATGAATGCAACGGGCTAAACTTTAACCTTCAGAAACAGAAACTTGTGGCATGATTACATTCGGTACATAAGACTTCGGAATTCTTGCTACGATTGGTGGAGAAACATCTTGGTGCCCCTTCACTGCAAATAATGAAGGTCAGCAGGAACATATGGACAAAATATCAAAGAACAAACTGATTTGAAAAGGGAAAATTAGCAATAAATTCCATTACTTAATTTGTCAGTGTTTATCTAACTTGAAACAAAGGAGAGCAGCTTCTCAGATGTATGCTCATTGCGTAGCTTCCAATCTAATGTTTATTTCACATTCTGCACATGATTCTGTACCATCTTGTTTCTCAGAGCATAGTACCCCTTATCAAATAATAATATCACCCCCTTGAGTTGTGACATCAAAATTACTAGCAAGGTGGTGAAAGTTCTTAACACCACTATTTAACTTGATAACTGAATATTTCGTAATGATAGCTAATGGAGGCATCATTTTCATAAAATCACCCCCCCCCCTCATTACTAATAGTAAAATTGGAATAAGACAGGCATGTCGTATGCTCGACATTTGTTGCCCTGGTTTATACCCCGGAGTACTGCTACGGCCGATCTGTCACCCAACATCCTGAAACAACCTAAAGGCTTGGGAAAAAATAAACAGCCGTGAATGCTCATCCAGCCGGTTAGAAACAAAAAACAGCTTGACTGAAGACAGAAATTTCTTTTACACCATCCCATCCAACTTAAAAAATAAGACATACATGGACTTGGCAGAGCAAAAAATAACTAATACTTTTTTTATCAACTATCAAAGTTTAACCATACTATCAACAAAGCATGCTGTTGAATTCTTGGCCAAACAGCAACAACCCAGAATAACATGTTCCAAATATTTGTCAGATAGAAAATAAGTATAGCAGATATTATCAAAACCCATATATCCAACTATTTATCCCAGTTAGCACTAGCAGAGGTAGCTCAGCAAGCTCAGACTGCTGATAAGATAAATCAAACTAATTGGAAAAAAGAAAAACTTATGCCACAAAATTCAAAATAAAGAAAGAAAAAGGGCTGGTATAGGAAGGAGAGAGCAGGAAGCACCTGGAACGCAAGAATCCTGCAAACAAAGAAACTGGATATCTTTCAAGGAAAGCAAAGAACTCCAGTCGTGTGCATGTTGATCGTCTCGCCCATCTGTTCTCACCTTCACCTTTGGATACACTTGAAACAAATTCCAAGA
>Ga0307510_10002503_pt1 | contig 20929 bp, 16 predicted proteins | sample 12_EM_MG_FD_207224 | JGI IMG/M metagenome (GOLD analysis project Ga0307510, IMG submission 207224) | Populus trichocarpa ectomycorrhiza microbial communities from riparian zone in the Pacific Northwest, United States - 12_EM | ecosystem: Host-associated > Plants > Roots > Unclassified | place... | reverse complement strand
ATTTGAATATCTGGAGCGAGTAGCGACCCTTGGCATCGACGATGAGCCTGCCCTTCGGCTTCTCGCCATAGTCTCGCGCCGTTTCGCCGTTCGGCAGGATCTTGTCGGCGGCAACCAGTGTCCATGTTCCTCGCAGCGGTGACTCCTGCTGCGGGGAAGACGTGCTGGGCATGGCTAATCCGGCGAATGTGGCGAAGGTCAGACCGAGTAGGAGATTCATGGAATAACACCTGTTGTTCGACGAGGATCGAGTAGCAGGGTAGTCTGCTTGAGTCATAAGTAAAACAAATCTATGCTGATATCTGTCATTTCTATTCAAAATGGCTATTGATATGGAAACGCTGGATATCGGTTCGGTAAAGGCCTTCGTGCTGACGGCAGATTTGCAAAGCTTCACCCGTGCGGCAGAAGCGCTTCACATCACGCAATCTGCCGTTAGCCTCAAGCTGCGCCGACTCGAGGAGCAGCTCGGCCGCCGCTTGCTGGAACGGACGCCAAGGCAGGTGCGACTGTCTGCCGAGGGGCTGGCCTTCCTCGGAGCGGCGCGCGAGTTGGTTTCGGCGCACGACTTCGCCCTGGGGTCGCTGGATGCCGAACAGCGCCGGCTGATCGTTGGCATCAGCCATCAACTGGTGGGTGCCCAACTGCCATCGTTGTTGCGCCGTATCCACGACCACGATGCCGGACTGCGTATTGAAATGCGCGTGGGCGGAACGCCGGAACTGATGAATGCCTATCAACAGGGCAAGCTCGATGCGGCTTTGGTGTTGCGGCCCGACGACCGGCGCAAGCAGGGCAGGGCGGCATTCGTGGAGGATTTTTCGTGGTTCGCCGCCGTAGGGTGGCGACCGCTTGCCGGAAGGCCTTTGCCGCTGGCAACGCAAGGCGAGTCGTGCAGGGTCCGAGGTAGCGCGGTGCACGCGTTGAATCAGGCCGGGATCAGCTGGACCGAAGTCTTCGTCGGCAAGGGTGCGGCCATTCTCGGGGCGGCTGCGGTGGGAGGATTGGCGGTTGCGGTGCTGGCAAGACGGGCGGCGCCTCCAGGAGCGGTGGACGTCAGCGGCATGCTTTCATTGCCGCCGATACCTCCACAGGACGTCATGCTGTATTGCGCGCTGAACGATCGGCGATCGCGCGACGCATTGCGCGTGCTCACGATGGCATTCCGTTGAGCGTTATCATGTGGGGCCACCCCGCAGGAAGCGCTCGCGCCCCAAACGCATAGAAAAAAAGAACATGGCCCACACGCTCACGCGCGGGGCCATGATGGGCCATCCTTAGCTTGCGACGGACTTGCGTCCACCGTAACGCGGCCCGGCATGAAGCCGACGCGGCGCTGGCACCGATGAAGGGGGGGCTCGACCATTTGCACGATGTGCGGGTGACGGCATCCTGCCGTTCAGGTCGGTCATCGATGTTTCCGTAAGCCGGGCAGCCTTTCGGCTTTCTCCGGCGGCGGAGCCATAGTGCGAAAATGCCGCTGCTACTGATATAGGAAAATACTCAAAGTTTGTGCGCCATTGCTGCAGCTTGAGTCAGTTATCGGCTAGGCCAACGTTCTGCGGAGCGGCCACGATGGCGAACCGGGCGATGTAGTTCGCCATGTCGACGAGGCCGCTTTCTTCCTGATTGCCCCTGACCACGGCGATATAGCCGTCCGGTCGCACCAGGCACACGGTGCCTGTGGGTATCCCCGCAGCCTGCGCCTTCGCGCCATGGATGTAGCTGTGCAGGGGCAGGCCGGTGTTGTAGGCCAGGCGCCGTACACCCGGCCCGGGCTCGCCGTAGACATGCAACTGCCAGTCGCGCGAGGTAAGCGGCGAAAAATTGTCCGCCTCGCCAACAGCCAGCCACGGCAGGCGATCACCCCCGCGAAGCTTGCCCGCGCGTCCGGCCGAGAGCGCGCTGTCGTGGTAGGCGATCCGCACCTGCGACACCACGCGGAAGGCGAGTCGCGGCGTTCCCTTGAATGCCGCTACAGCACGCATCACGTGCGGAAGCACACCGGTGCGCCAGAACCGGCCGATCGACCCGTCCGAGGCTATCAGGCGGAAGGCGCGGTCGGTGCTCTGGAGCAGCTCGTGGGCAAAAGCCATGCGCTCGGTGGCGTAAGTGGCCAGGATCGATGCGTCGGCACGCCGATGCAGCACCGAAGCCAGTTTCCAGCCCAGGTTGATGGCGTCACCGATTCCGGTATTCATACCCTGGCCGCCCGCGGGGCTGTGGATGTGCGCCGCATCGCCGGCCAGGTACACCCTGCCGCTGGCAAACGACGAGGCCATGCGGTGGTGCGAGCGATAAGTGGAAAACCAGTTCACCTCGTTGACCTTGAGGCCGGTCGTGCGCTCGACCTGCTCGCGCACGTCTTCGAAAGTGAAATGCTCCCCGCGACCCTGACTGTCCTGCACCACGCCGATCAGCCGATAGGCTCCGGTGCGACGTACCGGCATGACCAGGCAAAACCCCTCGGCATTCATGCACACGCTTACACCGTGATCGGCCGCAGGGCCCTCCACCATGGCATCGGTCACGTAGAAGGTCTGCTCGTAGGTGCCACCGGCGAAATCCAGGCCCAGGGCGTGCCTCACGCGGCTGCCCGCGCCGTCGCAACCGCACAGGTAGTCCACATGCACGCGCTCGGCTCCGCTGGCACTGTCCAGCCGCACATGGACCGGCGTGGACGTCTGGTCAAGGCCGACCACCTGGACGCCGCGCTCGATGGCAACGCCGGCAGCCAGCAGGGCTTTCTCCAGCAGGCGCTCGTGATCGTCCTGCGGATAGGTCAGCACGTAAGGAAACGGTGAGATGCCCTCGCCACCGGCACCGATCGCCACTTTTGCCCGTTCCACGCCTTGGGTGCGCACGGCTATGTGGTCCATGGGGATGCCCCCGGCCACCACGGCTTCGGCCAGCCCCAGCTGGCCGTAGAGTTCGAGCGTGCGTGCGTGCACGGCCATGGCGCGCGAGGCCTCGCCCGCGGCCATCCGTGGATCGACGATGCGTACGCGCACGCCGGCCCGGGCCAGCCACAAGGCCAGCACCATGCCGGTGGGCCCCGCTCCGGCGATCAGCACCTGCGTATCGTTCATGTGCTCAAGCTCATTGGCCTGCCCCGGATGGTGGCGGCCATCCTGTGTGACCCGCGTGTAGGGGTCCTGGCCGATTGTGCCTTTGCAGCGGGCCTTCGCAAACCCAAGGGTAGTAAAGTAGGTGGGTTACGGTGCCCACACGCCCAGGAGTCGATCCATGCCAGACACCGCCCGTCGCCCCCGCGACAAGCGCTACGCCTCCGCTGCCGAAGCCTTGAGGGGCGTGGTGGCCAACAACCAGGTGATCGCCGTCGGCGGCTTCGGCCTGTGCGGCATCCCGGAACTGCTGATCGAAGCCCTGCGCGATTCGGGCGTCACCGGGCTCACGGCGGTATCGAACAACGCCGGCATCGATGGTGTCGGCCTGGGCATGCTGCTGCAGACCCGGCAGATCAGGAAGATGGTGTCGTCCTATGTGGGCGAGAACAAGGAATTCGAGCGGCAGTATCTTGCGGGCGAACTCGAGGTGGAATTCACCCCGCAGGGCACGCTGGCGGAGAAGCTCCGCGCCGGCGGCGCCGGCATCCCGGCGTTCTTCACCCGTACCGGCTATGGCACCCAGGTCGCCGAAGGCAAGGAAACGCGCGAATTCGACGGCCACATGTATGTGATGGAACGCTCCATCGTGGCGGACGTTTCGCTGGTGAAGGCATGGAAGGCCGACCCTTCGGGCAACCTGATGTTCCGCAAGACGGCCCGCAACTTCAACCCGATGGCCGCCACCGCCGGCAAGGTGTGCATCGCCGAGGTCGAGGAGATCGTCGCCATCGGGGAGATCGACCCCGACCAGGTGCATACGCCGGGTATCTACGTCGATCGCATCGTGCACAACCCCGCGCCGTCCAGGCGCATCGAGCAGCGCACCGTGCGCGCCAAGGGAGAATGACCATGGCCTGGAATCGCGACCAGATGGCCCAGCGTGCCGCGCAGGAACTCAACGACGGCGACTACGTGAACCTGGGGATCGGCTTGCCCACGCTGGTGGCCAACCACCTGCCCGATGGCGTGGACGTATGGCTGCAGTCGGAAAACGGCCTGCTCGGCATCGGCCCGTTTCCCACCGAAGACGAAGTGGATGCGGACCTGATCAACGCCGGCAAGCAGACGGTCACCGCCCGCCAGGGCGCATCGTATTTCTCCAGCGCCGATTCCTTCGCCATGATCCGCGGCGGCCACATCGATATTTCCATCCTCGGCGCCATGCAGGTGACCGACAAGGGCGACATCGCCAACTGGATGGTGCCGGGCAAGATGGTCAAGGGCATGGGCGGTGCGATGGATCTCGTCGCCGGGGTGAAGCGCGTGGTGGTGGTGATGGAGCACACCGCGAAGGACGGTACGCCGAAGATCATTCCCGAGTGCAGCCTGCCGCTCACCGGAACCGGGGTGGTGAACCGCATCATCACCGACCTTTGCGTGTTCGACGTCACCGGATCAGGCCTGAAACTGGTGGAACTGGCCCCCGGCGTGGACGAGGCCGCCCTGCGGGGTGCGACAGGATGCCCCTTCACGGTGTAACAGAATGCCCCTTCACGCCGTGTCAGAATGTCACTACATGGCGTGACCGGACGGGATGGAATAATTCCGGCACTTCGCCGATACCGGATCTGTATGTTCAAGCGCCACCTCCATCGCCGCATTGCCGCCTGGCTGGCCCTGCTGGCCGTTGGGCTGATGGTGGCTGCGCCCGGGATCTCGCAGGTACTGCGGTCCCGAACCGGTTTTGTCGAACTTGGCGCCTGGTGTGAAGGGCGCGCGGGCCTGGTGACCCGCGCCGTGCCGATAGCCCTGGAGTCGAGTGACATGCCCGGCATAGCCAGGTCGTCCGTGCACTCGGCGATGTCGGGCATGGACCACGCCGCGGGCAGCGACATGGGCGACATGTCCATGGATGCCTGCGGCTACTGCAGCCTGTTCTGCCACGCCCCGACGGTACCTGCGACGGTTGCGTTCATGCCCATGCTGGTGCCTGCCGCCACGGCTCTTCCGGCGGAGGTTCCAGCCTCGCCGCTGCCCATGGCGCCGCGTACGCCGGTCGCCGTGCCACGAGGCCCGCCTGTTTTCCCGATGACCTGAGTACTGCCCTTAGCTGGCGTGCGCGCCGGCGGCCAACTTAAGTTTTTCTTGGGACTACCATCATGTATCTGTTCTTGCCCAGCCCGCGCCGCGCCGCGCCGCTGGCGTTCGCCGTCGCCATGGCGCTGTGCGCGGCCGCGCACGCCGGCGACGATGCCGACGGCAGCACACCCCAGCGCGCCAAGGCGCTGGAAGGCGTGAAAGTGTCGGCTGCCGACACCAGCACCACCGATCCGAACCTTCCGGCGGTGGTGGAGAGCGTCGACGCCCAGGCGTTGTCCCTTCGCAATGTCGTCAATGCCGAGGATGCGCTGAAGTACATGCCGGCCTTCGGTATCCGCAAGCGCTTCATCGGAGATGAAAACGCCACGTTCTCGGTGCGCGGTACCAGCAACACGCAAAGCGCCCGAGGGCTGGTGTACCTCGATGGGCTGTTGCTTTCCAATCTGCTGGGGAACAATTTCTCCAACCCGCCGCGCTGGTCCATGGTGTTCCCCGACAACCTCGAGCGCGTTGAGGTGATCTACGGCGCGTACTCGGCGTTGTATCCGGGCAACAGCATCGGCGCCACGGTGCTGATGACCACGCGCATGCCCGATAGCCTTCAGCTTTCAGCGCAGTCGCAATTCTTCACCCAGCATGTCAACGAGTACGGCGTCGATCGCAACTACGGTGGCCGCCGGCTCTCGGCCACGATCGGCGACCGGGTGGGTAATCTTTCCTTCCTTCTGGGCGTGGCGAGCCTGCAGTCGAACGGGCAACCGCTGGTGTTCGCCACGCAGAACCTGTCCACGGCACCAGCCACCACCGCGGCCGTGCCGGTCACCGGCGCCATCGTCGACCGGGGTCCGACCGGACAGCCGCGCATCGTGAGCGGCATCAATGCGGAAGGGCAGGAGGCCACGCGCCAGCACGAAGCGAACCTCAAGCTGGCCTATGACATCACCCCGGACCTGCGCGCGGGCCTTACCGTGGGCTATTGGTGGCAGGACATGGCGCACCGTACGGAAAGTTTCCTGCGCGATGCGCAAGGCCGGCCGGTGTACGCAGGCGTGGTATCCATCGACGGCCGGCAGTACACCTTGCCGGCGAGTTTCTTTGCGCCAAGCACGCGCGAAAGTGCGAATACCCTTTATGGCCTGTCGCTGGGCACGCACCGTGACAACGGCTGGAACATCGAAGGCCAGGCCAGCTACTTCGACATGAGCCGCAATCGCGATCGCGTCGCCGCCAGCGCATTGACCGAAGACGGCCCGGGCCAGCTCACCGCCGGCGATGGCTCACGCTGGCGCACGTTGGACGTGCGCGCCAGCCACCAGCCCGACGTGGTGGCACCGGGCACGCACTGGGTGAGCTTCGGCTATCACTACGATGGCTATGCGTTGGCCACGCAAGCCTACGCGCTCGATGCCTGGCGCCACGGCGACGCAGGTGCGCCGCTGTCGGGCACCGGCGGCAGCACGCAGACGCAGGCGGTGTATTTGCAGGATGCCTGGCAGCTGGCCGATGCCTGGCAGCTCACGGTGGGCGCGCGTTATGAACAGTGGCGTGCGTTTGCCGGCTATCGAAGTGCAGGCGCGGTGTCCGTTGGTTACGGTGAGCGCAAGGAACAGCACGCCTCGCCGAAGGCTGCGCTGTCATGGCTTGCCACCAACGACGTCACCATGCGGCTGTCGGTGGCCCGGGCCTATCGTTTTCCCACGGTCAGCGAATTGTTCCAGGGCACCTTCAATGGCCTGGCCCTCATCAACAACAATCCCAACCTGAAGCCCGAGAACGACCTTTCCCGCGAACTCACCACCACCTGGACACGCGAGCACGGCGTGGCGCGCTTTACGGTTTACCGCAGCGACACACGTGATGCGCTCTTCAGCCAAACCAATACCACCGTGTTCCCCACGGTAACCAACGTGCAGAACGTGGGCCGCGTCCGCACGCGTGGCGCCGAGGCGTCCTACGACGGCAGCGGCGTGTGGTTCGATGCGCTGGATCTGTCGGCCAACATCGCCTACACGCAGGCCACCACGGTTGAGAACCGGCTGAATCCGACCTCGGTGGGCAAGCAGTTCTATCGCATCCCGTTGTGGCGCTCCAATGTGGTGGCGACCTGGCATGCCAGTGCAAACACCGCTGTCACGCTGGCCGGCCGATATTCGGGCAGGCAGTACAACAGCCTGGATCAAAGCGACACCAACCCCGACACCTTCGGTGGCGCCAGCAAATTCCTGACCTTCGATGGACGGGTCACCTGGAAGCCCAATCCGCACATGGACATTGCCTTAGGGGTGGACAATCTCACCAACCGGCGTTACTTCGTGTACTACCCGTATCCTTCGCGCACGTACCTGCTGGACCTGAAGGTGCACCTGTGAGCGCCGTGCCCGACCGCCGCGCGCGCGATGCCTACCGCCTGGTGTGGCGTTGGCATTTCTATGCCGGGTTGTTCTGCCTCCCCTTCGTGCTGTGGCTGGCGTGCACGGGGTCAATCTATTTGTTCAAGCCGCAGATCGAAGCATGGCTTGACCGCCCCTACGACAGCATCGACGCCCAGGCGCCGCGCGTGGCGCCGTCGCTACAGGTGGCCGCCGCGCTGGCGGTAGTGCCCGGCGGCGTGCTCAATGCATACGAGCTGCCGGCGAGTAACACGTCCGCCGCGCGGGTTTTGGTGGGTCGCGGCGACGACCTGGTACGCGTGTACGTGGACCCGACCAACGGCCACGTGTTGCACCACGTGGTGGAAGACGAGCGCCTGATGCGGCGCATCTTCTACCTGCACGGGGAATTATTGCTGGGGGATCGGGGTTCGATGCTGGTGGAGCTGGCGGCATCGTGGGCGATCGTGATGATCCTGTCGGGCCTGTACCTGTGGTGGCCCCGCGGCAAGGGCCTGGCCGGCGTGCTGTATCCCCGCGTGAGCGAGCGTGGCCGTCTGTTCTGGCGCGATCTTCATGCTGTGGCTGGTGTGTGGGTGGCCCTGCTGGCGCTGACATTGCTGGTATCGGGTTTGCCATGGGCGAAGTCGTGGGGCGGGATGTTGAAGGAGGTGCGGAAGTTCGGTTCGACCACCGAAGTGGCGCAGGACTGGACCACGGGACGTTCGGACGAACTGGCCAAACGCCGCGCGGCGAACACGGCGATGGATGACATGGCGGACATGCCAGGGATGGATCGCGGGCACGCCGAACATGCCGACGTGGGAAGTTCCCCCGCAATGGTGGACCTGCATGCACTCGATCGCCTGGTGCCGACCGTGGCTCGCCTGCAGTTGCCGCCGCCGGTACTGATCGCACCACCGTCGAAGGCGGACGCCAGCTGGACAGGCCGCTCCGATACCCAGAACCGTCCCAGGCGGCTGACGCTAAAGCTCGACGGTGCCACGGGCCAGGTCATCAACCGCAAGGACTTCGCCCAAAGCCCGCTCCTGGACCGGGCAATCGGTTACGGTGTGGCCGCCCACGAGGGCCAGTTGTTTGGCTGGCCGAACCAGTTGCTGGGACTCATCACGGCACTGGGCCTGATCACCGTTACCGTCAGCGGCTTCGTGATGTGGTGGCGCCGCAAGCCGGTGAAACGGCTGGGCGCGCCTCCCGGGCACGACGCGCGCTACCCCAGGCTGATGGTCGGACTGCTGGTGATGTTCGGCGTACTGTTGCCGCTCCTGGGTATTTCCATGGTGTTCGTGCTGGCGGCCGAACGTCTGGTATTGCGCCGCGTGCCGCGGTTGCACGCGTTCTTCAACTAGGCACGGCGGCGCTTGGGTCAGTCCGGCACGCGCGCGCCGACGGGAATGCACACGAAGGCCTCCTCGGCCACGCCTTGCTCTTGCAACGCCGTGGCCAGCAAGGCCGGTGGTTCGTCCAGCGGATCATCCGCCAGCTCGAACACGCCCCAATGGATGGCCAGCGATTTGCGCACGCCCGATTCGCGGTGAAGTTGTACCGCTTGTGCCGGGTCGGTGTGCTGCCCCTGCATGAACCAGTGCGGGGAATAAGCGCCGATGGGAAGGGCGGCAAGGTCGATGGGCCCCAGGCGCTTGCCCACCTCGGCGAGGTTTGGGGAATAACCGGTATCGCCGGCAAACCAGAAGGTGTAGCCATGCCGCTGCCACACCCAGCCGCCCCACAGACTGCGGTTGCGATCGCTTAAAGTTCGGGCGCTCCAGTGGCGCGCTGGCACCAACGTGAAACGACCGCCGTCGACGTCGATACCGTCCCACCAATCCAGTTCCACCACATGTTCGATGCCATGGCGGCGCATCCATGGGGCAAGGCCCAGCGGCACCATGAACACGCACGCCGGAAACCGTCGCGCGATGCGTTTGACGCTGCGCGTATCGAGATGGTCGTAATGGTTGTGGGAGATCATCACCACGTCGATGTGCGGTAGTTCGTCCACGTCCACCGGCGCTGGCGTGCGGCGCGCAGGCCCGGCAAACGACAGTGGCGACGCACGATGGGAAAGCACCGGATCCGTGATCACGGTTTGGCCGCCACGGCGCAGCAACACGCAGGCGTGGCCCAGCCACCAGGCGCCATCCCCTTCAGCGGGAATATCCGCCTTGCTCCACCATTGCTTCGCAAAGGCCGCATAGCCGGCTTTCGGTGGCTTGGGCAATCCCTGCTCCTTGCGCTCACGCCGCCACCGCTGCAGGTCACCCTTGGCGCGTGTATCGGTCTCCAGGTTCCGGAAGCCTTCCGGGGTGTGGTGGGGCCGAGCCGGATCAAAGTACGGATTGCGATAGGGCATGAGCGTTCCTTTATAACGTTGCATTGACCTGATGCCGGATACCGCGACTTTCAACCGTAAGAATGGGGCCGTTAGACTTCGCCGGTATTTCGCAAGGACGTATCCCATCCATGAAACGAACCATCATTGCGGCCATGATGGCCACGGCGGTGGCCGCCGGTACCGCACACGCGGGTGGCAGCCTGTTCGTGGACGATTCGGGCATCACGCCCGCGGGCCGTTGCCAGCTGGAGAGCTGGCTGCGCGCCTTTTCCGGCGGTGGTCGCGAGCTCACCCTGTCGCCCGCCTGCTCGGCTGGGCCGCTGGAGTTTTCGCTGGGCCTTACACGCATCTCGCGGCCCGGCCAAAGCCTGCTCACGCCGGGCCTGAAGTGGCAGCTGCGCGACAACAGCAACGGCGGCTTCGGGCTGGCGGTGGCCACCACGGGCATCTACCAGCACGGCAGGCTCAAGCAGACCGATGCCTACCTTGCGCCCGCCTGGGCCCTGGGGGCCGACCAGCAATGGCAGATCTTCACCAACCTTGGGCTTTCACGCGACCGCGGCGAGAAGTCGAAGCTGGCCGGAGGCGTGGGCATGCAGTACTCGGTAACCAAGGCCATCGACCTCGTCGCCGAGCGCTACATCCGCAAGGGACGTGATGCCACCAACGAGGCCGGCATCAGTTTCAATTTCGGCAGCTCCGCCAGCATCGATCTGTTGGTCGGCAAGGATCGCACCGACCAGTGGTTCACCTTCGGCTACAACGTGGTGTTCTAGCTGCGCAGCGGCGGCACCAGGGTCAGCCGGGGTTGCGGCGCGGTGTTTACCGGTGACAACAGGCGTTCGATGTTGGCCGCCGCCACCGGTCGCGAATACAGGTAGCCCTGGCCTTCGACGCATCCAGCCTTGGTCAGGAAAGCGTGCTGTGCATCGTTCTCGATGCCTTCGGCGATGGTGATCAGGCCCAGCGACCCGGACATCGCGATCATCGCGTCGACGATGGCGACGTCGTTGCTGCTGTCGGGCAGACCACGCACGAAGGAACGGTCGATCTTGAGATACGCCACAGCGGGAAGCTTCAGGTAGGTGAGCGAGGAATAGCCCGTGCCGAAGTCGTCGATGGCTACGCCCACGCCAAGCTCGTGCAGCGCATGCATGGTGCGTTCGGTGTCTTCGCCAAGCCGCAGCAAGGCGCCCTCGGTAATCTCCAGTAACACACGCGGCGCGCTGAGCTGGCTGGCCGATAGAGCATCGCGCACGCTCTGGACGAAATCCGGATGGCCAAACCATGTGGCCGATACGTTCACCGCCACGCGGATCTGCGGCATGCGCGCCAGGTCCCAGCGGCGGATCTGCGCGCAGGCGGCGTGGATCACCCATTCGTCGATCTGTCGGATCAAGCCTAAGGTTTCGGCAATGGGAATGAACTCGTCGGGCATCACCAGCCCGCGCTCGGGATGCTGCCAGCGCAGCAGGGCTTCCACCGCCACCACGCGTCCGGTGCGCAACTCCACCGACGGCTGGTACACCAGGTAGAACTCGTCCCGGTGCAGCGCCTGGCGCAGTTCCGCCGCCAGTTCCAGCCGGCGGCGCGCATCGGCATGCATGCGCGGGGTGTAGAAGCGCAGCGCATTGCGCTCTTCGGTCTTGGCCGCGTACATCGCGGCATCGGCGTTGGCGATCAGCGCGGTCGGTTCGCTGCCGTCCAGCGGGAAACCGGCGATGCCGATGCTGGCGGAAAGAAAGATCTCGTAATCGCCCACCATGAATCGCTCGGCGAGCGCGGTAAGCAGGCGGCGGCCGAGGTCGCCGGCTTCCTCGCGCGTCTTCAAGCCACTCATCAGCACGGTGAATTCATCGCCGCCGATGCGGCCGGCCATGTCTCCCGGTGAAAGCTCGCTGCGGATGCGATCGGCCACTTTCTGCAACAGGCGATCGCCCACGGCATGGCTGTAGCTGTCGTTCACCGCCTTGAAGGCGTCCAGGTCGATGAACATCACCACCGCGGCGCCGCGTTCGCGCGTGGCGGCGCTGATGGCGTGGCCGCAGCGCAGTTCGAATTCGGCGCGGTTGGCCAGGCCGGTAAGCGGGTCGTGCGTGGCCATGTGCTCCAGGCGGCGCTGGTCGGCCTTGTTCGTGGTGATGTCGGTGAACACCGCTACATAGCGCTGGATCTGGCCTTCCGCATCGCGAATGGTGCTGATCGACAGCCATTCGGGATACGTGCTGCCGTCCTGCCGTCGGCTGAGAACTTCACCCGTCCAGTGACCGTCGGCGTCGATGCGGGTCCACATCGACGGTGGCAATTCACGGCCGTCGGGCTGGCGGCGCAGGTCGTCGAAGCGCTGGCCCAACAGCGAGCTTGAGTCGAAGCCGGTCAGGCCCGTCTGCGCAGCGTTCACCGCGGTGACGCGGCGTTGCGCGTCGGCAATGACCACGCCCTCGGTGATCGAGGCCAGGGCTTCGGCAGCGATGCGGCGCTCCTGCTCCATCGCTATGCGTTCGGAAATGTCGCGGATGATGGCCTGGCGAACCGGTCGGCCGCCCCAGGTGACCAGGTTGCCGTGCAGCTCCACCGGGCGCAGTTCGCCGCGCGCACCCAGCAGTGTGCCGGTGAGCTTGCCCTCGGCCGCCGGGGCCTGGTCGGGGCCGGGGATGAACAGCGCATCGAAGCGCTGGCCGAGCAGGGCCTGCCGGGTCTGGCCGGTCCATCCGGCGGCGGTCTCGTTCACTTCCAGGATGGTGCCGCGGGCTTCATCCACCATCACGATACCGTCGGCGGCGCTGCCAAAGAGCAGGCCGAAGCGTTCTTCGGTGCCGCGGATGCCGGCCATGATGCGGCGGGCCATGCCCAGCCAGAACAGCGAAGCCAGTGCCGCCACGCCCACCACGGCGGCAAACAGCACCTTGCCGAGCCAGGAGGCGCCGTTGGCTATTTCCACGGAAAACAGGTTGCTTCGTGGTTCGATGAAGTCGTTGAGTTGTTCGATGCGCTGGCGGTAAAGCAGGGCCTTGTCACCGGTCACGCGGCCATCGTGCCACTGGCGTTCGAGTTCGTCGGCCATGCCGTCGAGTTCGTCCACGGTGCTGTCGGTGGAGCGCCAGGCCGTCATGGCTTCCTTGATGTACGGCGCGCTGTCGAAGTACCGCAGGATGAAAATCATCCCCGGGATTGCTTCGGGAATCACGCCGGCGTCGCTGAACGCCTTGGCCACGGCGCCATGGTCGAACGTGCCGCCGGCGATCTGGTCGCGGGCGAACCGGTCGTGGTCGAGCACCGCGTGGTTCTGCCGGTAGGCGGCAAGCAGCGTGGGATCGCCATTGGCGGCGTAGGCCGCCAGGTCGATCACCGACTGCTTCTGCGCCTTCGACCAGACGCTCTCGCCGTTAAGGAACCCGGCGAGAGTGACCTGGATCTGGAGCGCGCCGTAGGTCAAGGCCAGGATAAGCACCACGACGGCCACGAGCGCGTACGCCAGGGGGCGTAGGCGACGCGACAGCGAATTTTGCGGTGCAACCACCTGGACGCTCACGGCGCCTCCCCTCCATCAGGCGCCGGCCCATGCCGGCGCATTCTTCTTCAGCCGCCACGGTCAGGCCGCGACGTCGCTCAGGGTAGCCAGCCTGGCGCGTGCATCCAGGCAGCGGTCGAGCGTGACACGCATGCTGACATAGCTACGCCGGATACATTCACCGACGTGTTCCACCATATCGGCAGGAGGTGCCATTCCCATTAGCGTACAAACGATCTCCAGCGCTTCCCATGGATGGGTATCGTCATAAGCGGCATGAAGCTGAAGCCAGCGGAGGCTGGCCTTTCGACCGGTTTCCGGCAAACTTTCGGCATAGGCCTGGCTTTCGTAGATGAGCTGGGACCAGTCGCCGGTGGCACCTTCCACCGCATAATTGGTGGCGGCGATGCCCGCGGCCAGGTTGTCGTTGTGGCTTACTTCCTCGCACCAGTCGGCCAGGCTCTGGCTGCCCTTGGGCAGGTTTCCTTCCAGTACTTCGTGGCGGGCGACACCGGCGCCGTCGGACCAGTTCAGCCAGTACTCGGCGTGGTTCTGCTCCACGCGGATGTTCCGGACCAGCCAGCGGCGGGCCAGGTTATCGCCCTCGCTGCGGCCAAAACGGGTCTTGAGCAGGTTGTAGGACATGTAACCGGGGAAACGCTCGATCACCGGCCACACGCCCACCATGAAGTTGCGGGTGGACACGGGGTCCAGAATGCCTTCCTTCATCAGCTGGAAAAGCTCGTGGTCGAGCACGCTTTGGCGGTCCTGGGCGCATGAGGCGACCATATCCTGCGCCCACTGGGGGTAGCTGGAGAGTTCGGTCAGGGGGCCGGTGCGTTCGAAAGCGACGTTCATGGGTGAATCTCCTGGAGAGGTTGCCTTTGGGGTGTGCGCCGTCGTGCCCGGCAAGCCACTGGCCATGCCGTCCCAGGCTGGCGCAGCCCGGGAAAGAATTCAGGGATCAGCACGCCGCGGTGCCCGCCCTTGGCGGCACCGGTGCTGGGTATGTGGACCCCCCTGTTTCGATGCGGCGACCGCGACGCGGTGCCCTGTGGCATCAATCTATCAAGGAGTGAAAACGTTTGCTGCTGTTTTTTTGACGGGCGTCAAAAAAATGACTTCACAAAGGAATTAAGGCCATCAGCCTCAGGCGAGGGCATCGGGCCGGGATGCCGGGGCAGCCACGGGCTCCGGCAAGGCTGCCCCGGCGGGGCGCGGGGCGTGAAGATGGTGCAGGTCCAGCGAGGCCACCGGCACGGGCCGCAGGTTGTCGTCAAAAGCCACCTCGCCCAGGCGCCAGCCGGCGCGGCAGGTGAAAGCACCCCAGAATCGGCGCAGGGTCCACCACTGCATCATCACCAGGCCCCGGCCGTTGTCGGCATCGACGTGGGGATCGCCCACGCCGGTGGGGCGTACCGGCTCCCCATACAGCGAGGTACCGAACAACACGTCCCAGAGGGAAAACACCTGGCCGAAATTGCAGTTGTGAAGGCCGGGCCGGTCGGGGTCGACCACCATGTGATGCAGCCGGTGGAACACCGGTGCCACCAGGACACGGTCCAGTACCCGGCCGAAGCCGATGCGCACGTTGGTATGGGAGAAGTTCTGCACCAGTTCGCCCAGCAGCATCAGCACGGCGAACTGCGAGGCATCCACCCCTAAGGCCAGGCCCACCAGGGCCAGTACGATCGATTGCAGGCCGCCATCGAGATAGTTGCCGCGATCGTTGGTCCAGCAGCTCATCTGCCGCTGGCTGTGATGCATGCTGTGCAGCGCCCACCACCAGGGAATCGCGTGCTGGGCGCGATGCATCCAGTAATAGGTGAAATCGTAGGCGACGTAATACACCGCGAACGCAGCGTACGGATGGCTCGCGAACCACGGCATCCATACGGTGAGGCCGTACGCAGGCGTGCCTGAGGCGTCGTTGCTACCGCCCAGCAGGTTGGCGAACGGGGTGAGCACCAGGAAGCTGAAGAGCGGGAAGATGCCGCCGAGCATCAGCAGGGTATAGGTGCGATCGATGCGGGTGAGCTTGCGGTCTTCCCAGCGCTCGGCGCTGAACCAGGTTTCCAGCGGCCGCATCACGAAGGCGATCAGGCACACCTGCAGCACGGCGATCATCGCAGCCTCCGCGATGTCCCGCGGATCCCCCGCGCTGCTGCCGATATGGGTGAAGGCGAGCACCGGTTCCACCACGTGTGCTGCCAACCACGCGGCCATGCCGTTCCAGAGTGTGGTGATCGACGTCATTATCCGGAAGCCTAGGCACCTAATCTTTCACATGCCTTTGGCCGGAAGGCACTTGACTACAGGTGTAGTCAGGGATTAGCTTGACTACACCTGTAGTCAGGAGCCGGCCATGCAGCAGCGAAAGACCATCGGCGAGCGCGAACTTGCCTTGCTCAGCCACGTCGACGAACGCGGCGGCGCCACCGTGGCCGATGTCGTGAGCGATTTCGGCGAGCCGCTGGGCCTGGCCCGTTCCACGGTATTGACCATGATGGAGCGCCTTCGCGAGAAAGGCTTCCTCGGCCGCCGGCGGGTGCATGGGGTTTTTCGCTACAACACCACGTCGGGCCCCGTGGAGGTGATGCGTGGCGCGGTGGACAACTTCGTGCGTACGCAGCTGCAGGGCTCGGTGTCGCCCTTCGTGGCATGGATGAGCGAACGCGGCGAAGTAAGCCGGGACGAGTTGGCCGAACTCGAGGCGCTGGTGGACAAGCTGCGCACGAAGACAGGAGGCGACGCATGAACACGTTCGACGATCTCGCGCGCGAGATCCTGCTTCGCCTGGGCTGGACATCCGCCCAGGCGGTACTGCTGGTGGGCCTGGTATGGATGGTCGCTCGTTTCGGCCCGCGTTTGCCGGCGGCCGTGCGTTGCCACCTGTGGTGGCTGTCGGGCCTGCAATTGTTGCTGGGGCTGTGCCTGCCGGTACCGGTGGAACTGGCGTGGCTGGCCGCGCCCGAGGCGACCAACACGGCCACGCTGACCTTGTCGCCGATGGTCAGTTCCGCGCCCCTGGTACTGCCCGAACCTTCCGCGCCGTTGCCGTGGGCACTGGCTGTGATCGCCGCATGGCTCGCCATCGTGGCGTGGCAGCTCGGGCGGCTGGTGGCCGGGTGGCTGGCCATGCGCAAGGTGGTGGCTGCCTGCGAGCCCGTTCGCGACGATGCCACGCTCGCCATGGCTCGCCACGCCGCCTCGGCGATCGGCCTTGCTCGTATACCGGCGCTTCGCGTGGGACCTTCGATCGACGCGCCGCACGTGGTCGGCGGCCTGGCTATCGGCGCGTTGCGCCCGGTGGTGCTGCTGCCACCGGCGGGCGTGCTCTCGGCCAACGAACTGGCCATGGCGCTCGGCCATGAGTTTGCGCACGTGCGTCGTGCCGACCTCTGGCTCGGCTGGATCCCCGAACTGGGCCGGCGCCTCTTCTTCTTCCATCCGCTTGCCCACCTGGCCGTCGCCGAATACGCCCTGAGCCGGGAAGCTGCCTGCGATGCGCACGTCGTGGACTCCAACGCCGCACCGGAAGGTTATGCGCGCCTGCTGCTGCGCCTGGGCGTATCGCACGCCCATGTCGCGGGCCTGGGTACGGCTTCCACCACCTACAGGAATCTCAAAAGGAGACTCGTCATGCTCCAGGACACAGCATTCCGTCCAGCGCGCCGCGCGCTGGGCTGGGCCATCGTCGCCGTGATCGCCGGCACCCTGGTGCTGCCCTACCGGGTGACGGCGCGGACGGCCGATCCGTCCACGACGCTTGTACCGGTCGTCGGCATGGCCCTCGTACAGGAGACGCCGGCACCCGCTCCCGCGCCAACGCCTGCAGCCGCGCCAACGCCGGCAGTTGCCCCCATGCCGTCGACTCCGGTCACGCCCATTACGCCCGCTACCCCGGTTAGGGCCAACCTCCGGGCGCCGGCGCCGCCGCTGCCCCCACCCCCGCCGCCGCCTGAGGCTCCGCCACCGCCACCGCCGCCTGAGGCTCCGCCACCGCCACCGCCGCCCCCTCCTCCTCCCCCGCTTCCGCCGGTTTCCAGTGGCATGGCTTTCACCCATTCCACGGTTACCCTCGAGGACGGTACGCCTCATACGGCATACGCGGTGTTCGACCACGACACGTCGGTCGTCAGCGGCAACCAGCGTGATCTCACGGAGGCTCAACGCGTGCGTGGGAAGGGCGAACCGGTTGTCTGGATACGCAAGGACAACAAGACCTACATAAGCCACGATCCAAAGGTAATCGCCGGCATCGGCGAAGCGCTCGCCCCGGTTCGGAAGATCGGGGACAAGCAGTCCGCGTTGGGCGACCAGCAATCCAAGCTCGGAGAACAACAGTCCCGGCTTGGCGAGCAGCAGGCCCAGTTGGGCCAGCAGCAGGCGAACCTTGCCACCGGTGGCCAGCCAGATACTGCGAAAATGAAGGAACTGTCCGAGCAAATGAAAGTGCTGTCCGAACGCATGCGTCCGCTGTCCGAACAACAGGGTGTGCTGGGCCAGAAACAGGCCCAGTTGGGCCAGCAGCAACGCGAAGCGCAGGTCAAGGCAGAGAGCCAGGTGCGGCAGACTATCGACGAAGCCATACGCTCCGGCGCCGCCCAGCCCGCAAGCTAGGCCAATGCATCGTATATTCCCCCGCACGGGACAACCGTCGGGGGAATTCTTGGAACCAGATCACTTCGAGCGCAAGTATCATCTCGCCCTTGAGCGGATGGAGCGCGAGGAAGCTTCTTTCCGCCAGCTGGAGGAACAGCTGCGCCGCATTGCCAGCCGCTTGCTGCTGCTGGCCCGTGGCCGGGACGACGCGCTCGATGGCCTGCTTGAGCGAGTGACCGATGCGGTACGCCGCTCCAGTGCCGGTGCGGGCCTGGCCCCGCTGGTGGATGAACTGGGCGACGCGGTGGCGCGGCTCGACGGCACGCCGCGCCCTGCCAGCAGCGCGGGGCCGGCGATCGGTCCGCCATGGCCTGAAGCCCTGCGGGAAACCCTGCTTCGCGTGGTGCTGATCCCTTCGCTGGCCGAGGAGGCCGTGGACATCCGCGCGCGGCTGGCGGCGACACCGGTGGACGATGAGGCCGCCATGCCCATGCTGGCCGAAGCCGTGGCCAACCTGGTCAATCGCCAGCGCGACAGCCTGCGCGCCGACATCGACAACCTGCAGGCCTTGCTCGAACAGGTAAGCGGCCGGCTCGAGGAAATGACCCATTTCCTCGAGATGGGCATGAAGGAGCAGTCGCAGGAACTGGCCGAAGGCGAGGCGCTGGATACCACCGTCCGCGACGAAATGGCTTTGTTGACCCAGACCGCGCGCGATGCCACCAGCCTTGCCGAGCTCCAGGAACAGGTGAGCACCCGCCTCACCCTGATCGACCACCACTTCCGTGAGTACCGCGAACGCCAGGATGCCCGCGCCGAGGAATTCCGTGCGCGCAGCGCCAGCATGCAGGGGCGCCTTCTGGAGCTGGAAACACAGGCGTTGCGCCTGCAGGAATCGCTGGCGCGCGAACACGAGCTGGCATTGACCGACCCACTTACCGCGATGCCCAACCGCCTGGCGTATGAGCGCCACGTGGATGACGTCCACCGCCGCTGGCAGGGCGAACGCCAGCACGTGTGCGTGGCGGCCTTCGACATCGACCATTTCAAGGCCATCAACGACAACTACGGCCACGCCGCGGGCGACGCGGTGCTACGCATCGTCGGCAAGGCGCTGGCTGCGCATGCGGCGGGCAGGTATTTCATCGCCCGTTATGGCGGCGAGGAATTCGCCGCCGTCTTCGATGGCATGGAACGCAGCGAGGCGCTGCTCGTGGCCGAGGATCTTTGCCGCAACGTGGCTGCCCTGGGCTTCCACGCCGCCAAGCGCCCGATCACGGTGACCATGTCCGGCGGCATCACCTGCTTCCAGATGCCCGATACGCCAGCGGCCGCCTTCGAACGCGCGGACCGGGCCCTGTACGAGGCCAAGCGGGCGGGGCGGAATCGCTGCGTGGTGGTCTAGGCAGGCTGAACGATCCGGCAAGGTCGATCAGCCTGCTGTTCGCTTTCGTCAAAACCGCGCGCAGAAACCTGTGGATGTAGCCATAGACTGGAATCCCGTGAGGTTGCCGACCCCGGGATTACTTACGGAGAGCCTTTGCGCACGGACGCGCCCTTTTCACTGGGTCCGTGCGGGAGTTGCGCGGGCGACTCCAGGGCTTGCAACGCCTTGCGGTAATCACCGTCCACTTGCTTCAGCCGCGCCTGGCGCGCGGCATCGTTCACCCAGCGGCCGTGTTCGGCCTGCTGGTAGGCAAGGGTGTAGTCCATATCCACGAAGGGCTTCAGCGCGCGGTTGTCGGCGGGTATGAAATGCGCGAGGTCGGGAATGCGCGAGAGGTTCGCCCGTTCGCGTTCGCCGGCGGCATCGGCCGCCTTGCCGTAGTTGCGCATCAAGGCGACGAGCTGGTCCTGCAGCGGCTCGTCCATTGCATCGCGCACCACCAGTACGCCCGCGGGGATCAGCGTCGAGCGCCAGATCACCCGCAACTGCGCCGCTTCGCGCGGGAAATGGCGGGTGAAAAGGTCCAGGTCCGGGTTGTTGCCGGTGGCGACGTCCACTTCACGGTTCACCACCGCCAGCGCGTTGTCCTGGTGGTTGCCCACGCGCACGCTCGAGAAAAACGTGTCCGAATTGATCCCGCGCGGGGCGAATAGCTGCGCCTCCGGGGCTACGTAGCCGGTGACCGACAAGGGTTCGCCGCGTGCGTAGCGCCAGCGCCCCGGATTGGCCAGGAGGCTGTCGACATCCTGGATGGGCGACGACGCGCGGACGATCAGCAGCGCATAGTTGCCGGTGACGCCATCGTCGCGGACGAACTGCGCTACCACGTGCATGTGCTGGCGCGAGACCGCTTCCACGGCCAGCCGGCCGGAGACGAAGGCAATGTCGACGTTGCCCGCCGCCATGGCATTGGACAGCCCCTGATAGCTGGACACGGAAACCGACGACACCGGATGGCCCAGCCGTTTGGCGATGTCATCTAGCAGGAGCGCCCATTGCGCGCGGGACTCCGCGGCACTGCCGATGGGCAGGATGCCGAAACGGATCGGGATGGGCTCGGGCGCGGAGGCGGCGTCCAGCCACGCCGGAAGGCAAGCGATCAGCAGCATCGCCATCTTCGATAAGGTTCTTCGCCACGACTGCCCCGACCCAGCAGGTGGCCGCGCTGCCGTCGCGGTCATGCCTTCGATTCCTTCGTCAATCACTGGTGTATAGCCGCGATGAGGCGCTGGCGCAAACCGAAACAGGGACGCGCCGTTTAGTGGATGTAAAGACACTGTAAAGAGCCCGCCTTATCGTGCTAACTTCATCACGCAATGGCGACACGCTCACAGGGGAGTGGTCGCCGCGCAATTAAATACGAATTTCGCAACAAGTTGCCTGACCTAGCCGGTTGGGCTTTTTTGTGCCTTGGGGAAGCGTTTTTCCTTGCGACCGGTTCGAAATAACTTGCCACGTCTTAGCTCACCGGAA